>Ga0256404_1004536_pt1 | contig 26093 bp, 26 predicted proteins | sample RumenRJG_01DNA_FD_185990 | JGI IMG/M metagenome (GOLD analysis project Ga0256404, IMG submission 185990) | Bovine rumen microbial communities from Lethbridge, Alberta, Canada - RJG_01 | ecosystem: Host-associated > Mammals > Digestive system > Stomach > Rumen | place: Canada: Alberta | collected...
TATTGTGTTGATATCTTTTTCACCTTTAAGCACTTCCAGTACGAGTTTTGCTTTGAACTGAGCTGTGAAATTTCTTCTTGTACGAGACATAATTTTTCCTTCTTTCTGATTGATAATAAAAGTATATGAAATTCATTAAGATTTGTCTCAGGAAGTGTCTTAAATTATGATACCATTATAGTATGAACAGTAACATTTAATACTGCCAGGTAACAAATTTTCTCTTAATCGCATCAATGAAAATATTTAATATAGAAACCACTACACCAATAAATATAATTCCTGCTATTGCCTTTGTATAATTGGCATATGTTAATGAAACACGAACATAATATCCCATACCGCTGGTTGCACCAATCATTTCAGCAGCGGTAAGTGTCATAAGTGCTGTTGCAAGATTGATTGGTAGATTATTAATGATTCTTGGAAAGTTAAATGGAATTATAATCTTAAAAAGCATAGGCAAAGTTTTCATATTAAGGACTCTTGCAGAGTTAATAACCTTTTTTTCAACAAACGCCGTATTATTAATGCTACCCATAAAACTTCCCCAAAAAACGCTTAAAAAAACAACTGTAAATGATGCCATAAAGAAAGTTGGCATAATTAGTACTATGTATGATGTATAAATAAGAGGGGGCACTGTTGATATAGCTTTCACAATCGGATAAATTGCATTGGTAAGTCTTGGCACCCATCCAACCAGGGTACCAAGAATAACCGCGAAAATTAGTGCTGATCCTACTCCAAATATTATAAGTATCATAGAGCTTTTAAATCCCTCAAGAATATTTATATAATCCTCATAAAATACATAAAACACGTTTTCAGGTGCTGGAACAAAAGCATAAGGAAGAAGATTAAATCGACTTACACCAACCTCCCAGATGAGTAGAAAAAAGTAAACAAAACCCATAATATCTCGCTGCGTTCTATTTCCTTTTTCTGTTCTATTAAGTAACATGAATATTACTTCAATGATAATAAGCACAACCCCAAATGCTTTAAAGTCCTTTAACCCAATACGCATTTCCTCATTATATTTACTTGGAAGTAGCGAAGCGAGCCATATAAGAATAAAGAATAAATTTGCAATATTAAGTATTCTATATTTCCATGAAACCTTTTTGGGGACTACTTTATCGACTTTTTCACTATCTGTAAGGGAAACCTCATCATACGAACTCATATGCCTGCACCTCCTACCAAATCTATATTATCATCTTCATTATTAAACATTTTTACAAGACGGCTTCTTAGACTTCGATATCTATCATTACTTAACAGTTTTTCCTTATTTCTTGGACGTTCTATATTTACGTTAATTACTTCTTTTATTCCTTTGGGTTCCATAAATACAATTTTATCAGCTAAAAATATAGCCTCTTCTAAATCATGCGTAACAAATACAATTGTCTTCTTTTCTTCATCCTCTTCCCATAATTTTAACAACAATTGCTGAAGAACATCTCTTGTCTTTGCATCAATGGCCCCAAATGGTTCATCCATCAGAAGAATTTCTGGATTACATGCCAATGCTCTTGCAATGGCAACTCTTTGCTGCATACCTCCTGACAGTTCTCCCGGTTGCTTATTTCTGTATTCATAAAGTCCTACTTTATTTAAAAATTCATCCGCTGTTGCATATGCATCATGTTTCTTGATTTTCTGGCTTCCCCTCTTGGATTCAACAATTGCAAACGCTACATTCTTTCTGGCACTCATCCACGGAAAAAGCGAATAGTTTTGGAAAACCACCGCTCTGTCTGAACCTGGTCCATTTACCTCCTTATTATTTATGTAGACCTTACCTTCACTAGGAGAAAGAAGTCCCTCCAAAACGCCAAGTAATGTACTTTTTCCACAACCAGAAGACCCTATAAGACATACAAACTCTCCTTTATTAATTTCCAAGTTAATATTGTCCAATGCCTTAAATCTAGTTTTTTCTGTTTCATATGTCAAAGAAAGATTTTCTATTTTAATTAATGACAAATTAATCACCCCCAAAAAGATGTGCCAAATTTTTTCTCAAAATCTGGGTATTTGTTATTATTTTCTTTAAAGTGCTTCTTCATGTTTTGATAAAATTCATCGTCTGGAGCTTCTGAAATAACATTTTTTAAAGCCTCTGCATAAACGGAAATATCATAAAATTTATCCAATGTAAGGTTCGACTCTACATACTTTTGCTCCAACATAATATCATATAGGTCCTGTACACCATTGTAATTCGGGTCTGGGTTATAAGTACGATGTGCGCTACCTTCCTCGTCATATATATATGTATTAATATAATCCTCAGTTTCTCCTGTTGCCTTACTAAGACTTGCAATAGTCCCGTCCTTGTCAAGACTAATATCTTTATAGGCTTTAATCTGTCCCTCTAAGTATGCTACATATGCTTCTCTATTTTCTGCTAAATTTTTTGAGTATGCAGATTGACGGCAGCATACATAATCCTTTTTTATATCATAAAGAGTTGTAAGCACAACACATCCAGCTTCAATAGCCTGGTCGACATAATTACTGGCAATAAATCCTATGTCAACATTTCCCTTTGCTGTACTCAGTGCAATACTCGAATAATCATCAATCATAACATATTTAACATCATTATCATTAAATCCTCTCTCTTTTAAGGCATTTCTTGTAGTAAGCTCGCTAGTCGACATTTGAATCACACCAATAGAATGTCCCTTCCAATTTTCTAAATTTTTTAATTTTTCATAATTTTTAGGAAGACATACACAAACCATACCACCTGATAGCACCCCACCGATCAGTGTAACATCATATCCTTGTGCACCATAACTTATTGGTGGAACAACCTGTGCATATGCGGCATCTATTTTTCCTACACTCAGAGCATCATACATTACAGCTCCTGGATTCTCTAATTTTGTCTGGGAAATGGTTAAATTTTTGTCTGCAAAATACCCTTTTTCATCCGCTAACTGAACTAATGGATTATTGAGTGCAGAATCCCCAGACGCCCCAATATTTAAGGTATAGGAAGCTTCCTTATTACTCTGTCCTTTTGTTTTACTTGTAGTTTCCTTACTATTTCCACATCCAATAAGTGATGTAACTGTTAGTGTTGTTACTAAAACGGTTGCGATTAATTTCTTTATCTTCATTTCTGTTATCCTCTCTTTCCTAATTTTGTTACTAATATATCTATTTCTTTCAGTGCTTCTACAATAGCATCCTCGCTCCAACTTACATAATCAAAAGAAGCCTTTATATCACCAGCAAGAGCATGTAATTGATTCGTATTTTCTCTATCAAGCCCAATATCTTTTAACGTAAATACATTGTTGTATTTTTCAAATATATTTATTACATCTTCTATTTCATCTCTTGTTTTCTCTTCCAAAAATAATTGTGCTAGTATTCCGTATGCAACCTTTTCTCCATGAAGCTTATGTCTTGTACTTGGAAATCTAGCAGATATATGATAAAACGGATGCGCAAAGCTATAGTAACCTGTATTCGTTTGAAAGCTTCCTGCAAATCCAGCTAAATATATAATCGCATCCACTACATCCTTTGCAGCTTGACCATATACATCATTTTCTGAATCATAAATTGCTTTAAATACATTTTCCTCCAGTTTTTTATATGCTATCTTTGAAGCGTAAAAGGCTATATCAAGATTGATAGAATTTTTTTCATGAGCAAGGCTTGGTCTAATTTCATAAAATTTAGCAAATGTATCTACAACACCTGCAAATAAATATCTCTTTGGTGCAGAAAGTATTATTTTTGTATCTGCGATAACAAGCTCAGGAGCCTTTTTAAGTGGTCTTATAGATACATAGGAACCTTCATCATCATATTGAATTGTAAGCCCTGCCCACGCAGCACAAGTTGCAGCAATTGTAGGTATCGTAATTACGGGAATATCTAATAAATCACCCGTTGCCTTTATCGTATCCAGAACTCGACCTCCTCCTACTGCAATGAGTGCATCTGCATTAAATTTCTTAACAAGACCTACATAATAATCAAATTTATTTTCTGAGGGAAAACCAGAAAATGTATCTATATTTTCTGATGAAATACCGTTTTCAGCGAGAGTTTTCTTTAAATCAAAGAGTGTCACCTCTAAAGCCTTTTTGCTACCAACAATGAGTGGATTCTTTGAAAATTTTTTAATATATTTTCCTGCAAACTTTATAGCATCCGCTTCGCTTATATATATCTTTGGTGTTTTAATAACCATATCAATTCTCCTTTACAATTTCTTTTAAAACTTCTATAACCTTTTTATTTTCCTCTGGCTTTCCAACGGATATTCTAAGCCACTCATCTAATCCAAACTCCTCCCCGTTCCTTATAATAATTCCTTTTTTAGCAAATTCTTTTTCCGCAAACGTTCCTGATATTCCAATATTTACAAGAACAAAATTGCCATTTGAAGGAATGTATCTAAGATTTAATTTTTCAAATTCTGTATAATAATATTGGAGCTGTTCTCTATTTTTTTTAATGATAAAATCTGTGAATTCTTCATCATCAAGTGCTGCGAGTGCAGCAGTCTGTGCAACTAAACCTAAGTTAATTGGCAACTTAACCTTCAAAAGATTTTCAATAATAGAAACATCTGCAATCCCATACCCAATTCTAAAAGAAGCTAATCCATAAGATTTTGAAAAAGTTCTAAGGATAATCACATTATTATATTTTCTTACGAAATCTATCGTATCAATATAATCTCCATCTATAAAATCAATATAGGCTTCGTCTAATACAAGTAACACATGGTGTGGAACCCTCTCTACAAAATCCTTTAAAACCTCAGAAGGAATCACGGTTCCCGTCGGATTGTTCGGATTACAAAGCCATATTACCTTTGTTTTATCATTGATTCTTTTTAATATTTCTTCTGTATCAACTGCCTTATCCTCTGTTACAGGAACTCTTATTATTGTTCCCTCGTTTTTTAAAGTTACATTTAAATACCATCCAAAAGATGGATCATTATAAATAACCTCATTTCCACTACTTATAAAAGCTTCTCCAATAAGCGTTATAAGTTCAAATGAACCATTTCCAAATATGAAATTTTCTGGATTAATATTATATTTCTTAGAAAGCTTTTCTCTCAAAAGAGTAACATTCATATCTGGATAAAATGAAAAATCTGATTCTTTATTATTAATTGCTTCAAGAACCTTTCTTGAACAACCATATCTATTCTCATTTCCAGCAAGCTTTATAATATCCTTTTCTTCAATACCATATTCTAAACTAAATGATTTTAAAGATTTTGCTAATTTGTATTTTGGCAAACGTTCTACAGATTTCTTTTCTTTTACGGACATTTATTTTCCCTCCTTTTTAGTATGAATTATTACAAAAAAAAACCAGGGGCATTGATTTACCTCTGGTTTTCCAGTCAGCTTCTCTGATTTGCTTGTAGATTTACTATACTACAAGAACTTCCGTCTGACTAATTCATGTATTTTATTTTGTGCGATAACTAAAGCTTATGTATGATTTTTCACTATTTTAAAGTAACCATTTAGCGGGGGCATTCATAAAGTGCCAGAATATACAAATTGGCTATAAATATTTTTTCTAGCTGGACACTTTCACTCTGTGTGCTTTCTCACTAGGCTCAAAAATACTTCGCCAAGTGTTCAATGTGTCCCACAAGGGGGCGCTTTCTCACTAGGCTCAAAAATACTTCGCCAAGTGTTCAATGTGTATTCATGTCGGGCGTCTGCCCGATAGAAATGCTTGTACAAATCTCACTTAACCTGATAGCAGTCTCGTTCAATTTGCACAAGCATTTCATATTTTTAAATATAATACATATTCTTTTGTATAAATCTTGATAAAAATTTTTTTGTACGCTCTTCTTTCGGATTGACAAAAATATCTTGAGGGGATCCTTCTTCAACAATAATACCTCCATCCATAAAAACAACCTTGTCTGATATCTCTTCTGCAAAAGCCATCTCATGAGTAACAATTATCATGGTAATCCCTGTCTTGGCAACCTTTTTTATTACATTCAATGTTTCTCCGACCAATTCAGGATCAAGTGCCGATGTTGGTTCATCAAACAAGATTACTTCTGGATTTAATGCAACTGCTCTTGCAATTCCAATTCTCTGTTTCTGACCTCCCGAAAGCTGACTTGGATAATAATCTTTTCTGTCCGCCATACCAACCCATTTAATTACATCTTCTGCCTTTTTATATGCTTCAGCTTTTGGAATTTTCTGAACTGTAACTAACCCTTCCATTACATTCTGTAAAGCAGTCATATGTGGGAATAATGCATAATTCTGGAATACAAAAGCTGATTTTCTTCGAACTGATAAAATATCCTTTTTGCTTACATGTTTCAAATTGATTTTTTGATCACCAAACTGGATTTTTCCATCATCTGCTCTTTCCAGAAAATTAATACATCTTAACAAAGTTGTTTTACCAGATCCACTTGGTCCTAAAATTGAAACTACACTTCCTGATTCAATTTTTAGATTAATATTTTTTAATACCTTATTATCTCCAAATGATTTTTTTAAACTTGTGATTTCTATCATACCAATTGCCTCCTAAATCGATTACTTACAACTTCCACTCTTCTGGCAATGGTTTCCAATACAAATGAAATAAGCCAGTAAACTAACGCTGCTGCCACATACCCCTCCAAATAACTATAAGTTCTTGAACATGGATAAAGAGCGCCTCCCATAACCTCAATAATTCCTATAGCCGATACCAAATTCGTGCCTTTGATTGTTCCAACCAGATTATTAATCAGACCTGGTACAATGGTTGGTACTGATTGTGGCAGAATAATACGAAAAAAAGTTTGTCTTTTTGTTAATCCAATGGAATATCCCGCTTCATACTGTGTATGATCTACAGACATCAATGCTCCTCTTATGGTTTCACTATAACTACAGACACTGGTACTAATAAGAGCTATATAACCCACAATCAGTGGATTTATTTCATTTACACTTTTTGAAATATGAAAAAAAAGTGCAATATTTTCATAATATGTTAGAAATAACAAATGATAAATAACCAAGGCAACCATGAGCGGCAGTCCCATATACACGGTAATAAAAACTCCCAAAAATTTTGAAAGAACCGGCACCTTATAATTTCTTATAACCGCAATAAGAAAACCAATCAAAATACTCCAGACAAATGTAACTAATGTAAGTTTCAATGTTACTGGAATATATGCAACTGCTCCCTGCAAAGAAGCTGCTAAATTATCAAATTGAAATGTCAACTTCTCACCTTCTTTCAAATACAAGCTTTTTGTCAAGCAGATAAAAAATAATTTTTAAAGCCACACTTATTAGCACATAAATCAGTGCTACCACAACATACCCGTCCAATGTATGACCTGTTGCAGTTCCAAGTATCTTTGCCTTTCCCATAATATCTAAGATACCACCAATTGTAAAAACCAATGATGTATTATGAAATACACCTATCAGATCTACACCATATGCAGGAATTATAATTCTTATAATCTGAGGCAGGATAATTCGTACAAACGTCTGTACTCCCGTCATTCCAATGGAATAACCTGCTTCGGTCTGCTCTATCGGGATTGATAAAATTGCTCCTCTGAAAATCTCACCTAGAAAAGCACCTTCGTTAAGTATGAATGCTATGTCTACAAATACGATTGGAGACCATGAATTTATATCGATTTTAAAAATTGTCTGTATTAGTAACGGCAATCCATAATATACAACCATCATCTGTACCAAAAGTGGTGTTCCACGCATATAAGATACATAAACTTTTAAAATTTGCTGCAGCACCGGAAATCTTTTTATTTCCAATGCAGCAACTACCAACGCCAATAGTGTTCCTATTACCATAGAAACAATAACAATAGCAAACGTCACACTCAACTGGGGTACTATTTTAGGAATGAGATTTAAAAATCTTTCTATACTAAAATAGTCTCCCATATGTTTTACTCACTTTCTGTAAAATTTCCACCCAGATACTGTTCAGATAATTCTGCTAATTTCCCATTTGCTTTTAATTTCTTTAAAACTCCATCTATAGCTTTCTGCAACTCTGTTTCATCTTTTCTGTACAAATAATATGTCTTTGAGTTGTTAATAGGCTTTCCTACTGTTTTTAATATGTCTGTTCCATTGCCAAAATTTTTATTAATACGGTCTACGTCTCGTTGCGTTAAAACACACGCAGCTGCTTCACCACCTTTAATAGCAGCAACCGTTTCCTCATTTGTATCACTATCAGAGTTATATATATTTACCGCATAATCTGGATTTTCTTTATTCCAATTTTGAACAATTGCAGTTGATGCACTTGTTGTTCCTCCTGTTCTTACTGTCTTACTTGCCAGATCCTTTAAGGATGTTGTTGTATTATCATCAACTGGTACGGCGATATATGTAACATATGTTGTATATGCTTCTGTTCCAAATAAATATTTTTTAGCTCTTTCATCTGTGTATTCATACTGATGTGCAGCCAAATCAATTTTCTTTGAATCTAATGAAAGTAAAAGACTGTCAAAATTCATGGATTGATACTCAAACTCATACTGTGGAAGCAATTTATCTATCTCCTGAAGTACTGCATATTCATATCCAGTTGCTTTTCCATTTTCATCCAGATAACAATATGGATTATATGATGTACCTGATCCAACAATTACTTTCTGTATGTCCGAACTCTCTGCAGTGCTTTTCCCACATCCTGTCAGTAAACAACTCCCTAATGCTACGCTCGCTACAATTTTTGTTATTTGTTTTGTCAACTTATTCATACTTTCTTCCTCCTTATGGTTTTCCAGTCAACTTCTCTGATTTGCTTGGATTTACTATACCATAAGGACTTCCGGCTGACTAATTTATGTATTTTATTTTGTGCGATAACTAAAACTTATGTATGATTTTTCACTATTATAACTCTTTATACTTAAGCAATTCCTGTATATATTGCTCTGCAATATCACTAAGCTTATGATTCATCTTCACAATATATCCAATGGTAAGAGGATCTTCTTCTTTAAGCTTAATTGCAATAATTCCTTCCTTTAACGCCAGCGAATCAATCATATTTCCGGTACCAATGGAATACCCATTCAATGCTGTCATAAGCTCTGCCGAGGTTGCCCTGTCTGATGATTTTATCAGTTTGTCAAAATCGTAATCCCCCAATGCTTCCTCAGATAGATAAAATTCATTATCGCTGTTTTGATCAAAGGAGACACAAGGATACTCGGTAAGCTCTTTCAATGATAATTCATCCCTATTTGCCAACGGATGTTCCTTCCAGACATAAACATAAGTTTCCCTAATCATCAATGGTACAAACTTCAACCCATAATCTCGCAGTAATTTTTTCAGAACTTTCACGTTGCTTTGGGAATAAGAAATAATGCCTACCTCACTTTTCAAATCTCTAACGTCATCTAATACTTTATCTGTTTGCGTTTCCTTAACGGCATATACATATTTTTGAGAATGATACTCTTTCACAACGCTTGCAAATGCATGTACAGCAAAAACATAATGCTGCATAGAAACACTAAAATGACTTTTATTCTTATCTTTATCAATAAATCTTTCTTCTATAATCTTGTACTGGCTTACAGCCTTTTTCGCATAGATAATAAAATCTTCCCCATTTTTCGTCAGTCTAATTCCCTTGTTCGTACGTTCAAAAAGCTGGATCCCGATTTCCGCCTCTAATTCTTTTATTGTTGTAGAAAGGGCCGGCTGAGAAACAAAAAGTCTGGTTGCTGCTTCTCTGAACGAACCGCTATTTGCAATCGTTATTGCATATTTTAATTGCAATATTGTCACTCTGTCTCCTCCTTCCACTGTACCTACCTGTGAACAGTAACAACATCATCACTTATGGTGTTTTCTTTTCTTCTATTACCTTGTTTTTTATTCGCTCAAGGCATTCCCTGATTACTGCTCTGGATGTTGCAACATTGATGCGCTCGAATCCCTCGCCCGTTTTTCCAAAGATTTTTCCACTGTCAAGCCACAGCTTTGCATCATAAACAATCCGCCTATCAAGCTCTTTGACATTTAATCCTGTTTTTCTAAAATCCAGCCATAACAGGTAAGTTCCCTCTCCATCTATTACATTCACCCCTGGAAGCTGCTCTTTCACATAATTTTTTACAAAGTCGATATTACTTCTAATGTAGGTAAGCATAGCTTCATACCATTCTTCCCCTTTTTCATATGCAGTCTCTGTCGCTACCAGTCCCAATACTCCTAACTGACTAATTCCGGCTGCATCTACTGCCTTTCTAAACTTAGCTTTCAGCCTTCTATTTGGTATAAAAATATTAGAAATCAGCATACTGGCAAGATTAAAAGTTTTGCTTGGTGAAGTGCAGATTACAGCTATATCCTCATATTCTTTTTTTACATTTGAAAATACGGTATGCTCACCTTTAAATATAAAATCATTATGTATCTCATCACTGACCACAATAACGCCATACTTCAGACAGATATCTCCCATTCTCGTTAATTCCTCTCTGGTAAATACCCTGCCTGATGGATTGTGTGGATTACACAAAAGAAACAGCTTAATCTTGTTATTTACTATTTTTCTTTCAAAATCCTCAAAATCAATATGATATCTGTTATCTTCCCCTAAATATAAATCATTGCTTACAATTACTCTGGAATTATCTTCAATCACCTCGGAAAATGGATAATACACTGGCTGTTGAATCAGAACAGCATCGCCTTCCTTTGTATATGCTTTTACAGCCATTGCTAAAGCAAAAACAACACCTGGTGTTTTTATGAGCCATTGTGGTTGAACCTCCCAATTATGGTGCGTTTTCATCCATTTTGCTACTGTTTCAAAATATTTGCTGCCTACTTCACTATACCCAAACACGCCATGCTTCACACGTTCAATCAGAGCCTCTTCCACATAGGATGAGGTTTTAAAATCCATATCAGCAACCCACAAAGGAAGCACATCCTCTGGCATACCTCGTCTCACTGCGAAATCATATTTTAAACAATCCGTACCCTTTCTATCCGCTATTTCATCAAAATTTAAATTTTTTTCTGCCATCTCATCACCCTTTTTCATAAGAGACAATTGCCTGTCTCAGATCGTTTATCAAATCTTCTTTTGCCTCAATTCCAACTGACAATCTTAACACACTTTCTGTGATGCCATTCGCATTTCGAATCTTTTCAGGAACATCTGCATGTGTCTGCGTATACGGATAGGTAAGAAGAGTCTCCACACCACCAAGACTTTCCGCAAATGGAATCAGTTTTGTATGTTTCAAAATATGCTTCGCTAACGCAGGGCTTTCCACTTCAAATGTAAGCATAGATCCAAAGCCTCTTGCCTGACGCTTACAGACATCATAGCTCTTTGTTCCTTTTATCCCCGGATAATATACCTTCTTTATCTTTGGTTCTTGTGAGAGAAATTCTACAATAGCCTGTGCATTTTCCTGTGCTCTTTCCATTCGGATTGCCAACGTCTTTATTCCTCTTAAAATCAACCAGCTGTCTACAGGAGAAAGTCCCGAACCGACAGTCTTGATAATAAACCTCAGTTTTTCCGATATTTCTTTCGCATTCGTCACAACAAAACCAGCTAGTGTGTCATTATGACCACCTAAAAACTTTGTTCCACTATGCACTACAATATCCGCCCCTAAGTCCAATGGATTTTGGAAATAAGGAGACAAAAAGGTATTGTCAACAATCAAAAGCAAGTTATGCTTTTTTGCAATTTCCGCTGTTTTCTTAATATCCGTAACATTCATCATTGGATTCGTAGGGGTTTCAATATAAATTGCTTTTGTATTATCCCGAATGTATTGCTCTATATTTTCAGCACTACAGTTGATATGTGTAAATTGAATTCCATTCTTTTCACTTATATTATGAAATAGACGTATACTTCCTCCATACAAATCCGAATCAGTTATCAAATGATCACCCGGTTTAAATATTTCCATTAACGCTGTAATTGCTGCCATTCCACTGGAAAAGGCAAGCGCATCTATTCCATTTTCCAGGGATGCCACTACTTTTTCCAATTGCCCTCTTGTTGGATTTTGAAGTCTGGAATAATCAAATCCTGTACTTTTTCCAATCTCTGGGTGTTCATATGTGGCAGTCTGAAAAATAGGAAAACTTATTGCACCAGTATTTTCTACTGATCTATCATCCTTATCACCATAGATACATTTTGTTTTTATATTTAATCCCAAGAACTTTTCCTCCTTTTTGAATAATCTATCACCTATATTACTATTTTAATGTTAATTTCTATTACGTAAAATTCATAAAAATTATCCTCAATGATAACTTTTTCTTATAGGAATTTTTGCAATCAAATTACCAATAGCATCCATAACTGTAAATTGCCCTGAAAATATCAATCGTTCTTTCCTCTTGCCTATATCTTGTTTCTTCTAAATATTGCACATTTTAGATAATAACCCCGTTTTCCTACTATGTCAATAGGCTTTATCAAAATTGTTCAACTTAATTAATGCATACAAATACAAGGATATATGCGAAAAAAGAAGGCTGTTCTCACAGCCTTCTTTTTCTAATGAAAATCCTGTTCATAATAATTATGTAATATATATTCCTGTTCCAGTTGTTCACTGCTAACCGTTGCTATCTCATCCGATCTTCTTACCAGTTTGGAAAATTCTTTCCTAATGCATTCCTGATATTCGTCCTCATAACCAATCAAAGCTGCCGGACGTTTTCTTGCAATCAGTCGCATCATATACCGATACCACTTTTCTGGATCTCCTTCTTTTTTCTTTATTCTCAGTCTGATATTATACACCTTTTTATCTCGTGTCCAAATGACCAATGCACACGCAGCAGCCTTTGCAGAAATTGTTTCTTGGTATGCCCAAACCACATCATTTATTGGAATCACGCACAAACGCCAATTGTTCATATACACAATGGCATCACTGGAAAGTAATAAATACTTTGCTTTTGGTGATTTCTCCGTCTCTCTTTCAAAACGACTTTTGCTAAATCCTGCTATCTGCTCCAATTTCATGCTTCCCTTTTTAAAATCGTTCCTTGTCACCAGTGCTAAACCAGCATACAACAAAACTATAAATCCATCTGCAAATATCAAAAGAGTAAGCACATACCGCCTCGCATAAAATGAATTCCTAGCCAAAAACATAAAACCAGCCGCTAACGCTACATAAAAGATGAAAATCGTTAAAAAGCTCATTAGTTTCTCCTTTATAAAGGGTGCAGAAAATTTTTTTAAACTATCCATCGTATTTCCCCTTATCGAATTGAAGCAGCCCACGTAATTTCTGCCAAAAGCAACACTACAAATAGTAACGCTACTACTATACCCAAAATCACACGTAATGGTAAAACCATTTTTTTATTAGTAACGATTGCTCTTACAGCACAAAAACCACCATAACAGATCAACGCACCTAATAAACCGAAAAATCTAACCAAAACAATACTGCCGACACCTGCCCAGATTGTAGATTTGGATACTTTCTTTTTTACCTCTTTCCCACCTTGGTTTTCCAGTGGATCTCTATATCCCTTTCCATCCTCTTTTTCAGCAGTTCTTTTCAGCGGGTCCTGATATCCTGCTGTTCCTTCACCTTGATTATTTATTTGCTCCCGACTCATACATTTTCCTTCGTTGTTATTTTCTTTTTATCCTTTTATCAATCCACACATAAAATCAATGTACCACCATCTCTTTGATTTTAATATGCCTTTCCCCAATAAACCAACTTCTTCGCTGGTTTTCCGCAGCATACACATGTTGTTGCCACTTCTTCCTGCTCAAATGGCATACAACGGGAAGTTACTGCAAGATCATCCTTAATCTTGTTTTCGCAAGCTTCATCACCGCACCACATAGCTTTGATAAATCCAGGTTTATTTTCTGCAATATCCTTAAATTCCCCATAATTGGTTGCCACATAAGTATGCGCATCTCTATGCTTTCTGGCACGTTCTAACATATCGTTGTGCATCTGATCTAAGATTTCTGGCATTCTTGTTTCCAATTCTGCAAAAGGAACCTCAATCTTCTCACGAGTGTCACGACGAACAACCACACATTTTCCAGCCTCAATATCTTTTGGACCAACTTCTACACGTACAGGGATTCCACGCATTTCCTGTTCACTGTATTTCCAACCTGGATTCTTGTCGCTATCGTCTACTTTAACGGAGAACTGTTTTGCAAGCATTGCACGTAATTCTTCTGCCTTTTCAAGCACACCTTCCTTTTTCTGCATAATTGGAATAATCATAATCTGTGTAGGTGCGATTCTTGGTGGTAATACCAATCCAGAATTGTCTCCATGCACCATGATCATTGCTCCAATAATACGGGTAGTCATTCCCCATGAAGTCTGATGTGCATACTGCAATTTATTGTTCTTATCTGTATACTGAATACCAAATGCCTTGGCAAATCCATCTCCAAAGTTATGGCTGGTACCGGATTGCAATGCCTTTCCATCGTGCATTAATGCCTCAATTGTATAAGTAGCCTCCGCTCCCGCAAACTTTTCTTTGTCTGTCTTTCTTCCCTTTATCATAGGAATTGCAAGTACATTTTCACAAAAATCTGCATATACGTTTAACATCTGCTCCGTTCTTGCCTGTGCCTCTTCTGCAGTCGCATGTGCAGTATGTCCTTCCTGCCATAAAAATTCCATCGTTCTAAGGAAAGGTCTTGTTGTCTTTTCCCAACGTACAACGGAACACCACTGATTATATACTTTTGGCAAATCACGATAAGACTGTACTACATGAGAATAATGCTCACAGAACAAAGTTTCAGAAGTTGGTCTTACTGCAAGTTTTTCCTGTAATGGATCTAAACCACCTTGTGTCACCCAAGCAACTTCTGGTGCAAATCCTTCTACATGATCCGCTTCCTTTTGTAACAAGCTCTCTGGAATAAACATTGGCATATATACATTTTCTACGCCAGTTTCTTTAAATTTTTCATCCAACTTTTTCTGAATATTTTCCCAGATTGCATAACCTGCTGGGCGGAAAATGGTACAACCTCTTACGCTAGAGTAATCAATAAGTTCTGCCTTTTTTACTACATCTGTGTACCATTGTGCAAAATCCTCTTCCATAGAAGTGATTGCCTCTACTAATTTCTTTTCCTTTGCCATAATGCATTTCTCCTTTTCTTAAAACAAAGTGGACAAGTCCACATTAACACTCTATAAGATATATTTTTCTATAGCGCAAAAATGACACCTCCAAAGCTTTCATCCACAAAGGGACCAAAGAACTTCGGCGGTGCCACCCTAATTAACCAATTTTGATTCAACTCATTTCCTTTAACGCAGGCATACGCTGTATTTTCATACAGTGCTCCAAGGTAGGTTCCATCACTTTCACATAAGACTCTCCCAGCAAACAAGTCTCTCTCTGCAATGCTTCTGCCATGTACTAATCCTCTTCTTCACATATACTATTCAACTTCTCTAGAAAGTGTACTTGAAAAACCAAAAGATGTCAAGAGGGAAGGTGTATATGTTTGTGCCAAAATATACAATTTGACTAAAAATAATCTTTTTGGCTGGACACTTTTTCCAACTCCTCCACATAATTTACAATAGACCGGAGTAAAACCAATGCCGCCGGGCCAGTAATTACCCCCACCACTCCGAAAAATTCCAGTCCGAAATAGACGGATAGTAAAATATAAAACGGGGAGATTCCTAGTTTTTCTCCAATCAGTTTTGGTTCCAAAAATTGTCGCACGCACTGGCAAGCTCCCCATACAAGCAAGTAGATTACTACAGAAAACCAAGCTTTTTTAAATACAGCTAGCAAAATAGCAGGAAATAGTAAAACACCACATCCTAATATCGGAAATGCATCCAAAACAGAAGTAAGAATTCCAAGCAACAAAGCATAGTGGCTCCCCGTATAATAAAATCCAACCGTGCAAATTACACTTACAATAGCAATAATAATCACCTGTGCCTTAAAATACGCAAAACCTACTTTTGTAAGTGGTCTTAACAATTTTTCAATATCTTCATAAAACAAACAGGCATGATACTTTTCCCGCATTTCATCATAGTGCATCACAAACATACTGGTCACGATTATTATAATTCCAATTATCCCCAAGCAAAAAATAAACCATTTTATACACTGCCACAAACGAACCGTTACAATTGCAATTCCCTTCTGTGTCATAGTATTACACCATTTCCCCAATTGCTCACAAACACACTGAAATGCGGTTCCGTCTTCCATAAAAAACAGATTATCACACCAACTACACAAGCTACTGAGCTGTCCAGTAAACATTTTCTGATAAGAAGGAATAGAACGGATTAATTCCAATAACTGGTTGCATAACAAAACACTTAAAAAATAGATTGCGATTGCCACCACAGAGAAAAAAATCACTACCGGTAGGACAACACTAAAAAGTTTTGGTAATCTACATTTCTTCTGCAAAAAAGCAATGACTGGTTCCAAAAATTTTCCAACTGCCACAGCAATCACCAAAGGAAAAACCGTAAAAAAAAGGAACCGAAACAAAATATAAACAATGATTCCGGCTCCAAGTATTGTAATTGCTTTTTTTCTCTTAGACATACCAAATACACACCCCTTACTTCTTTTATAGATGCTCTTTAGTATGCCCAAAAGAAAACTATTTTATACGTACTTTTCCCAATATTCACCCTGCGGTTTGTTTGAGAATGTCAGTCTTTTCCCTGTTTTTGGATGCATAATGGTTAAAGAATTGGAATATAACGCAATTCCTTTTCCTCTTCCATTTTTTTCTGTTTGTACATTATACTTTGTATCTCCCAAAATGCCAGCCACATGTGCTGCCATCTGTACCCTTATTTGGTGATGCCTTCCGGTCAATAACTCCACTTCCACCAAAGAACAACCATCTGCCACTTTTATTACCTTATAATACAACTGCGCTTTTTTCCCTGTTTTGTCGGTTGCCGAAACAATTTTGGAAGTGTTTGTTCTTCCATCTTTTTTTAAAAAATCCGTCAGCAACATCTTATCCGCTTCCAGTAATTCTGGCAATTCCTTGGTTACAATACACAAATACGTTTTTTCCATTTGTCTTTGTTGTACTTGTTGCGAAAGATCCCTCGTTGCCTGCTTTGTTTTCCCAAATACCATAACGCCACCTACCGGTCGATCCAACCGATGCACCAATCCAATATACGGTGTAGTTTCACCCTTTTCAAAAAGATAATTTTTCAGTTGATTCACCAAATCCAGTGCCAATGTTTTGTCACTTTGCACAGGAACTCCCGGCAACTTTTCACATACTAAAATGTCTTTATCTTCATAAAGTATATTTAACTCCATCTTACTCTCCTACCATTTATAATTGGATTTACACTTTGGATACTTATTTGTATCCCATCGCATCCCTGCTGACTGATAATATTTTGCACTAACGAGGAAAAACGCATAAAATCCAGATGAATCATTACACTGCACATCTACAATATACCACTTGCCATTTACTTTTACCTCATTCCACTGATGACTTGGATTCACAGCTTTGCTATTTGCATGTACATAATAGCAACCAATTCCAATCCCATCACACAATGCTTTCATGGCTCTTGCATACCCGGAACATTGTGCCTGTCCATACACCAAAGCTCCCCAGGCAGAATTGGCAGCATTTTTCGACCAGTCTGGTGCATAGGAGCATACCTGACATAAATAATCATGTGCAATTCTTACCTTTACCACATCCCACATTTTATCATCTATAAAATGATCCTTAAAATATTGTACTTTATTTCTCACTTGATTTAATTGAATCTGGGTAAGATTTGGTCCGTATACACTTCCTACTTTATAATTTCCTTTTACTAATTTTGTGGATTTATTGCTAATCTTAATTTTTTTCGTTGCATACTTACTGTAAAGTTTTTTACCATTTACCGTTTTATAAGCACGCACACGGAATGTATAGGTTTTGTTTACCTTCAATCTGGATAAATACAAAAAATTCTTTTGATTTTTGTAGGTACCTATGGTCTTATATTTTCCATTTCCACGACAAAAAGATACTACAAAACCTTCCACGCCACCTTTTGCCTTTTTCAAACCTATAATTGCCTGTCCCTTTCCAGTTGTCCGAAGCGTAAACGTTGGTTTTGTTACTGTTGGAGCTTTCGTAGCCTTTGGAGTTGCTACAGGTGTAATAGCTGGTTCTGTAGTTACGGCTACTTGAGCGGTTTCCTCTGGTTTCTTTGTCTCTTTCACTTCCGGTGTCATCGTTGCCTGTTCTGTAACCGCTGGTTGTGTGGTAACTGCAGGACCTGTACTGGTTATGACATCCTCTCCCTGTACTGCCGCAGGAGTTGCCGCCATAATTTGTGATTCTACTTCACTCACAACCTGCACTTCCTCTGTATCGAAAATATCCAATTTTTCTTCATTTTGTTGCAACTGTATTTTTGTATTTGTTTTAACTGGAACCGTCGTCTGTGCAAATGTAGTTCCCAGTGCACCACCTTCCAGTAACATAGCAACCATAAGAATACCCGCCAACATACGTTTTCCTGTGCCTTTTTTCCTTTTCATAATAACACTCCTTCTCACTTGGTTTTTCATCCAAAAACAATTCTTTCTTATTATATCTTTTTCCTGCCCTCCTGTCCACACAAGACACCCTCTAAATTAAGTATTTAGAAATTGCCAAACGATACAAGTAACAATTCAACTTTTAGTTTCTTTTTCTTTCTTTTAGGGTTATAATGAAAGATAGGATTTTGCCACGAAAATAAGAAAAAGGAAGTGTACTTATGTATCATATTGATTTTCAAAAAAAAGGACATGTTTATTTTATGGGTATTGGCGGTATCAGCATGAGCGGTTTCGCCGAATTACTTCACGCAAAAGGCTTTACTATAAGCGGTTCGGACCAACAAGAATCTAAGCTTACAAAACATTTAGAAAGCCTTGGTATTACTGTGAAATACGGACAATGTAAAGAAAATATCACATCAGATATCGACCTGGTTGTTTACACGGCTGCAATCAGTGACACAAACGAAGAATTTATTGCCGCAAAAGAGGCAGGTATTCCAATGATGGATCGTGCAGAAATGGTAGGACAAGTTATGAAAAACTATCCTCGTGCTATTGCTGTTTCCGGTACACATGGAAAAACAACAACAACTTCTATGATATCTGAAGTTCTTCTTGCGGCAGATTTAGACCCTACTATTTCAGTCGGAGGAATTTTAAAAGCAATTCATGGAAATCTTCGCATTGGACATTCTGATAACTTTGTCACAGAAGCTTGCGAATATACGAACAGTTTTCTAAAATTTCATCCAACAATCAACTTGATCTTAAATGTGGAAGAAGACCATATGGACTTCTTTAAAGATTTAGCGGACATTCGTAATTCTTTCAAACAATTCACCGCTCTCCTTCCAGAAAGTGGATTACTGATTATTAATGGAGATATTGAAAATTATAAAGAAATTGCAGACTGTTGCAAAGGACAAGTACTTACTTATAGTATTTCAGACCAGACCTGCAATTATTATGCGACAAATATTGCCTATGACGAACTTGGTCATGGTTCATTCGATGTTATGGAAAACGGAACTTTACTGACACACATTAAACTTTCTGTTGTCGGAGAACACAACATTGCCAACGCATTAGCTTCTGTTGCATTGGCACGTTATCTAGATATTTCCATTGCAAATATTCAGGAAGGATTGGACGCATTTGAAGGCACAGACCGACGTTTCGAATATAAGGGTAAGGTACGTGGAATCACAATTATTGATGATTATGCACACCATCCTACAGAAATTGCCGCCACATTAGATGCTGCTAAGAAATATCCACATAAAACGACCTGGTGCGTATTCCAGCCTCACACATACACAAGAACAAAAGCATTTTTGGATCAATTTGCAGAAGCACTTTCCAAAGCTGACAAAGTAGTTCTTGCCGATATTTATGCTGCCAGAGAAGTAGATCCAGGCGATATTTCTTCCGCAGACATTATGGAAAAAATCAAAGAATTAGGAACTGAAGCCTACTATTTCCCATCTTTTGATGAAATTGAAAACTTTTTATTAAAAAATTGTGTCACCGGGGATTTGTTAATAACTATGGGTGCCGGAGATATAGTAAAAGTGGGCGAATCCTTACTTGGAAAATAATTTATCCACATTATCCACAGGGTTATCAACATTTTTTTGTTGGTAACAACTGTGGATTTTTTTTTACTTGTCCACATTTCAGTATTTTCAAATTTTTCTACTATAATTCTCACAATATGGCATTTTACGACACTTTACGCACATTTTACCTTTGAACTGAAAATAATTATTCACATTATCCACATTATCCACAGCCAAAATGGTGGATAACTCACAACCTTGCCCTTTTTTATCCACCTATGTTATACTAATTTTAACCATAGGAACGTTTTTTTACAGGAGGGAATTTTCATGCGATTATACCATGCAGGACATTGTTCTACTACAATTATTTCCAACAATTTCATAGATGATTATATGCCATCCGCAAATGGAAACTATGTAAAAATCTACTTATATTTGTTGCGACTGATACAGGCAAATTCGCAGGAAGTTTCCATTTCGGCCATTTCGGATCATTTTGATTTTACAGAGGGCGATGTGCTACGTGCTTTACGCTACTGGGAAAAAGAACAATTAGTGCGACTTACCCATACCTCCAACGGTTTTATTTCTGATTTGGAATTATTAGAACCAACAGACAAAAAGCAATCCATAGTGCAAACACCTAAAATTGAATCTTCCCGCTCAAGTATTCCAAAAAGTAGTCCGATGGAACCGAATACCTCCACGTATACACAGGCATCACGTTATGCCCAAACAACTGTACCAGCTAAAAATCAAAATGCCAACATTCGTCAGGAAATCCCGGCAGAAGAAATCAATCGACTAAAACAAAACGACAGTGTATTTTCTTCTATTGTATTAATGGCCGAATCCCACTTGGAACGACCACTGACTCCAAAAGATGTACAAACTGCCACTTTTATTTACCGCCAGTTGAAATTTTCACCTGAGTTGATTTACTACCTATATGATTATTGCATCGGGGAACGCCACAAAAAAAGGCCGGAATATATTGAAGCCGTAGCTATTTCATGGGCAAACGAAGGCATTCGCACACCAGAACAGGCAGAACGAGCTATGCTGGCATACAATGAAGATTATTCCGTTGTTTGTAAAGCCTTTGGTTTAAACCGAACTCCCGGAAAGGCCGAACAAGAATGCATTGACCGTTGGGTAAAACAATGGGGATTTGATAAGCAGATTATTGAAGCCGCCTGCAATCGTACCCTTTTAAATACACACAAACCTGACTTCAATTATGCAAACTCTATTTTGGAAAGTTGGCACAACAAAGGTGTACATACGCTTGCAGATATTTCCAAGCAAGACCAGCAACACAAACAAAAACAAGCAAACACAGTAAAACGGCCCACAACCAACAATAAATTCAATCAGTTTCCACAACGAAACTATTCAAAAGAAGAGTATTCTTCTCTAGAAAAACGATTGTTAGCAAAAAGCCGAAATTCCTAATTAATAGATGTTTGTAAAAAGAAAGGATCGTTGGATTATGCCTCTAAAAAATGAACAATATAACCAAATTTTAAGAGAATATGATAAACGCCAGTTAGAAAACCATCGAATTCTTAGAGAAAAACAGGATGCCATTTACGAAGCAATTCCAGCTTTAAAAGAATTGGATCATGCAATTGCTTCCAATGCCACAAAAGCCATAAAATTGTCTCTTCTCGGCGATGAGGACGCCCTTAAACGGCTTCGCTCCGACAACAAAGAGCTTTCAGAAAATAAAAAAGCACTTCTCATGGCACATGGTTATCCACAAGATTATTTGACGCTGACTTACACCTGTCCAGATTGTAAGGACACCGGCTATATTACCGATGAAGTGTGGCCAGATGAAGATCATATATTACTTAGCAAAAATAAATGCCACTGTTTTAAGCAGGCCATCGTGGACTTACTCTACCACCAATCCAATATTCGAAATGCCATTGAAAAAGAAAACTTTGCTACTTTTTCTTATGACTATTTTGATCAGGATTTTGTAGATCCCGCCAGCGGTATTACTTCTTATGAAAACATGGTAGATATAGTGGCATCCTGCCAAAGATTTATTCAAAATTTTGATACCAAATTTGAAAATATTTTATTATATGGAAATTCCGGTGCCGGAAAAACATTTCTAAGCAACTGCATTGCAAAGGAATTGATTGAAAGCGCCCACACGGTCATTTACCTAACTGCTTTTGAATTGTTCGACATTTTAGAAAAGCACAAATTTTCCAAAACAAACGATTATACGATTCAAGAACAGTTTGAAGGTATTTTGGATTGCGACCTGCTCATTATTGATGATCTCGGAACAGAATTGGCAAATAGCTTTACAAACTCTCAACTTTATACTTGCTTAAACGAAAGGCTGTTATCCGAAAAATCTACGATTATCTCAACAAATCTTTCTTTAGATGATTTGGCAGAACAATACAGTGAGCGTATCTTTTCACGCATTGCCAGTGGCTACACCATTTTGAAACTTTTTGGAAGAGATATTCGCATAAAGAAAGCACTCCCATAGTTCCTAGTCACGCTAGGGTGTGAACAGTAACCTTCCATAAGTTTTTCTTGACGAAAATTATGTATAATGGTATAAATTAAGGTGGACTTGGTAGGATTTGCTAACAAGTTAGTGATAAGAGACTATTGACTGGGGCTTTTGACCTCAGCATCATAGCATATATGTAACCTATTATTATCGAACTGTGAACTTTTTATTTTTTGTGCGTACACAGTTCAGCTTTTAGTAAACGGAGGATATTTCATGTCACAGGATCAGAAAATTTTTAACACAATTCCAGTTGGTTCCTTAGGTTTGGTTGCTTTAAAGAGCAGTCAGTCACTTGGACAAAAAGTTGATGAATACTTAGTAGATTGGCGCAATAAGCGTAAAGACGAAAATAGCACTAGCATAGCATACCGCGGTTACAAAAAAGATTCTTATCTTTTAGACGTCAGCACACCACGTTTTGGTTCTGGTGAGGCAAAATGTGTCATCAAAGAATCCGTAAGAGGTGATGATTTATATCTTTTAGTAGACGTTTGTAACTACAGTTTAACTTATACTGTATGTGGACACGAAAACCATATGTCGCCAGATGACCACTACGCTGATTTAAAACGTGTCATCGCCGCAGTAAGTGGTAAGGCAAGAAGAATTACAGTTATTATGCCTTTCTTATATGAAAGCAGACAGCATAAACGCTCTTCCAGAGAGTCTCTTGATTGCGCATTAGCATTACAAGAATTGATCAGTATGGGAGTAGACAACATTATTACATTCGACGCACATGATCCTAGAGTACAAAATGCAATTCCTTTAAACGGCTTTGAAACAATTTTGCCAAACTACCAGTTTATTAAAGCTTTACTTCAGAATGTAGACGATATCAAATGTGATCCAGATCACTTAATGGTTATCAGCCCGGATGAAGGTGCTACAGGTAGAGCTATTTACCTTGCAACTGTTCTTGGTGTAGATATGGGTATGTTCTATAAACGTCGTGACTACACACAGATTGTAGATGGTAGAAACCCTATCGTTGCACATGACTTCTTAGGACCTGACTTAAACGGTAAAGATGCTATTATTGTAGATGATATGATTTCTTCTGGTGACAGTATGATTGATGTTGCAAGACAGTTAAAAAAGAGAAATGCAAACCGTATCTTTATTGTTTCTACTTTTGGTTTATTTACAAATGGATTGGAACGTTTTGATAAGGCTTACGAAGAAGGACTCTTCTACCGTATGCTTACAACAAATCTTGTATACCAGACAGAAGAACTTTTATCAAAAGAGTATTATATCAATGTTGATATGAGTAAATATATTGCATTAATTATTGATACCTTAAACCACGATGAATCTATCAGCAAGTTATTAAACCCTGCAGAACGTATTGACAAGATTCTTAGAAAATACGGACAAAAGAAATAAGGTAATGATTCAAAAATTAGTAACATTTCAGCTAGATTCATTTATAAAGTGCCAGAATATACAGATTGGCTAAAAATATTCCTTCTGACTGAACTGTTACACAAATTGACATTCGTAAAATACTAAATATAACATATCTAAAAAAACCTACCTATTCCCAAAAGCACAACAACACTTTTGGAAAAGGTAGGTTTTTTTAGCAATTATTACTCTTATGACAATTTCAAATGATCTACACTGAACCGCTACCAATTCAAAACCCTATATACTCTAATAATCCTCTTCTATCACATGAATTTCCAAATAATCAAAATCAATTTCTTCTGGAAAATTATCCTTTGTAAACCGACATTTATCATGCCGTTGGAAATCCCGTATCGTGGCTTGTAGCCAAATAGGGTGTGCCAAATCAAATGCAACACAAATTTTATCAATTGCATCATATACTTTTTTTGTACGATTCATGGAATAATCATCATTGCATATTACAATATCTTTTACCAATCGATTCTCTTTGAAAATCTTTCCCCACAAACGAAACATGTCTTATTTTTTAGCAGTAGACTGTATCGTATATTTAAAAATATTGTCAAGGATATTTATTACTTCTAGGATACAAAACACTGTCTACTACATCCTCCTTTCCTAAACTTTTCTTCATCCTACATCTGCTTGGCGACTGTTACCATTCACAGGTATGTGAACAGTAATGATTTTCAGCAATGTTATACAGAATAAAAGGGACAATTCCACGTCAACCCCCTAAATCCCTCATTTATGAGGAACTTGCTCCATAACTACACATGGTAAACTTTCATACAGTATTTTTTGTATCGAAAATACCAACCTGTGATCTACAACAAACCTATACAGATACTATGTAGTAGCTAGGTAACCATGTACAAAAGTAGAACACCACTGTAATTATAACACAGTTTACATTAGAATGTATCCAGTTGCTTTGAATTGTACACTTTATCACTATTTCACAGAAGCAAACTGTTACTGTAAAATTTAACTTTCATTATAAGTCTCTTGTTGCATTGTCATTATTATGTTATTATGATATATATACATATTCATTTTAATGTACTCTCGGAGTCTCTTTGTGCCTGATTTTGCAAAATGGTTTTTTGTCAGATATGCACAAATTTATGAGGCGTACGTGGAGCGTACGTTGATTAAATTTGTGTATAGCTGGCGGAAAAACAGTCGCAAAAGTGGGTGCAAGGGAGATTCCGAGAGTACATCTTATAAAAAAGGAGGATTCAAAAATGACGGCATGCCATATATGTGGATGGGATTTTAAACATGATTATTCAGTGGGCGATATTTGTCCCTGCTGTAATAGTGAATACGACTTTACAGATTTTTTAGAAAAGGGGGAAATTTTAGAAAGATATTGTGGCAATGATAAAGAAAAATTACACAACATGGCACCTGAACTGGATGGTTATGATGACGAAGAATATGTTGCTCGCGATATCACATGGAGATTTATAAGACTTGCATGGATTAAAAAGGGCTGTCCATTCAAATACCCTAATGAAACAATTACATCATGGACAATAGAGGATGCAAAAAAACAACTAGCTAGCATTCATTATAAATATGATGCTTTAGTTCCATTGGCAAACAAAATAATAAGCGACTAACGATTCAGAAACAAAGTGGACAAGTCCACATCAGCTCCCTATATCCCTCACTCATAAAGAACTGTTATTTGAATTCATTATAACAGTTCTTTTTTGTTTTATAAAAAATGTATCACCTAGAGGTTGCAGTTCAAAGACCATGTTACTTTCCACACCCTAGCGTTACCAATAACAAGACCATAAGTTAGTGTATAATTTTTAGGTTCTTCCGCAACATTCCGTATAAAATAATAGAATACTAGTAGTTAAAGTGTTATACTATTTACATGGAATTCTACAAAACAAGGAGATTTTTTACATGGCAGAATAC
>Ga0256404_1004538_pt1 | contig 26090 bp, 1 predicted proteins | sample RumenRJG_01DNA_FD_185990 | JGI IMG/M metagenome (GOLD analysis project Ga0256404, IMG submission 185990) | Bovine rumen microbial communities from Lethbridge, Alberta, Canada - RJG_01 | ecosystem: Host-associated > Mammals > Digestive system > Stomach > Rumen | place: Canada: Alberta | collected...
CTCCAGCTGTGGAGGTTAACGCACCGTTCACGGTTACGCTGCCCGCTTCTGCCGTCAGGGTTACATCATTTGCTGCTGTCGCTTCCTTCTCTACCTTAACGTTACCCATAGCAGAAGTGGCAGTGATTGCTCCCTGCGCCGCTGACAGCGCTCCCTTGGTCGTAACATCACCATTGGCTTCGGCTTTAATATCACCGGCCGTGGATGTTACAGTCGAACTAGTAGTGATTGCGCCTTCCTTACTCGTCAACGAAACATTCTGACCAGCCTGCACCGCACCGTTGGCCGTTATATCTTTATTTGCTTTAATTGTTACGATTTCTTTCTCTGCCGATACAGTTGAACCGGTGGTAATTGCGCCACTCTCGCTCGTAAGGGTTACGTTCTTGTTTGCCTTTATTGCGGCCGCATCAGCTGTTGTCACGTCACCGCCAGCTGTTGCAATTACGTCTCCGGTTGTGGAAGTTACCGCGTCGTTCACGGTTACACTGCCCGCTTCTGCCGTCAGGGTTACATCATTTGCTGCTGTCGCTTCCTTCTCTACCTTAACGTTACCCATAGCAGAAGTAGCAGTGATCGAACCCTTCACTGCTGACAAGACACCACTGGTCGTCACATCTCCATTGCCTTCAGCTTTAATATCTCCTTCCGTGGAAGTTACTGCGTCGTTCACGGTTACGCTGCCGGTTTTTGCCGTCAGGGTTACATCATTTGCTGCTGTCGCTTCCTTCTCTACTTTAACATTACCCATAGCAGAAGTAGCAGTGATCGAACCCTTCACTGCTGACAAGACACCACTGGTCGTCACATCTCCATTGCCTTCAGCTTTAATATCTCCTTCCGTGGAAGTAACAGTCGAACCAGTGGTGATTGCACCTTCCTTACTCATCAGTGTTACGCTCTGGTTTGCTTTCACTGCACCATTCGCTGTAACATTGCCATTGGCTTTTGCTTCAACGTTTCCTGTCTCTGCCGTGACTGTAGAAGCAGCACTAATCGCACCTGACTCACTCGTCAACGAAACATTCTGACCAGCCTGCACCGCACCGTTCGCTGTTATATCTTTATTTGCTTTAATTGTTACGATTTCTTTCTCTGCCGATACAGTTGAACCGGTGGTAATTGCGCCACTCTCGCTCGTAAGGGTTACGTTCTTGTTTGCCGTTATTGCGGCCGCAGCAGCAGTTGTCACGTCACCGTCAGCTGTTGCAATTACGTCTCCAGCTGTGGAGGTTAACGCACCGTTCACGGTTACGCTGCCCGCTTCTGCCGTCAGGGTTACATCATTTGCTGCTGTCGCTTCCTTCTCTACCTTAACGTTACCCATAGCAGAAGTGGCAGTGATCGAACCCTTCACTGCTGACAAGACACCACTGGTCGTCACATCTCCATTGCCTTCAGCTTTAATATCTCCTTCCGTGGAAGTTACTGCGTCGTTCACGGTTACGCTGCCGGTTTTTGCCGTCAGGGTTACATCATTTGCTGCTGTCGCTTCCTTCTCTACTTTAACATTACCCATAGCAGAAGTAGCAGTGATTGCCCCCTTTACTGCCGACAGGACACCACTGGTCGTAACATCTCCATTGCCTTCAGCTTTAATATTACCAGCTGTGGAGGTTAACGCACCGTTCACGGTTACGCTGCCGGCTTCTGCCGCCAGGGTTACATCATTTGCTGCTGTCGCTTCCTTCTCTACCTTAACGTTACCCATAGCAGAAGTAGCAGTGATCGAACCCTTCACTGCTGACAGTGCTCCTTTAGTCGTTACATCACCATTGGCTTCGGCTTTAATATCTCCGGCCGTGGATGTTACAGTCGAACTAGTAGTGATTGCGCCTTCCTTACTCGTCAACGAAACATTCTGACCAGCCTGCACCGCTCCGTTGGCTGTTATATCTTTATTTGCTTTAATTGTTACGCTTTCTTTCTCTGCCGATACAGTTGAACCGGTGGTAATTGCGCCACTCTCGCTCGTAAGGGTTACGTTCTTGTTTGCCGTTATTGCGGCCGCATCAGCTGTTGTCACGTCACCGCCAGCTGTTGCAATTACGTCTCTGGCTGTGGAGGTTAACGCACCGTTCACGGTTACGCTGCCGGTTTTTGCCGTCAGGGTTACATCATTTGCTGCTGTCGCTTCCTTCTCTACCTTAACGTTACCCGTAGCAGAAGTAGCAGTAATCGCACCCTTCACTGCTGACAGTTTGCCACTGGTCGTTACATCACCATTGCCTTCAGCTTTAATATTACCAGCTGTGGAGGTTAACGCACCGTTCACGGTTACGCTGCCTGCTTCTGCCGTCAGGGTTACATCATTTGCTGCTGTCGCTTCCTTCTCTACCTTAACGTTACCCGTAGTAGAAGTAGCAGTGATCGAACCCTGCGCCGCTGACAACGTTCCCTTAGTCGTAACATCACCATTGGCTTCGGCTTTAATATCACCGGCCGTGGATGTTACAGTTGAACCAGTACTGATCGCCCCTTCCTTACTCGTCAGTGTTACGTTCTGATTTGCTTTCACTGCATCAACAGCAGTTACTGCACCCTTCGCGGTTGCTTCAATCTTTCCTGCATCTGCCGTGACTGTGGAAGCCGTACTGATCGCACCAGACTCACTCTGCAACAATACGTCCTTCTTCGCCTGCACCACACCGTTAGCCGTTATATCTTTGTTTGCTTTAATTGTTACGCTTTCGTTCTCTGCCGTTAAGGCACCACCTGTTTCTACAACACCATTCGTGCTTGTAACTTTTATATTGTTGTTTGCCTTTATTGCGACCGCATCAGCTGTTGTCACGTCACCGCCAGCTGTTGCAATTACATCTCCGGCTGTGGAAGTTAACGCACCGTTCACGGTTACGCTGCCGGTTTTTGCCGTCAGGGTTACATCATTTGCTGCTGTCGCTTCCTTCTCTACCTTAACGTTACCCGTAGCAGAAGTAGCAGTGATCGCGCCCTGTACCGCTGACAGCACTCCCTTAGTCGTTACGTCACCATTGGCTTCGGCTTTAATATCACCGGCCGTGGATGTTACCACGTCGTTTACGGTTACGTTGCCAGTTTTTGCCGTCAGGGTTACATCATTTGCTGCTGTTGCTTCCTTCTCTACCTTAACGTTACCCGTAACAGAAGTAGCAGTGATCGCACCCTTTACTGCTGACAGGACACCACTTGTCGTAACATCTCCATTGCCTTCAGCTTTAATATCTCCCACTGTGGAAGTTAACGCACCGTTCACGGTTACGCTGCCGGTTTTTGCCGTCAGGGTTACATCATTTGCTGCTGTCGCTTCCTTCTCTACCTTAACGTTACCCGTAGCAGAAGTAGCAGTGATCGCACCCTTCACTGCTGACAAGACACCACTGGTCGTAACATCGCCATTGGCATTTGCTTCAATCTTTCCTGTCCCTGCCGTGACTGTGGAAGCAGCACTAATCGCACCTGACTCGCTCTTCAGCAAAACATTCTGACCAGCCTGCACCGCACCCTTCACTGTAACATTGCCATTGGCTTCAGCTTTAATATCTCCTTCTGTGGCAGTAACAGCCAAACCAGCAGTGATTGCGCCGTTCTCACTGGTCAGTATTACGTTCTGCTTAGCCTTCACATCCTTATTGATCGTAATAGCGTCATTAGCGGTTGCCGTTACGTTTCCGGCTATCGCAGTCACTCCGCCCAATACCGTTACACTACCAGCATCCGCCGTCAATTCTACCACGTTTCCGGCGACTAAGTTGCCGGCAGTCTGAATGTCTCCATTTTCCGCATAAATCGTTATCTTTTCTTTTACATCCACATCGCGGCCGAAATAAACACTGCCCTGTTCCTGAACCTCCGCAGTTAATCCGTCTCCTGACAAAATCCGGTCTGTAACTATCAAATCTCCATTTTCCGCCTGCAGGTTCACATATCCGGCTGCCTGCACTTTACCTTTTTCCCCAATCAGTATATTCATACTGCCAGGCGTATAACTGTCCGATTTGGCAGACATGGTGATATTGCCTTGTTTAGAAAACGTTTCTCCCTCAATTTTGATCTTCCCAAGATCCGTTGTAAGAGTAATATCATTGTTCGCGGAAACGGTTTTCACATTCACTCCGTTATCGCCGATTTCAATATCGCCTTTTCCGGTAGTAACCGTAACGCTTCCTTTATCAGATATTACTTTGTTGTTAACCCGGACATCTCCTTCCGTGGTCTTCATGGTAATATTACCGTTTAAAGAGGCTACGTCGTTATCTACATGGATAACACCCTTTTGGGCAGTAACGACTACATTATCACTTACAGCCACACTGCGGTCAAAGTAAACACTTCCCTGTTTCTGAATATCTGCCGTCAACCCTTTGTCAGACAAAACCAGGCCTGTAACATGAACGTCTCCGTTCTCAGACTGCAGGTTCACATAACCGGCCGCCTTTACTTTGCCATGACCGTCCAGCAGGATATTCATGCCCTCTGCGCCAGGCGTGTAATTTTCAGACTTGGCAGACATCGTGATGTCGCCGCTTGAAGACTCGGTTCCACCCTTAATGTGAATCTTCCCAAGATCCGTTGTAAGAGTAATCTTCTTGTTCGCGGAAACGGTTTTTACATTCTCTCCGTTATCACCGATTTCAATATCGCCTTTTCCGGTAGTAACCGTTACGTTTCCTTTATCTTCAGTAAGGTCTCCACTCCTTGCAATAACCTTGTCGTTAACGGATATATCTCCCGCACCGGTTACGAGAGAAACATTTCCATTATTGGCAGCAACTAAATTGTCTACCGTAATTTTCCCGTTTCCGGTTGTCAGGGCTGCACCCTGCCCGGACGCTATGTTGGCGCCAATATGTATGTTCCCGTTTCCGGTCGTCAGGGCTGTACCCAGTCCGGATACCACGTCAGCGCCAATATGTATGTTTCCTTCCCCTGTGCTGACATTGGCGCTTCCCGCTTTGGCAGTAAGGGAATTCTTTACAAAAACATGGCCCGTATTACTGGTTACGGCAACATTGTTGGCCGCCTGTATACCCTCCGTAACCACGATCGCTTTGTCCGTTGTGATGCTGACATTGCCCTCACCGGCTTCACCGCTGTTGGTTACAATACCGTTCTTATACAGGACGACCGTCGCGTTTTCACCAACATTCGTAAGCGTTACGTTACCGTTAACAGGAGAACCGGTCGTTGCCAAAATGCCCTTTACAGGAATATCTGCGTCTGTAATTTCCGGAGCAATTACTTTCCATTCTCTGTCTCCGTTGACTGTTACGCTTATATTGCCGTCAATCGCATTGTAGGTTCCCGGGGCAGATTCGTTTTCCGCGCCATGCACATTCAGTCTGATAAAGCTGTTATTCTCATTCGTAAACGCAATACCGCGGCCGGCTTCCAGTTCCACCTGATCCTTGTCGCCTGTCGTCTTCAGTACGCCAGATTCAGTTTCATAAATCCTTCCTTTTGCTTTTGCGGTAAAGTCAGAGACAACCGTTATGGCCCTGTCAATTATCACATCGTCGCCTGCGGTTAATGTTGCTGTTTTAGCATCAACCGTACTGTTAACCAAAACATCGCCTTTTGCTTCGGCCGTTACGTCTTCTTCTGCCGTTACCGCGCCATCAACGCGGATGCCCCTGGCAGCAGTCAAGCCAACTGTGCCCGCTTCTACAGAAGTCACCGTTTCTCCGCTTTCATTGGTTGCTTCTTTTATAGTTAGCGCTCCTTCGCTAACTGTCCTGAACTCATTACCCACACGTACAGTTTGCAGGGTCATCGTATCAGAATCATCGCCGGAATTGTTCGTGATACCCTTCAGCCATGCATTCTTTGCAGTCGCATCAATCGGGGCATTGCCGTTATTCCGAATCCGCAGTACATTGTCCGAAGAACCCACATTTCCGTTTTCTGCCTGCAGCGCAATATGTGTGCCTGCATCCAGATAAGCGTCCGTTCCGGAAACAGTATGAATAGATCCCTCCGCAGAAGAAAGAGCTATCTCTTTCCCGGCCTGCACTGCCCCGTTAGCAGTTATATCCCCCTTAGCATTAATAGTTACATCCTCTTCTTCGGATGTTACGCCGGCGCCAGCAGAGATCGCGCCTGTTTTGCTCAGCAACGACACTTCTTTTCTGGCCTGAACCGCGCCATCGGCCGTTATACCGTCTTTGGCTTCAACAGTTACACTTTCATTTTCCGCAGTTAAAGCGCCAGTCTGTACATTACCCTTATTGCTCGTTAATACTACTTTCCCATTTGCGCTTATTGCATCACTTGTCAAATCGCCATCTGCATCTGCAATCACGTCTTCATCTGCAGAAGTTACCGCACCGTTCACAGCGATGCTTCCTTCATCTGCTTTCAAAGTAACGGTGTTCTCGGCAACTGCCCCGTCTTTAACTTCAACATTACCGGTTAAAGAAGTTACCGTGATTGCGCCCTTTTCCGCGGATAACTTACCCTCCGTTGTCACATCGCCGCAACCTGTCACCTTGATATTTCCTTCTTCCGCCGTTACAGCGCCGGTCTGTGCAGTACCTCCGACTCCCTGGATTTCAACATTATTCAAAGCTTTCACTGCACCGGTGGTCGCAACCCGTCCCTTTGCGTATACAGTTACGTTTCCGTTTGCTTCCAGCGCAGCGGTGGAAGTGATGGAGCCTTCAGCGTTGGCTGTCAGATCTCCTTTTGCAGATATCACCGCTCCGTTCATGTCAATACTATTTCCGGCAATCAGATTCACCGTTCCCGCTTCAACAGAATTAATGGTTCCCCCATTTTCATCAATTGCTTCATTAATGTTAAGGTTCTCTGAGCTTTCTGCGCTAAATACATTCCCCACGCGTACATTCCGCAGGGTCATTGTAACATCTGGCCACAAGCGGTCATAGTCTGTAGCGCCCTGCAGCCATGCGTTTTCCGCCTGCACATCAATGACAGCGTCTTTTCTGTGCAGAATACGCACCGCATTATCTTCCGTCCCCACATTCCCGTTTCTGGCTTCAAGGGTAATAACACTGCCACCGTTCTCACTCGGATCAAGATACGCATTCGTGCCGTTAACCGAATCAAGTGCCCCATTCACACCGGGAAGCGTAACGATATCGCCGTTTACAGAGGTTAATGTTATATTCTTTTCCACACCTATATTGGAAGTGATTATAATACTGTTGTCTGCCAGAGCCGAAAAACTCCCGTCGCTTAAAACCTTATCCAGCACCAGCGCGTCTTCTCCGTTTTGCATTCCAACGATTTGCACATCGCCGGTAGCTAAAACTTCTACCTTGATATTATTGGCCAGGATACGGATGGGCTCCAACTTGCCTACATTGCCCACATCGTCCGTAGTCGCCATAAGAGTAATATGGTCGTTGGCACGGAGATAACCGGTTGCTTCATTTAATTGGGCAGGCTCCATTTCAATGCCCCGGTCCGAAGAAAGCCTGATTTCACCGCCGGCAACGACAGAGCGCAGCGTCAGGTCATGTTCAGTACTTTCCTGATGAACCACGACAGATTTTGTGCTGTAGGCATCAAGGCTCCCGCTGATATCCGTACGAATCGGGTTTGCCGAAAGAACGGTTCCGGTTGTTCCTACGCTACCTTCTTCGGAATAAAGCGTCAGGTCTTTTGCGGTAATCACACCGGACACCATATCAAGATCGCCTTTCGCAGCGGCGATCACATTTCCTTCTTCCGCCGTCACTGTAGAAGCAGTATGAATCGTTCCTTCTGCGCTCTGTAACGATACGCCCTGCTTACCATGTATTGCGTCGTTCGCAGTTATATCGTTCTTCGCTTCAACTGCGACGCTTCCTTCTTCCGCAGTTACTGTGCCCTTTGTCTGCACAATACTATCTGTACTGGTAAGTGTTACATTCTGATTTGCTTTTATCTCTTTGGCAGTCGTTACAGATTTCTCTGCCTTTGCTGTGATGCTGCCCGCTGCAGAAGTTACTGCACCGTTCACAATCACAAAGCCCGCATCCGCGCTCAGTTCTACATCGTTATTCGCAGTCGCCGCTCCAGCGAATACAATACTGCCTGTACCAGAAGTAACAGCGATCGCCCCACCAGCTGCTGACAACGTACTCTTAACCGTCACGTTGCCATTCGCAGAGGTCAATGCAATATCTTTTCCCACATTTGCATCGGAATTGATTATGATACTGTTGTCTGCCTGCGCCTTAAAGCTTCCGCCCGCAACAGTAACCGTACCCAGTACCAGCGAATCGTCGCCGTTAACTTTACCAATAATATTAGTATCGTCTTTGGCATCGACATTTACTGTCACATCATTTGCCAGAACACGGATCGCTTCGGTTTTTCCCACTCCGCCAAGCGCGGTAAGGTTAATATGACTCTTTGCGCTTAGATGCCCGCTCGCCTCCTCTGACTGGGTCGGCGCCATTTCAATTCCTTTGTCTGATGTAATTTCAATCGCATCGCCTGCAACCACAGACTTCAGCGTCAGATCATGTTCATTGCTTGTCTGATGGATTACCACAGACTTATCGCTGTTCGCGTCTAACGTGCCGGTGATATCCGTCTGAATCGGTTTCCCTGTTGTACCCGCATCACCCTGCCCGGCATGAAGGATCAGGTCTTTGGCTATAATGGTTCCGGCTTTCCCATTGTCGTTTTCAACAGTGATTCCGTTACCGGCCTGCAGTTTTACATTAGCAGTCCCGGCATTGATATCTCCAAGGATATGAAGTGTGCTCCCCTCCTCAATATTGCCGTCGGTATCCTTCACCGGAGACGTGGTGGCAAGATACACCTGTTTCCCACTGCTGTTAACAACAACGCCCCCGGCATCCGGAGTCGAAACCACAACAGGCGTTTCTTTCCGAACCGTCACACTGACAACTTCACCGTCTTCATAGTTCCAGGTAAGTTCCCCTGCCTGGGCGGAAGCGATCAGTCTGAGGTTATCTTCATCCTCATAGTCCGCTCTGTTGATTGTTACCGGATCGCGGTTTTCCCCGATGCCGCCTGATGTAAAGGTAATCGTATTGGCTTTAATGTTAGGTGTGGCATACTCCGGCAGTTCCCCGGGAACGGAATTCACGATTTCTTCTCTCATTGCATACAGCAGATTGTTCTTGCTCCAGCCTCCCTGGGCAATCTGCAATCCAATGTAATCGGCAACGACCTGGGCTTCATCTGCAGAATAGTCATAACCTTTGCTCTTGAAATAAGCCAGCCTTGCCTCTGCATACGCATTAAATGCGTTTTTATATGCATCTATAAGAGCAGCCTGATCGGCTTCTGTCTTACCGGAATTATCAAATACAGTTTGCGCTTCTTTCACAGCAGCATTGTAGGCTTGCGATGCATCGCTCATACCCGCCGCATAATCGCCAGCCAGCGTTGCGGCTGCCGTTTTATACTCATCTGCGACGGTTGCAACAGCGCTGCTGTAATATTCATAGGTTTCATCCTCAGCCATACCGCGTTTCTGGAGCGCCAGCTGATTTGCCCGGACGTCTGCCGCCTTTTCCCGTATTACTTTTGCGTCTGTAGCAGAATTGGTTTTTTCATCTGCCGCATCCGCTGCGGAAATCAGGCCATGATCTGTCCAGGTGGAAAGACGGGAATATATTGCGGCTTCGGCAGCATCAGAATTGGTGGCCGCATTGATAAAACTGTCATTTGCGGTCAACGTCACATTGCCCTTTGCGCTTTCAATATACCCGATGCGCATATTCCCGTTTGTCTGGGCGAGGAAGATATTCCCGTCAGCAGTTGCGGAAACACTGGCATCCATGGAATTGCCGCTTACCGGTTCCGTACCGGCCTGAATGGCAAGCGCAGTATCCGCCGTGCCGATACCGCCGGTTTTACTGGTAAGCTCTATACGGGAGGCCTGTACCGCAGCGCCGGAAGACGCGCCGTTCACAATATCCCGGTCCGCGGTAATCGCTGCCAGACCGAGAGCATTGCCGCTCTCAGCCTGTACAAGGCTGAGGCTGCCCCGGTTGGAATCGAAGGTAATGTTGCCGTTTGCCGACGCAAGCTTGACAGAAGCAGTATCATCGGCTGCCAGCGCCGAATGCAGCACGTTAATATCAGAAGCAGCCCTGATATCCGTCTGGTTTCCCAAAACCCGTCCGTCGCTGCTGACGACGCTTCCTTTTTGTGAATCCAGGGTTACGGTTCCGCCCGACAGGGCGCTCACGTTACCGGACAGACTGACTCCGCCGCCTGCAATAATGCTGATATTTCCCGCGCCGCCGGTTTTCAGGGCGCCAACCATTACGGGCTGGTCGGCGCGCAATACATACTGGGTTGAAGTCGTTTCAGGCGTCGTTTCGTCCCATGTATATGTTACCTCTTGATAGAAGTCCCCAAATATACCGACACCCCTGTACTCCTTATATACAGTTCCTTTTACGGTGTTTTCATAAGTCCTTGTGCCATACAGTCCAAATACACCTCTGTCCTGATCGGCATAGGTCGGTTCAATACCGGATGGCTTCCCTTGATCATAATCCTTCAGATAGGTTCCGTTATTCAGGGTATCGCCGCCGACAGTGACTGCAGTCACTGTTGCATCATCTTTATATTCATTAATAATTTCATCGTCTGTACGGATATCCCAAGCATCCCAAAAAATTGATTCTTCTGTATGTGTGTACGTTTTTATCTCATTTTGGGAAACGCTGCCGGTCCACTGGAAGGTCTGATCTTTTGGCGTAAAGTAGGAAGATGTCTCTTCCGTAACGTTACCCGGATCGCCAATCGTATAGGACCGAACTTTCCCGTCTTGATATTCAAAGACCTTATTCTGCAGATGATCCGTAATGCTTACCCGGCCGCTGCCGGAAGAGACGGACAGGTTATTGACCTGCACGTCGCGATTGCTTGCAGCCGTATCGACGGAAATCTCAGCCGCCCCATCCGCGGCAAAAACACGGCCGTTCCCCGTACTGATCACATTACCTGTAATGACGACCTGACCGGGATTTGTAGTAATGCTGTCTACAATCAGCTTCTTTGTAGAAGGATTGTAGTAAATCCCGGGCGTATAGACATACTGATCGGTATATTCATCGTAATGAGACCCGGCATTCACTACAGCAAATTGAGAATCAGACAGAACCGTTGCGTCAGTAAGAACCGTTGCGGCATATGTATTGTCAAGAGCTTCTATCTTATTCAGAGAATCCGAATCCAGTGTCGCTGTATAAGACGCATAGCCGCTCTGTACCAGTCCGTTCAGGTTCACGTCATGGCCCGAGATATAAACCGAACCGCCGGCAACAATACCATGGCTCTTATCCGAATCTGCTGTACCCGGCTGGGTTTCCGGCAACGTAATTCCGCAATTATCAAATATATATTGTCTGTACTCTGCATAATTTTTAAAAGATTTATTGATAGACGATTTTTCCGCCAGTTTTTCCTGTATCTTTTTGGCCGTCTCGTCATCGAGTACCCACTGGCTGACAGGATCCGGACCAACGGCAATCGCTCCCTCCGGCTTGTTTTGCACAACGCTTCCGTTTTCCGCCTGTATCGTAACATTCCGGCCGGCTACGCTGCCTTCCCCGGTCACATAAATGCTGTAATTTTTGTTAGCAATGCTGACATCGCCGGCATGGTTGATCACCTTGCCGTAAATGCCGATATCGCCGGTAAACAGTTCGTCAGTCTTACCCGACGTATTGCTGACGGAAACAAGAGGCGAAGCGCCGTCCGTTTTTTCCGCATAGATATTCGCGGCGCCTGTAAAGCTGCTGTCTTCTTTCGTCTTGCTGTCAATCCCGCTGTCGTTCAGATAAATATTGCCGCCTTCTTTCACAATAATGGCGTCATTCACCATAAGGTACAGCTCGCTGCCGCTGGCAACACTGATTTCCGGATTGCCTTTTGCCGTCAGCGACCCGGTAACGGTAAGTTTCGGCGTATCGATCCGGATATCGCCTCCGGATACCTGCATATCCGGCAGGTTGATACCCGCTACATCCCGCTGCTTATAAACGATGTAATGGGGTTCTCCGTTCTTATCAGTTTGTATAGTGGCAAAACCGGCAGCAACCATTTCCTGCATCAGACTGTTCATATCCGCCGCATAGTTATTGTAATACTCGGTTCCCAGGGAATTCTTCATATCCTGCTTTAACTCTTCGTAACGGCTGTAATACCCGTTTTCCAGCGTTATGGTTGCCGGCGTCACCTCATCGGCCGAAAGAATCTCGTTCCCCTTTTCAATAATCACACTGACGCTGTCATACGTAAAGCTGTCTTTCAGTTCCTCCGTCAAAGCCTGAATCCGCTGCTCAAGCTCCTGTTTTTTACTGCTGTCAGTTTCACTGTTGTACTGTTGCGCCAGTTCTTTAATCTGTTGTCTCTTTTCGGTATCATAAGACGGATTGCCTGAAATACTTATGGATGCGGCGTTATGGATACCGGCTGTCAGCGTGCCCGCAACCGTAACGGAGTTGCTGACCGTTTCGTTTTCCGGATACGCGTTGCCGGTGGTTACCGTAATGCCGGAATCTCCTGAAGTATCCTCCCCGGTCCAAATGTTATAGCTTTTGGCATCCTGGGTAAGTTTGGTCGTTCCGGAATACGCCGTGAAATCAATATCCCCTACACTGGTTCCCTTCACCTTTTCGCCGACCGTTACCGTATTTTCCTGACTCATGTTGTTATCAAGCTCTGTGTGGAACGCAACAGGCACAACAGATGAGTTATAAGCATCGGATATAATACGAAAATCAAGTTTGGTATTTTTGCCGTCCAGGTCTTTGCCAGCACGGAAGGAAATACCGCCGTCGCTTTCCAGATTGGAAGCCCCACTGACGTTTACAGTCTCTGTACGGTTCAGAGTATTGTCAACGGACGCGCTGGTACTGCCAATCAGGCCGAACTGGTTATCCCCTACGGTACTGAAACTCAGGGCAGTATCCTCTGAGGAGCTCAGGATGATATCATTTTCCCCGGTCGTTTTCAGATTGGAATCCGTTACATTGACACGGTTATCGTATACAGTCGTATGATCGCTGTCGGCAAATACCAGCGGAACCACGCCGGATGCCTGCACCGTATTGTCTGTTGTGAAGTCGCCCGTGACAGAGGAACCGGCCTTTATGGAACCGTCCGAGCTGAGGCTGGAATCACTGATATCCACCGTTCCCATATAAGTATGATTCTGATCCAGATCCGAGGCAGAGACTCCCAATCCACCATAGCCGCTGGCTTTTACCTCCAGCTTATTGTCGGTCATCTGATTATTCGCAATATATGTCTGGTCTCCGCCAGTCGTTACGGTTGCTCCCGAAACACTGACCCCGGCCTTTTGGTTGACCGTACTGTCCAGCAGCGCGGCGCTTGCGTCTATAATAGCAGCCGCCGTTGTGTCAACGCCCAAGCCGAGGGTTTCCGTATTCAGGGCGGAAACCTTCAGCGTATCAGCCAGGTTCCAGGTTCCCTGCAACGTGGCTGTCGTATTATTGTCAATATCAAAATCCAGTTCAGCTGCCGTACCGATTCCGGTAAGCGCTCCGCCGTAACTCTGGGCCGCGCCTGTAACGTTGACGGTAGAAGTAGAACTGATTTCCGCTGTTTTAATCTTCGTTTTGATCTCAGGTTCCCCAGATTCAGTCGCGGACGTGTCGGTAGTACCTGCCGCGCTTACCGTTGTGTTGATCCGGTTTACAGATTCCTGGGAATTGTTGGCAACCGCAAAGGCAGCCACCCCGTTTACGCTGACTGCCACCCCGGCAGCGTTCATGTTCTCTGTGGCATTGGTGGTTGCGGAAACTGTCAGTTTGTCAGCTACATATGTATTTTCCCCTAATGATACCGATGTATCGCTGTAGATATCCGAATCATTGAAATTGAGAAGCAGACTCCCCAAGCCGGAAACATCCAGCGCCTTCATAATCGATTCTGTCGTAATAGCCGTGGTCGCTTTCAGGGATACACTCCCTGTTTCGCCAGCATTAAACACATTTCCATCCCCGGTTGTCAGCGATGTCCTCAGGTGCTGATCCCCGTCAGGTCTTCCTGCCTCTGCCGTAGCCACGCTGACATTTCCGGCAATAAGTATAGAAGCATTGATACCGTTTGCATGAGACTTCAGAACCGGCGTGTTCTTTGCATTCACGGATATGGTACTAGCAGTTAAGCGGTTCGACCCGCCAATCGCAATATCGTTTTTCCCCGCGGCTTCCAGGGAAGAAACCTGTATTCCCCCTGCTCCTCCGACAGAAGCAGCCACACTGAAAACGTCAACCGTAACATCCGTTGTATCGTCGACTTCCACGTTGATGGAACCGCTGGCTGTCAAAGTGTTACTGTTCCCAATGTTCATCTTTGCGCTTCCGCCATTGTCCACAAAGCCGAAAGCGCCATTGCCGGCAGCCGTGCCGCTGATACCGCCCTGGTAAATATCCATATCCGTCGTACCGGACAAATAGGAACCCGCATTAATATCTATTGCATTGACAACAACATGATCCATACTGGTTTCTGCATTACGATAGGCGTCCAGAACAGCCACCGAACCGCTAAAAGAGACGGACGGGCCGCCGCCGTAACTCATCGCCTGTATTTCCGCGTTCGTTTTCGCATCGCTTTTTACGGTTACAATCTGCTGCGAATCCAGAACGCCGCCGGACACACTGGCAGAAACCACGGAAGTCTGAATCTCATTTCCTGTGCTGCCAGACTGCGTCTGGTACTGCGGCGTAGCAGCCCCGCCCCGTCCTAACACGGCAGACTGTGTGGCAGCGCTGTCTGCCGCAACATAACCGTAAGTATAGTCCGCCTGGAAGGTATTGCCGTTAACGGCATCCTGTCCTTCTGCATATGCATTAGCCAGGTCTGCGCCGGAATCAATCTCTGCCTTTTCCCCTTCAGCCGTATAAGTGGTCGCCGTGTACCGGTCCTGCACTTCCTTGCCCACCGTCATTACAGAAACATTGACGCCGGTAGCTTCCAGACCGCCTGCCATCGTGTTTCCGTTCAGGTTATGGGCCGACCTGTTTTCAACAGCATTTACCATTATATTACCGGAAGCATACAGTCTGCTGTCCGCAAGGGAGACAGCTGTAGTACTGTCAACTGTCGTAACGTTGACGCCAAGGCCCTCCCCGCCGCCTATCAGGGAAATATCGTTATTCCATGTATACTGTTTGATCGTAAGGGTATTATCCGAGGTAACAGCAATATCGCCGGCCCTCTTTTCCGAAGTGCCGACAGACGTATCTTCAACAGACACAGTTACCCTGCTGTTGGAATTGCCTACACTGATGGCGCCGTTTACACTGGCGCCGACGCCGGAAGCGCCAACGCTGTACATCTCATAATCATTCGACACATTATTTTTGGCCGAAATGGCAACGGAAGAACTTCCGTTATTCGTAAACTGAACCGAATCCTGTTCCAGGACCGTTTCCACATTGCTCTCATCCTGAATTACATCAATAATCAGGCCTACGTCAGCCCCGACGCCGCCGATATCAACAATGGTGGACAACGTATGGATGCTGGCGTTATGATTCGCGGCCACGGAAACATTCCCTGACAGCGTAGCGTTGATACGGGAAACTTCGGCTTTCGTCAGGCCGCTTAACAGGGTTACATCATCCGTATTGCTGACAGCCCCGCCAATTCCTGCAATGGCGCCGCCTGCGTCCACGCTTCCGATGCCCCGTTTGGCTTCCGCTTCCACACGCAAAGCGCGGGCCGTTATCTGTTCTGCATTTTCCTCTGTTACGGGTCCCGTTACGGCAGCAACAGTATCACGGGAAATCCGGTTCGTATTGCTGGCCAGACCTATGCTTGCGCCAATCCCGGCTATTCCAAACGAACCGGTAAAGGCCAAACTGTTCGTATAATCATGGGCGACGACGGCTATATCGCCATTGCTTCCGGTCTCCAGCTTACCTCTGACAGTTACTTCGCTGTTGTTTTCGGTCACCGTTTTGTCATCTAACGCAACCGAGGCTTCCGTCTTCCCCCCAATCAGGTTGACATTGACAGTACCTGCCACCTGACCGCCTTCCGCGACAAGGCCCCCGTTTACAATCAAGGAATTGACCTTATTGGTTGCGGAAGAAGACACGGCGATCCCTTTATATTCCGTATCAGTACGGGTCAGCGTGTACGTGGGGGTCATATTATCCGTAGTGTTAACAAAATCGTGAATGATTTCACTGTCGTTTACGGTATCCGCCACTTTCACAGCCGTTCCCGATGACTTAGCCGTAATCTGCGTACCTGCCCCGGAAATACCGGCGCTGGTTTCATTCTGAATATCATTGACAGAAACGGAGACGCCTACTGCACCGCCCGTCGCCGCAAATGTCACCGTACCCGCATAATTATCCAGCGATGTGTCGCTCATGGCGGCAACGGTAACATTATTTTCCGAAATCACCGTGGAATCCGCAATATTCGCTCGGGTATAACCATTCAGAAGGTTCACCGCAACAGAACCGGCTACGCCGGCATACATGCCGCCGGATCCTCCCACACCGACAGATGCTGCGGTATCTTTCGTTACAGCCTGAACCGACAGATCGCCTGCATGGACCGTGCTGTCTGAAAGGGACGCGGCCACGTCCGCGCTGTCTTCCATCACAGACACACCGGCTCCCACAGAGGCGCCGCCGCTGGCGGCAAGCATAATAGCGCCGTTGAAAATGTGTCCCCTGCTGTCGGCGGAGACCTTTGTATTGGCAAAGCTGCTACGGGATTCGGCATCCTTGTCAATGCCTGTACCGGACATTTCTGCCCGGGTAATGCGGCCCAGACGGGATACCGACGCCGCGCCTTCCACGGCTGCAGACTCGGCGGCGCCAACCGCGCCGGAAACCGTATCCAGATACGATACATCCTTTGCGCTTATGGTAACGGAAGCGCCACTTGCATCCGTAGTAATATCTGTATTTTCGATTGCAGCGCGATTGACCTGCTTATCTTTCAACTCATGGTGTTCGTCCGCACTGTAATCCCCCAGTTCATTATAGGCGACGCTGCCTCCCACGGCAGCCGTCCCGGCCCCGGACACGCCGCCTGCTACCGAAAGCTTCCGGCTGTCGTCCACCGATGTAACACTGACAGTACCGGCGTTGCGGATTGCCGAAACAGGAGCCTTATCTTCATCGCTGACCCCGATTCGCGCTTCCAGGTTGTCTTTCCCGAAATTCAGGGCAATGGAACCGTTGAGGGCGAGGGTGGAACCGGCTCCTACTCCAAAGGCCACAGAGTAGACTTCCCCATCATTCGATGCGGCTACGCTTACGTTGGTGTGGCCGTCCTCTGCAGGCGACACATTGGAGCTGAGCAGGTTGGCAATTGTATCGTTATTCAGGGAATTATACGTCATGGCAAGCCCGCCGCCGTTTTTGCCCGCGGATACCTGACCGGCCAGATTCACATTCCGGTTGCCCGTAGTGGCTTCGATGTCCAGTACCGGCGACAGCACGGTGCTCTTTTCCACTACGGCGGAAACCGTATCGTCCGTCTGTTGGACGCTGACAGAACCGGCCCCGTTAAACTTCCCTCCGGAAGCGGCCACGCCGCCGGAGATATTCACCAGAAGGGAATCGGCATTAGCGGATACATCCAGACCGTGCAGGTTGTCTTCACTGTCTGTTACCCCACGAGTCGTAATCGTTGCATTGGTTACATCAGCCCGGAAGTCATTGCTGATCAGTCCCACCGCTGCGGCCGCGTTGGCCCCGGCAGACTTAGTGCCTGCCGAAATGGTAAGGGCCACTGTACCGATATCAGTGCCCCCGTCGGACGCGTCAATGGGATTGACGGTATACCCGTTCGGCTCCGCCGTAGTCTTCCCGTCTTCGTCCGTGGCTACTGTATAATCTACAGACACGCCGCCCTTTGTTGCATCGGTACCGCCTTTATCCGCTACATCGGAACCAACCTCCTGCAGATAGGTACCCATGGAAGGATCCAGATACGAGTCCGAAATGTACTGGTCAAAGGATTTATTCAGGTGATTGGCGTCGTAGGCCGCCACATCCACGGACCCGGCCCCGATCACAATGTGGGAACCCTCGTCCCCATATATGGAAGCCTGCGCCGTATTATCCAGATGGTTCAGGGCCAGGGCCGCGTCAAAGTTAAACCCGCTGCTGCCCACGGAAGCGCTGGCGGCAACTGCTGTCGCCACGGCAGTCAGGTCCGCGGCGGCATGGTTCTGGAACGTGCCGATGTTATAGTAAGTGCCGCCTTTGGCTTCAGCCGATAACGTATTGGTAATATCGGATACGGTAAGGCTGCCCCCGGCGCCGAAACCGTATTTGCCGCCCAGGCTCAGGGTCAGGTCGATGCCGCCCGCAACGTCCGTATCGCTGATCATCGCCAGGTTTTGGATGTTCGTCTTGCCGCTCCAGGCCTCGCCATCATTATTTACCGAGTTATTTTCCAGCAATGCGGTAACCGTTCCGTCGCCTTTATTGTAGGACACGGAAGCCGCCCCGTCGAAGCTCATACTTTCAGAGCCCGTAGTCTTGCTGACAGAAGCCGCCAGGCCCGCCGCCACAAGAGCGCCATCCTTTTCCGCCGTGTTGCGGATATCAGCAATTCCTTTTAACTTGCTATTCCGAATGGAAGATACCACCGTCTGATCCGCAGCGTTGACCGCAACGGCTCCGGCAAAGGCAACGCTGACGGATTTGTTGGCATCCTTTTCCTTTGTTTTGAGTCCGTCGCTGTCCCGATGTGCATTTTTACCGGTGGGATCATCAGCCACCTTGCCGTCAAGCTGGTTATTATTGTCCAGTTTAACCGTCTTTTTCCAGGTCACAGCCGTGGAACCGGACCAGGCCCCCACAAAACTGGCGTCCTCCGCTTCTACATTTATATCTTTGACCACATCTACGGTGTTGTTGACGTTATATTCAATGTTATTCAGATTCGCCTCGGTCCTGGCATTTACGATATTCACCGCTACGCTGCCGGAACCTGCGATATCCAGTCTGGGAGCCCGGGTCGGCTCTTTTCCCAGAAGCGCGTCTTTCGCGCTTCCCGTATCCTCATTTTGCTGCCTTGGATTATCCGTCAGGATGACCCCGTTGCGTACGCCGTTATCTGCTCCCCGCGCCGCTTCGTTCGCCCTTTCATCCCCATCATCTTCAATTATGTCAAGCTTGTCATTTTGCTCCGTATTTTTATTGACGTTCTGGTCGATTGCCACGGTCCCTGCCAGAGCAATTGTATTGATCACGCCGTCGGTTAAAGCGGCAACATCCAGCCCGGAGGCTTGAACCGTCACCGGAACCTGGGCTGCCCCGTCTTCCGCAGCCTGCTGCATATTGATGATATTATCAACGGAATAATCCGTAATACCGGCAGACATACCTGCCGCCATTCCGTTGGTGATGGATATTTCGCCCACCAGATTGGTCATGACCGCGTTCACGGTACTTTCCACACGGACGTTGCCATAGGCAGGCGTCGTATCAGCCGATTTGGCTTCAATGGTTACACCTTGTCCCATATTGACGCCTGTATCAATGTTTCCCCCCAGCCAGCCAAACATTCCCTCAAAGCCCACTTTACCGGATACGCCTGCGCCAAAGGTGATATCCGTCAGCACCGTTTCATCATTCGCTTTGATGAGGATACTGTCAGCTGCCGCCTCAGTTCCCGTTGCAGGTGGAGCTGCATATCCGGAAACGGTGGCATAATCGCCGATATTGATCTTGCTTTCCGTGCCGGCTTCCAAAACGCCCACCGTACCACCGATGGCGTTGGTTCCGGAGGAATTGGGACGCACGGAGATGACCTGTTTTATCAGATCCAGACGCCCTTGTTTTCCATTAACACCCACTAACGCCTGCCGCTTTTCCTTACTGTTATTCCCATATAACAGATCAAGCAGCGGATTGATATTGATGTCAATATTCGGCCGACCGTTCATGGCTACCGTATTCTGCTCCGCATCCGAGAGAATGGCAGCCTGCCCGGCCCCGGCTTTGATTTCAGCATATTTACCCACATCTGTCACAGCGTGGTTGCCCAACACATTCACATTGACCGCCCCGGCTAACGAAATGTCGCCAACAGTTGGGAATACCGGGTCAGCAGCGCCTACCGAATTGGAAGAAGAAGCCGCAATAAAGTTAACATAGGTTTCCGGACGGACAAACTGCATCAGGTTATTATTGATAGTTGCCGTAATCGTATTGTACTCGTTGCGGAAACCATTTTTACCGCTCGCGACGAATTTTTCAAGCCCGGAAGCCAGAGCCATGACTTCCAGGACCGCATCTGTAGCGTTTGTCGGAATGGTAATGGTATTGCCGATGTAATCGTCTATGTCAAGACCTGTCATCTTTTTGACGGCCAGACGGATGTCATTGATGGCAGTTCCTACATCTTCAACGGTTTTATCGTATTCCTCTTTGCCGTCATCCTGTACCAAATCTGATATAGCAATCAGGTCAGCATAGATCTTTTCAAAATCATTTACAACGCCTTTATTGCGGCCATAGGCTTCGTTTACTTTTGCATTCATGGAAACCGAACCGCCGCTGATCGTTGCGTGCTGTCCCAAAGCCGATCCGCTGCCATCCGCAATCGTTATGGCCGCATTATTGTCAAACACCGTCACAAGCGCAGCGGCATCCGCGTTAACAAGGCTTGTGGCATTGGGGTCCGCATTGACCAGGCTGCCGATGGACATCATATGGGTATCCTGGAGATCGGTCAGCGCGTCAATGGTAAGAGCAGCGCCGCTGCTGAGATTTGCAGCGCTGCCGACGGAAACCTTACTGTCGTTGTTTTCTACCGCAACACCGATACTGGCCCCGGCCTTGAAATATTTGGACAGACTGCCCAGCGTATCCGGATTGGAAGCAGCTGCTGCCGTCCCGACAGTTTTCGCATCAACATCTTTCTTTACATCCTGCAGTATACCGTCTACACCTTCCAGTAACGGCATGTTTTCATCTTCGAGTTCAATCTCGCCGTTCCCGTTTACCGAATCACCGGCAGCAGGAGCCGGTTTCTTACCGGTAAAGCTGTTGGTAACCGAAAGATTGTTCCGGGAAAGGGTATTTTGGGCGTCTATATCCAGGTTTCCCTCATCGGTCTTAAGAGTACCGTCCAGCGTCACGTCAGCCCTGCTTTGTTCCTCCATCACGCCTAAAGCAGTAGCCACCAGCGCTTTGGCGCTTGCCTGGGCCTGAATGGTCATGTCATGGGAATTATCGACACCGGCCTTTACTTTGAGATTCTTTTTTGCAGTTACCGAGGCATTCTCCCCAATCGATACCGAAGCGTTATTCTCCGTAACCGCCACGCCGATCGCAGCGTCAATCCGGGAATCTGTAGCGGTGGTGGATTTTACGACCGTATTTACAACCGACTTGACATTAAATACGTTGGTCGCATTCGCTTTTATCTCTGCCGATCCCTGTTCCGCCTTCACCGTGCCCTGAATATTGACAGCTGCATCTACGTTGCTGCCGCCATACACAACGCTGAGGCTTCCGTAATGTACGGTTCTCGTTGGATTATACTCCTCGCTTATCACATTGCCGGTATAATCTTCACCGGCCCGTTTGGCATCTTTTTTCTGATAATCCAGACCTGCTTCCGTTTTCGTCTGAGCCGTCAGAAGATTGCGCACCTGACTGCTGGCCGTAATGGAAAGAGCCGGAGACAGAACAGGATTTCCGTTATCGTCTGTTTTCCCCGTATCTATATCGGCGCCCGTGGCCGTTACCACAGCCGTACTCCGGACGTCAACCTTGGCGTCAGATGCCATAAAACTGTACATAACGTCTACACCCAGCAAATCACTGGCTATTTTGAGCCAGTTATAATGCTGGTTAAACTTATCAATATTTTTAATGTCTCCGGAGATGTCGCTCCATTTGCTGGTATCGTTCAGGCTGTTATACTGATTATATGCCGATGCGTTAATCGTTACGGACTGGCCTGTAACCTTACCTCCAACGTCTACTGCAGCCGATACCCTGGTAATCTGGCCCAGGGGGTTGCGAACCGTACCTAAAAATTCAGGAAAACTGTCCGGACTGTCCGGCGTACGCCACACGTCATCTTCATTGGATGCTTCTGCCGTAATCTTCGCGGCGCCGCGACTTTCTACCGTGCTTCCCTCTTCCACCGTAACCACGGCGTTTCGTTCGCGAAGAGCGATCTCCTTAAGCCCGGTCCCCCACTGCTCCCGCTCCTCTTCCGTGGCAGACGTACTCTCCGCTACGGCGCTCAGGACAATATCCCCGTTTGCGTTTTCCGAAGCAGTCAGCGTTCCGGGAGCCGTAATGCCGGAATCCACGCCGCTTACATTCACCACATCGGAATAATTCATGCTTTGTACGGACTTCAGGGCGGCGCCGTTTTGAATGTTGATCGTCCCCGCCTGCATGGTGATGCCATCTACGGTGTTCAGCTTGCCCGCGACCTGAATGGTTCCGGACGGATTGACGGCGTAATAGCCGTTCTTCAGACGGTCGGGCAGTTTGGCCGCGTCGTCCCCGCCATTTTCAAAATGTTCTTTGATGATATCTACCGCGCTGCCGGTAGGCGCAATGATGTTGATGGAGCCTGCGTTGATGACGCCGCCGGCGCCAACCGTCATGCCCTTTTCGGAAACGAAGAAAAGATTGCCGCCCACCGCGTTGTTCCGGATTGCGTTAATGGTACCGTCCACATTGATCCGGCTGTTGACTACATTGATCAGGTTATTCACATCTGCAGCGCCGTTCAGCGTATTGAAACGCATATTGGCAATGTCCCCGGCAGAAAGGTTAAACTTTGCGTATTCACTGAAGGCCACATCGCCGTTCACTTTATCCGCATAAATGTTATAAACCTTTCCGTTCTGCTGCACAGTATTTTGCAGATTGCTGTCCTGTTTTACGATCTCGCTCGCCTGAGCGGAAAAAGGCATCAACAACAGGCCTGCCGCCACGCTCAACGCAAGCTGCTGCTTCCACTCATCTTTCTTCCGCCGCCATTCCCGGCTTATTTTTCTGATCAATCCAGCCATGATTCTCCACTCTTTCTTCAATAACCAAATTTCTATTTAAAGCATTCCCAGAGATTTTATCCGTCTGTGTATGCAGCGCTTTTTACATAAACGCTGCGTATTTTCCTTATGGTATCCGCAACCGTCAGAACGTTACGCTGGCAGACAGGTGGACCCGCGTCCTACCGGCCCGGTCCCCGTCAAGCTTGCGCTTCAGGGGGAAACCTATCGCAAGGTCAAGATACGCGGTGTTTTTGAAACGCGCCCTGATTCCTGCGCCCACGCCCAGCAGCGTGTGGTTTCGTGGCTTATCTTCCCCGAACAGGCTGCCGTAGTCTACAAATTCATACAGGGAAAGAACCCGGTCCTTTGTTACCGGCACGGCATATTCCGCGCTTACACAAAAGCCGCTGTCGCCGCCGATGGCGTTTTCCTCATAGCCCCGGACGCTGTAGACGCCGCCTAAAAAGAACTGACGGGAAGGACGCAGATTGTCGCTGCCGCTCCATTGCGCGCTGGCCCGGAAATTGAAAAGCTGCCCCGCCTTGCCTGCGTACTGGTAAAGACCGAGGAAATTATAAATGGTGTAATGAGAAGAACGCCCCGCCGTAGCTGTTGTAATGGCATCATTGTCCCAGTTGCCGAACATCACCGAATGCTTCTGGTACAGCGCCCATTGTTTACCGTAATTCGTCACGGACAGCCCGGCGGTAATATCCTTAAACGTATCGTTAATCAGCTGCGCCCCGGCAATATCCGTCACGGAATGCTGGTAATTTCCCGAGAGCAGCGCTTCCACCTTCACCTTTTCCGTGACATGCAGCGGCTGGGTCAGGGTCGCCATAACCGAAGACGCATGCCCCTTGACCGGGATCCCCTGATCATGATAGATGCCCTTTACCACTTCCGTAGAATTCGTATTGTAGTCTAACGCGAACCGGGCGCCGTTGTAGCCCAGAGGCACGGAATAGCCGGCGCTGAAGGAATCCATCCCCTTGGAATGCAGGTAGCCCAGGCTGAGACGGTCACGAATCTTAAAGAGGCTGCGGTTGGAGTAAAAGGCTCCCGCACGCCAGCGGCCGGTGGACTCATTACCCGCCCCGTCCACATACAGCGTAAAACTCTGGTTCTTCGGCTCCGCCACAACAATTTCGTAATCTGTGGTTTTCGGTTCCCTGCCGGCCTTCAGGGTCACGTTCAGCGCCAGGTCGTCTGTCGCCACGGCCCGCTGGATCCTGCGGTCCAGTGATTTTGTGTTTTCAATGCCGCCGGGTCGGATGCCCAGCCGGCCTTTTATGTACGAGGCCCGGGTATGACGGTTGCCCGTAACGGTCACGTCGCCCGTCTTCCCTTCGATCACCGCGATCCGCACGTGACCGTCGTGGATGGTCTGAGGCGGAAGATAGGCGCAGCAGGTGATCCAGCCGTTGTCCTGATAAAACCGGTTGATCTTTTCCGTAATGGCATATAGATCGTCCAGCGTCACATTTTTCCCCACATACGGCGCGACGATCTCATCCTTTTTGGCAGGCGGCAGGATCTGTGAATCATCGGTCTCCACCGATTTCAAAACAAACTGTACCTTGCCAGCCTGTCCGGAAGGCTTCTGCTGGCGATCCTCAATGTTCTCTTTTTGCTTTTCCCTCTGCTCCTGCATCTGTTGTTCGATGCGCTCCCGTTCTATCTGTTCCTGCATCTGGCGCAGCTGCACGCCGGAATCCACATTAGCCAAAGGCGCCGCCAGCGTAATGCACGGCGCACTGCATAACACAAGCAGACTGAAAAATACGGAAAGCTTCCTATTCATAATACCCACTCCCTGTATTAGGGCAATAATATGCCATTTTCTTCTATTATATATGATAATAAATTTTTGTTTTGAACGCAATACCCTCCTGGCTAAAATGTAAATTTATTGGCTGAAAAGCGTTAAAAAAAAGCCTCCCTTACTCAGAGAGGCTTTATGCGTAATATCCTCATTTCCCAATCTTTGCTTCCAGACGGGCCAGGGCCGCCTTCAACGCCGCAATTTCCTGCCCCTGCGCATCCAGCTGCTTCTTCATGCCTGCATTTTCTTCCTTGATGGCTGCGTTTTCTGCCGACAATGCCTTGATATTCTTCGCCATGACTGCCTTGCTGGTACCAAAGCCTTTGCCTTTATCCAGTGCAAAGGATATGCCTGCATTGACCATGTTCTCGCCATTGCCAAAGGCGCCGCCGACACTGATCATGATCTTTTCCGTCGGGCGATAGAACATACCCATGGCCATGGCATGGGCGCTGCGGTAATTGCCGTAGCCCAGCCCCATGGTGAACTTGTCGTCCGTATCAATGGGGTGCAGCGCCGCCAGAGCCGCCGCTCCCGCGCCTACCTTGTTGACACGGTTGTCCAGTTTGTTAATGCTGTTACTCAGATACACAGCATTATTGTACGCTCCCTGGGCAACTTCCTGCACTTGTCCGACTGTTGCCGCGTCGGTCGCTTCCGTACCAGGGGCCACATTCTTGATCTGCCGTTCGTTGCCCGGCGCGCCAACCGATACCGCGTTCGCCTCTGCCTTAGAGTTGTTGCCCAGAACAACCGCATCGCTTACATTCGCCGTCACATCATTGCCAATTACGAAAGTGTTATCACCATTAATGGTAATATTGTTACCAAATGCGCCATTTCTGCTTCCGGTAATATGGGTATCGTTGGCTAAAGCAACATCCTTGTTACCAGTAATGTAATTCGGGTCACCAATGACGATATTGTTGTCGCCTTTTACTGTATGTTTTATACCGATGGTCACATTCTGATTGCCATTTACCTGATTGTCAAATCCCATAGCTATAGTTTCGTCACCAGTCGCTTGACTTCCCTTTCCCATGGTAATACTCTTGCTTTCTGCACCAAGGACTAGCTTTCCGTCTTCATCACCCTTGTTCAGGTACTCATACACCGTTTCGCCTTTCAGATACCCTTCACTGCCTGCATCGCCCTGCTTGGCAACCTTGCCGTCCGAGCTTAACTGCGTAGTAACATCATTGCCATTAACTACGACTTTGTCTTTTTCCACTACCAGCGTAGCTGTAGCTCCACCTTCGGTGTTACCCACCACCAGCGTACCGTCAACCTTGGTATTGCCCTGGT
>Ga0256404_1004539_pt1 | contig 26083 bp, 16 predicted proteins | sample RumenRJG_01DNA_FD_185990 | JGI IMG/M metagenome (GOLD analysis project Ga0256404, IMG submission 185990) | Bovine rumen microbial communities from Lethbridge, Alberta, Canada - RJG_01 | ecosystem: Host-associated > Mammals > Digestive system > Stomach > Rumen | place: Canada: Alberta | collected...
CCGTGAGCCGGCACCTGGATGGCTCCGAGAGCTATACCATCAGAGATAATGTCTGAGCCCGCCTTGCTTTCCACAAAAGGTCCGTCCAGTCTCACGCCCATTCTGTCAAAGTTACTTGAAATGGTGAATTCGCTGTTCAAAAAAGTGTCCAGTCCCTTTGCCGAGAATGCCTCCGCCTGGGGTCCCATCACAACCCTCACGGTGACAGCATTATCATCAAACTCATGAAGCGGCAGTGTTCTCGAAAGGAAATACGGGAGATACTTTCTTCTCTTGATTCTGGTGGAAATGTAGTCTCCGTCCCTTAACTTTCTTCCCTTGAAACCGCCGATACCGCACTTCAGATTCGTGCTTCTGGAACCCATGACTACGGGAACCTGAAGATAATTTGAAAATGCTATGTAGCAGGTTCTTCCGGTTCTTGCAGAGCCCACCTTCAGCACATCGCCCTTCTTAACATAGATGGCGGTGTACATGGGCACGGGGTCATCATTAAGCTCAGGACGGAAATCTCCGCCTGTGATTGCTATGATCTGGTCTGACGTAAACTCCAGGGTCGGACCGATAAGTGTGCACTCGAGGACAGCTTCATTTTCAGGATTGTCCAAAAGAAGATTTGCGATCCTGAAGGAACGCGGATCCATGACGCCGCTTACATTGAAGCCCTGGCTCTGGTATCCATATCTTCCGAAGTCCTGAACCGTGGTAAGCAGTCCTCCCTTTAAAACTCTGAATCCCATTTAGTCCTCCCCTTCATGCACTGTGACTTCGTAGGTACCTGCCTCTACGGCCGCCTTGATCTCAAGGTACTTCTCTTCAGTTACCGGCACAAATCTTATGTAATCGCCGGCTTCCACCAGAATCGGTGTTTCTCTGTCCGGATCATAGGTCTTCACCGGCGTCATGCCCATGAGCTGCCAGCCTCCCGGTGAGTCCATGGGATAAATTCCCGTCTGGGAGCCGCCAATGCCTACAGAGCCGGCCGGAATCCTGACTCTCGGTGACGCAAGTCTCGGTGTATGGATCTTTTCATCCAGACCTCCGAGATAGGTGAAACCGGGCAAAAATCCCAGCATATATATAAGGTAATCCTTACTGCTATGTATCTTAATGACTTCTTCCTCACTGATTCCCGCATGCTCCGCAATGGCACTTAGGTCAGGGCCATAGGTCCCGCCGTAAACCACCGGAATTTCCCAGACCTTCTTTTTCCCTGCTTCGGAACGGGATTCCATACGGACTATAGACTCCACTCTCTTGTAGAGGGTCTCATAGCTTATGACCAGAGGATTGTAATTAATAAGAAGAGAACAGTAGGTTGGTATCATGTCGATGATACCGGAAATCTGCTGTGCCCTGATGAGCTTTGCAGCCGCAGCGATTTTCTGATTGACCTCCGGACTTATAACCTGCTCAAACTGTATAAGCAGCGAGGCATCTCCCTCCGGCACTATTTTGATGTTCTGCATAAATGCTCCTATACTGACAAACACGATCTGTCGCCGTTTCCGGATGAACCGGGGACTTGTTTTCGTGTTTTCCCTGAATGTTTCTTTATATATAGTTAATGCTCATGTGGGGTAAGCCACATGAGCACTAACTTTTAAACCACATGGTTTATTGTATCATGATTTGATTATCTGATGTTTTCAGGACTGCGCCTTTCACATCTTCCCAATATCAGGCAAACAGTTTGCTGAAGTTTCCGAGTGCTGTGATACCTACGTAAGCTGAAATGATAACTACCAGTACTCCGAGAACCAGGAGAACCTTAGGATGCTTGTAATCAGCGCCCATGATGGACTTCTTCTGTGAAGCTACAAGTGAGATTCCAAGTGATATAGGAAGGATAAGTCCGTTAACGGCACCTGCGATGATAAGGAGAGCTGCCGGTGAACCGGAGATTATCATTACCAGTGTTGAAACTGCGATGAATCCGATAACCCATAAATTCTCATGATCTGAAATTCCCTTGTTGAAGGTCTTCAGGAAAGATACTGATGTATAAGCTGCACCGATAACTGATGTAACTGCTGCGCAGAGAAGAACCAGACCTGCGAAGCGATATCCCAACTGACCTGCCCCCTGGCGGAATGCATCTGCCGCAGGGTTTCCGCTGTCAAGTGTTGCTCCGTTTACCACTACACCGAGAACTGCAAGGAAAAGGAATACTCTTACAAGTGCTGCGATAAGGATACCTGTAACTGAGCTCTTTGTAACCTCTGTGAGCTTATCCTTACCTGTCATGCCTGCATCGATAAGTCTGTGTGCACCTGAGAAGGTGATATATCCGCCGACTGTTCCGCCGAGAAGTGTGAGGATCGCAGGGAAAAGCGGTGCGTAGCCTGTTGAAGGTGCGAAAGTATTGACAACCGCATCACCTACAGGTGGCTTTACGATCAGGATGACGATGAAGATAACTGCGATCATAACGCCGCCCAGGATCTTAACCAGTGTATCCATAACACCCTTGGCATTCTTGGAAAGGAATACTCCGATGGCGATGGCACCTGTCAGTACGTAGCCCACTGTTGTGGGAATTCCGAGAAGTGTGTTGAATCCAAGTGCTCCGCCGCCGACATTACCGATGTTGAAAACCAGACCGCCCAGAACGATCAGTCCTGACAAGAAATATCCGAGACCCGGAAGGACCTTATTGGCGATGTCCTGTCCTCTTAATCCGGTTGCGCAAAGCACGCGCCAGATGTTGAGCTGTGCGATAGCCGCAAGTACAACCGATGCCAGGATAACGAATCCGAAGCTTGCCTGATGCTGACCTGTAAAGGATGATGTCTGTGTCAGGAATCCGGGACCGATAGCACTGGTGGCCATCAGGAATGCTGCACCGAGAAGTGCTCCGCTGCTCTTCTTTGTCTTTACATCTGCACCTGCAAATGCTTTTGAATCTGCGTCGAGTTCAGCAGCTACAGCCATGGAAACGTTTTTGTTGTCGTTCATATTAAGTCCCCCTCCGTTATTTTTATGATTGGTTCTGTAGATTCTATAACCTTTAAGCTTCTGTCCCCTGCATCCCGGGTCATCCGGCACTGCTTCAAAGAAAGAATCTTTACAGATTCTTCCGAACCGCTCAAGTCGCGCGGCTCCTACGATCAAAAAGCAAATCGTGGGCAGATATGACATTTAAAGACATGATTAAGGACATATTGCCAGTTTTTTGACACGCTTTTTAGTCTTAAAAGTTATGTATCCGCAAAAACGTTTTAAGTTATGGTTATATGATAATGGCACGTAAACATAAAATCAAGGGTTTTTCGCAGATTATTTTAGAAATATTTTATTTTCATAAACCGCAGGAATATGAGACATGCACATTCGTGTCCGATATATGTATAATGTTTTGCCTATAGTGTGTATAGGGCATTCCGCAACAGTTCAGCCGGGGATGTTCCCCCCGGCTGAACTGTTGCTGCGGAGCGTTTAACTGTTAAATATTTCCGCCGTATGCGTTTATGATTTCTGAAAGTTCTTTGTGGTATTTTCTTGCGTAGGGCACATCGATGCCGAACTTGTCGGCCTTTCGGATAACGGCGCCGAGGAAGGCATCAAGCTCTGTGGGTCTTTTGGCGTCTACGTCTCTTCTCATGGAGGAGGTGGCGTCGTAGGGCTGTTTCTCCATGCAGTAATCATATTTTGAAGCAGCTGTGCCTTCGGGGATATTTACGCCTTCTGCACGGCCGACTGCTTCGGCTTCTTTCATGAGTTCCGCAAGGTCGTTGCACCACTCATCGTTTTCGCGGATCTTTCCGGAGGTGGTCTGATATCTTGAGGTCATGACATTGAAACCGCAGTTAAGAATAAACTTCTGCCATACCTCCGACATGATATCGTCAGTGTATCTTACGTCGAAACCCACGCTTTTGAAAAGCTCATAAACCTTTTTGGAGGCCTCAACGTGGCGATCGTCTCTCAACTTTGAGCCGATAAAAATGTGAGTATACTTTCCTGACTGCTTAACGGAATAATCAGGTTCCTTTGCGGTAATTGTATAGATAAGGGAGTCGATACAGATGGCTTCCGGGAATTTCTCCCTGATCCTGTCTCCGGGCTCAACTCCGTTCATCACAGGCATGACTATGGTGTCAGGTCCGATGCACGGACGTACCTGCTCGCAGATCTGATCTATGGAATAGTTCTTGCAGCATATGAAAACGAAATCCTGCACCGGCAGCTCATCTCCACGTTCCACCACTGCCGCAGGATGCATAATGCTGTCGCCGTAAAACTCGCTCTTAAATATCAGGCCTTTTTCCCTGAGGGTCTCAGCATGCTTTCCTCTTGCTATCAATGTGATGTTATCTTCATATTTTCTTCCCAGCATAGCTGCGATCTGTCCACCCACAGCTCCGATGCCCGCTACTGTAATCCTGCAATTCTTCATAGTTTTATGCCTTCCCTTTTCAAGCAATATTTCTATTCTGTTAACGCCGATTTTTGAGTTTAAATACCTGAAAATCAGATGTAAATCCGATCAGCTCTATATGTCTACGAGCTTACACCACATGATTTGATATGAAAAGTAATAACGCCCTATTAAAGCATTGAATTTTCGGAATATCAGCTATTAGGTTTTTTTGATGCCTTTTTTACTTTGATACGCTTACATATGCGTCTGTAAGTTACGTATGCATCTGTAAGTCACATATCATATTTTAAATTTCCACGATCTCTTTAGCCGGTTTTGTTTTTCTTCTTAATCCTGTGTATCTGTGGTCTCAATACTATCTCCGGGACGCATGTCCCCTCCCGGACCGAAAGTGCATATTCCACCGCGTCCGCCACATCCTCCGGCTCAAGATGCGCCTCATGATGTTCATCTGCTTCAAAGTCCGCATTCCTGTAAAGCGCCGTATCCGTCATATCCGGAAGTATGGCAGTCACCCCGATGCCGTATTTTCTCGCTTCATCAAAAAGGCTTCTACTGAAATTCATGAGCCCCGCCTTTGTGGCACCGTAGGCAACTCCGTGGGGATTGCTGGAAATGGCGGTGACAGAGGAAATGTTGATGATATTACCCTTATTCTCCTTAAGGATACGGAGAAGCTGCTGTGTCAGGATCATGGGAACCTCCAGATTGACCCTGACCATTTCGCTGATCTTCTCGGGATTCAGCTCCTCATGCAGCCCATAGTAGGCAACCCCGGCATTGTTCACCAGAAGAGAAAGCTGCCTGTCTGCCTCCTTCATGATGTTTCTGACGATTTCAAGAAGCTTGTCTGTATTTCTAAGATCACACACTATCGGGTGAAAATCTTCGGAAGCACAAGTATCACTGCCAAAATCTCTTCCGATTCCATACACCTCATAACCCATTTTCATAAGGCACCCGGAAATTGACTTTCCTATCCCGGAGGAGGCTCCGGTCACGATTGCAATTTTCTTTTCCATAACACTATCACTCATATCGCAGAGCTCCATCTGAAAATCCTTTCCTCAGGCACCTTTTCCATAAGCCTATTTACCATCCATTTTTCCATTTCATCCGTAAGCTTCTGACTGTAGTGGTATACACCATGGTCATTTTCATAAGGATATTGCACCACGGCACTGTCCGGCATATTGCGCCGCATATTCTTGAGATACTCTTCTGAAAGCCTGAAACTTCCCACACTGAAATCATAAATCTTTTCCACAGGCACTTCGGCAAATACCTTATCCATCATTTTTCCGTATTCATCCCGCCAGTCCGGACAGAAGATCATGGGGTCAAAGCAGAGCCTCACCGTAAAGCCCAGCTCCATGGCCTTTTTTACACTCTTCAGCCTTCCCTCCATACTGCCCGTCTTATGCTCATAATGCTTCACCACATAGTCCGGCGAAAGGGTAAATGCAAAAATATTCCGGGGACTCACAATCGCCATCCCGTGAATCTCCTTGTCAGACTCTACACAATCTCCCATCAACACCTCATCAGAGAAAGACATCATTCCGGCAGTATGCCCGACATCTGCATCAGCTTTATCATCCATTTTACTACCGTTTATAGTCCCCGCATCATTAGCTTTAACCAAGCTGTCAAAATCAATGTTTCCCGCTTTCGTCCTAATTTCGATGGTAAGCCCCGGATGCCGGTTGGTAAAATCTATCCACTCCCTCACATGACCCGTAAGCTTTTCAATAGCCATCAGGTCAGAATCATATGACACACAGAGATAAACCGGATGCTCCTTAAGAAGCACTTCCACCTCCGAAAAAATATCCCGGAGATTCAGAAAGATCACCATATTTCCGGAAGGGTACATGCCCTTAAGATAACAGTATTCGCAGTCGAAAAGACAGTTCATCATGCATGAAGTATAGTAAAAATGTTTGTTCCCCATGCTCTGGCAGACCTTAGCCCCGGGATACACCAGAGTCCCCTGCTTCACCGCAAGGATCAGCGCCTGTGCCTCATGCTGCTTCACGTAATTCTGCTTATGCCGGTTAAACACATCCTTATAATGTCCTATCCGGACGACCACAGCCTCCGGAAAATGCGAAATGATCTCCTCTGCCTTTTTCCGGTATCCCTCATCCAGAAACACCTTTTCCTCCACATATATATGTGAAAAAGGCTTGTTTATCTCCGGACTCTCTTCACTTTTTCCGTATGCCAATATTTCTGCCACAACACATTCCCCGTCAATCATATTCCTTTATCCGACAAGCCCCCATGAGTCCGTGAAGACTCTTCTTTTACTCAGAGGATCAAAACTCAGTTCATGATACAGCTTTTTATCCTGTCCAGTGCCTTCTTACCCCCACGCTTATCTATGGTCGGCAGCACCCCTTCATCATAAAGCACCTTAGCTGCATTTTCCCAGTCTATGCCACTAAGCCTCGCATACCTTACATATTGCCTCAGCTGATCCTGCATCACCTTGGAAAAATGTCCGTCCTCGATGATCTTATCCACAAGACCATCACTGTTTTTATCGGAAATTCCGTCCCGGCTCTTTTCTTTTTCAGACAAGGCCAGCAGTTTTTCCACATAACCCGAAATCTCCTCCACATGACTGTTGATAACAGCATTAACCCTTGCAGCCATATCAGATACATAAGAAACTGCAGCTTTCGGCATAACCATCTTAAACTCAGTTTCAGTGTCCACATCTGACACAACCCGTACTTGATTTTCGGTCTTAATACCGCCATTAGACACAACTTGCCCCCGGTCCTCAGTCTCTATTCCTTCATCAGAAACAACTTTCTTCCTGTCTTCAGCCTCAGTTCCTCTGTCAGATACAACCCTTATAAAACTCATCTGATGAGGTCCGAGAAATAAATTCCCCGCCTGATAAACCGCTGCAGACTCCATATCATAGAGGTCATACCCCTCTGCGGCCACAGCCATAAAAGCCGCCGCCCTCTGAGACAACACCGTGCTTCCGGTGATGCACGAGGCCTCCATCAGGTCAGATTTGATCAACATATCCGGATAAAAAGTCCTGTCCGAATTCTGATCCAAAAGCTTGTTCAAAAGAAAAATTCCGAAATCATGACCCGATTCTGTCAGAATTATCGATGAAGATTTTTCACCACATAACGATTCCATCGTTTCAACTGATCCATGTTCTCCACAAAGCGCAGCTGCCGTACCAACGGACAGAAGCTGATCCCCCTGTCCCGCATCATATTCCGTCAGAACCGCCGCTACGGCAGCCGCTGCCGCAACCGGCCCCACACCGGTAATCGCAAGAACAATTTCCGAATCCTCCGAAACAAACTCCTGAAACCTCGCCCTGTCCGTCCTCTTCCTGAGCCCCAGCCTCTTGATCACCGGCTTAGCCTCCGGATACAACGCCATAAAAACAAAAACCATTCAAACCACCCGTAAAACATTCCTTCTGTCATCTCTTCGCATTATAGCACAAACCCCTCCCGTCCGAGCGTTTAGTCCGGATGGGAGGGGAATCGAATTTAAGTCATTAAGAAGATCAGCCCTGGTTCTGCTGAGCAATCATGTTGTTATATGCCGCATTAAGCGCATTGGTATTCTTGATGATGAGGTGCATAGCATAGAACGGACCCACGCCGCAAAGCCACGCTCCAAGAATCCACCATAGAAGGATGGTAGTACCGCCCTCCTCAAACCTCATGCCGTAGCGGGGAGCATTGCTCTGGATACGGTTGGCAAAGTTATACAGCCATACATAATCATAGATTCCGCAGGTAAGGATACCAAAAAGAATATACTCAAGGATACCCTTGGTCACCTTTCCGTCACCCGCGCAGGTAACATTCACATCCTGAATGATAAGGTGAAGCATGTAAAGATCATAAATTCCACAGGTAATGATTCCGAGAAGAATGTAAGCAACGATGCTTCTGTCTGTTGAAAGAGGACCTACCGGACCGCCGTAAGGCTGACCATTCGGATTAATGTTTCCGTTTGCACCGTTGTACTGCTGATTCACACTGTTTCCGGCGGGAGCATTGGCACCTGCGTACTGCTGGTTCACACTGTTTCCGGCGGGAGCATTGGCACCGGTGTACTGAGCGGTGTTCTTTCCTGCCTGGTACTCGTTTTTAGCCTGAACCGCCATCTCGCCTACTGTCTTCAGATCTTCCTTGATGCCGTTTCCAAAATTACTCTTGAGCCCGGCCATGGGATCGATCTGCTTTTCAGTGATCTTCATGTAAACGAGAGCCATCATAGCAGCGGAGAAGATCACGCTGAGGAACGCTCCCGAGAAGAGGCTTCCAATATCATAACCAACGGCAAAATTGATAAGCGAAGTAAAGATCGCCCTAAGTACAACTGTTGCAAGGATAAGTACGCCGCCGGTCAAAACACCTGCCATAAGAGGTTCAGCCTTACTGTCATCCCACTTTTTCCAAATAAGGTATGTAGTTACTGTGGAAAGCGCAAGACCGCCGAGCTTGATGACATTGATAAGGAAGTTCATAGCACCATATAAAAGACCAATGACACCCTCATCCGCAAGGTATCCAAGAATACCAAAGAAACTGCCGATAACACGGAAGCACTGGAAGAACATAAGCACAAGGGCAACAATAGTGAAAACCTGACCGATTGTGCTTATTCCTGACTTAGGCGCCGGTGCATTCATATTTGGCGCACCGGTGAAATTGCCCTGGTTTGGATTAATATTGAATCCACCCTGGTTTGGAGCACCGGTGAAGCCGGCCTGGTTTGGATTGGCATTAAAGCTTCCCTGGTTCGGTGTACCGTTGAAGCCGCCCTGGTTTGGATCGGCATTAAAGCCTCCCTGATCCTGTGTACCATTGAAGGCTCCCTGAGTAAAACCGCCCTGGTCAGAAGAAGCATTAACTGTTCCCTGAGTCTGATTTACATTTTCCTGAGCCTGCTGTGCGGCATTGACATTCTGATTTTCCGCAGCACCTTCCTGCGCCTGTGAAGTTCCTCCGAAAGCTCCCGCAACAACGTTCTCTGTTGATGTGTCTGAACTTGTTCCTGAAACACTCTCCGGCTGCTGTACGAACTCTGCCTCTTCGGCTGTCTCACCCGAAACCTCATTGAATGTCGTATAGGTCTCGGTTTCAGCAGATTCCTCAGTTACTGTGCCGGCTGTTTCGGCAGAAACATTAGCATCATCCGAAACGACTGATGAAGTCTCCGCGACTGTTGTTTCGGCAGAAGCATCAGCCTCATCCGAAACGACTGACGAAGTCTCCTCGGCTGTTGTTTCGGCAGAAGCATTAACCTCTGCAGCAGCTGCCGCAGCAAACTCCTCCATAGGATTTCCGCAATTCGGACAGAATTTAAAGCCGTCCGCTATCTGTGATCCACATTTTTTACAAATCATATTTACCCCCAATGCATCATAAAAGACTTTTTATGACTATAGCTATCGTTTCGATGCTCCTCCATATAAAGCCTTCACAGGGTCTGAAAACGACTATATCCTGATCCGGCATGAAGAACATCCTGTAACCGTAAACCATAAGAAACAAAGCCACGAAACAGATCACCAGAAGCCTGTATACCCTTTCCGGAATCCTTTTTTTGAAAAGGATCACAAACGCCGCAGGCACCGGAAGCATCCACAGGGGATGATAGTAAAACGCCCCGGTGAAATCCAGATGCAGCACGCTTAACCAGGCCCTGCTCATACCGCAGCCCGCATCGGAAACCCCCGTAAGAAACTTAACAGGGCAGCCGATTCCCAGCACCATTTGCAGAAACAGATAAAAAACCACTATGATGCAGAAAGCTTCAATGTCCGATTTCCAATTCCTCAAAGTGTTACTCCATTACAAAAGATCAATTTCATTATACATCATTAGTTAAATATTCGCGAATGTAAGAATTTAAGAATATAATTTCTATTTTTACAATTTCATAACACTACGCACGCACCACAGGAGATTTCCAAAAAATACAAAATCACTATTGGAAATTGATCAAAGAAATATTATAATGCTCATTCACTATTGAAAAAGATGCCGATTATGTCTCAATTTATACATCAGACATAACAGCCTGAAATTAATCATTAACGGAGGAGATTTTATGGAAGTTGATATGACCAAAGGAAATCCTTTTCCCATTATACTTAAATTCATGATCCCGCTTTTTATAGGTAATGTCTTCCAGCAGCTTTACAACATGGCAGACACCATCATCGTAGGCCGGTTTGTAGGTTCAGACGCCCTTGCAGCCGTTGGTGCCACCGGAAATATCATGTTTCTTGTGCTGGGTTTCTCCCAGGGACTTTGTACCGGTTTCACTGTTCTTACAGCCCAGGCCTATGGAGCCCAGAACTACCGGAGAGTAAAGCGAAGCGTTGCCAACGGGATACTTTTGGCTCTTATAGTCATCATCACAGTGACCCTGCTTTCGGTTTCACTTATGAACCCTCTCCTGCATCTGATGAACACCCCGGTAAACATTTTCCGGGATTCCCTGACTTATATAACCATCATTTGCCTCGGAACAGTGGCCAGCGTTTTCTATAACCTCTTCTCCGCTTTTTTGAGAGCCATAGGCAACAGCCGGGTCCCCCTTTACTTCCTTGTTTTCAGTGCCTGTATCAATGTCATCCTGGATCTTGTTTTTATCATTGCCGGAAAAATGGGCGTTGCCGGAGCAGCCTGGGCCACCAATATCTCCCAGGGGCTTTCCGCATTACTCTGTCTTTTATATATCCGCGTCAAAGCCAATGTCCTCTGGCCTGAACGCAAAGACTGGCACCTAGATCCGAGAGACACCAGGCATCAGATGGCTGTAGGCATTCCCATGGCTCTCCAGTTTGCCATCACCGCTTCAGGCACCATGATAATGCAGTCGGCCATCAACCTTTTCGGTTCCACCGCAGTTGCAGCTTATACCGCAGCCAACAAGCTCCACAGTCTGATGATCCAGGAAATGATAGCCATGGGGCAGGCTATGGCAACCTACTGCGGGCAGAACTACGGGCGCGGTGACAGCGACAGGATCAATAAAGGAATACGTGCGTCGGTGATAATCGAGATCATTTACTCCCTCATAGGAGCGACCGCCTGCAACCTGCTTCTGAGACCGGTTATGACACTGTTCTTCGCAGACTCCGGCGCAACTGCCGCTGCATCTCAGGGAGCAGCTGTCGCTCTTGACACCATAACCCTTATGATGCCCTGGGCAACCACCTATATCCGCATAGTAACCATTTTCTACATCCCTCTCAGCTTCATTTTCATTTTCCGAAACGCTATGCAGGGATGCGGCCACGGTTTCCTTCCGATGATGGGTGGTGTGGTTGAATTCTTCGCACGACTTGTGGTGGCTGTTATAGCTATGCATACCATGAGCTTTCCTCTTGCAGTATTCTGCGATCCTGCAGCCTGGATCACAGCCGGAGCCTTCACCGCCATCGCCTATTCCCGGGTGATAAAGAAGGTCAGAAGAGAGTTAAACAATAAGTATATTTAATCATCGTATCCAGTGGGGAGAACCGTCCCCGCCGGATTTTCCGGTGAGAATCGTCCCCTCTGGATTTCCGACAGATACCGGACTTATACACCAAAAAAGCTGCCGCATCGCGACAGCTTTTAATTTTATATTTCTACTTGACCCTGGGACTCGGTATTACGTCCCCTTACTTAATTGTACTTCGGTCTGTACCTCGTTTCTTAGATTTCTATTTAAATTCTATAAATATCTTTTCGATAGTAATTTTTATATCTTATGGATATCATCTATAAATAGATTATTTCAATATTCAGTTTTGACTCTATATTCAATTATCAGATCGACTTTTTTATTACTTGAATCTATCTTTCGAATCTTTCTAAGTATTCTTCTTATCAGATTTTCCGGATTTTTATTTTTCCGGTCTCCCTTTTAAGACCTTTATTAACTACTCAACTTTTTTCTCTACATGAATCTTTCTTTACAGATCCCTGTATACTTCTTATGTCGATCTTCCCTTTGCAATAATATCGTCTGGACTTTAATAAGAAATAATCCGAAAATTCATTTCTCTATTGGTTTGAACCATCTCCCGGATGTACGATCCGGAGATCTTCTCACGTTTTTCTTCTTTTTAAGCGGTCCAGAGGATACTAGTGACTGACTGATCTGGTGTCATGTCTTTGTACCTCTTGCTTTCTTTAATTTAGTTTCGCAGGTCCATCTCCTGCACTTTTGCCAACCGGCCCTTCACCCTTTCTCGTCAGGTGAACTTTTCTGTTGACTTTTCTTTTTCTGTTGTCCTTACTTTAACACCGAAAACGCATTTTGTAAAGTTTTATTTTGTAGAAATTATTTTTATTTTTGGCAACCAAAAAGCACATCGGTTCGGATAGTTCCATCCTCCCCAATGTGCTTATGGTTTACACAAATCCTTTTATCATCCAATCAGCTTTGCCAATTCATTAGCCAGAACAATTACCGGGCTTTCGATCTTCTCGTAACCTGCGGGAATAGTATCATAGGTTCTTACATATCCCTTATTACTGCTTTCCTTTTCAAAAGTAATAATCTCGGAATCCGTCGGAAGAACCATTCCGTAAACCTCTGTTGCCTCACGATAGATAAGATCCGGATTAACAGCACTGTCAATCGCTGACTTAACTGCTTCATTCGCCAATTTAAGTTCATTTAATTCACTGCGCTTACGATCAATGCTCTCCAGTCTTGTGGCAACTGATGTATCCACCTCTACGCATTGATAGCAGGTGCCAAAAATAAACAAAAGTGAAATGATGAGCGCTGCGTAACAAATCCTGTCAATGATAGCATCCGGAATGCATCTCAATGCGGGTTTGATTATGCTCTTGTCAATGTCATATTCCATCTTTATCTGACCGTTTTCCGTACGATACAGATGAAGCTGATTTCTTCTTCCCCTCTGCTGGATAACTACAGTGCTCTTTGAAGCTTCACGATCTTCTACTTCAAAAGAGCGTACTGTGTTGCCCTTAACCTCATATTGTTTCACTTTTCTGCTCCCCTTGCATAATTCTGACTTCCGGAAATATTTTTTATATATCAGAATTATGCGATTCCCATTTCTTTTTCATCCCACGAATTAATTACAATGTAATTATTTAGTAGTAATTATACACAATTATCCATCATATATCATCTTATTTTGCAGAAAAGTGTAATAATTTTTATTTAGCGTTCTTCACAATAAATTAAATAATAAAACCCCTTGAAATTACGTAATTCTGCAAAATACGAAAATTTCTTCTAAAATCCTTCGTTTTTTAAGGGTTTTTATACGTATTTATATGCTTAAAGTATAAAAATTTAATAAAATCATTCCAAAAAATGTTTTTTTCACCTGTATTTTACCGTCTTTATCCTGCCCACCTGCATTATAAATTTCAAAATTATTACTTTTTGCTATTTCAGGCATTACCCGCAACAAGTCAAAGAATTAAGCCGTGTTATCCACCTGGGACGGTTCTCGCCGGCGAGAACCGTCCCAGGTGGATAACACGGCTGATCAAAAAAGAAGGTCCTGCAGCAACACTTTACAGTGCAGCCACAGGACCTTCTAAAGTTGATTCTTTTACATCATATACGGCACCTGAAGCTTATACAGATTACTGAGCCAGGTGGTTCCGTTTGCTCTTCTGATATCAAGAGTATTGATCATAACAGATCTTGTTCTCATAACTCCGGGACCTGCATAGTAGGCCATGGAGCTTACAGAACTGACAACATAGTATTTTCCGTTTACTGTTCCGAGATACATCATCTCATGCCCCTTAAAGAACAGCACACTTCCGATAGGCATGGTATTCAGCAACGCCATCTTCTGCTCGTCTGTGCATTCCGAAACATCATAGCTGAAACTATGGGAAGCTGCCTGCCAGGTAGTGTTTCTGGGAAGCTTCAGTCCAAAGCAGCGGTAAACATCACCTACATAACCGGAGCAGTCGTTGGAGGAAAGCATTCCTCCCCATCCATAAGCGTCACCCAGCATTCTGAATGCAACTGTCAGGATATTCCTCTTTGTAAGCGGAAGATACCCCTCGCTGACCTCCGCGTTGCCGTTTATAAGGGCAAGCTCTTTTCTGTAGCTTCCGTCACCGTTTCTCACCGGAATATAAACAACATAGTTGCCAATGGGCGAACGGTTTGTAACCCTCGCACCGTAGGATCCGGCCGGTGCCTGCTCCAGAACTGTTCCCACCGTAAGAAGGAGATTTGAGCTTTCGGGATTGGTATTGGACTCGGCAAGTATTATCTTACTGTCGGTCACCACCAGCACTCTGTCCTCCGGGATCATCCAGGCGCTCTCCCACTGAGCCCTGGAGCTGCAGATGGCCACGTCATAAGCATTAACCCAGCCGCTGCAGTTCAGTGCGTCCGCATAATACCAGAGGCCGTCGGCGGACACAGATTTGATCACCAGCGGTTCATTCACCCTCACACTTGAAAGCACATTGTAATCAAAATTCACATCCCCAAGCTCGTCGGTGATGATGGTATCCGAGGGGAATGCATTCAGCGTGGTTCTCTTTACCACGATGGCATAGGTGGGTCCCTGAAGCTGTGACGCAGACCTGTTCTGAGTATTTTGGGCAATGTTCTCGATCAGAATGTCGCTTAACTTGTTTCCGTACTGATCGAAATAGCCCTTGTTTTGATAGGACTTCAGCTCCTCTCTGGCATCTGCCAGAACCTGTTCATTGAACTTCATTCCATCGATACTTTCGGTATAATGCTGAAGATCGTTCATATTTGTTTTTTCATTCATGAGGTTGTCCAGGTTGATCTGTTCTATCTTACTTCTGTCCGCCTGAACCGTATCCGCATCATACGGGGAGAAAGAAAGCCAGAATTCCGGAGTATTCATCTCCTTTGTGACATCCGGCATGTAGGTTACACCGGCGTAGGATTTTATTCCCGACACATTTGCCGCCATGAACAGAAAGATTGCTGCCGCTACGGTCAGAGCATACCTCCGCCCTGTTCTGACAGGATTTTTATATTCAAGTACCAATGCTTTCTTCATGAGATAATCTCCTCTTTGTAAACTCCTGATTCCCAAAGCTTTCTTACATATATATGTAAACCTTATATGCGCCTAAAACCATGCCTGTTGCGCCGTGAAAAAGGTTCCCGGAACTGATTTCTCTCATCATTATACACTAGAAATTTAATATAAATATATAAAAAATAACTGTGGACAAATAAAATGTAAGCGCTATCATTATAACAGAACGTAATACAATTTTTGCATTTTTATCAAAAGGAGAAGTATGAAGAACGCAATTGTCGGACAATCCGGAGGCCCTACCTCAGTAATCAATTCATCACTGGCAGGTGTTTTTGAGGCTGCAAAGAATCGCGGCGCAGAGCATGTGTATGGCATGTGCAATGGTATCCAGGGATTCCTGGAGGGCAGATACATTGACATGACTGCAGTTTTCAAAAAGAAAATGGATATAGAGCTTTTGAAGCGCACACCCTCAAGCTATCTGGGAAGCTGCCGTTACAAGCTGCCGGAGCTGGATGCAGAAGGCGCAAAGGCCGTGTATGAAGATATATTCAAAAAACTCGATGATATGAATATCGGATACTTCTTCTACATCGGCGGAAATGATTCCATGGACACCATCAACAAGCTGGCGGCCTACGGCGAAAAGATCGGAAGCGATATCAGATTTGTGGGAGTGCCTAAGACAATCGATAATGACCTCACCGTGACAGACCACACCCCCGGCTACGGTTCCGCCGCCAAGTACATCGGCGTTGTTATGAAGGAGATCATCCGTGATGCTACTGTTTACGGCACCAAATATGTAACTATCGTAGAAATCATGGGAAGAAATGCCGGCTGGCTCACTGCTGCAGCTGCTCTTGCAAAGGATAATGACTGCGAAGGCGTGGATATGATCTGTCTTCCCGAGGTTCCTTTCAATGTTGACCGTTTTGTTGAGAAGGTTCGCAAGATGCAGGAAAAGAAAAGCAGCATTGTCATTGCAGTTTCTGAGGGCGTTAAGCTTGAGGACGGCCGCTATGTCTGCGAGCTTTCAGACGATGTGCATGCAGTAGATGCCTTCGGCCACAAGGCATTAACCGGAACCGCCAGATTCCTTGCCAATACTATTGCCAGAGCCATGGACACCAAGACCCGCTGTATCGAGCTTTCAACACTCCAGCGCTGCGCAGGACATCTTACCAGCCGCACCGATATCACAGAGGCTTACCAGGTCGGTGGTGCTGCGGTTAAGGCAGCCTTTGAGGGACATACCGGAGAGATGGTTGCCCTTAAGAGAATCTCCAACGCTCCTTACCAGTGCACGACCGAGCTTCATCCTATCTCTGAGGTCGCAAACCTCGAAAAGAAGGTTCCTCTTGAATGGGTCAATGATGACCACACCCAGATGAAGCAGGAATTCATCGACTACGCTCTTCCTCTCATTCAGGCTGAGCTTACTCCGATTTATGTAGGAGGACTCCCTCAGCATATCTACATCGGCGAAGAGGCATAACTATATCCACCGTGGACGGTTCTCGCCGGCGAGAACCGCCCACGATGGATAGAAAAGCCTGAAAATCCCCCTTAAGTAGTTTGGTCATATAACCTGTCTACTTAAGAGGGATTTTCATTAAAACTCCTATTTCATTTTATATTATTAATTTCTCGTATAGTGGTTCGTTCCGTTCGTCATCTCCGTAACCATTCCATCCTGCACCGCCAATGCAGTTAACTCATCACTGAGGCTTGAAGCATCCAGCTCAAGGCGGTGTGCCTCATCAGTAGTATAGAGATTTTCAGGACCGGTAACCCAGGTGGTGATTCCCTTAAACACGAGAGTCTGGTCATCAACCTCTGCAGAATATTCTGTCACACAAACATCTCCCGCATACCAGGAAAGATCCGGATCTTTTTCGATAACATTGCCTCCGTTCAGAATAAGTATCATACGCTCACCATCCTGATTGATCCATTCACCCATAAAGGACTCAACAGACAAAGCTTCCTTGCCTCCGAATGTAATGTTTATCTCCGGCATACTTATAACAAACGGAACCGTAAGTTCCGGCTGATCCGTGTTCATATCGGCATCAGGTTTAAAAAACTCAAGTGTATGAGGATAACCCGCGATAGTAAATCCAAGAAGAGTTGCCGAGGAACGAAGCTTGCCACCCTCCGGCCAGATTCCGGCCCAGTCTTTTTCGATAGCTTTATTGCTTAAAGGAGCCATTCTCAGCTTATAGCCTTTATACTGTGAACCTTCCCCCTCCTTGATCTCTTCAGTCATATTAATGGTTATCTTTGTATTATAGTATTCTCTTACCTTCTCAACCGCCTCCAGCTGCTGCTGTTCCATCTTTTTGATCATGTAGTTTCTTACACTGGTGAGCACCGCCGGCATGGTCGTGTTTTTCAGGTGTACTATATACTCATCCATCAACTGCTGTTTTTCCGCCTCGGTGAAGTTCGGAATCCTCCTGACCGTAACATTGGGAGTATCCGCTGCTACATCATACATATCATCACCGCTTAATTTGAAGAACTGACTGGCATATTCATTAAACCCGGCTTCCAGGGCTGCCATCGCTATCTCAGGATCATCCGGATGTCTTTCCAGAACCTGAATAACCTTGGCACGCCAGTCCTTCGGCGTCATGGGCTTATGATTTTTACCATAGTACCCTTCATTATAGTGATGATAAACATAAGCGATATCCTCAAGCTTTGTTGCCTGTGCCTCTTCCGCAAAAGCCGTAAGCATTTTATCCAGAACGAGAACTCCACCCATGCTGATGGATAAAGCGCCTGTTCCTACCTTTGTTAATGCATTCGCCCAGTAGGTAGTCACCTTGCTTCCAACATCTCTTATGAGATTAAGAACCTCTCTCTTATCCGCGCCGCCGCCCACTGTATCCTTCAAGCTTATCTTCAGAAGATTTGTGCAGGTGTTGATATATCCCAGGGCGGAAAACAAGGTCTGGTTGGTTTCCGGAATACTTGTATCCAGCCAATTGGGAATATCATCAGAGCAGACAATATTTATTGCATTATCAAGCTGGTCCGCATAGTCAAAAAAGAGTCCGGTTGCCTCTGCTCCCTGTCTCATTATCTCCCTCATCACAGAAGGATCATCTCCGGCTATCCGCTTTGCAAAGTCAATGGTCTGTGACTTATCCATGTATGAATAATAACCTAGTACATCCGCTATACAGGCATTACGACGACCTTCATTTTCAACATAAAAGGCACCGTAAACAGACAGGTGATCCGTGTATATCACAAGCTCCTTTGCATCGGAATCAACCTCGAACAGCACATCCTCCCATTCCCCGGTCTCTTCATTTTTATATTTTGCACCGACGCACCTGGCAGGATCCTGTCCCGCCTCACAAAAGCTTGTATCATAGGGGATTCGGATGGTGATGAAATCATCAAGCTCCTTCATATCACCTATAGAGAAATCATAGGACTCGATCTTATATCCCTCATCCTGATTCTCCTCAACTTCCTGCTTCTCAACAGTCAGATTCTCTTCTCCGTCCAGAACAAAATCACCCACATCCACCGTAATTCCGTCCCCCAGGGTTGCACTGGTATTTTCCGGTGATAATGTTGCCGTCTTGACTGTCTGCATCGCCTCCGCTGCTTTTGTTGATTCGGTTGTACCTGCTACTGCAGTCTTTTTTGTTCCCGCATCAGCCGAGCTTACCGCCTCAGTACCCTTCGTAGGTGTCGTATCTGTTTTTCCTTTACACCCCGAAATCACCGAGGTAAGCATTGAAACAGAGATAAGAATTGCAATAAATCGCCTCATAAGTGTTTACCCTTTCCGTAATCAATATTGTTTTTAAACTTCTTTGTCACTTAAACTATGTTAATTTAGAGCCACAATGTCGGCAGAATTTTGCTCCCGGATTTTCAGAAAATCCACTGCCTCCCAATCCCCGTTTTTATCCAGGTCCACGAAGAAAGTGATACGGTCCGCTGTGGTGCAGTTTGTTCCGGTGCTGAAGCTGCCATCCTTATATACTCCGATTTCAATATCTACAGCTTTACGGTTTTCACCTTCCCCTGCAATGATCTGAAATTCATGTGCCACATCATACCTTATAGGCATTTTCCCATGAGGAGGAAGTATTCCTGTCATGAAAAAATATCTCGCCTCCTGCTTTCCCTCCGGCAGTTCCAAATACTCCGACAGCTCCTTGTCAAAATCAATGACTACATTTTCTCCATCTCCCGGGAAAGTCATGGTTCCGTGCTCTGAAGTAAATACTCCCACATGCGGATCCGGTGCAGGTGTGTCCGGCTCATAAGGCATGTTCTTGTCCACAAAGGGCTCCGCTTTCTCACCACAGCCGGTCATAAAAACCAACGTGATCATGAAAAGAAGCGTAGTTAAAACTCTCATTACTTTTGCCCATAATACTCTTGATTTCTTCATTCAAGCCTCCTTCAAAAAATCTGATTATTCATCTCTTGTATCTGACTTAAATATATCAACCTATTCGATTTCTATACACTCACCGGCTATAGATCATTCTTGTCATTCGTCTGCTCATTCCTGAAATTCCCACTATTAATTTTTTCGACTTTCTCCGGGTTTTTTATAATGTTTTGAACACACTAAAAAAGCCCGGAGGTTTATTCTCCGGACTTTTGAGAAGCGTGAGACGGGAATCGGATTTGATTGCTTAAATAGATCAAATCATATCAGAAATCTATCCACGAAATATTCAATAGGAAATCTCCAGCGAGTTCCCGATATAAAAGATCGCATTCCTGAGTTCTTCATCCGGATCTTCTTCGGCAAACACTTCCATGGAGAAGCCATAGATGCCGCCCCGCATGCGGGTGCTTCCGGCAAGCTGTCCACAGTACCAACGACCATCACTGTAATGATAAAGGAAGCGCTGTCCAAACATGCCGCTTGCCAGGTCGTAGCTTTCCAGGCTGAAATCACGGGGTGCCAAAAAACCATGTTGTCCGTATTCGTCGTTAACAATAAAGTATTCCATATCCATATCATCTTGCTGCGCAGCCCAATACTCAAATTCCCCTGCTGCAGTCTTGTAATCATCCGGTATATCAAATGTCCTCAGATATATCTTTACCTTGCCATCGCGGCTCAAGATATCTGGCTCACCCAATTCCCGGACTTCCGTTTGCTCAAAAAGATCCGAAGGGAAACTTAGCGTCACGTCATAATCCCGGGAAAACCGAAAGCGCTCCGTTGCACCGTTCCAGGTATCCGGTCCCGGTCCGTAACCGGGGCTGTTGACTTCTGTCTTTGGCGTCTCCTCCCGCCAGCCATAGTCGATATCCACGCCTTCACAAAGATAAGTATTGTTGAAAATATCCCTGAGGGCGATCTGTTGGAACATGGAATCAAAACGTCCGCCTGCAAAGGTTTCCACAGGCTTTTCATCTTTTATCATGAGTCCTTCTTTTTCATGGTAAATGATGGGAAGATCATAAGGATAGACTTTGCCCCCATTTTCATCATAGGCGTAGAGACATATCTCATCGCCCTCCTTAAAGGAATGTACGCCCTTGTCCGGGAGCGTGAGGCTGGCCGAAATGTCGATGACTGACCTGCGTCGTGCGAAAGGCATTACCGACTCCCGTCGGTACCCGAGCACCTGAGGGACATAAACCCCCTCCCCTACTCCCGTAACGCTGTAACAGACAACTATACTTATGTCCCTGCCGTCAAGCTCCGCAGGAATGAATCCATAACTATAGGCATCCTCATCCGCCGTATTCAATGTATAAAACGCCTCATAGTACGGAACGATCAGATCCTCCAGCGACATCCAGGTCCCATCAAAGTCATAGTAGGGATCGCCGTTGATCATATGCTCCAGGTTGCGGCACCCAAGCTCCAGCCTGCCGTAATCTTCCGTATCCACGTAGATTACATTTTCCACCTGATCGATCAGATTCCACTGATCATCTCTTAAATCAATGCCTATCGTTCTGTCGATATAGTCGATACTGCCGTCAGGATTTTGGATACTCATGGATTCCAGTTCTTTAACTACCAGTGTGGACGGGTCAATATAAGTTTCTTCCTTCAGCTCTGTCTCCTCCGGATGATACCAGGGAGCAGTTTTTACTCCGGATGCCACGGGCTGTATATCCGCTCTTTCCTGCTCTGCGACCACATAACTTAAAAAACCGTCAAAGAAATCGAAGTAGCTTTTATCGTATCCCACCTCCTGCATGATCCCGGCCACTGACTCATAACGGTCCGGCAGCAAATACGGGAAATACAGAGCCATACCACCGGAACGGCTGTCCACGCTTCGGGTATAGACGATCGTATCGGAAAGCGCTGCCTTCAGTCTATCAGCAGCGGTCAGTATCCCGGAAAGGTCGCGGGACTTATCGCCGCCGAGTTCCGGGTCGGTGAGACACCTGGGTAGCTCTGCCAGAAGATCCATGAGATCCACCTGCTCATACATGCCGCCACCGAAGCTGCGAACCCGGCTTCTGCAAAGAGACAAAAGATCATAGCTTTCCGGAAGGTAATCCCGAACCGTTTTCAAAAAATCCTGCACAGCACCGCGCACAGCAGATAACTTGGAGAGCTCCAGTACCGCAAGAGTATTGTTGTCATACTTTGTGGATGTCGGGTCATTTACGAAGTCATCCACGATGCGTGGAGCCAGCTCATGCATATCTATACCGGGGCGTGCAGCCAGCTGCGAAAGAAATGGTGTATAAGCCCACCCTCCGGAAGGCTCCGTTTCCTCGGAAGCCACCAGATAATCAGCGCACTCTTCCAAAGCGGCAGCAACCTCCACGGTGCTCATCAGACAAGCGTCAAAGCCTATAAAATAAAAATGCTTACCGCTGTCCGAAATCGCCTGCTTAAGTTCTCCGATCTCCAGCATAACATCCTCGAAGTTCTCGTCTATGCCGTATCCCATGAGGGTGCCTGCGCCATGATCCCACAGGATCAGACCGAAGCGGTCCGCAGGATACTTCTCTGCAGCAAAATTGATAAAGTCCGTGAGCGAAGCGGGCTCGGACATATTTACGATCTCGAGATCCTCCAGAAGCTCCGTCTTTTCTCCTTTAACCACAAAGCGTCTGCAGGCATTGTCCGTACCTGTCAGTTCGCTCTCCCAGGCAGTTGCACCGCCGGTCTGCAGGACGATATTGAGGTTCTCTGACTTCTGTGCCGCGAGCATCTCCTTAATGTCAGCGGTAGCGGACCCTCCCTGGGATTCAAGATCTGAGCCGATCATATAGACCATCAGGGTAAAGCTAGATTTGTCTTCCGGATCAGATTCAAACACTAAAGTTTCTGTACCTGCAGCATTACCATTCTTTTCATTCCCGGAGGTGTTTTTATTGCAAGCTGACAGAAGGCACAAGATAAACAGCAGACATACTATACTGCCCATTATTAAAAATCGTTGGCATCGCGCTGCTTTGAGTGATCCAAAAAAATCCGTAGGGGTTCTCTCTTCTGCGCCTGTACATCTCCTGATATGCCTTCTTGAAGTATCGGATTTATTCATACCTTGTCTCCATATTTAATACGTTTTTTACACGATCTTACAATTACTTATATTTTACCACGAGACTATTTGACACGAAAACACCCCAGAGGATTTTTCCTCCGGGGTGTTGAGAAGTGCAAGACGAGTTCTATCATGTTTTATGGCAAAGAAAAAAGCCCGGTAAAAACCGAGCTTTCTTAGAGCGCGAGACGGGGATCGAACCCGCGATCTTCGCCTTGGCAAGGCGACGTAGTACCACTCTACTACTCGCGCATATATTGTTTCCAAATGCCCAGAACCGGAATCGAACCAGTGACACGAGGATTTTCAGTCCTCTGCTCTACCAACTGAGCTATCTGGGCAGGAAAGCGGGTGATGGGAATCGAACCCACATGTTCAGCTTGGAAGGCTGACATTCTACCATTGAACTACACCCGCAAAGGTCATCCGCTCTCTTCAAGCGACTCGTATAATATACCCACTAAACGACTTAAAGTCAAGCACTTTCTGAAATAAATTTAAATTCAAAAACCGGCGGGATGCCCGCCGGCTCTTGCGTCACTTCCTCCGTGAATTAAGATCACAATAGTAAACTTTTCCGGTGTAAGCACTGCACTCACACTCAAACATGCCGTCCTCAGCGTATCTGCTGATCTGCCCGGCATTATACCTGTCTTCCTCAGTCAGAAGCACTCTGTCGATCCGGTTGTAGTCCTTGATTCCCGTACGCCATGCAGGTATCTGAATGGTAAATTCATCTTCACCGCAGTAAATGACTACGATAACTACCTCATTCTTATAAACTCTTGCATATACCACATAATTATGTCCGGCCATGAGCTTCATCAGTGCTCCGTACTTGAACACCTGATATCTCTTATGAACACCCGCCAGATAATGATGATATTCTATAAGCTCGAAATCCTCATGCCCCCATGGATAGGGACGTCTGGAATCCGGCTCTGTCCATCCGGTCATACCGGCTTCATCCCCATAATACAATGTGGGAGCACCGGGCCAGGTCATTTGCATCATAGCTGCAAGTCTGTATAATGCAACATTTATACCCTGATCAGCTTCTGCGGAACCTCTGGTGCCTATACGGCCCACCTCCATTTTTGTTCTTGTCATGAACCGGCTGTGATCATGATTTGAAAGCTGATTCATGGAGCAAAGAACAGAAGACTCCGGCATTCTCGACATATGGTAATTCATGGCTGCAAAAAACTGCTTTCCATCACCTCTCAGCTGGTCTTCCTTAGAGTCTGAATGCTTCTCCATTCCGGTGAGGAACCAGGTTATGGGCTCCATAAACGCATCATAATTCATGATGGTGTCCCATTCATCACCCTGAAGCCACCAAAAAGGATCTCCGTAATGCTCCGCAAGAATTACGGCATCAGGATTTGCCTCCTTAACCACCATTCTGAATTTCTTCCAGAACAGATGGTTGTAATCACCGGTATGTCCAAGGTCGGCTGCAACATCCAGTCTCCAGCCATCCACCTTATAAGGAGCGCTGACCCACTTTCTTCCAACCTGAAGTATCTTCTCTTCAAGCTCCTGAGAACCCTCATAATTAAGCTTCGGCAATGTATCATTGCCCCACCATTTCTCGTAGGTATTGTTCTTGGGCCAGGCCTCATCACTATTGTCATCAAAAGCAAAATAGTTATGGAAAGGGCTGTCTTTCAGCTGGTATGCACCCGCCTGATAGTCATTGGACTTATCCTTGTAATTGTAGAAATTGGACTTATTCATCCACTTATTATAGGAGCCGCAATGATTGAATACTCCGTCAATGATAACCCGCATACCCCTCTCGTGACAGGCATTGACAAATTTAAGGAACAACGCATCGCTGGCTCTCAGGTTTTCAATGTTTGTGGTGCGAATTGAATACTTTGTGGCACGGGCATTATCCGTCTCCCAGTCCTCGATCACCGAGCCGCCGTCTCTGACGATCTTTCCGATATGCGGATCGATATGATCATAATCCTGTATGTCATATTTATGATTGGACGGTGATACAAACAACGGGTTAAAATAAATAACCTGAACTCCCAGATACTGGATGTAATCCAGCTTTTCCAGCACTCCCTGGATATCTCCTCCGTAGAATCTGTGTACATCAAAAGGCTCCACGGGAGTTTCCCAGTTCTTAATGCCCTTTACAGCTCTTCCCAGATAGAGATACTCATTATCAACCACATTGTTGGATTTGTCCCCGTCATAGAACCTGTCGATAAATATCTGGTACATGACGGCACCCTTCACCCAGTCCGGAACCTTAAATCCGGGCATAAGATGAAAAGCCATCTGAGGATTCATGTCCTCAGACACCCCCATCTGATTGTAATGCAGTCTTTCCTCTTCCTTCTGAATGAAGAAACTGTAACTCATGGTAATATTTCCCACAACGATCTGATACTCATAAAAGTCGAAGTACTCGTCGCTGAATATAAGATGCATCTTATACTCGGTATCACTCTCGTGGAAATATACATATACCGCATCCACATCACTATGTTTAGTTCTGAACCGTATTTTTACGGTATCACCGGGTTCCTGCTCTGCCGGAGATCGATAGTCCTCAGATCCCGCAGTATAGAGCGCATCCCAGTTGATCTTACTCATAGCCATGAAGTTTCTATACTCTTCCCTTCACACTAAATCTTAGTGGATCCCCATGTTTAGGCCCACTATGCCGGTTTTGATCTTATCAATCAAACTCTACCACACCGATATATGGCAGATTGCGATATTTCTGATCATAATCAAGTCCGTAGCCTACAACAAATTCATCCGGAATCTCAAAACATGAATACTTAACCGGAACTTCCTTCTCACGACGCGAAGGCTTGTTGAGCAGTGTACAGATCTCAATGGACTGTGGCCCACGGCTCATAAGAAGCTTGCTTAAATGATTGAGTGTATGTCCTGTATCGATTATGTCCTCCACTATAAGAACATGCTTGCCCTCCAGGGGCTCATCCAGATCCTTGACGATCTTTACGATACCGCTTGTGGTGGTTCCGGCTCCATAGCTTGATACTGACATAAAGTCAAAGGAAATGTTTACATCATGTATCCTCTTGGCAAGCTCACACATAAACATTGCACCACCCTTAAGTATGCAGATAAGGTGCAGTGATTGTCCCTTAT
>Ga0256404_1004540_pt1 | contig 26066 bp, 20 predicted proteins | sample RumenRJG_01DNA_FD_185990 | JGI IMG/M metagenome (GOLD analysis project Ga0256404, IMG submission 185990) | Bovine rumen microbial communities from Lethbridge, Alberta, Canada - RJG_01 | ecosystem: Host-associated > Mammals > Digestive system > Stomach > Rumen | place: Canada: Alberta | collected...
GTCTATCGTACATTTCTCACCATCAAAATGGAACACAAGTGGAATTTCATTTCCATACACACTCAGCTTTCCCGTCCAATCGCCTTTTATGTCACAGACTTGTGCTTTTGTTACGATAGCTATGAACCCAATCAATAAAAATAGAATGATAAATCTTGTCTTCATGTCTTTTTTATGTTAAGATAACTTTTCAGAGCTTTAACATATTCCTCAAAGGCTTTCAGTCCTGTAGGTGTGATACGGCAAAGGGTACAAGGTTTCTTGCCCTTGAATGTCTTCTCTACCTCTATGTAGCCCGCGGCCGATAGTTTGTCTATCTGCACACTCAGGTTGCCCGCCGTAGCTCCCGTCTGCTCCTTGATGTACGGGAACTCGGCTTCTTCGGCACTGATAAGCAGCGACATGACAGCCAGTCGCAACTCGGAGTGAAGCAGGGGGTCTAATGGCTTGAACATGTTCGTACCTCCTTATTTCTGGTTTTGCAAGAAAATCGTTATACCAGGCACAATCAGACCAATCAAGGCCACAATAGCCATCACATAGAGTTGTGTATGACCAGAGAAATGCAAAGCACCGAAAAATCCGCCGATACCCGCGATAAGACCGCATACCTGAATGATACGGTTTCGGATGACAAGTCCCATGATGGTCGTACCCATCCCAAAACACAAGGAGATGACGCTTGTAATGCAGCCAAATGCATACACTTTGGGCAAAATCAGTTCCATTGGTAACACACCGCAACCGATAAAACCGAATATCATCCCTACAGCACAGCAGAAAACGCCAAACGTTGCCCACACATGACCGATGGTCTTCCCTACAAAAGTAGTTGGGATGCTTTCTCTTCGCTTGTCAATCATCCAATTGCCTGCATATCCTATCAACCATAATACAGCCCAAAGCATATTCCACACTGGCCCACCATGATTCTTCCACAGGTATGCAATAAAAAGCGAAAACACGACAACACAGCCTCCCCACCAGATAAGCGGCAGAGCCGAATTCTTGTTGATGGTTCGCTGACTGCGCTCTATTGATTCTCTAATAATCTCTAGACTGCGCTCAGCAGTCAGATTGTTATCTACTTCCATTGTTGTTCCATTTTAAAAGTTGTTCTACTTTTGTTTACTGCTCTCTGGCCTCGTCCGTGCTCCTGCAGAAAGCACGTCTTCGGCCAATTGTGTCCGGTTCACGCTGCAAAGATAAAGAAGTTTATAATATAAACCAAATTATTTCGCAAATATTTTTCGTTAAGGCACAAATTTAACATTTCTTTAAAGATATTACCCATGTAACACTAGCTTTACAATAACGACCCCAAACAACTCCAATGGAACTCTAAGAAGGCTTCATAAGGAAAACATGCTTAGGGCATTAGTAACATTACCTCTTCCCCAATTCACCTAAGTATTAACGTCTGTCTTTGTTCGTTTAATGTACGTCTGATATCCGTTTGTTGTCCGTTAGGCAATCGAACAACAAACGGACAACAATCGGACAACAAACGAACAACAAGTATGGATGGAGTAAGGAAAGAACTGAGATGGAGTGTAGGAGGACATGAGTTGAATAGGAGAGTAATTAGAGAGTTATTAGCACCTTATCTAAACTTGTCTAAAGTGCAATGCGAACCTTATAGTGTACTTTAAATGTTGATTGATGACAAATAACGATGTCATCAGTCTTTTTTATATATAAAACTACTTGAAAACATGAAGAGAATATCAGCCTTATTGTTACTGGTCTGCCTGACCACTTTGACAATGGCACAACGAGTCAGTATCCAGACAGGAAAGAAAGCATCTGCACGTGAGCAATATGCTGCAGAATACCTGCAGAAGAAATTAACCGAGATGGGCTATACCGTCAATCCCAAGAAAGCAGACTGCAAGATTACGCTTTCGAACGCAAACAGCGGAACAGCAGAAGGTTATACGATAGCCAAGAATAAGAAGGGTATCACGGTGACGGGCAATGACGCCACGGGTGTTATCTATGGTTGTGTGGAACTGGCAGATCGCATCCATCAAGCCGGCGGACTTGACATACAGCCTGTAACGGAAGCACCCCAAATGGTAATGCGCGGTACATGTATCGGATTGCAGAAGACAGTCTATCTGCCTGGTCATGGCGTCTATGAATATCCTTACACGCCCGAGAACTTCCCTTGGTTCTATGACAAGGCAGAATGGGTGAAATACCTCGACATGATGGTGGAAAACAAATACAACTCGCTATACCTTTGGAACGGGCATCCCTTTGCCTCGCTAGTGAAGCTGAAGGACTATCCCTTCGCACTGGAGGTGGATGAGGAGACGTTCAAGAAAAACGAGGAGATATTTTCGTTCCTCACCCACGAGGCCGACAAGCGTGGCATCTGGGTTATCCAGATGTTCTATAACATCATCCTAAGCAAGCCCTTTGCCGACCACTACGGACTGAAGACGCAGGACCGTCACCGTCCAATCACGCCCTTGATCAGCGACTATACGCGCAAATCGATAGCAGCCTTTATCGAGAAATATCCCAACGTGGGACTGCTGGTGTGTCTGGGTGAAGCCATGGCCACCATCGACGACGACGTGAAATGGATGAAGGAAACCATCATCCCTGGTATCAAGGATGGACTGAAGACCAGCGGTAGAACGGATATTCCCCCCGTGGTGTTGCGCTCGCACGATACCGACGGCCCATTGGTATTGAAGGAGAGCCTGCCCCTCTACCCGAACATCTACACGATGTCGAAATATACAGGTGAGTCGCTGACCACTTATACCCCCGGCGGACCTTGGGGAGAGACGCATCAGCAGTTGGCTGCCGCCGCCCCTGTGCACATCGACAACGTGCATATCCTAGCTAATCTGGAACCGTGGCGCTGGTCGTCGCCCGCCTTTATCCAGAAAACCGTTCAGGCCATGCACCGCGTGCACCACTCGAAGGGACTTCACCTCTATCCGCAGGCTTCCTACTGGGACTGGCCATACACAGCAGACAAGCTGCCTAACGGCGAACGCTTGAAGCAGCTGGACCGCGACTGGATGTGGTATGAGGCATGGGGACGATACAGTTGGAACGACCAGCGCGGGGAGGACAAGACCTTCTGGAAGAAGACACTGGCCGACTACTACGGCATCGACACCATTAGTGCCGGACACGTGCTGAACGCCTACGACGAGGCGGGCGAGATAGCCCCGAAACTGCTGCGCCGCTTCGGTATTACGGAAGGCAACCGTCAGACACTCCTGCTCGGTATGACGATGGGTGAACTGGTGAATCCTTACAAGTACACCATCTATCCTGGTTTCTACGAGAGTTGCGGTCCTGAGGGCGAGAAACTCATTGAATACATCGAGAAGGAATATAAAGGACAGCCGCATAAGGGCGAGTTGCCCTTCGACATCGTGGACCAGTGTGTGAACCACGGCGACCGCGCCCTCGTCGAAATGGGAGCCGCAGCGGCTAAGCCCACCCGTCATGCCGACGAATACCAGCGTGTATGGAACAACATGCTGTGCTACGCCTCGTTCGCCAAGGCCTTCCAATTGAAAGTGCGCGCTGCTGCCGAGGTGTTGCGCTATAAGTGGACACAGGACATCAGCCACCTGGAAACAGCTGTCATCTGGCTGGAACAGAGCCTCAGCATCTGGTACGACCTGAGCCGCATGACGGACGACTGGTATCTCTATGCCAACTCCATGCAGACGGCACAGCGTCGCATTCCTGTTGGCGGCGACGGCGGCAAGATGAAGACATGGAGCGAGCTGGCTGTGGTCTATCAGGCAGAACTGGACGCTTTCAAGGAGAACATGGAAAAACTGAAGCACCCGGTTCCCGCCTCAGCCGTCAAGATAGCGGCAGCACAGCCTGCCAAGGTGACCATCCTCTCCCCTCTCCCCGCTCACCTCTTACCTCTTAAAAAAGGTGCCATCCTGTTCGAGAAACGTCCTGACACACCCGTTGACTCGCTGGCTCCCGAACTGGCAGGTCTGCAGGCACTGGTATTGAACCGTGACACAACCCGCATCGTTGGCACTACCATCGAATATGAGAGCGACAAGCCTGTAAAACTGCTCGTTGGTCTTTTCAAGGACGACGACAAGAAGTTTGCCAAAGCTCCGAAGTTGGAGATTGACGCTACGGGCAATGAATACGGACAGGCAGAGCCCATCCTGACCAATGCCATCAGCATCGTGCAGATGCCCAAAGTGAATATCCACCAGTATTCGCTGCCCGCAGGTCGCAATACCATCCGCCTGCCCAAAGGTATTCTCATGGTAGCAGGATTCACCCAGAGCGACATCAAGCCGCGCGACTGCGGACTGAACGGTCCGTCGGGCGAGGTTGACTGGCTGTTCCAAAAATAAGACAAGACGATGAAGATACGACTGACTGCACTCCTTATCCTCACCACTCTGACTGCTGCGGCACAAAGCATCAGCCAGCAACAGATGCAGCGCATCTACAATGAGGTACGCACACCCTATAAATACGGTATGGTGGTGGCTCCCACGGACAACTACCATAAGATAGACTGCCCTACGGTGTTCCGTGTAGGCGAGAAATGGTTCATGACCTATGTCGTTTATAACGGCAAGGACGGACTAGACGGACGAGGCTATGAGACCTGGATGGCTGAAAGTGACGACCTGCTGCATTGGAAGACGCAAGGCCGACTGCTCAGCTACCCTTCAGACACCACCCGATGGGATGCCAACCAACGGGGCGGATTCCCTGCCCTCATCGACTGGACATGGGGAGGAGGATACGGCATTGCCAAATACAAGAAAAATTACTGGATGACCTACATCGGCGGTCACGGCACAGGCTATGAGGCCGTGCGCGAACCGCTGAACATCGGAATGGCATGGACGCAGGAGGAGATCACCCTGGCTCATGAGTGGCAGACCAACGACAAGCCCCTGCTCAGCATCGATGACAAAGACGTGCAATGGTGGGAGAAACTGGTGCAGTACAAAAGCACCATCTACGAAATGAGAAATGAGAAAGGAGAAATGAGAAATGCCATGCCCAAGGAACTAAAGAAGTACCGCTTCATCATGTTCTATAATGCCGGTGGCATCAGCCCCTTCAACAACCTCAAGGCGGAGCGTATCGGCATTGCACTAAGCAACGACCTGAAGAAATGGAAACGCTATGACAAGAACCCCGTTTATTTCCACGAGGCACCGGGCATCATCACAGGCGATGCCCAGATTGTGAAGATGGGCGACCTGTTTGTCATGTTCTACTTCTCAGCCTATAATCCTGACCGCAAATATAACGCCTACAACACGTTCAGCGTCAGCCGCGACTTGCTGCATTGGGAGGACTGGACGGGACAAGACCTCATCGCCCCCTCAAAGCCCTACGACGAGATGTTTGCCCATAAGAGCTATGTTGTGAAGCACAACGGGGTGGTCTATCACTTCTACTGTGCCGTCAACAACGACCAGCAACGAGGCATCGCCGTAGCCACCAGCGTGCCTTTGGGACGTAGTGACGTGCGCTTCCCGGAGCCTGAACGGAAAGGGCGCCGTAACATTATCTCGCTCAACGACGGATGGACAGCCCGCTGTTCTGTAGGGCGCGATACGCTTGCGACAACGGTCAACATTCCTCATAACTTCGACGACTACTACGGCTACCGTCAGTTGCGTCATGGCAACCTGCACGGAAAGGCGACCTACCACAAGACCTTCAACGTGGAGAAACAGGATAGCAAATGCTACTTCCTGCAGTTTGACGGTGTGGGAACCTATGCCACCGTCATCCTCAACGGTCATAAGTATCCCGAGGAACTGGTGGGCCGCACCGTATGGACCCTTGACATTACCGATCGCATGAAGAACGGACAAAACGAGTTGCAGGTCAACGTAGACCATCCCGCCATGCAGACTGCCTCACCCTGGATTTGCGGCGGTTGTTCCTCGGAATGGGGATTCAGCGAGGGTTCTGAGCCTTTCGGTATCTTCCGCCCTGTCAGCCTCATCGAGACGGATGCCGTGCGCATCGAGCCCTTCGGTGTTCACATCTGGAATAATGCGCCATGCGATTCCGTCTTCATCGACACCGAGGTCAAGAACTACTCCAAACAGGCGCAGACCATCGAACTGGTCAACAAATTCACGCTGGCCAGTGGCAAGCAGGTGTTCCGACGTGCTGAGATTGTAGCGCTGAAGGCTGGTGAGACCAAGACGCTGCACTACGCAGAGGCGGTGGCCGACGCACACCGCTGGAACTTGGACGATCCTTACCTCTACCAATTGTCGACGATAGTCAAGCGTGACAACAAGACAACCGACGAGGTGCGCACGCCGTTCGGTATCCGTAGCATCTCATGGCCTGTTCTTCGTAAGGATGGCGACAACCGTTTCCTGCTCAACGGCAAACCCGTGTTCATCAACGGCACATGCGAATATGAGCACCTGCTCGGTGCCAGCCACGCCTTTACACCAGAACAGATACGTTCACGCATCAAACAGATAACCAATGCCGGCTTCAACGCCCTGCGAGAGGCCCATCAGCCACACCACCTGCTTTACCAACAGTTGTGCGACGAGCAGGGCATCCTGTTCTGGAGCCAATTCTCCGCCCATGTATGGTACGACACGTCCAAGTTCCGCCGTAACTTCAAGCGCCTGCTGGTTCGTTGGATTAAGGAACGTCGCAACTCGCCCAGCGTCATCCTCTGGGGGCTGCAGAACGAGAGTGTGCTGCCCAAGGCTTTTGCCGAGGAATGCAGCGACATCATCCGCAGCATGGATCCTACTTGTCGCGACCAGCGAGCCATCACCACCTGCAATGGTGGCGAGGGTACCGACTGGAACGTTATCCAGAATTGGAGCGGTACCTATGGCGGTTCAGCCGAGAACTACGACAACGAGTTGAAGCGTGCTGAGCAACTGCTGAACGGAGAGTATGGTGCATGGCGCACCATCGACCTGCACGGCTCAGCCAAATACAGCGAGGAATCATTCACGAAACTGCTGGAGACTAAAGCCCGTTTGGCAGAAAATGCCAAGGACAGCGTCTGCGGACATTTCCAATGGATTTTCAACTCGCACGACAATCCCGGACGCGTACAGCCAGACGGAGCCTATCGCCGCATTGACAAGATTGGTCCTATCAACTACAAAGGACTGGTCACAGCCTGGGAGGAGCCTACCCCAGCTTACTATATGTACCGCAGCCGTTATGTGAGTTGCTGTGCCACAGCAACTGACAAAACCGCAGCCGACAGGAACATAGACCTCGTAAAGGGAGCAGCGGACTATCACTACCTCTACCGCATCAACTGCGGAGGCAATGCCTTCAAGGATGAATTCGGACAAGAATGGCTGGCTGACGACTCCCTGCATAGCCATTCCTGGGGACAGGACTTCAAGGGCATCAATGCCTTGCAAGCCAGCCAGCGCCATATCACAACAGACATCCGCGGCACGAAGAGCGATGAACTGTTCCAATATTTCCGCTTCGGTCGCCATCGCCTGTGGTATGACCTCCCCGTCCCTGATGCATCGGCAGAATACCGCGTGGAACTCTATTTCGTGGAGCCGTGGCATGGTCGTGACATCGCGGAAACGGCAGATTACGAAGGACTGCGCATCTTCGACGTGGCGATTAACGGACAGACCGTCGTCGACGACCTGGATCCATGGGCCGAGGCAGGCTATTGCGGTTCGCTGAAACGGGTGGTCACAGCCAAGGCCGTCAACGGCAAGCTCCACATCTCCTTCCCGGAGGTGAAGGCTGGACAGGCCATCCTGTGTGGTATCGCCATAGCCAGCAAGAGTAGCGGTATCACCCTCTCCGCCCAACAATTGAAACCCATTGCCGTCGACTGGCGCGCATTGGACACCGACACCATTGCCAAATTGCCGAAAGAAGAGCTGCCACAGGACACAGAGGCACGCCCTGCTTCGGTCTACGAGCCTGAAAAGGTTGTAGGAAAAGCGATGAGTAATGCCACCACATTCATCATCACCCCTGGTCTTGGACAGGAGTATGCCCTCCGTTTCCGTTACAAGAACACTACTGGAGAACCCGTAACAGCCCGCATGACGGTTACAGACTCGAAGAATACAACATTGGTGGATACGGATGTCACCTTCCCGCCAACTCCAAATAAGTTTAAGATGCTGTCGACAACAACTGGCACCCAAATTAATGCCGGAACATACCGACTGCGTATCGAAACCAAGGATGTGGAATTTAAAGAACTGGAAGTACAATGAAACAAATTCTTTATAGCCTAATAGGACTCTTATTGCCTGCCACCTCCATGCTCGCTGGAGAGCACCATGACTGGGAGGATAACCACGTGCTGCAAATCAACCGTGAACCGGCACGTGCCTACTTCATTCCCTATGCCGAGCACAAGGGCGACCGCATGGTGACCCTGAACGGGGAATGGCAGTTCCGATGGACAAAGACTCCCAATGAGCGCATCCGCGACTTCTACCGCACGGATTTTGATGCTTCGACATGGGACAAACTAGCTGTACCTGCCAACTGGGAGGTGAACGGCTACGGCACCCCAATCTACATCTCAGCAGGCTATCCTTTCAAGATCGACCCGCCCTATGTGATGCGGGAGCCCAAGAAGGAATGGACGACCTATGTGGAGCGCAACCCGACGGGACAATACCGGCGCACGTTTACCATTCCCGATGCCTGGCAGAAGGGGCAGACCTTCCTTCGCTTCGAAGGAGTAATGTCTGCCTTCTATGTCTGGATAAACGGTCAGCGCGTTGGCTATAGCCAGGGCTCGATGGAGCCTTCGGAATTCAATATTACCAACTACATCAAGAAAGGCGAAAACCAGATAGCCATCGAGGTATATAAATATAGCGACGGCTCCTATCTCGAGGATCAGGACTTCTGGCGCTTTGGCGGCATTCATCGTGATGTGCTGATTTATCACACTCCCGATGTGAGAATTCGCGACGTAGCCGTTCGTGCCTCTATGGACGGTGTACTTCAGATAAACCCGCAGTTCGCTGTGTATCGGGGCGAGACGGGCGAGGACTATCGTCTTGTTGCCACCCTCTTGGATGCCAACCGCCCTGTAGGTGGTGACACCGTAGCTGCTGCTGAAATCCTCGACCTGCAGCACAAGGCAGCCCGCATGAACGAGTGGTATCCACAGCGAGGTCATCGCAAGTTCAACCGCATGGAGATAAAGGTGGCCAATGCTAAGTTGTGGAGCGTTGAACAGCCATACCTCTATACCCTCCGCCTGCAACTGCAAAAGGCCGACGGTACCGTGGTCGAACAAGTAACACAGAAGGTCGGTTTCCGTACTATCCAGATTAAAGGCGGACAGTTGCTCATCAATGGCAAGGCCATCAAGATTCGGGGTGTCAACCGCCATGAGCACGACCCCTATACCGCACGTGTGATGTCGGAGCAGCGCATGCTTCAAGACCTGCGACTGATGAAGGCTGCCAACATCAATGCCGTCCGACTAGCGCACTACCCCAACTGTCCGCGCTGGTATGAGCTGTGCGACTCGATGGGCATGTATGTGATGGACGAAGCCGATGCCGAGACTCATGGACTGAGAGGCACACTAGCTTCCACCCCCGACTGGGGCGATGCCTTCCTCGACCGTGCCATTCGCATGGCAGAGCGCGACAAAAACCATCCCTGTGTAATCTTCTGGAGCCTGGGCAACGAGAGCGGCTATGGACCCAATCAGGCAGCCATGTCCGCCTGGCTCCATGAGTTCGACCCCACGCGCCCCGTTCATTACGAGGGTGCCCAGGGTAATTATACGGGCAAGGGAGAAGTAATTCCCGACCCTTCCACTGTTGATGTCATCTCGCGTTTCTATCCTCGTGTGATGCAAGAATACCTAAACCCCGGCATTCCGGAAGGTTCGGACAAGGAGCGTGCCGAGAATGCTCGTTGGGAGCGGCTCTTGGAGATTGCTAACAAGACGGGCGACCGTTGTACATGGGTGGGTTCCGATGGTGGTCCGCGCCCCGTGCTCACCAGCGAATACGCCCATTGCATGGGTAATGCACTCGGCAACTTCAAGGAGTATTGGGACGAGATTAACTCCAATCCCCGCATGCTGGGCGGCTTCATCTGGGATTGGGTGGATCAGGGCATAGCCCTAAATGAGAAATTAGAAATGAGAAATGAGAAATTGGCTGGTATCCCGAGGGGCGCCATACTCTATGGTGGTGACTTTGGTGACAAGCCCAACTTGCACGCCTTCTGCATGAATGGCGTCGTACTGAGCGACCGCACGCTGACACCCAAATACTACGAGGTACAAGCCATCTATGGCGGCATGAGCGAACAGGAGATTGCCGACCAACATCCCGAGACCAAGGCTGCCAAGCCCAAGGTGTCGAAATCAAAGGCTCCTACCTCTTACATCATCCATCTTACATCTAACATCAAACCGCAGGTTTTCCGTGCTCCTACGGACAACGACAAGAGTTTCGGCAACTGGCTAGCCAAGGACTGGAAGCGTTGCGGACTGGACACCCTGCGCATTCCCATGAAGACCGAACAGCAAGGCAACGAGTTTACCTTCACCTTCGAAATTCCTGACTCGCTGCCCCCTCTGCCCCGACTGGGCATCGTCATTGAACTGCCTCGCGAGTATGAGCAGTTGACGTGGTATGGACGCGGACCATGGGACAACTATCCCGACCGCAAGCAGTCGTGCCCCATCGGGTTATGGAAATCAACCGTTTCCCAGCAATACGTTCACTATCCTCGTCCGCAAGACTCAGGCAACCACGAGGACTGCACCTTCGTGGAGCTAAAGACCAAGAAGGGCAAGAAAATCCGTATCGAAGCTGTTGATGACGTCTTCTCCTTCTCTGCCCTTCCCTACTCTGCCCAGTACCTGAATTCTAAAACCCACGACTACGAGTTGCAAGACCAAGGCAAGACCTATCTCAGCATCAACTGCGCCGTGATGGGTCTGGGCAACAGTTCATGCGGACCCGGCGTATTGAAGAAATACACCATCGACAAAAACAAAAAGCACCAGCTGAAGATACGGATCACGGAATAAAAATTAACCCTGGGTTATCATTCATTAACCCAGGGTTATTTGTCAATAAGGTATCCTTATTCGCACAAAGGCAATAATTGCTAGTTTTAAAGGTAGCAATTGAGTTTCATCAACACGGAACGAAGAACGAACCAGGCATGCAGAAGGACGGTCTGGATGTAACCGTAATGGGTGGCCATAACGTAGAAGCGCTCCCAAAGAGAGTCCTGGTGGTGTTGAGTAGTATCGCCACCTTCCTCGAAATTGGCTACGATGACATTGGCGTTGACAAGCGGCAGACCTCTATGCTCAGCTTCTTTCATCACACGAATGCACCAATCAACATCAGCCGAATGGCGATATTTCAGGTCGTAAGGGAACTGGCGGGCAATGTCAAGACGGGCATAGAAAGCCTGATGGCAGACAAGCATGCCTTTTTTGAAAGAACGCCAAGTGAGCAACTTGGGTGGACGATGGCGACGCAAATGGAGGAAACGCCCCTCACCGTCGGTGATGGCTGTGTCACCATAGACTACGGCAGGGAGGTGCTGAGGGCTGACGGCTGACGACTGAGGACTGGCGGCATTGACCACCGTCTGAATAGTATCTGGAGCATAGAGCGAGTCGCCTGCATTGAGGAATACGATGTAGTCGCCCGTAGCCTTCTGCAGTCCTTTATTCATGGCGTCATAGAGTCCGTTGTCAGGCTCCGACTGTATAATGACCTCATGAGGACTTGTGGCTTTGTATTGCTGTGCAATCCGAAGCGTATCGTCCTTGGAAGCCCCATCGATAATGAGGTGCTCGATGTGCGGATAGGTCTGTCGGCAAACACTATCGAGGGTTCTCTGTAAGGTGCGTGCCGCATTGTAGGTAATGGTAACTATCGAAATCCGTATCATCGATTCATCTCCTTTAGTTTCATGGCAGCTTCGTAGACATCAATGTAGCGAAGGGCCACACTCTGCTGTGAATAGCTGTGGGCTACCTTCTGCATGGCAGACTTGCCCAGCTCCGAATAATCGGCCTCGTCCAAGACGTAACGGATGCCTGCTGCCAAGTCATCGACATCACGGAAACGGGCTACATAGCCGTTTTGCCGGTGGTCAATCATCTCAGGAATTCCTCCCACCTGGAAGCCCACACAAGGCACTCCGCATGCCATTGACTCCATGAGCGTGTTAGGCAAGTTGTCTTCCAACGAAGGGAGCACAAAGACATCGGCACTATTATACACCTCGACGATGCGCTTCGGATTGCTGACATAGCCTAGAGGACAGGCGGGAAGAGAGAGCTGCGAGGCGACATCTTCAGCATGTCCCCCAAGAATAGCGACCACAGTATCCTGCTTCATCTCCGGATGCTTCTCCACCAACTTAGCGACGGCATCCACGAAATAGCCCATACCCTTGCGCGGATCGGTGACACGCTGTGACACGAAGAGGATGATCCGCTTGTCGGTGGGAAGGTTCAACGCGCGACGAGCCTCCTGTTTGTCCTGAGGACGGAACACATGGGTATCGATGGGATTGGGAATACTGGTCACCACCTGACCTTTCAGCAATGCACTCTTGCGAGCCTCGTCAGCGAGCCATTGGCTACAGGCCACATAGGTGACGCACTGTCCTAGAAGCATGCGCTGCTTCTTTAGCCACACCCGATGAGAAAAGTCTAGCACTCCAGACATCAGCGGACAATGGCTGCACTCCGTTTGGAAAGCCTCACAGCCACGGGCATAGTGGCAGATGGCCGTAGCAGGCCATATATCGTGCATGGTCCACACCACTGGTTTGCCGCTTTCCAATATCTTGCGGATGTCTTTCAACGAAAGCATGCCTTGATTCACCCAGTGGAGATGGATTACATCTGCTTCCTGAAACTCTGGCAACCGTGTGATGTCCGTACCGCAATTGGCAATGTCTATCTCGAACAAGTGCTCACGATTGAAATGCAGATGGAGCCAAATGACAAAGCGTTCCCAGAGAAAATGCCACTGTGTACGCCACTTGGACGACAATCCACAGACCGTCAGCGACGCTGTCTCCTTGTCTCGAACCAGCATCTTTGCCTTAACCCCATTATTCTTCAGAGCCTCCATCAGTCGGTTAGCCGCGACAGCAGCTCCACCTGTCCGTTCACTCGTGTTGACAATCAGAATTCTCATACTTTTTCGATATACTGCCACAAAGGTACAAATAAAAACAAAAAAAAGAGTAATAATTGATTTTTTTTCTTACCTTTGCAACAACTAACATATCATACTATGGAGAAAAAAGATTTTATGATGAGAGCCATCACGCTTTCAGAGAACAGCGTCAGGAACGGAGGCGGTCCCTTTGGTGCCGTCATTGTGAAGAACGGTGAAATCATAGCGGAAGCATCCAACTGCGTCACCATTGACAACGATCCTACGGCTCATGCCGAAGTAAGTGCTATCCGAAAGGCAACCAAGATATTGGGTACCTACGACCTGTCGGGTTGTGAGATCTATACTTCTTGTGAACCATGTCCCATGTGCCTGGGGGCAATCTACTGGGCTCACCTGGACAAGATCTACTATGCCAATGACCGAAAAGACGCCGCCCGTATCGGTTTCGACGACGATTTCATCTATCAGGAACTGGAACAGAAGCCACAGTATCGCAAGAAGCCCAGCGAAATCTTCATGCAAGCCGAGGCAAGAAAGGCTTTTGACATGTGGATGCAAAAAGATGATAAAACGGAGTACTAAAATGTTAACAACTGTTGTTTGCGCACACGGCTACTTGATTTAAATCAAGAATAACGTATTTTTTACACCAAAAAGAAATGAAATGTTTGCAGGTAAGAAAAAACTTCGTACCTTTGCATCGTCAAACAAAGACAACCGGTTCACACCGGCTTTGACTGAGTGAAGTCAAAGAAAATTGGTTAATAGATTGTTTTAGGTTAGTAGTAATATTTATAGTTTTAGGTTTTTAGTTATTGGTAAAAAGAAAGTTTTAAATGTGTGAAAAACAGTGGGCACCGTGAGGCGGTCATAACTTTCTTTTCTTTAGAAAAAGGTTAGTATTTGTTAGATATTCCTGTTTGGTAAAACAGGCCCTCCGGTTGAAAAACCGGAATTATATGAAAAGGATTTTTAGTTAAACATAGGCTTTTGGATGTCACTGCTCGATGATGAGTAGTGGCATTTTTTTTGCCACTACTTTTCAATCAGCGCTACTGCGTAGGCCGAGATGCCTTCCTGGCGACCTGTAAAGCCCAACTTCTCAGTAGTCGTTGCCTTAATAGAAATACTGTCTGCATCAGTACCTATAACTTCTGCCATGCATTGTTGCATAGCAGGGATGTGAGGATTCATCTTTGGCCGTTCTGCACATATAGTCGCATCGATGTTGACCAGATGATAACCCTTGCTTGCAATAAGCTCTATGGTCTTCCGCAAAATAACCTTACTATCCATGCCGTCAGTCTCTGCTGACGTGTCAGGGAAATGATAACCGATATCGCGCATATTCGCTGCACCCAATATCGCATCACATATAGCATGTATAAGCACATCTGCATCGCTATGTCCTAACAAGCCTAACTCATGTTCAATCTTAATTCCGCCCATCCAGAGGTCACGTCCGGCAACCAACTGATGAACATCATAGCCCATTCCTACTCTTATCATTTTCTAAACAAGTCTTTAATGCCATCCATATCGAAGGCAAGGGTGAAACGAAGTGTCTGGTCAAGCGGATTAGTCTTTGCCGTAGCAATGACATAACCCACGTCAAGGGAGAAGACGCTCATGCGGAATCCTCCACCCACGGTAAAATATTTTAGATTTCCCTTGTTTTCTGACTGGTGGTGATATCCTGCGCGCAGCGAAAACTGATCATGATAGACATATTCTGCACCCACGCTCCACTGAATCTCCTGCATCTCTTCTTTGAATCCACCAGGAGCATCATGAAAACTCTTAAAGATACCGGCAATAGATCCCAAATCATTATACTCACTGATGACACGTTGTTGGTAGTCCTCAGTTGACTCGCCATCATTCTGCTTAGGCACCGTAGGTACAAGTAGTTTGTTGGCATCAGCAGCAATCGTAAAGCGGTTGTACTCATCAACAGGTACCATCAGCGAAGCACCAATACGCAAGTTCGCAGGGAGGAAGTTTGACTTATCATCACCAAAATACTTAATCTTACTACCAACATTCGAGATATTCATACCGAGTCCAAGTTGGCACTCCCTTGGTCCAATATTGATATAATTGTTGTAGTAACAAGCCAGGTCAGCAGCAAATGCCGATGCTGGACTGGCATTTTCCGTATAGTCATAACGCAAGTCACTATACAGCCACCGGATGACCGCAGCAATGGAGAATTTCTCGCTCAACATCAGAGAAGCACCCACATCGAGCGACATCTCATAGGGTTTGACTGTCATGGCGTTGGAGGCCTCTGATGTCATCACCTCGCCCAATGAGAAATAGCGCAGCGATCCGCTGACAGCCGCATAGTCGCCGATACGGTAATAACCTGCCACATAAGCCAGGTCAATGTCATTCACCAATTGCCTCAACCATGGTGTGTAGTTCAATGCCACACCAGCACGGCTGATGCAGAACGGATACTTTGCCGGGTTCCAGTACTGCGAGTTCACATCAGGGTCGGTTGCAACACCCACATCACCCATACCGGCAGCACGGGCGTCAGGAGCAATCGTTTGCGAGATAACGGCATGGTCGATGGGGTTGAACTGGCTCTTTGTGTCCTGAGCGCGAGTCAACAGTCCTACCAAGAGGCAAGCTGTTAAAGTTACTATCCTTGTTGTCTTCATAATCTTATTTTATTGATGTGAGAATATTATCAGTTTCTTTGTCTTCGATACATAACTGCTACCTCCTGTACTGATACTTATCTTATAGAGGTAGAGGCCTGTATGCAATCGGCGACCTCCATCGACAGTCAGATCCCAGTTAACGGTAAAGGTATTATCAGCAGTCAGCCCGTTCTCCGAATGAGTCCACAAATGTCTACCCGATGTATCGTAAACATCCAGTTTGACATCCATTTCTGCTGCAATACGGTCATGGATAATACGGAATGAGGTATTTGTACGCGCAGGATTAGGCGAGCACTCCACATCCAGGAACAATGGCGCGAGTTCTTTCTCTACGACGAACGACAGTTCGGATGTTGAAGAGTTGTTCAAGACATCCCACGCTGTGAATTTCAACTTATGTGGGCCATTGGACAGTTGAGGAATGCTAAACCCAACCTTTCCTTTGGTATAGCTTCCAAAGTCGAACTGGAAATAGTCATTCAACGAATAGGTTTTCGACATCTCACCATCAATCACTAATTGCAACTCATGGCCGATGCCTCCTCCTGACGCATTAATGCCGTCTTCATCACTAATCTCTGCCACGAAATAAGGTGTTGAATTAACGCTGCCTCCATTGGTAAAAGCCGTACTATTCAGATAACAATAGATATTCGGCCCAACAGTTCCCTGACTTTGTTCATCTTTTCCGTTCAACACCAGATTCCTGCAGATACCATTAGCCTCAACTGTCTTTTCTTCGTTTACTGCATAGAGATTTACCAGAGCAGGAAGGTCTGAATACTTGATATCCTTGGGAACGGCAAAGGTCAGCGAGAAGCGGCCGTTCTTGACATAGTCGCTACCACTATACACTATATTCGGACGATCTTCATAGACAAAAGGAACACTTGCCCCCTCCGACGAGGTATCATTCAACTTACATGTAATCTGCTCTTTCACATCGCGTACTACAGCTGTCAGCACGCCATTGAAATGTTCCTCTGTCTGGGCATCTTCACTCAACACACGGCCTGACAACCTTGCTGTGGAGCCTGCCTTCAAAATTAGAGTCATACCATCTGTAAGTGGTAAATTATTGACAGAATCGACTTTTATCTCACGATTAGGGATAGCCAGCCGCAAAGCAGGGTCACCCAATAGCGAATATTGGAGTTTGTTTGGTGTCTGATCCTGTTTGGTCGCTACCAATTCGTTTTTCGTCAGGCGCACCGCCTCCCCTATTGGCATTGAGAGTCCCTCATCATCACTACTAAGGACATGGCGAGTAAAAGCTAGGTTCATCAATCTGTTGTAACTTTGATAAACCGTTCGAGTTGTACCATAAAAGGCAATCGCCCCACCCTTTTTATTAAAGAAAGCAGCCTCGCCAATATTATCCTCTTGTCCGTCAAAGGGCATGATATCGCATGATGCCGTCATCCACAAGGGTAGACGCGAGGAGGTTGCTGTCTGGAAATCGGTCAGTCGCATCACATACTCATGTGATATAGCATCCGCACGCCCGTGTCCTGAATAGTTAATCATCAGCGCTCCCTGCTGCATCTGCTGCTTAATCAGTCGTGTCACATCCGGGTAAGAGTTGCCTGTTGACGAACTGACGCGCGTATAGGCGTCCCACATGATGCGCTTTACCAGTAAGTGTGGATAAAGTTCCTCAACAGACTTCGCCACAGAGTCTGCATCAGCCATGTGTTGGTTCTGATTGCCATCGTCACCTAAGAAGCATACCACATTCTGCCAAGCGCCCGCCTCCTTATTATTCATGTAGCCTTCTATCTTGTCAACTGCGATTTCTGCTTCTTCTGCCGTCCGCGCTGTTATACGCCCTACTGCTACATCTGCCTTGTCACTAGTTACCAGACGGCCACCCTCTTCGTCGTCTAACATACAGAAATAGTCATCAGACACATAACAGTGTGTTGCGCTATAAGAGTTATCACTCTCATAACAAAGCAAGAAATCGTCAGGCGAGCAATTGCTCCAATCGCTGACCAACATGCGGTTGTCCCAGGCTCCGTCGCCCAACAAAAGCAAGAACTTAGGCATATTCTCTTCCGTTTCTGCCCTGTCGTAAAGCATTTTCAGATAGCGGCGATAGGCATTTGCATCTGGTGTACCGCTGGAGAACTCGTTGAACAACTCATCAGCAGGTATTATCTGTACCCTCAGCCCATCATGTTCCTCATGGAGCGCTTTCAGTCGTTCTGCTTGCGCAAGCAACGTCTGTGTTGTCGGGATGACAATCACCATGTCAGCAGCCTCTGCAGCATGATGGTTCTGATTCGTTATGCGCCCAACTAATTTAGGTTCCGCATATGTCTTTGCCAACTCTGGCGCAGGCTTCGGCTTATTGGCATATATCGAGATGTAGTCCAATCGTACAGTACCACTTCCCGCCTGTGGGGTCAGAACCACTTGATTGGCGGCTTGCAGATTAGTCACACCAAACGTCAGAGTCTCTGTGCGCATCTTCTCGTAACTGCCATTTTGTTCGACTACCATCGAGTGAGGCTCACCCTCATTCACCTTGACTTCTACCCTTGCTCCATCTTCTGCCGAGAGGCAAACGGTCACAAGACCTTCTGTTGTCGTCCCCGTTGACGGAATTTCATAGGTATAATCATTCCCTGCTATCAGTTCCTTTGCGTCATAAAGATTACGCCCACCGTGGAACCAAGCAAAGTCATCTACCTCATAGAGTGAGCAATAGTCATCAGCCAAGGGATAGAACTGTTGAAGGAAAGTATCCTTATCAATAACATAGTCTTCTTCATCATTCTCCGTCAAGAAGTAATAACCATAGTTAGAATAAGGATTACGTACACGTTGAAAGGACTCATCCCAGGTTACGGGACCGATACCATAGAAAAACTTTCTGCCGTCCACACGGCAGGTAGGCAGTTGTTGCAAATCGTCAGTGTCCATCAGATAATCAGCAGTCAGCTTCTCTGGTTGCAATCCGCCACCATAACCATATATTCTGACATTGTCAAGACTGGTGAACCCTGCTTTTTTGACAAATTCTTCTGTCAGCTGATAGATTCCGGTCTGCGGAATACTGATTTTAATCCATGTACCAGATCTTAGCACGGAATTATCCGCATAACGCTCTGCTGCCGAAGAAGCACGGCGGAGACGCACCTTTTCCCGACTCTTGATGTCAAGCATGAAACTAACTAGTTTCAGATATTGTCCGTTACGACAGACAAGCGGTACGAACGAGACATACAATGCGCCCTGCTTCCGCGAAACAGCGATGTGCTGCTGCACGTCAGGCATCGCCTTCAACGTCTCTCCGCTTATCTCATGGTAACGCTTAACATCAGCATCACTCATCGGGATAAACTCAGGATATTCAATGCTTACTGTATAAATCGAGTCAGCATAGCGAGGACCAATAGGATAAGCATAGGTAAATACTGGCAATAAAGAGTCTATCCTAACCTCCTGAGCGGTCAGATTGAAAAAACGCTGGGCGCTTACCATCAGGCAGCATGCCCACATTGCTGTGCAAAGTATAAACCTTTTTTTTCCCAAATGCATTATTTACAATTAAACTCCAGCACTTTCCGATTTTCCAACCATCCTTCCAGATGGTCATCGATGTGTACTGGACCTACACCTACCGGTGTCCCGGTAAAAAGCAAATCGCCCGTCTTTAACGTGAAGAACTGTGAGATGTAGCTGATGAGTTCATCTACTTTATAAAGCATGTCGCTTGCACAGCCATCTTGTACCGTTTGCCCATTGATGTCCAGATGGAAGTGTAGTGTCTGGATGTCTCTCAGTTTCTCTTTTTCCACCCATTCACCGATGACTGCCGATCCGTCAAATCCCTTGCAAATCTCCCAAGGATGTCCCTCCTGACGAGCCTTTCGCTGCCAGTCGCGTGCCGTAAAGTCTATACCTACAGTCACTGCATCATAGTAGCGATGAGCGAATCGCTCAGGTATGCTCTTTCCCAATCGGCAGATACGCACCACCAATTCTGTCTCATAATCCACCTGTTGGCTCCAATCGGGAATGAAGAAAGGTTTATGATCCTTCAACAATGCCGAATCTGCCTTGGTGAAAATGACGGGTTGCTCTGGTTTATATAACGCACCATCCAGTTCTTTATTGTGCTGGATATAATTCATTCCTACTGCAAATATTTTCATATTCTATTGATTTTTGTCGCAAAGGTAGCTATTTTTGAATGAAAAATCGTATCTTTGCAGTGTGAAAACGTATAAAATGAAACGATATATCCTTTTGACTGCATTTTTTCTAGAAGTATTATACCTTCATGCAGCCAATGATCCGCGCTGCCTATCCCTGATGGGTATGGCCTTTGAAGGGCCTGTCGATAGTGTCCGCCAACAACTTACAGCAAACGGGTTCTCTGAGTGGGGACAATCAGACGATGGTGAGGACATCTATTTCCGTGGCAATTTCTATGGCATCCGGGCCAAACTTCTGGTCAGCAAAAATTCGGAAACCAACTTGGTTACTTCTGCCTACGTGACCATCGGTCCTTATGGTACTGAAGCCATGCTGACGAAGAACATCCAATATTTCCTCTACAAACTACAAAAAGATCATGGTGAATACACCCAACGCGACGACTCCTATTTCTTTATGGACAACTTTGGTAGCGTTAAATTGGCTATTGCCCACAACTTCAACGGATCACGCGAGATTCGAATCACCTATCTCCCTGATGCACCATACTATAAGGATGCACTGAGCATTGGCTTTCACGGAAACGTACAGGAAGTTGTGACGGAGAATGCTGTTGCAGAGGAACAATTCCTCCATTTCCACAAAAATGGACAGTTAGACAACCAAGACCTCAGTCAGCGGAAATATGACCGCTACGGCTACATCATCTGTGCTCAGATGAAGGAACGAACAGGACACAGCACCGTACAATATGAATACGATGAAGCCTATCGGTTAAAACGCCGCACCTTGACCAACACGGAAGCTGGTATCAGTTATATCAACGAATATAATTACAACGAGGAGGGAGACATTGCTACTCAGTATCAGAAAGTGTACGACAAGAACAAAGAGTGCATCATGACCATTACCATGCACAACAATTACCTGACACGTGACGACAATGGAAACTGGACTAGTAACTCGCTCACCCTCTCCTATTGGGAGAAAGGTCAACAAAGCCAGCATACTACCGTTTTACAGAAGCGTACGCTGGACTATTGGGACTAAATCATTTTGCATCATATTATTATAAAAGTCTATGGAACAAGGATTATTTTACGAAGTGAGTGGTATGTTGGCCAGTTTAGCCATGATTCTAGGCTATCTTCCTCAAGCCATACAGACTATTCGTACCCGTAATACGGACGGCATTGCTATGCCGACATTCATCATGATGTTCGTAGGAGCAATATTCTTCGTCATCCAGGCATTGCTCCACGAGCCAGAGGTTATCTGGTCTCTCTTCTTAACTAATACCGTCACAGGCACTTGCAGCCTGATTGTTTTCGTCATCAAGATATATAATGACTATTCCAAGAAAAAATAACCATTTCTTTTACTAACCAACATGAAACAAATACTATTCCTTCTTAGTATGCTCATATTGAGTATATCGTCTTTTTCACAAACATACACGAACCCCATCTTAGGTGGAGACTATCCTGACCCTACCATTATGCGTGAGGGTTCCGACTACTACATGACGCACTCGGCTTTCGACTACCAGCCAGGACTCACCGTCTTCCACAGTCGGGACCTAGTCCACTGGGAACCCATCTCATATGCCCTCAAAACCTATCTTGGAAGTATATGGGCTCCAGACATCTGCAAGTACAAGGACAAATATTACATCTATTTTACCGTTGCCACACAGCCTCGCTCTAACTATGTGGTATGGGCCAACAATCCTGCTGGACCATGGAGCGCTCCAATCGACTTGCACATTGGCAATATCGATCCCTGCCATGTGGTCGGCGAAGATGGCTCACGTTGGTTGTTCATGAGCGCAGGCAAGCGCGTACGACTTACCGATGATGGACTAGCCACTATACCAGATACAGAAGAAATTGTATATAGAGGATGGCAATATCCAGAAGATTGGGAAACAGAGGGATTCTGCTTAGAAGGTCCCAAACTGCGTAAGATTGGCAAGTATTACTATTATCTCAATGCAGAAGGAGGCACGGCAGGTCCGCCGACCAGCCACATGGTGACACAAGCCCGTTCACAGAGTATCAATGGCCCATGGGAGAATGCGCCCAACAATCCACTCATCCATACATGGAGTAAGGATGAGCGTTGGTGGAGCAAGGGCCACGGGTCAATCGTTGACACCCCCGACGGGAAATGGGTAATAGTCTACCATAGTTACGAAAAAGACTTTACCTGCCTAGGACGTCAGACGCTTATGGAGCCTATCTACCTTGGACAAGACGGATGGTTTCATCGCTACAACCAAGTTGACGTTGCTCTTCCTATTGATGTCCCCATCAAGAACGTGGAAAATGCTGACCGTCATACCCGTCTGTCAGAATTCCGCCTCGGTCTAGAATGGAAATTCTATAAAGCCTTCAATCCTGACCGAGTAAAAGTGAATAATGGTGCACTGACACTGAAAGCGCAAGGAGATTCACCTGGTACATCGGCACCCTTGATGTTTGTTGCAGGAACCCACCGTTATCAGATAGAGGCTGAGATCGAATTACATGGTGACGTCACGGCTGGCCTGGTCATGTACTATAATAGCCAGTTCTACCAAGGTACAGGATTCGATCGTGAGAAGCGATATCGCTATCGCAAGGGGGGACAGACGCGTGGCGGTATAAATTCCACCCATACCAACCACATGTGGCTCCGACTGGTTAATCGCGACAACATCATCACAGGCTGGTACAGCCTGGATGGGAAGGAGTGGAAACGTGAGACGTGGGGCATGGATTGTTCTGGATACAACCATAACACGCTCTACGAATTCCAAAGTGTGCTACCTGGCGTTTTCGCCTCAGGAAATGGTTATGCCACCTTCAAGAATTTCAAATTCACAAAACTTTGAATGTATCTTTCAGCACCTGTTCCACCACCTTAGGGTAATACTCCATTTCCAATAGGTGCTCTTTCTCCGCAATGTCGTCCACACTATCAGTGGGTGACAGTTGCGTTTTATATTGGGCAATGATTTCGCCACTGTCGCACACGGGAGTAACATAATGCACCGTCATCCCCGTTTCAGTCTCGCCAGCAGCTTTCACTGCCTCATGTACATGATGTCCCCACATGCCTTTTCCACCATATTTGGGTAAAAGTGCAGGATGGATATTGATGATGCGACGAGGGAAGGCATTAATCAGGAAGTCGGGTATCAAAGGTAAGAATCCAGCAAGCACAATAAAGTCTATTCGATACTCTTCCAACAACGGCATCATAATTCGCTCATCATTAAGATGTACTTTAGGGACCACTGCCGTGGGAACACCCAAGCGTCCTGCTCTTTCTAGTGCATAGGCATCAGCTTTGTTGCTGACAACCAATGCACAATAAACACTGTCTGAGGTCTTGAAATACCTGATTAGATTCTCACAGTTGGAGCCTCCTCCTGAAACAAAAATGGCTATGTTTATCATTATTTATTTGTTTGTTTGCTTATTTATTTCTTTCAACATAATTTCTATCAGTCGTGGTATCCCATAGTTAACCCAATCCTCCTCATTAATCCAGCAATAATCCACAGGCAGCACTGGTTGCTGATCTGGTTCCCATAGCCAAAAGTCGGCGTAGATAATCCGATGTGTCAGTACGTGCTTTACGTTCTTTCTTATTAATCGGGCCCCCTCAGGAACATTCTCTGTAAGCCAAGGTTCATATAGCCCTTGCCAGATGTCCCCTTTTCCACGTCGATGAATAACTGACAATCCTTTATACCTTATATATATATATGTCAACTTACGCTCTTTTACTTTCAGCGTTTTTTGCTTCACAGGCAGTTCTTCAACTTTTCCTTCACGCAATGCCACACATGTTTCCATTAACGGACAACTCATACAGTCGGGATTATGTGGTGTACATTGAATGGATCCAAAATCCATCATCCCTTGGTTATATGCAGAAGCCTCATCAATAGGCAATAGCTCTTGAGCTAGTGATGCAAATTCACGCTTACCTACTGTGGTATTTATAGGCGTATCAATGCCATAATGGCGCGCCAACACACGATAGACATTACCATCCACCACTGCAGCGGGTAATCCAAAGGCGATAGAACCAATAGCCGCAGCTGTGTAATCTCCCACACCTTTCAGTGTCTTAATGCCCTCCAAGGTCTGTGGAAACACACCCATTGCAACAATCTGCTGAGCCGCCGCGTGTAGGTTACGAGCTCTGCTGTAGTATCCCAGTCCTTGCCACTCGCGCAAAACCTCATCTTCCGTGGCTTCCGCCAAATCACCTACCGTCGGCCAGCGCTGCATAAAGCGTTCCCAATAGGGGCGTCCTTGCTCTATGCGCGTCTGCTGCAAGATGATTTCGGAAAGCCATATAGCATAGGCGTCTCTTGTCTCACGCCAAGGAAGCGCCCTGCCATTCTCCCGAAACCATTGTAATATCGTTGTGGTGAAAGTCATCTATATCGCCAAGGACCAAACAGTAGCATTACTCGATACAATTCATCAGGAAGTCAACAGCTCCATTAACACCGAACTTACGAACATCCAAGGACACATCATAGTTGGTGGCATCAAGCCAATTGCGCCCTGTGTATTTCTTCGTGTAGAGTTCACGGCTGTAATCGTTGTCCACTATCATAGCTGCAGCATCAAACTCACTGATATCATACTTTTCAGCTATGCGACGCTTACGGCACTCCAAACTGGAATGAACAAAGATTTTCAGCGCATTAGGGTGATTGGCAAAGACGTCAAAGCCACAGCGTCCCACAATGACGCAGGACTCCTCTGAGGCTATTCGTCTGATAGCAGCACATTGGGCGTCAAAAAGTTCATGACTCGTCAGATCTTGCTCCTGTCCGTTGTACTGATTGCTCGTCATGTAGTTACGGTAGAAGTTGGTGAAATCGTCACGCCACAGCGGATTGCGCGCTTCGATATGTTCCACGGCTTCCTCGACAGCATTGAAGCGGGAAGCCACCTCGTTCAGAATCTGCTTATCAAGCAGTTTCACACCGAGCCTTCGTGCCAATTCCACACCAATCTCGTGTCCACCTGTTCCGAACTGTCGGCTGATGGTGATAACAAATTTCTCTTCCTTGTTCATAGTTGTTGATTTTTTATAATTACATGATATAAAAAACTATCAGAATGTCCACTTAGCAGCGATAGTGGGTATCGCGTAGAACTTGTTGTTGCTACCCTCGTTGTTGAAGACAAAGTTATTGCTGATTTCCACCTCGGTACCTACACTGACATTAATGCCTTCCATTCCCTTCAAGGCATTCAAATTAACCCAAAACTGAGGCTCTGAAAGGGTAATCAGTTTTTCTTTTACATCCTTGTCGTACCACACATCAAGGAAACCAGAAAAGGTACATAATCCGTTAGCAAAGGTATCGCCCCATACGGCAGTAAACTGGAAACCATTGAAAGCGCCGCGATTAGTACCTTTGAAATAGTACTTATACATAGCCTGCAAAGAGAAGGTCTTTGAAAAGTCCTTAGATGCCCAATTCCAGGCTCCACCTCCGAGGAAGGCATGCTGGAAACGGTTACCTATGCCAGTATGCTCAATGGTTGTTGCGCCACCATCATACTCCAAGTGGAGCGCCCATCGCTTATTATGCGTCAAGTTGAACTCACGTGAGATTTCCCAATATGCACCTGCTGCGCCATCACTGAAATAATCGATATCAGTAAATAAAAACGTAGAGCCCCACTTGTCTGGTTTAAACATCTCAATGGTAGTTGTGACGTTGGGACGACCATTTAAATCGCCATAGAAAGAATGGCCTAAATCATAATGTAACTGGATGTTCTGTGCACTGACTGTCATTCCGAAAGCCAGGCAAACAATAGATAAAATAACTTTTTTCATTTTCTCATAATTATTCAATTCCACAATAGGAAATACTTTTATCATAGCGTTTTTTGATATTTTAATTCATTGCTGTCCACTAAAAATCGCTAAGCGTTCTTTGAAATGATTGAAATATAGTTAGTTACAGAGATTTTTTGAGTCAACGGACTTGATTTTGTATCTTTGCAGCCAAAATGGTTTGCATATGTAT
>Ga0256404_1004541_pt1 | contig 26062 bp, 24 predicted proteins | sample RumenRJG_01DNA_FD_185990 | JGI IMG/M metagenome (GOLD analysis project Ga0256404, IMG submission 185990) | Bovine rumen microbial communities from Lethbridge, Alberta, Canada - RJG_01 | ecosystem: Host-associated > Mammals > Digestive system > Stomach > Rumen | place: Canada: Alberta | collected...
GCGGAGTCGCCGATGAAATCAATTGCAGCCTGAATCTTAGGAAGCATGGTGCCTTCTTCAAACTGGCCTTCTGCCATCAGTTCCTTTGCCTCTTCTACGGTCATATAATCAATCGGTGTCTCATCTTCCTTACCGAAATTCTTACATACCTTCTCAACACCGGTCAGGATAACCAGCATATCTGCATCGAGTTCTGATGCAAGCAAGCCTGCTGCAGAGTCTTTCTCAATCACCGCAGATGCACCCTTTAAGAGTCTGTCCTGCTCGAGAACAGGGATTCCACCACCACCGGCAGCGATCACTACCTGGTCTGCATCCATCAGTGCTTTGATTGCGTCGATTTCTACGATAGAGATGGGCTTGGGGGTCGCAAGGATTCTGCGATAGCCATCCTCTGTCTTAACAACATGATTTCCCTTCTTATCTTCCTCTTCTGCTTCTGCATCAGTAAGAATCCGGCCAATCACCTTCGTCGGACGATAGAATGCTTCATCGTAAGGATCTACCGTAATCTGAGTAAGGATCGTGGCTACGCTCTTATATACGCCTCTTGCTAAGAGTTCGGAACGAATTGCATTCTGAAGATCATAACCGATATAGCCCTGGCTCATGGCGGAGCATACGCTCATTGGCGTTGCTGTGTATTCAGGATATGCCTTATGGAGTTCTGCCATAGCCATATGGATCATTCCGACCTGGGGTCCATTGGAGTGTGTAATGCAGACTTCATAGCCCTGTGAGATGAATTCAGCGACTGCCTTTGCCGTTCTCTTGGTTGCTTCCTGCTGTTCCGGAAGGGTCGTACCAAGCGCGTCATGTCCAAGTGCGATTACGATTTTCTTTTTCATACTTTTCCTCTTTCTGTAAGAACAGAATCTACCTGCTTATCTTATCACATCTATCGAGAGATGGAAGTCATGCTCACTGGTTCAGATCCTTGATCTTGTGGATCACCACTGCCTGTCCTCCCAGGTTCTCATAGGGTTCCTGAACCTCCGATGCCTTCACCGTGGTGTAGTTATCAGGGCTCTTTGGATCACAGAAGGTAAGGGTTCCTTCTGTCATATCGTATCCTACCAAAACCCTGCAGTGCTCATTATTGAGGAAGGACACATTCTCCCCGTTGATCTCCCACTGATATTCCTGAGTTGCTTCAGTACCACCAGCTGTCCACATCAATACCGGATTACCATTGGCCACTTCCTGGAAGAGATTGACAAAAGGTGTTCCGGTAAGATCATAAACCGTATAGTCATCTAATCCCTGGTCATTGAAGTAGTTATTGGCAGCCTGCACAATTACCGGCGCATGACAGCCGAGACCTTCCGTCGTCTTGGGATCACCAAGGAAGCAGGTCTCCGGTGATACTTCTCCGATCGCTCCCTGGGGCAGATATTTATCACTCAGGGTCACTTTATCTATGCTGTCCGGCTGATAATAGTTCAATGCGATACAGAGAGCGGTAATCTCACATCCGGTTGGTAATTCCGGATTCTGTTCTATATTCTTCACCGCCAGTCGAATCGTATCAATCGATGGATTCGGATTCTGGTCCGGTAACATATATCTGGTCTCAACAATTCGTTCCGTCTCTACCTGCGTTTTGGTAATCGTTCTCATCTTTCTCATCTCAAAGAAGGTAAGATAAGCACTGATCATAGCAGTAAGAAGAATCAGCATGATGGCAATCAGAATCTTCAGTTTTCTCTTCTGTTTGCTGTTCAAGGGGCACCTCCGGAAAACTATATTCATCTTATCATATTCGAGCTATCTGCAAAAGAAAGCCTCACGCAAAATCGGTCCCGTCCATTCCTATGGACGAGACCGAACTTAGATCTTGCTTTATATTTACGAAGGAGACTTACTGTCTGGGAGTGGGAAGCATCTGCTGGAAACCTTGTTCCTCATGCTCTTCCGGTGTCTCCTCTTCCTCGGACTGACTGTTCTGGGCCTTGTCATCATCCTTCACCTCGCCGAGTACAACATCTACCTGGCTCTGCTTATAGCCCTTGTTCACCTGGCAGACGGTCAGCTTGACGCTGTCTCCGGGGTTCATGCCGGAGAGCACACTCTTGAGCGCACTCATGGAAGATACGGAAGTATCATTGATGGCTGTAATGACATCGCCCTTGCGGATACCTGCCTGATCGGCAGCTTCACCTTCGATGGCCTGGGTGACGTAGACGCCTACGGGAATATTGTAAGCGATCGAGGATTCGCTGTTGATATCCATTCCGTAGATGCCAAGGTAAGCGCCGGAACCCGACTGTGCGACTTCATCTTCGTGATTTACTTCTTCACCCTTCATCAGGCTCTGGATAATGGAAGAAGCGGAAGAAATCGGAATTGCGTAACCTACGCCTTCAACCTCAGTGCTGGAATACTTCGCAGATACGATACCGACAACTTCACCATTCATATTCAGAAGGGCACCACCAGAGTTACCAGGGTTAACGGCCGCATCTGTCTGAATCAGCTTATTCTTGATTATCGTTCCGTCGTCTCCCTGCAGGGCAACTTCACGGTCCAGGCCACTGATGACACCGGTCGTTACGGACTGTCCATAGCCGAGTGCATTACCGATAACAACGGCAGATTCACCGACAGAGAGGTTATCGGAAGATCCAAGGGTTGCAACCTTAATGGCTGACATGGTCTCGGAACTGATATCGCTGAGGCGAACCTTAACGACACCGAGGTCGGTCTCAGGATCCGTACCCTGTACTTCTGCGGTCACTGCATTGCCATCCACGAAGGTGATGGTAAGGGTGGTTGCATTCTCTACGACGTGATTATTGGTTGCGATATAGATGTAGTCACTATCCTGGCTGATAATAATGCCGGATCCTGCGGACTGGCTGGGCTTGGTGTAGGTACCAAACAGACTGCGGTATTCCTCAACGGACAGATTGGTTACCTGTACGATGGCGGGCATTACGTTGGAGACCACATCAGATACATCCGTAACTGTGGTTGCGTTGGAGACCGCTGTGGAATCGATATTTCCGGAGCCTCTGCTCAGGGTCGTTCCACTTGTAGATGTATTGCTTTCAGACTGCTGACTCGGAAGAGCCTTACCTGCCAGATAAGATGTCCCGGTGAAAGCTGCTCCACCAACGGCACCAACGACCAGCGCGATTGCTGCAGCGCCTGCGACCTTCTTCGCAAAAGGATGCTGCTTTCTCGGTTTCTTCTGCTTGGGCTGCCGGGGAGTCGGATTCCCGTAAGGATTTCCGTAGGGATTGGACTGGCCGTAGCCACTGCCTGTACTTTGTCCATAGCCTGGCTGGCCATTCTGGCCATATCCATTCTGGGCTGCATTCTGATTCATCTGACCATTCTGATTCATCTGATCGTTCATATCGTGACCGCCCTGATCCGAGCTGCCATCAAATCCATGTTCATAAAGACTCATATGTACGCTTCCTTTCATATCAGGATTTCTTGTCATTTCTTGATTTCTGAAGAGAAGTATAGGTGTCTGCTGTGACTAAATTGTGACCAAAACCCATATATTTTGTGAAGGAATGTGAACATTTCTGTGAAATTGTCATCACAGAGTATAATTTGTGACACCCATAGGGAGATTGGGATTATAGTAAGGATCGCCCTGACCGAAGCGGATATGGGTATTCTCTCCGGAGGGGCCATACATTTTCATCATCTTCTCATGCGAATAGCGGGAAGACTCCGGACTCTGTTCCTTCCTTCTCGCGGTCGCCTGCGGCTCGTAGATGATTCGGTATCCGGCAGCTCTGGCGCGCAGGCAGAAGTCCAGCATGCGGTCCCGTTCTGCCAGGTCCTTACGGAAGCCTCTCAGCTTCTTATAGACAGCAGCGTCAATCAGACAACAGCCCGGATCTGCGCAGGATATCTCCTGGGAGATCAGAAGGCGCCCCGCATAGCCCTCTTCCGACGGATGCATCTTCGCACATGCCGGATAAGAGATGCCCTCTTCATCATAGATGAAGCCACAGTTGTCCACCCTGCCTTCCCGGTTCGTGATCTTCAGGGCAACGACAGCAACATCGGGCTCCCTTAGATGAGCATAGAGCCTGGGCAATACACGCATTCCTCTGGCCTCTATTCCTCTGTCCTTTACGAAAATGTAGGACCCACGATGAACTCTGTAGTCTCTTCCTTTTCTCTCCAGTCTCCAGAAGCGATACTGCGCATCCCTTTTATACTGCCCTTCGATGGCGTACTTTTTGCGATGGGCTTCCGCTACCTTCAGATAGGTATTATAGCGGTCTGCCAGAAGTCTTCTGAATACCGACTCCGGAACTTCCTTGATTCTCTGGTGGTAGAGCAGACGGGGAATACGAACAATGCTAAGCTTGGTCCCCTCTCGAAGAAGACCTTCGATCCGGAGCATATATTCATAGAGCTCACAGGCATCCAGACTCTCATCGAAGAAACCCAACTTTCTTAACAACCCCATGGAGATTACCTGGCTGCATCCGATGTAATCGGACTGCAGGAGCAGTTCCCGGTTGAAGCCTCCCTTAAAATGAGGATTCATACGGGTCCCCTGTACCAGCTCATCATGATCTGTGTAGATGAGGTCTGGTGCTGTCTCCTTCCACTGTCTGAGCTTATTGCCGGAAGCCGCCCTTCTCAGATCGTCAAAATCCAGGGTTCCTGCTTCTCCTTCGACCAGTGTCTGAATGACTTCTTTCTCGACTGCCTCCATATAGTCTGGAGATAGCATATCTTCCTGGCCCAGGAAGATCACATAATCTCCACTCGCAAAGCGAATGCCGGTATTATAGGCACGGGCAGCCGTAGCATCCTGGCCAATCTGTCTGAAATGCACTTTTCCTTCCCTGGGGAAGATCTCTGCCGCCATTCTTGCATACTCTGAATATGCTGCCTGCTTCTCCAGGCTATCATTATTCTTTTCACGAGAAGATGCCCCGGACGCCTGCAGAAGGTACAGCTCAAAGTTGCTGTACCCCTCCTCTGCAAGCGACAGGAGCATCTCTCTGTACTTATCGGGATCTGGATTTTTCAGATAGACAAGGACACTAAATCTTACTTCATTCATACGTATTCTTTGGACTTATCTGCCATTCTGTTCAACGCGGAGAAGACGGCACGAATGGATGCACGGGTAATATTCGAACTTACACCGACACCAAAGATGATATTGCCATTGCGGCTGTCTTCCAGCTCAATATAAGCTGCAGCCTTCGCATGGGAGCCGACTCCAAGGGAATGTTCGAAATAATCCTGTACGGTAAACTCCACCCCGGGGACAGTCTGATGAATTGCGAGCTTGACTGCATCGATAGGGCCATTACCGTCCGCCTCAGAGCAGATCTCTTCTCCATTATATTTGTAATTGATACATACATGTGTATCATCGGATCCGGTATTATCGTCGATATCGACATGAAGCAGTTCGAAGGGATCCTTGCGATCCAGATACTGTTCCTTGAATGCCTTCATGATTCTCTCAGGCTTTACTTCTCCACCTTCCTGCTCAGAGATCAGCTGAATCACATCAGCGAATTCTCTCTGCATCTTCTTGGGAAGCTTGTAACCATAAACCGTATCCATAACAAAGGCAACGCCACCCTTGCCGGACTGGGAGTTAATACGAACGACAGGCTCATATTCACGTCCGATATCTGCTGCATCGATCGGAAGATAGGGCACTGCCCAGATCTTCGAATCTCTCTCCTTCATTGCATGCATACCCTTATTGATGGCATCCTGATGGGATCCGGAGAATGCGGTAAAGACCAGTTTACCGGCATAAGGATGACGTGCATCGATGGGCATCTTGGTGCAACGCTCATAGACATCAATGATTTCCTGAATATTATCAATATCCAGTTTCGGATCGATTCCCTGGGAAAACATATTATATGCAACATTCAGAATGTCGACATTTCCGGTTCGCTCACCATTGCCAAGCAAGGTTCCTTCGACACGATCTGCGCCTGCGAGAAGAGCAAGTTCTGTTGCTGCTGTTCCGGTACCTCTGTCATTGTGAGGATGGATGGATACAAGGACATTGTCACGATCAATAAGATGCTTGGAAACCCACTCTACCTGGTCGGCATACACATTAGGTGTATTCATCTCAACGGTATTCGGCAGATTGATGATCACAGGATAGGGAGTTGCGTGATTCCATTCCTTGATTACTGCGTTGCAGATCTCTGCAGCATATTCCGGCTCCGTACCGGAGAAGCTCTCCGGAGAGTACTCTAACCAGACATTGCCATCAAAGGAATTCAGATGATCCTTGACCATACGAACACCCTCGATAGCGATCTGGGTGATTTCGTCCTTTTCCTTGTGGAAAACAACATCTCTCTGAAGAACGGATGTTGAGTTATAGATATGAATGACAACGTTCTTAATACCCTCTACCGCCTCAAAAGTACGGTCGATCAGTTCCTTACGGCACTGGGTCAGGACCTGTACTTTGACGTCATCCGGAATCTTATTCTCACGAACCAGTTTGCGTAAGAAGTCAAACTCAATCTGAGATGCTGCCGGGAAACCAATCTCGATTTCCTTAAATCCAAGCTTTAAGAGGAGCTCAAACATCTCCATCTTCTCATTGACGTTCATCGGTTCCACAAGAGCCTGATTACCATCTCTAAGATCTACAGAAACCCAAATGGGTGCATGTTCGATTTCTTTGTTCGGCCACTCTCGCTCAGGATAGTTTACGACCGGATTTTTCTGGTACTTCTGAAAATTCATAGTCTCCTGCCTTTCTTCTTTTTTCTTTTCCATTTCCTAAATTCCTGTGGTTCCTGGCTTACGCCTCACCAAATCCATTTTCGAAGAGTCTTACGACACTCTCAAGTGCCTCCACTTCATCTTCGCCCTCAGTCACGATCTCAATCGTGTCTCCAGACTTCACACATGCGCCGAGTATCGACAGCACGGATTTTGCATTTGCTTCCCCCCGCCATTCTTCCCCGTAGCGGAAGGCGACATGAGAATGGAATCTCACGGCCGTGTCGCAGAGAACTCCTGCCGGTCTCAGATGGAGACCCGTCGGGTTCATTACAGTAACCTTTTTGCTCTGCACTAAATTGCCTCCGTTTATCGTCTTAGATGATTCTCTAGCCAGGGACTAGTTCATTACCTTTTCGATCAGACTTGCGAGTTCATGCGCATCACGATCGATTTCATTCTGGTTCTTGCCTTCGATCATTACACGAACCAGGGGTTCTGTTCCGGAAGGACGGATCAGGATTCTTCCCTGGCCTGCGAACTTATCCTCTAATTTACGGATACCCTCGCGAATCTCTGAATAATCATTATAACTCGTTTTTCTGTCATTCGGAACATGTGCATTTACAAGTGCCTGAGGAAGCACTTCCATTACTGATGCCAGTTCGGACAGAGGCTTCTTCTCCGTTACCATAACTTCCAGGAGGCGGAGTGCAGAGAGCATTCCATCACCGGTTGTATTGCTGTCAAGGAAGATAATATGACCGGACTGCTCACCGCCGATATTGTATCCTTCTGCCTTCATACGCTCGAGAACATAACGATCTCCGACCTGCGTGGTTGCGATATGAAGTCCTTCGCGCTCTCCCATAAGAGTGAAGCCGAGGTTGGACATAACGGTTACAACAACCGTATTTTTCTTCAGTGTTCCCTGCTTCTTCATGAAGTTCGCACAGATCGCCATGATCTGGTCGCCATCAACCATATTACCATTCTCATCGACGGCGAGCATTCTATCCGCATCACCATCGAATGCGATACCGATGTCAGCCTTCTCATCGCGAACACGCTGAGCGAGCTGTTCCATATGGGTAGAACCACAATGATCATTGATATTGGTTCCCGTTGGATGTGTATGGATTGCTACCAGATCTGCTCCTAATTCTTTCAGAACCTGTGTATTGGTCTTATAGGATGCTCCCTCTGCACAGTCCACAACAATCTTCATTCCAGAGAGATCGATAGGAACATTCTCCTTCTCGAAATCGACATATTCGCGATCCATGTCGAAAGCATACTTTACATGACCGATCTTTTCTCCGGTAGGGGACTCGATATCAGCCATACCACTCTCAATCTGTCTTTGAATCTCATCTTCCATGGAGTCCGGAAGCTTGTATCCATCGCGGTTGAAGAACTTGATACCATTGAATTCCATAGGATTATGTGATGCAGAGATCACAACACCTGCATCAAATCCATGCTTTCTGGTAAGGTATGCAACTGCCGGTGTCGGCATAACACCAGCATAGACAGCATCTGCACCTACAGAGCAGATACCTGCGATCAAGGCATTGGCAAGCATTCCACCGGAGATACGGGTATCACATCCAACAAGGATTGTCGGTTTCTTATCTCCCCTTCCCTCGGTAAGAACATAAGCTCCTGCCTGACCAAGCTTGGTTGCAAGATCAATGGAAAGCTCTGTTCCTGCAACACCACGTACACCATCTGTTCCAAACATCCTGGACATGTGAATTTCTCCTATTTTACTACTATCCTGCTACGATTCTACCATGCGGTTTAAGCTACAAGTTTGACTTTATTTGCGGCTCTGTGATTCCGATTTTGTCCCGGTCTCCTTCTCCGTATTCTCACTATCTGAACTGCTCTCCTACTTTGTCTTTTCTGTCTTTGCAGTCGTTTCTGCCGGCTCTTTCTCGCTGCTTGTCGTTTTCTCTGTTTCCTCTTTCTTCACCGCATCCTTGGTGATGGTCAGGTTGGTGGTAAGAGGCGACGCCGTAAGTCCTTCCGGCAGACTGACAACAACATTTAACTTGCTAGAGCCATCCTTTAAGCCGGTCGCATCTACATAACCCGTAATATTCTCGACCGAGAGACTCTTGATCAGATCCGGACTGCCAGAGACAGTAAGGGGAACTTCTAAGGCTTCAAAAGCAGAACTATAACCATCCGCCAGATTCCTTACCGTTAGATTGCTGGTTGGCAGCTGTACCGTAACGGAATTTTCTCCAGCCAGTCTCACCGTAAGTGTTGCCTGTGCCTTGGAAGAATCCACCAGGCTCACACCTTCCGGCAGATAGGTGGACAGATCTACCGTCGTCGTCCACTCTCCGGTAATGGTTGACAGATCAATAACACTATCCGGAATCTCAATGGAGGAGATCTCATTCAGTGTTGCAGGTTCACCCTTAATCATCACATTGGAAGGATCCACACTAATACCGGATAATTCCAAACCTTCCGGAAGACTGCCGGAAGCCGATGCATTGACATCAACCGATTTTGCACCCTGGATGTCTGCCGTCACTTCTACGGTGGTGACATTGATGGTGAGTTCGGAGGTGTCGACCTGCTTTCCATTTTCATCATAGAACTTAGGAACAACCGCCTCAGTGATATCGTCACTTGCACCATCGATATTACAGGTTGCAGTAACCAGATCGATGGTAGATACGATCTCTCCGGGTCCTTCCACTGTAATCACATTCGGTGATACGGAGACAGAATTCAGAACGTGGCCACTAGACGGTGTCCCGGTTGTCTGTCCGGTCACATTGAAGCGACTGGTTGCCATATCTCCTACCTCAATCGCGATGTATAACTGCTTGGAAGAGGGTGTTACCTGACCGGAATATCGATTCAGACTGATATCCACCGGCACCTTGCCTTCCTCGCGACGACTCAGATCCGCGACTGCGCTGATATCTGAGGTGCTCAGTTTCTCAATGATGGAGCGCTTTCCGCTGAGCGTCACCTTAACCGTTCCGGTACCATTCACCTTGTAATAGAGGTTCTGCTCTGCAAGTGATGCCTCATTGGTGAAAGTTACATTCACGGTAAAATTCTTTCTGGTCTCCGGATTCTCGACGTTGACCACAACGAACCAGAGAACTGCTGCAACGACGAGGGAGAGAAGTTTCAGTCCCAGGTTGCTCAGGAGGGTGTCTTTGATCTTCGTCTTCATGACTGCTCTCCTTCCTGCTTCTTCTCTTCTTCAGCGTCTTCACTGCCCTTTGCATACTGAATCTGTGTCAGAGCCTCCAGGAGTTCCTCCGGACTGAGATCTCTTCTCAATTCACCTTCCATGGTTACGGAGATCTTACCCGTTTCCTCCGATACAACAATGGTAAGCGCATCCGATACTTCAGAGATGCCAATTGCTGCTCTGTGTCTGGTTCCCAGATCCTTTGAGATACTGTTCGAATCGGTAAGAGGAAGATAGCAGGTTGCGGAGACAACTCTGTCACCTCTTACGATCACTGCACCATCATGCAGGGGGGTATTTTTCTCGAAGATGTTAATGAGGAGCTGTCTTGTCAGGATTGCATCCACATTGATTCCGGTTCTCACATATTCTTCTAACTGGACATCCCGCTCGATGACAATCAGGGCTCCCGTCTTAACAGCACCCATTTCGTATGCAGCTTTTACCAGATCATTCTTGGTGTGATCATCGAAGCGCTGCACTGCTCCGCGGCCGAAGCCCAAGGAGAAGAGTACGTGGAAGAAGTTCTGTCTTCCCAGTCTCTCGAGTGCTCTTCTCAGTTCCGGCTGGAAGACGACGATCAGAGCGATAATACCTGCATTCAGGAGTTTGGATCCGAGCCATAGGATCGTAGACATGCGAAACAGAGCCGCGATAATGAAGAATACCGCAATGACAGCGATACCCTTGAACAGTACCCAGGCTCTGGTGTTTTTGATCCACTTTAAGAACTGATAGATGAAGAAAGCGATGATCAGAATCTCGATCACATCAGTTACATGAACATTCGGAAGACTTGCCCCGAAATAATCATTTAGGAAAGCGGATATATTACTAAACAGATCCGACAAAGGGGATCACTTCCTTCCTCTTCTTCCGTGAGTTATCTTCTTAACTGTCTTCTCTTCCTTCGATAACTTGATCTTAGGAACAGCTGTTACATAGTAATAATAGTCATCATCTTCAAACTGTACCTTCTCTACACGGTTGTAGTCGAGGTCCATCAGGAAATAGGTCATGAGGATTCCAAGGAGAAGCGTAACCAGGTTTCCAAGCAGAAGCGCCGGAATTCCGGAACGGTTACCCGTGAAGAGATACCCTGCCAACATGATGGCGAACTCGGCTGCAGTGCCGAAGAATACAGCGAAGAACCAGGAGAAACGGATATTTCTCGTACGTACCAGGTAGACTACAAGGAACATAGCCACCAGGGAGATGATAAAGAAATAAAACATACGATTCTGAAGCATCTGGCTCATAAGAAGTGCGAGTGCCGTGGTCTTCGAAGACGAATCGGTAAGGATTGCAATGTTATCATGAATCACCTTGAGATAGAAGGCGATAAATCCACCGACAACGATGCCCGCAACATCATTCATGCTTCCAAGGAGTCCGGATACCAGGGGAGATGCGAAAGGAATTCCCAACTGGTAGGTGACAGGAAGGAGAATAAGATGATACTTGGTCTCCGCCTGGTAATAGACACAGATCAGGTAGCCAAGGATAAAGAAGGCCACTACGATCAGGGTCGGAACCGTGGAGATCAGGGCCAGATGCAGTAATCCAAAGAAGAGAATCACAAGCGCACAGCCACTGATCGGAAGAAACATTCCAAAAACAGAGAAAACGATAACAAGCAGTGGGCTCTGCAGAGCACCCTCTACCGGGAACGCGGTTGTAAGACACCACAGAGAAACCAAAGTCAGGCACAAATGCCAGATTCTCTGCAGCATTACTTCGTGATGGGCCGCGTAACTGCGCAACTGATCACGGATCTGCATAAATGTGGTCATTCTTCCTCACTTTCATCGGGAATCTTCATATCTTCCCTGCGATAGATCTCTCGAAGCTTACGCTCTTCCTGATCCAAAACCTCAAGTTTCTTATGTGCTCTCCGGTATTTCCGGTCGGCATTCCGTCCGACTCTTCTTAGATAGAAGAACATCAGACTGACATAGAGGATCAGTCCTGCAAAACACGTAAGCAAGACTGTCGACATATGCAGCGTCACAACGAAGCGATAAAAGAGCATTGCGATTGCCGCAAAATATATAATTGCATATAGAAATGTACCCAGCACGAAGCCGCCCAGCACATGTGCTGCGCGGTAATCCTTCGAACGAAAACCATCTGCGAGCATAAGATCATATCTCTCCCTGCTCTCATACATGGCCACTCTGGTCATCTGTTTTACTTTTTCTTCATTCAACATCTTACTTTATAAATCTCATCTTGTCGTCCTTGCCGAGCTTACGCTTGGTCTCAGGCTGAGGCGCCGGTTTCGGATCACGGAAAGCATCCGTAAGTCCATTGGCAAACTTCATCTTACAAGCCTCACAGAAACGACCCGTTCTAATATTTGTTCCACAGCTCTCACAGAACAGCTGGATCGGAGAATCCGGGGTAAGTTCCAGTCTCTCATCGCGAACCCACTGTTTAATCTGATGTGTTGTTACATCATTATCTTCCGCAATCTGCTGTATCGTTGCACCAGGGTTCTCACGAATGTATTCCTTTACCCTCTGGAAATCATTCTCCATCTTACCCTTGCATGCTTCGCAGATGGGAGCCCCTCCCATATAGTTGAATAATCGACCGCACATCATACAATTTCGAACGTCCATCGCACACCTCCTGTGCAGTTTCAGTCACCCCTGCCTACGCAGACGCACATGACATATACACTTTCTGCACCGACTGCCTTCAGCGCGAAGCTGCAAGCATCTGCCGTTGCCCCCGTTGTGTAGATATCATCAACGATTAAAACACGCTTTAAGTTTACACCACATTTCCTGCCTTGAAAAGCCAAAAGTAGATTGTTACGGCGCTCCTCGCGGCTCATGGTCTTCATGGCCCTGGTTTCCTTACGACGAACCAGGAGGTCCGTCCTAACCTCTACCCCCAGCCGTTCCCCCAGAGCCCGCGCAAAACTCTCCGCCTGGTTGTAGCCCCTCGCCCTCTCTTTCGGCTTATACATGGGAACCGGAACGATTACCTCCGGGCGGATCCGCTCAAGCCACAATTCCTGTGCCTTCAGCGCATGTGCCGCATAGACTTTCGCGTATGCCCTGCGATTCGAATACTTGAAGCGGTACATGCTCTTCTTCATGCCCCCTTCGTAAATGTAGACCGACCGCGCCTCATCGAAATCATGCTTTCCAATCCTGCAGTCATAACAGAATTCAAAGCGGTCATCCTTTAGCTTCTTGCCACAGCATCTGCAAACCGGTTCACTCGCAATTCGGATTGTTTTGCGGCATTTGGGGCAGAAGCCGGCCTCCTCCACCAGCTCATCACATGCCGGACATCGATTGGGATATAGCATTTCTAATAACATCACTTCACCTCCATTATCTTGACGGAAACCATCTGAATGTATAAAATCTGTGCAGAATAAGGAGAATATACATTTGAAAAATATTCAGTTTAAAAGTATCACCGCACTCGTTCTTCTCTGTGGTCTTCTCTTCACTTCCTGTGGAGATTCCTCATCTCCGAAGAAGGGAAATAAGGGCACCGATGCAGAAGAGAGCCTTACACCAACCTACGACATTGCCATTCTGAACAGCGAATTCGCGACATACAATCAGGACATCCGCATCGGTTTCACCGCTGCCCTCGATGACATGATTGGCCGTAAGAACTATACCATTCATGAATATAATGCTCATTCCATAGATGACATTCGTTACAATGCCAAAAGCATCGTCACAGATGAATCTACACAGCTTATCTTCGCCAACGGAGAGAATGCCATCAAGGCTATGTCCCAGGCAACACATGAGATTCCGGTGGTTGCCGCAGGTGTCTACGACATCCAGGAGACCTTAGGCACAGGCGAAGCATGGAGCACCCCCACCGGAACGAACGTAACCGGTGTTGCGGGGAGAAGTTCCATGACCGATACCCTTTCCCTTCTGATTGAGACCATCAACCCTATCAAGCAGGTTGCGATTCTCATCAGTCCGGAAGATACAGACTCTATCTCCCAGTGCAGACAGTTGGAGCGATATATGGATCAGGCCGGCATCAAGTGGAAGGAATATTCTCTTCTTGCTTCGGACGCCTACAAGACCGCCACCACTTCCCTCGATGGTGTCACTCCTCCCGCTATGACAGAAGATCAGGCGGAATCCCTGATTGGGGATGCGAATAATGCCGTTATGCAGCTTGCCATTACTGAATGTAATTGCATCTTCATTCCTATGGGTTCCAAGCTCACTGATCAGTGGCCTCTCATCGCCGGCACCGCCAATATCTCCGGAGTCCCCATCGTAACAGGAGATGTAAACTTCGGACGTCATGCGCTTACCTGCCTCTATCTCGATTCTTTCGCCATCGGCTATGAGGCCGGAACCATGGCATATCAGATTCTGGTCAAGGGTTCCAAACCCGACGAGATGGATATCTCAGCTGCTCCTGCAAGCAGCCTGGTCAAGCTCTATCAGAACTCCATTGCCGACGCCTATGGCTGTGAGTTCCCCAAGACCTTCCATGAGATTGACTCCTATCTCAATCATGAACTCCCCGGTGCATCCACCGAGCGGGTCAAGATCAGTGACAGCGAAGAGGAATAATCACGTATCGTTTGCCAACAAGACCGGGTGTCTCTTACGAGAGCCCGGTCCTTTTTTCGATTTCTTCCTGAATACGTTCTTCCAAACCGGAATACCTGCGGAGTTGGGACCCATTGGCCACCATCTTACGGAAGACTTCTTCCTCACCGACCATAACAACACACTTCTTAGCTCTGGTTACGGCTGTATAGAGAATATTCCGATTCATCAGCATTCTCGGTACCTGCATCATAGGAATCACAACCGCCGGATACTCAGAGCCCTGAGATTTGTGTACGGTTACGGCGTAGGCCAGTTCCAGATCAGACAATTCTTTCAGATCATAATCCACCAGACGGTTTTCTTCATATTCCACCGTCAGTTTCGAATCATAGAGATTGATCTTCTTCACGATACCGGTGTCTCCATTGAAGACTCCGGTTCCGGATTCCGTCGTAATCCCCTTGCTTCCCTGAACCGTCCATTCCAGCTGATAATTATTCTTAATCTGCATCACCTTATCCCCCTCACGGAAGATACGGTCACCGGAGACATATTCCGTCTTTCGGTCCGACTTTGGATTCAGGTATCTCTGAAAGATTGCATTTAGGCTCTCCACTCCCAGTCTGCCCTTTCTTGTCGGTGTCAGAATCTGAATATCATAAGGAGATGCATTCACATATTTCGGCAGGTTGGTCTGAACCAGATCCAGCATAATCTTGATGATATGGTCTGCATCATTTCTCTCCATGAAGAAGAAATCCTCACTCTTGTTATCGAGCTTCACTTCTTCCCCATGATTGATCTTGTGCGCATTCACTACGATATCGGAGCTTGCCGCCTGGCGGAAGATCTTGGTCAGGCAGACTTCCGAGAAGGCCTTGGAGTTTATAATATCGTGCAGAACATTACCAGGTCCTACGGACGGCAACTGGTTGATATCACCGACCAGGATCAAGCGGCATCCCTCCGGAATCGCAAGGAGCAGCGAATGGAAGAGCGTAATATCTACCATGGACATCTCATCGATGATAACAGCATCTGCCTCCAGAGGGTTCGAAGAATTCCGTTCGAACATTCCCAGGTTCTCACGCTCATCCCCTCCGGCATTTGTATCATCCTGCATTCCATGCACTTCCAGCATACGATGGATGGTTCTTGCCTCATATCCTGTTGCTTCTGACATCCTCTTCGCCGCACGCCCCGTCGGCGCGCCCAGAAGCACATCCTCACCACGAGAGAGGAAGTACTCGATCATGGTTCGAATGGTCGTCGTTTTACCGGTACCAGGTCCACCGGTCAGAACGAAGACACCATGGGTGGCAGCATCCCTTACTGCATCACGCTGCATGTCATCGAGTTCCATGCCAAGAGACTCTTCAATCTCGCGAATCTTATCCAGAAGGCCCTCGTCCGATGCATCATATATCTCATTCAAATGTAGGAGGAGGTCTGCACTCTCCCGCTCCAGGCGGAAGTAGTTGGCTGCATAGACTTCCTCTCCATCCACTACGCGGATCTTACGATCAACAAGAAGGTTTTCGATCTGGGTTTCAAAGCCTGTGATATCACTGTTAAGTAGTTCCTCTAATCCCGTCAGGAGTTGGTCCTTGGGGAGGTAAGTGTGTCCTCTTCCCGCTGCCGTTGACAGGACATAGAGAATACCACAGCGAACTCTGTATTCGGAATCAGCCGAAACGCCAAGCTTCCTTGCAATCTCATCTGCCGTCCGAAAGCCGACGCCCTGTACATCTTCCGCCACCTGATAAGGATTGGTCTCCAGTACCGTGCGGATTCTTGCGCCATATCGATTGTAGAGCTTGAGTGCCAGCTGCCCCTGGATGCCATAGGTTCCCAGATACATCATGGCAGAGCGCATATCCCGCTTCTCCACCATCTGATCTGCAATCTCCATTGCCTTGGTCTCGCTGATTCCCTTGATCTCCGCTAAGCGTTCCGGTTCATTCTCCATGACATCGAAGGTCTTATCTCCGAACTTGCGGACGATTCTGGCTGCCAGTGCAGGTCCGATTCCTTTGATGGCACCAGATCCAATATAGCGCTTCATGGCTTCGGTATCCTTTGGAATGGTTTCCTCAAAAGAGGTCACCTTGAGCTGCATTCCATAATTCTGATGTTCGATGTAATTACCACGTACCAAAAGGTTAACGCCTTCACTGATCCCCGGGAAGCTTCCCACGCAGGTAATCTGGTTACCATCTCCCATCTCCAGTTCGAGGACCGTATATCCGTTCTCCGCGTTTCGATATATGATGGACGCAACATAGCCCTCGATCTCATCGAAGGTTTCGTCCTGCTTTACATTTCCATCTGAATATCCGTAGAAATCCTTATCTTCCATCCTTGATCCTTCACCCATTCACTTTCTGCCTTCTTCGGCAGGGCATAAAAATATCATATAAAAAAATCGCCTTCCTGTAAAAAGGAAGGCTGCATTTTTCATTTAAGTTTTAGAAGTTTAGAAATAATACAGAATTACTCTGCATTGCTTTCTGTACTCTCACTGATTCCATAGCTTCTCATCATCTGCTCTACCATGCTATCCGTAAAGCGACTGCCGTACTTATCTACAATCTGTGCAGAGATATCCTGTATCACAGTATCCATGTAGAGGTCCTTGTACTGAGATGCAGTGCTGTCTTCCTGGTTTGTGCGCATTGCTTCTATGGACTTCTTCTCTTCCTTCAGAAGCTGTTCGACAAAATATGCTTCAAAAGTCTTCGCTGCTTCTTCGAGTTCTTCCTTCGTAGAAGTTGAGGAGAGATTCGACAGTCCTGACTGCACCTTACTGGTTCGATCTGCAGACTTGGTATTCTCGGTCAGCTGATCTAAGTAGCTTGTAATATTGTAATCAGAGGATATATCCATCCAGCTTACTCCCTTAATTATCTCTTCAGGTTATTTGCAGTATCTAACATAGAATCACTGGTTGTAATTGCCTTAGAGTTCATCTCATATGCTCTCTGGGCGATGATCATGTTAACCATCTCATCTGCAACATTGACGTTGGAGCCTTCGATATATCCCTGGGCAATCGTACTTCTGATGAGGCCGTTGGTATTCGCTTCATTTCTAGGCTGACCGGAGTTATTCGATACCGATAAGAGGTTAGAACCGTTCTTCTCGAGACCGACAGGGTTCGCAAACTGATAGAGGGCAACTGACTGTCCCGTCTGGGTATAGGTTCCATCCGGACGACGATATGCTACCGCACCGTCGGTACCGAAGGTAACTGCATCTGTACCGGCTTCATCCGGAAGACGAATCGGATTGCCTCCGTTATCAAGCACCTCAAGTCCATCACTATTGGTCAGCACACGACGTCCATTTGCATCTAAGGACCAGCCGAAATCACCATTTCTGGTGTAATAGGTCTTATTGTCTGCACCACGGACTGCAAAGAAGCCCTGGCCATTGATGTAGAGAGCACTCTTATTATCGCTGGCTGTCTGAATACCCTGGGTGTAGATGGAATTGATCGATGCTACACGGGTTCCGAGGCCAACCTGCGCTGTGGTCGGCTTTACATCACCAGTTGCTGTAGTAGTCTCTTCCTGCAGTGTCTGATAGAGCAGGGTCTTAAACTGTGTTGTCTGGGTCTTATATCCAGTTGTATTAACGTTTGCAAGGTTATTTGCAATCGTATCAACGTTCGTCTGCTGTCCCTTCATTCCGGATGCAGCAGTCCATAATGATCTCATCATAATTGGCACCTCCTGGAGAATTCCAGTTTCTATAGATCAAACAAACGATTAAACACGACCTACCGTATTCACCGCCTTATCAAGTGTGGAGTCTTCTGTCTGAATCATCTTCTGTCCAGCTTCATAAGCCCTCTGAATGGTGATCATCTGCACCATCTCATCCACAACATTGACATTCGAAGTTTCCAGCGTTCCCTGCTCAATCCTTGCATCGGAAGCAACAACTGCGCCACCATCCACAAGTTCGTAATAGTTATCTCCTACCTTGGAGATATAATCATAATCTGCGATATCTACAACACCGACATTCCCTACCAGCTGATTATTCTGGTAGATCTGGCGCTGTTCACTAATCGTATATTCCAGATTGGGATTTACCCGAACATAGTTGGCCTCTGCTACTGCAGAATTCGTAGCACCCGCCTGGTTCAGAACATAGCCACCATCCGAAGTACGAAGATAACCATTCATGTCCACGGTAAAATCACCATCTCTGGTATATCTGATTGCCTGATTTCCATCTGTATCCGTCACTGCTACAGCGAAGAAGCCCTTACCGGCAAGAGCCAGATTGGACTGTACATCTGTAACCTTGAAGGAGCCCTGGGACCAGTCTGTATAAGTCTCACCGACATCAACACCCAGATTGATGTTCCCTAATCCACGGGGCATGCCAAGTGTTCCGGAGTCTTTAATTCTTATTGCGAGGGTATCCGCAAAAGCCTGATTGACTGTGCCTTCTTTTTTGAATCCGGTCGTATCAGAATTCGCGAGATTGTTCGAGAGAACGTTCAATCTTCTCTGTTCCTCGATCATACCGGTATATGCTGTATAGAGGCCCTTGACCATGTGCCTGTTCCTTTCCCTTGCTCTAGTAACGATTGCAGGCTACGGTCACGTCCATGTGAATGAAGCCGCCTTCCATGGCGGGATATGATTTCCTAGTTTCTGTATCGGCTAATGTGTAGCAATACTTAACCCCAGCTTTGTCATCCGCCATATTATTTATATTCTATTACTTTTTCTGCAAAAAAACAGTAATATCGTCCTGATCTAAGATCATTCGATAAGCAAACAAAAAGACCTGCGGATTCATTCCGCAGGTCCTCTGAAAACATATTAAGAGATCGACTTGTGATCACTTGCTAAGAATTCGATATACTTACCGGTACCAATTGCAACGCAGGTCATAGGATCATCTGCGGTCATGGTATTGATTCCGGTACGCTCTTCCATCAGCTGTTCCAGACCACGAAGAAGGGAACCGCCACCAGTCAGAACGATACCGCGCTCAGCGACATCGGCTGCCAGTTCAGGAGGAGTCTTCTCAAGAACACTGTGAACTGCTTCAACAATCTGAAGAGTCGGCTCACGGAGTGCTTCCTCGAGTTCCTCAGAAGAGATCTCGATGGTCTTGGGAAGGCCGGTAACCAGGTTACGACCACGAGTCTCCATGGTCATAGGTTCCGGAAGGGGATAGCAGGTACCAATCTTGATCTTCAGATCTTCTGCGGTACGCTCACCGATCAGGATATTATGCTTCTTACGCATATAACGAACGATAGCTTCATCGAAGTCATCGCCTGCGATCTTAATAGAGGTGGAAACAACAGATCCACCAAGAGAGATAACAGCGATATCAGCGGTACCACCACCGATATCAACGATCATGTTACCGCAGGGACGGGAGATGTCGATACCGGCACCGATAGCTGCTGCGATAGGCTCCTCGATAATGGATACCTCACGTGCACCTGCAGCATAGGTTGCATCTTCTACCGCTCTCTTCTCAACTTCCGTTACACCGGAAGGTACACAGACAGAGATTCTGGGCTTGCGGTAAGACTTCTTACCAATTGCCTTCTGGATGAAGTACTTGATCATCTTCTCTGTCACCGTGTAGTCAGAGATAACGCCCTGTCGAAGAGGGCGGACTGCAACAATGTTACCAGGAGTACGTCCAAGCATAAGACGTGCTTCTTCACCAATTGCTCTGATTTTATTCGTATCGTGGTCGAAAGCTACAACTGAGGGTTCTTTCAGTACCACGCCTTTTCCTTTTACATAGACCAGGATACTAGCAGTTCCAAGGTCAATTCCGATATCGGTCGCTACCATAGCGAGGCTCCTTTCCGATGCATTCTCCTACAAAATTGGTCTTTCACTCGAAAAACCACACAAGGACGCACTGTAGATATATTATATCCATTTAAGTATCAAATTCAACACCTTTTCGTTATCGGATGCCCATTTTCTGTGACCTCGCGAAGAATTCAGCTTCCGAGCATCCAAAAGTTCCGCAAATGCCCTAAAATACAGTAATTCTTAATTTTCTTTTTATGGGTTGTTCACAATTTGTTCACAATTTTACCCTATAGTTTTTACTGTACTAGCTGACAGGCTAATATAATTTTCATAACTCAGCCAGGAGAAGCGATTCTCCTGGCACTCCCCAAAATCTTCACCTCCGGATTCGTCCGGAGGTTTTCTTGTCCTTTTCCCTCTTCCAAACAAAAAGGCATCCCCAGCCAGGTGAGATGCCTTCTTCTACGATATACGATTGTAATCCGATCACATTACGAGAATCCCCAGGAGGAACATAAGCTGAGCGAAGCTATTGGTCAATTGCTCTATCCAGTTATTCTTCGCATCACTCTTATCGTGGCACTTCACATATATGGTCATCGCAGCCAGCCCGAGAATGCCCGGTATAAAAAAGAGGACAGAAGGGAATCCCAGACAGGCTCTAAGAACCCCAAGGAGATTGGCCTCTCCTTCCAGACAGGCAATGACCAGTGCTAAGAGCATCAGAAGGAATCCAGACGGCATGAGCACAATAAAGAGAGGACGGTTCAGAAAGTGGTAGTCCTTCTTCCTGCAAGCCAGTAGTATTTTCCACAAGACCTTGCATGTGCCTCCCACGATTGTCAGTATTCCACCTGATAGAAACACATTGTTATGAAAGCGTGTCATAATGCAGGATAGGATGAGGGCAAACAGGACCACCGGAATCGCATCTGCCAGAGCAAGTCCCAGGGTAAAGCCCTGAACTTCATTTGACTTCATCTCTCTTCGCCTCCTGCTTCGACAGGTGGTAGACAGGAATGATAGGCAAAAGGATCGGTGTCCTCTTAACATATTCCTGATATTCCTTCTTGTCACCATAGCGCTTATTCTGCTTCTTCTCCAATCGGGCTGCTCCACTGATCATAACGTAGACGATAGAGACATATCCCAGCATAGACAGAAGCCACTGTAAGGGGCCCGCAAGCGTATTCAGCGCACCGATCAGCACTCCGGTCCAGAAGAGGATTTCACCACAGTAATTGGGGCAGCGAGTGAAGCGATAGAGTCCCTTCATGGCAACCATATCCGCTCTCTCCTTCTTCTGTGCGGACTTCTCAAGATCCGCTGCCGATTCGAGGATGAGACCGAGGACAGACAATACGATACCGAGCCAGAGCAATCCTTCTCCTGTCGGAGCATTCGTAAGGCGGAATGCCAGGGGCAGAACCTGCAGGACATAGAGCACTGCACAGACAATCCAGATGGCAATCTTCACGAAAACAGGCATCTGTCCATTCGAACCACTTGCCTCGTTGAAAACCTTCTTATAGTTTTTGTTCCTGAACTCGCGATAGAGCAGAAAGCCAGACAATCTTGCCCCATACAGCACGAAGACGAGAAGCGCTACCCCGCTTGCCAAGGTGAGAGACCTGGGGAATAGAAGAGCAAGGAGTATTGCCAGTCCTGCGATGGCAAATCCATATCCCACCGACATAAAATACACGAAATTCTTAAAGCCTACAGAGCAGAGCACGAGCGATGCACAAAATAGGATTAGGTAGTTCAAAACTGTCATGCTTTCATCTCCTTCTCAAGATATGCAGAGAAACTCTGCTTTCCATACTTCACCTCTCCAACCAGATCCCCGGTCAGGGTAAACTTGGAGAATTTAATAATATCCGCCTTGCCATTCTTCTTCAGTGCATTCACGAAGATCAGAATATCGAAGAGGAAAACCGGTGCACGCTTAATGACGCAAGGCTTTCCTGCCGCATCAAAGCACATCTTGGCAATCTCATCATAGTTATAGGTCTCTCTTCCACCGATCGACACCGTCACGTTCTCATCTCCCAGATGATCAACTATATATTCTGCGAAGTCCTCCGTTGCAATTACGTTAGCGACACCAGGTTCTTTGCCCAGAAGAGAGATCGCCCCCTTCTCCACCATCGGCTTTAAGACATGGACAATGTCGTAGAAGTAGCCAGTCGGACGGTAGATGATATAGGGAATACCGCTCTTCTTCACTTCCTCTTCCATCTTCGCCTTGGCATCCAGCATAGGAATCTCTGCATGTTCATCTGCGTGAATCACAGAGATATAGACGAACTTCTTCACACCCGCACGTTTGGCCTCAGCGAGAATATTTTTGTTACCATTGAGATCGATATCATAGCAGCTCACCGTAGCCGATGCCTTGGTAAGTCCCACTGTCGTAATGACACAGTCCACGTTCTCACAGACTCCCTCGAGTGTTTCCGGCTTGGTTGCATCGATCTTCACAAATGTAGAACGACCACTACCCTCCAGAACAAGTTCTCTCTCGATTGCATCGCAGGCAAGCACCTCATGCCCCTGCCTTACCAGCTCCTTCTGAATATCGGAACCCAGATGCCCATACGCACCAAATAATGCAACTTTCATAGCATACCTCTTTCTATAACAATTCCATAAACTGATCAAACAGATTCTCATCTACATGAAGTGAGAGCAGGATATTCTCGGCAATCAGTCTCGCATAGGAAGCCATCCTCTCATCCCCGAGTTCCTTCGAAGACCTCTCCACCATACCTGCGATTTCACTTGCCAATGCCGCATGATGGGCGGCCACCGGGTTCATATCCTTCCCCTGCCAGTAGGGTCTGTTTTCTGAAGCGAATTCCATTAATCCCTCGTGAATTAACTTCATCGCCTCTTGGAAATCCTTTGCCTTCTCAACTTTCTTACAGATCTTTTCTTTTTTCTCTATCCATCTCTTCAGGAATACAGCGGCAAGGATGTCCTCTTTTGAACTGAAGTAGTGATATACCGTACCTGATGCAATCCCACTCTCCGCCGAAATCCGGCGTACGGTCACTGCAGAAATCCCCTCTTCCAGCAGAACCTTCTCAGCATTTTCCACGAGACTCTCTCTTATATTTTCGATAATCTTTGGCATATCCACTCCAAACTTCGGGTATCTACCGCCAGGGCAAGAGTAAGTTAATTCTTAAGACTTACTCCATTCTGCTTGAAATATTCTGCAGAATAATTATTATGAACACGTTCATAATATCTCCTTTTATGATCTCCGTCAACACAAGCTGCTTCTTCCACTCTGTGCTGCCATCTCCCCTATTCCCTTTCTATTCGACTACTTTGCCCTGACTGGTTTTATGGCATATAATTGTATCTGCATGAAGCTGTAAGATTTCGTCTGCTAACCAGTGCAGACCTCTGGAAATGAGTCCTATGCGAAAGAATTATAAATTACGAATCTCCTACGACGGCAGCCGCTATTTCGGTTGGGAACACCAGCCGGATAAGGATACCATCCAGGGGAAGATTGAGAATGTCCTCGCCCGCATGTGCGGTCTGGAACTTAACGGCCACGATTTCATGGAGCCAGACTGCCCCATCGAGGTCATCGGAGCGGGTCGAACCGATGCAGGTGTCCACGCCCGCGCCATGGTCGCATCTGTCTACCTCGACACAGAACTGACTTGCGACGAAATCCGCGATTATATGAACAGATATCTCCCTGATGACATTGCCATTCTCGATGTTCATGAGGCATCCGACCGCTTCCACGCACGTTATAACGCCGTCGGCAAGACCTACCGGTACACCCTCTGTGACAGTCCCGTCCGCCCCGTTTTCAACCGCAAGTACTATACCTATCTGGATACACCGATCGACACGGATAAGATGGCCCGTGCCGCGGAACGCATTGTGGGTGAACATGACTTCAAGTCCTTCTGTGGCAATCCCCGCATGAAGAAGTCCACTGTCAGAAATGTAGATCGTCTCGAAGTAAGACGCAGCCAGGGCTATATCTATATCACTGTTCATGGCACCGGCTTCCTTCAGAATATGGTTCGAATTATCGTCGGAACCTTGATCGAGGTTGGCTATGGACGTATTGCTGTAGACGATATACCTAAGATTCTCGAAGCAAGAGACAGAAAAATCGCCGGGCCAACGGCACCGGCGAAGGGACTCTGTCTTCTGAAAGTAGACTACTGATAGGACAATACTCGCATGGACGAATTCTTAAATCGTCCAATCTATTTTATGGAAAACAAATAGTAATGAATCCTAATAAGCTCTGTTTTATTATCTGTTCAAATGATGAAGAAAAGCTATCCGAAGCGCTCTTCTATATCCATAAGTTACCTGTTCCTTCTGGCATCGATACGGAGTTTCGTATCATACGTGATGCCAGGAGCATGTGTGAAGGCTATAATCGTGCCATGAAATCATCGGATGCCAAGTATAAGGTCTACCTGCATCACGATGTCTGGATCATGCACGAGAACTTCATCGGCGATCTCATCTCCATCTTCGAGAGTCACCCCAAGACAGGCCTTCTCGGTCTCGCCGGAGCAAGCAAAGCAGTTCCCAGCGGTATCTATGTCACTCATTTTGACTACGGTGCCGTTGCCGGACCTATGATCTTCCAGGCAGAGATTCCCCCGGTAGAGGATTCCTGCCTTCCCTGCTTCGCTCTGGACGGCTATCTGTTAGCGACACAGGTCGACCTGCCCTGGTCCGAGGATATCTTCCATCATTTTGACTTCTACGACATCGCCCAAACCATGAACTTCCGCCGGGCAGGCTATGAGACCGCCTGCATCACTCAGGCGAAGGGTCCCTGGTGCTATCACTACACAGAGTCTTCCAATCTCTACAACTACTTCGCAGAGCTCTTGACCTTCCGCAAGAACTACCCCGAAGCATTCACAGAAGAAGACGAATCCGTCGTTCAGGCTCGCGAGGCATTCATCTCCTATCGCAGACAACACGATCAGGACATGTCCGACTTCCACTCCTATATCGAATCCCTCGTAAATGTAGAGCATAAACCTTCCGAGGCACTCTCCCTCATTTTGCAGTACCGTAAGGCTATTTCTATGCACTTCCAGCTGAAGCAACTGAAGAAGATTGCTTTTGTCACGGAAGAGGAAAGGAAACGAGGTATCCAGCTAGGACAAGGCTTCTGGAAGACAGAAGATGAAGTCACCGATCTTCTTCATCGCTGGGACCGCATGGTATCTGATCTGATTCGAACCGAATACAAGAAAGACCGGACACAAATTGTGTCCGATCTCTCATCATCTTACTTTACTCCTCTGGAGATTGCAGCCGCATCCGTTCTACTGATTCAGGACTGGGAGCCCTGGCTTGCAGAACTCATGCAGGTCTGCAAGGAGCTAAAGCGTCCTGCTCTCTTCGATGAGATTCGTATGCTCACCAAGGATATTCTGGGGAATTTCCTGGAAGAAAATCCTGACGGAAGCTATTAAGCAAGTCCCGCCCATGATTCCATTCACTGGGAATCAGAGCATAGCATCTCTTAGCGCTTCAAACTGAGCCTGATCCTTAGATTGTCTTCTGGTCCTGATCGTGACGACCGGCTCTACAATCTCGATCTCCTTCATGGACTCGAGATGCTCTCTCATCTTCTTGCCTGCAAGAGGACCCCAGGAACCATTCTCGATGATTCCAACCTTTCTCTTCTGGAAGTTCTTGATCTCAAGGTGATAGAGGAAGTCTTCCATTGCAGGGAAGAGTGCGCCATCATA
>Ga0256404_1004543_pt1 | contig 26050 bp, 23 predicted proteins | sample RumenRJG_01DNA_FD_185990 | JGI IMG/M metagenome (GOLD analysis project Ga0256404, IMG submission 185990) | Bovine rumen microbial communities from Lethbridge, Alberta, Canada - RJG_01 | ecosystem: Host-associated > Mammals > Digestive system > Stomach > Rumen | place: Canada: Alberta | collected...
GAAGCGCAGCGTCAGGAGGGAGCGGCCTGTACGTCGTACCAATTCGTACACAGTCACTCAGGCCCCGTGGCCGCACGTCGTAACATATCAGAGAACGTGCGCGCACGGGCGGTGTGTGATGGCCTGCGAATAGTCACAAACTACAAGCCCCAGCCGATCAATCGGCATAAGCGACCTCTAAGCGCTAAAGCGCTAAGAGTCTGCTTAATCTCCCTGGGCCTGCCAGCCCTGTCCCTCCTCCAAGGAGGAGGGCTGTCTCTTAACTTAATGACATTGCCTTTGGTAGAGGTGCCGAGCGTCAGCGAGGCGGAGCGGGTACTAGGGTGCGATAGCCGAGCAAGTCAATCGCATGAACATAGCAGAACGTTGTTGGAAGTTGTACTGCTATGTTACAGATATCGTGTTTGTTACAAATCGCACCCAAGTACCCTTTCCACCGCTGACGCGGTCCCCCTTCCCCTGAGGGGAAGGCTGCTGTACGCGGACGTTTCGCAACAGATCAAACTGTATTTTATAGCGGAATACCTTCTCAGAGATTTTCTTTTCGACAAAAGGAGCGCATGCATCCATGATTTACAAGTCGCTGATGGCGCTGAGCTGGGTCGTCTGCCACACGCCGTACCGCCTCCTCATGGGCGCGGGCTGGGTGCTGGGGGGTCTCTACTACCTGCTCATCAAGAAAGAACGCGAGCGCGCCGTCTCGCAGATGATGATGTCGCTCGGGATGTCGGAAGAGGAGACGCGCAAGACCGTCCGCGCTTCGTTCGTGAACCTCGCGCGCAACGTGCTCGAGATTTTGTACATGCCGCATCTGAACGAGGGCAACTTCGAGCAGTACATCGAGATCGACCATCTCGAGCGCATGAAGGCCGCGCTCGCCGAAGGGCATGGCGTCGTCGTGCTTACCGGCCACATCGGCACGTGGGAGTGGCTGTCCGCGTCGTTCACGCTGAACGGCCTCCCCGTCACGGCCATCGCGAAGCCGCAGCCGAACATCCAGTACACGCGGGTGCTCGATGACTTGCGCGCGACGATCCACGTCGAGATTTTTTCCCGCGGCACGAGCGAACTCCTCGCGGCGGCGCGCGCGCTGAAATCCGGCAAGATCCTCGGCTTCCTCGCTGACCAGGACGCAGGGCCGGGCGGCTGCTTCACGGAATTCCTCGGCCGCACGGCCTCGACGCCGATGGGGCCGGCCGTCTTCGCGAGCAAGTTCCACGCACCTGTCGTGCCGGCTTTCATCCTGCGTCAGCCGAATGGCAAGCACAAAGTCGTCATCGGCGAAGTGCTGCACTATGAAGACCATGGCGACCCCGATCAAGATTTGAATGATTTCACCGTCAAGATGACGAAGATCGTCGACCGCATCATCCGTGAGAACCCGACGCAGTGGCTCTGGTTTCAGAAGCGCTGGAATACGCCGCCGGAAATGGCGAAGAAGAACAAACATCACACGGCGAATGAGCCGCGCGCGAAACGCCATCGCGCAAAGAAAGCAACGACGAAAGAAACGAAGGAGGACACGGCCGAGCCATGAACAAACAAAAAATTTTGATCGGCCTCGCACTCCTATTGTTCGTCTGCGTCGTCGTCTGGGCCGTGCGCACGGTGCCGCAAGCACCGCCTCCACAGTCCATCGAGACGGAATCAAAGACGATGACGTACGACAATGATACGATCAAGGAAGAGAAGAACGGCAAGACCGTCTGGGAGCTCACGTCCGAGACGATGACGATGGACGCAGATACGAGAGACGTGACCATGGAAAACCTCACGGGCAAGTTCTACGATGAGGAAGGACGTGTCGTCACGCTGACGGCGAAGCAAGGCCACTACGACGCGAAGTCGAAGGATATCACGATCGAAGAAGACGTCGATGTCAAGACATCGGACGGCGCTGCGCTCTCTTGCGACAAGCTGCTCTGGTCAGCAGACGAATCGAAGCTCACGGCCGACGGCCATGCCTACATCAAGCATGAGGACATGGAAGCGACGGCCGACAAGATCGAATCGACGAACGCGTTCCACCATTTCAAGGCCATCGGCCATGCGCATATCGTCAAGGGCGTCAAAGATGCAGGCGCGGAAGGAGCGGGTGCAAAATGAACATGAATCTGAAAAAATGGACAGCAGTCCTTCTGTCGGTGGGCTTGTTCTCTGCGGGCGCGGTCGCGTTCGCAGCGGCTGCGAATTCCGGCGAGCCAGCGTCGCTTGACGCAGACACGGTCGAATACGATATGAGTACGGGCATCATCACGGCGGAGCAGAACGTGCTCATGAAGCGCGGCATCACGCGTGTCGCCGGCCAACATGCGCAGTACAACAGCAAGACGCAGCAAGGCTACGTGCGCGGCAATGTCATCGCCGTACGCGAAGATATGCGCCTGACGTGCAGCGAGCTCGTCTCGGACGGCCAGGAGCACATGCGTGCGACGGGCGACGTCCACGGCACGCAGCAGGACAAGGCGTTCTCAGGCGACCAGGTCGATTATTATCCGCAGCAAAATGACTATCTGCTCATGGAAGCGGGCGGCGTCGTCTCGAATGCCGACGGCACGTTCACCGCGGCGCGCCTCGAAGGCTGGCTCAAAGACGACCACTACATTGGCACGGGCGCCGCGCATCTCGTGAGCCCGACGAAAAATGCGGAAGTCGGCGGCGACCAGATGGATTACACGAAAGGCGTCGTCGTCGCGACGGGCAATGCCTGGGCCGTGCAGGAGAACAACACGATGCGCGCGAACAAATTGACCGTCCGCCTCGACCAGAGCGGCAAGGCGAACGTGCAGTGATCAAAGAGACTGCGATCGCGCAGGATTTTGGAGGCAGAAACGGTGAACATTGAAGCAAGGAATTTGGTGAAGACCTTCAAAAAGCGCACGGTCGTCAACCGCGTGTCGCTGCGCGTCGAAAAAGGCGAGATCGTCGGCCTTTTGGGGCCGAATGGCGCCGGCAAGACGACGACGTTCTACATGATCGTCGGCCTTGAGCATCCGACGTCCGGTGACGTGTTCCTCAATGACGTCAACATCGCGCAGCTCCCCATGCACAAGCGCGCGGCGCTCGGCATCAGCTACCTCACGCAGGAGGCTTCGATCTTCCGCAAATTGACCGTCAAGGAAAACATCATGGCCATCCTCGAGACGACGAATCTCTCGAAAGCCGAGCAGAAAGTCAAATACGAGGAGCTCCTCGACGAGTTCCACATCAAGCACGTCGAAGCACGCAAGGGCACGGAGCTCTCGGGCGGCGAACGTCGCCGCGTCGAGATCGCGCGCTGCCTCGCGCTCGAGCCGCAGTTCATCCTTTTGGACGAGCCGTTTGCCGGCGTCGATCCGCTCGCCGTCGCTGACATCCAGGAAATCATTCAATATTTGCGCCAACGCGGCATGGGCATCCTCATCACAGACCACAACGTCCGCGAGACGCTGCACATCGTCGACCGTGCTTACATCTTGAGCGAGGGCAAAATCTTGCTCGAAGGTGACAGCCAGACGATTGCAAACAGCCCGGTCGCCCGCAAGTTCTACCTCGGCGACAATTTCACGTTGTAACCACAAGCTTGAAGCGTTGATCGTTCCACATTTATCAGGAACGCTGATATCCGCCGCCATCCGATAGGAGATCATCCATGCATATCAGGATCCTCGACAAATACATTTTCCGAGAGGTCGTCTTGACGTTCCTCTTCAGCATCTGCGCGTTCTCGACCGTCTTCATTGGCTCCGGCACGCTGTTCCGCATCGCGAAGTACATCACGGACTACGGGGCGTCCATCACGTCCGTCGTGAAAGTCTTCGTCTACAGCCTGCCAGGCGTCGTCATGTGGACGTTCCCGATGTCGATGCTGCTCGCCTCGCTCTTGACATTCGGCCGGCTCTCGAGCTCGTCGGAGATCACGGCCATGAAATCGTGCGGCATCGGCTTTTTCCGCATCGCCACGCCCGCGATCATCCTCGGCTTTTTCGTCAGCCTCGGCGCGATCTGGTTCAACGAATACATCGTGCCGTGGTCGAATACGGCGTACCGCAACGTCGTGTTTTACGAAATCCAGGGGCGCAACGGCCTCGAGTCGCAAGACCACGTCATCTTGAAAGACATCCAGGACGGCAAGATCCAGCGTCTCTTGTACGCGCGCCGCTATGACGCGGACAGCGAGACGCTGCAGGGCCTGACGCTCCAGGAATTCGGCGACGACGGCAAGGTCAAGCACGTCGAGAACGCGGACTATGCCGAGTACGGCGACAAGCAGTGGACGATGCACAACGGCATGCTCTACGAGATCAATGAGGGCGAAAGCGAGCACTCCATGCGCTTCGACACGCAGGTGCTGCCGATTAACGCGAGCCCGAAGCAGATCGTGCGCGAGCAGAAAGACCCCGAAGAGCTCACGATGAAAGAGCTCAAGGCGCAGATCGAAATCATGAAGACGCAGTACGTCAACACGAACAAGCTCGAGACCGAGCTCTACCAGCGCATCACCGTGCCGCTCGCGAGCCTCGTCTTCGCGCTCGTCGGCGTGCCGCTCGGCCTGCAGCCGACGCGCAACAGCTCGTCGGCCGGCTTTGCGATGAGCATCATCATCATCTTCATCTATTACGCACTCATGACGATGGCGAACGCCCTCGGCCGCAGCGGCGCCCTCGCCCCAGCCCTCGCCGTCTGGATCCCGAATATCATCGGCCTCATCGCGGGGCTGTATCTCGTTCGAAAAGCGTCAAGATAACCACACAACTTTAGCCTCCCCCTTTGGGGGAGGTGGCCCCGAAGGGGTCGGAGAGGGTAACGACGTATCTACATTCTTATTCCTACCGATAGGAATACAGCATTTGTTCCTGCGCTACCCTCCGCAGCAAGCTGCATAAGCGACCGCATCGGCGCTAAAGCGCCGTGCGTCTGCTTATCCGCCTCGCATTCGCTCGGCACCTCCCCCAGAGGGGGAGGCTTGATTTTCAAAGGAGGCTTGCCTATGTACGGCGTCCTGCTCATTCTCGTCCTCATCATCACCGGCGGCGCCATCGCGTTCATCGGTGACCGCCTCGGCTCGAAGGTCGGCAAGAAGCGCTTGTCGCTCTTCGGCTTGCGCCCGCGCCATACGTCGATCATCGTCACGATCGTCACGGGCATCCTCATCACGACGACGACGCTCGGCGTCATGACCGCCGTCTCGAAGGATGTGCGCACGGCGCTCTTCGGCATGGAAAAGCTGAACCGCACGATGATGGAGACGAAAGCGAGCCTGAATCTCGCGCAGGCCGACCTCGCGAGCGCGCAGCAGCAGAAAGATGAAGCCGACAAGGCGCTCTCCGCGTCACAGGACGAAGTCGAGAAGCTTCAGAGCCAGCAGGCCGCGCTCGAAAAAGAGCAGCAGCGCCTGCTCGAAGGCAACCGCCTGCTTGAAGAAGCGAAGGCCGCGCTCCTCTCAAAGAATGACGAGCTCGCCGCGCAGAACGACAATCTGCTTGGCCTCAATGAGACGCTCGCGGGGCAGAACGAAGCACTCCAGGGCGAGAACGACGCGCTCACGCAGACGAACGTCAAGCTCGGCGACGAGAAGAAGCTGCTCGAAAAGCAGACAGAGGCGCTCGCGAACGGCCTCATCACGATTCGCGAAGGCGACATCGTCTACCGTGCCGGCGAAGTCATCGCGAGCGGCGTCATCCGCGGCAACCGCGACGAGGCCGCCGTGCGCGCCGACCTCACGACGCTCGCGCAGCTCGCGAGCCGCAACGTCTCCGTGCGCGTCGGCGAGAACAAGACCGATCAGGACATCTGGATCTACCGGCCGGAGTTCGAGTCCGCCGTCCAGACGATCGCGAAGAGCCCGCAGGACATGGTCGTGCGCGTCGTCGCGTCTGGCAACCAGATCCGTGGCGAAGAGATCCGCGGCTCGCTCGAACTCTACAAGAACAGCATCATCTTCCAGCCGCACGAATTCATCCTCGCGCGCTCGTACCGCATCGACGGCAGCCAAAAAGGGGTGGCCGAAGAAGCGCTCATGGATTTCCTCAGCGGCGTGAACCAGACCGCGCAGGCGCGCGGCATCCTCCCCGATCCGATCCGCGGCACCGTCGGCGTCATCGAAGCCGCGCAGTTCTACGATGTCGTGAGCCGCATCCAGCCGTATCACGACGGTGTCGTCCTTTCGGCGTACGCAAGGGAAGCGACGAACGCCCTCGGCCCGCTGCGCCTCGATGTCAAAGTCGAGCGCATCGACGAAAACAATACGGGGGTGCAGCCGTGAAAAACGTGGGAACGGATTCGAACGAAGGCAAAAAGAATGCCACGGCAGGACGCCTCGTCGTCCTCGGCCTCGATCCCGGCCGCGACAAATGCGGCTTCGCCGCGCTCGAAAAAACAGAGGACGGGCAGCTCCGTGTCCTCATGCAAAAGGTCATCGAGACAAAACATCTGGAGCAAGAAGCCGCCGCAGCCGTGGCGGCTTTTTCTCCATGCAAGTTGATCGAAGGCAACGGCACGACGAGCAAGGAAGCGCGCGAACGTCTGAAGCGCGCCTTGCCTGCGCTCTCCATCGAAGTCGTTGACGAGTATCGCACGACGGAGCAGGCAAAGAAGGAATACTGGAAAGCCCACCCGCCGACGGGATTCCGGCGTCTCCTTCCAACAACGATGCAAGTCCCGCCCGTGCCCGTTGACGACTTCGTCGCCGTGATTCTCGCGACAAGGTATTTGGAACAATGGCACTAAATTGAGAGAATGGCGGCATCAAAGCCTCCCCCTTTGGGGGAGGTGCCGAGCGGATGCGAGGCGGATAAGCAGACTCTTGGCGCTTTAGCGCCTAGAGGTCGCTTATGCCGCTTGCGGCGGAGGGTAGCGTATGGACACGTTCTGTATCCCTTTCGAAAGGAATACGAAAATAGTTACGTCGTTACCCTCTCCGACCCCTTCGGGGCCACCTCCCCCAGAGGGGGAGGCGTAGTTTGAAAAGCGGTCAGCATATATCTTCAGAATACGATATATGGAGGGTTTATCATGAGAGAAAAGCAGCAGCGTCCCGACTGGACGACGTATTTCCTGGACATCGCGCGTGCCGTCGGCCGCCGGGCCACGTGCCTCCGCCGCCGCTATGGCGCGATCATCGTCAAAGACCACATCATCATCAGCACGGGCTACAACGGCGCGCCGCGCGGTGAGGCGAACTGCATCGACACCGGTCTCTGCGAGCGCGAGCGCCTGCACGTGCCGAAAGGCAAGAACTACGAACTTTGCGTCGCCGTCCACGCCGAGCAGAACGCCATCATCAACGCCGACCCCGCCGCCATGGATGGCGCGACGATCTACATCGTCGGCGTGAATGCTGACGGAAGTCTGGCGAGCGGCAAGCCGTGTCTCCTCTGCCGCAGGATGCTGCGCAACGCGAAGCTCGCGCAGGTCGTCTACTACGAGACGGACGGCAGCGTCGTCACGTGCCGGCCGGATGAAATCCATGATTGAAAAAATTTTTGAGCATCGGCAAGATGCTCTTTTCTTTTGTCCTTTTTGCAGGTATGCTAAAAGGGAAATGGATGGAAGGAGCGTGGCATGATGGAATGCAAGATGAGCGAGGACATTCGACAGGCATTGAATTTGCTGGCTGCCCGTTTCCGTGAGCTTCACATCGACGAGCAGATCGATTTCGACAAGTTTTACCTTTACGCCATGGTCACGCACTCGACGGCGATCGAGGGATCGACGGTGACGGAGCGGGAGAATGCTTTGATGTTTGAGGACGGCATCGTGCCTGCGGGACGGAATCTGACGGAGCAGCTGATGAATCTCGACCTCAAGAAAGCATACGAGCTTGCGGCTCGGATGATGGATGGCGGAAAAGCCATTGGCGTGCGTGAGCTGCAGGCGCTTTCAGCAGCGGTCTTGAAGAACACGGGCAGTGAATATCACACGGTCCTCGGGACGTTTGATTCTTCGGCGGGTGACTTGCGCCTCGTCAATATGAGCGCCGGGCGCGGGGGAAAATCGTATCTCGCGTGGCAAAAAGTGTCGGCCGAGCTCGAAGCATTTTTCGTGTGGCTGGGCGAGAAACGCCAAGGCATGCGTGCGCTCGATGCGGCATCGCAATACGAAGTGACGTTTGAAGCGCATTACCGCCTCGTGCAGATCCATCCTTGGGCGGACGGCAATGGCCGCGTGAGCCGGCTGCTCATGAATGCCATCCAAAAAGAAAACGGCCTGCTGCCCGCCATCGTCCACCGCGAGCACAAGGAACGCTACATCGCGACGCTCGAAGCAGCGGAAGATCGCGGCGACAGCAAGCCGTTCCTGGATTTCATGGGACGCGAAATGATGGACTTGTATCGGAAATATATCGCAGAGTACGAGCAATCTATTTCCCCTCGCACGTAAAATCTGGTATAATAGGGGCGTTGCTATGGATGCTATTTGCCTGACGGCAAATGGCTAAGATATCCGTAAGCGCGCAAAGGCGCTAACGGATATCTTAGAAAGGATGAAATTCATGACTTCCAATCGGCTGACCCCTCTCACGGAAAGCGGCATTCTCGCCGCTCTTTCTGTTGTCTTGGGTCTCATGGCGGTGTATCTGCCGGTCATCGGCGTTGTCGCCGTCATGGTCTGGGCGCTGCCGCTGCTCATTTTGACGGTGCGTCACGGTTTGAAATACGGCCTCGCGGCTGCCGTCGCGGCGATGGCGGTGCTGTCGCTGTTTGCCGGGCCGCCGCTCGCGTTTCGTCTCTTCCTCGCGTTTGCGCCGACGGGCGTCGTGCTCGGCTGGGCGATCCGCAAGGAATATTCCGGCACGCGGACGTTTTTCTCCGGGCTTGCGGCCTCGATCGGCGGCAAGCTCCTCGGCTTCGCGTTGATTTTTTTCCTCATGGGCATCGACCCGTGGCAGGCGCAGCTCGACGGCATGAAAGAGGCGTTCGACGCGACCTCGGAGATGTACACGGCCATGGGCGTCGACGCGCAGGAGCTTGCGCAGTCGCAACAGCAGATCGACGGAGCCATTGCGATGGTCGCGCAGCTCGCGCCGCTCATCATGCTCATCATGGGGCTCTTTGACACGTTCGTGCTGTATTTCCTCGGCTCGCGCGTGCTGAAGCGCCTCGGCCATGCGATGCCGCAGGCACTGCCGCCGTTTTCCGAGTGGCGCATGCCGCGTGCGTTCCTTTATCTCTTCGTGCTTTCGCTCCTTGCGATGTACTGGGGCGCGAGCCATGAGATCCCGATCCTCCAGCAGGCGGGGCTCAATGCGAACATGATCGCGATGATGGCTGGCCTCGTGCAGGGCCTCGCGCTCTTGCATGTCCTCCTAAAGAGTTACAATGTGCGGACGTTCCTCCGCACATTCATCTACATTTTCGTCTGCCTGAACGGCCTTTTACTCCAGGTCGTGGCGTTCACGGGACTCGTCGACATCTATGTCGATTACCGTCGGCGCTTCGCCAAGAGCTCCGGGAGGTGACACGATGCCGCGCAATCTATCGGCATGGATCGATCTGACGCTGCAGCTCTTCGTGATGCTGCTCTTGATCGCCGTGCTGTGGTATTACAATCCGTTCCTCGCGATGACGTCGTTCGTCGTCTGGATCTGCCTCGCGGCGTTTGCGCGCGAGCGCTGCCGCGACCGCTCCGTGCGCTTCGAGCGCTACACGAAGAGCGTCATCGCGAATGTCAACGAGCTCATGAACTACGCCATGGAGCGCCTGCCGCAGGCGATTTTCGTCGTCGATACGGAAGGGCGCATCCAGTGGGCGAGCCAGCAGGCCGAAGCGTTCCTCGGGCACGCGCCCGAGCATGGCGCGGACATCAAGGACGACTGGCCGAACGTGATCCTCGAGCCCGTCTGGGGTACGGAGGGCGAGTACGTCTTCGCGCACGAGGATCATTATTTCCAGGTGAAATACCGCCCCGTGAAATTCGCCGTGCACCAGCCAGAGTACATGGTGCTCTTCGTTGAGGACGTCTCGCACGTCGAGCAGCTCCGAAGCGAGTACCATGCGAGCCGCACGGTGCTCTGCTACATCCAGATCGACAACTATGACGAGGTCATGCAGGGCCAGACGGAGGCCGAGCGGGCAGGGCTCCTCTTGGCAGTGAACCAGGCGCTTGCCAGCTGGCTCAAGAACCTCGGCGGCTTTCTCAAGCGCGTCTCGGAAGACCTCTACGTCGCCGTGCTCGACCGCAAAGACCTCGACCGCGCCATGACGGAAAAATTTGACGTGCTCGACAAGGTTCGCCAGATCCAGAGCACGAACCGCCTGCCCGTCACCCTCTCCATGGGCGTGGCTGTCGCCGAGGATCAGACGCTCGCGGAGCTCGGGCGGCAGGCGCAGGCCGGCCTCGACCTCGCGCTCGGCCGCGGCGGCGACCAGGTCGCCGTCTGGATGAGCGGCAAGACGCAGTTCTTCGGCGGCAAGGCGAAAGCCGTCGAGAAGCACACGCGCGTCAAGGCACGCGTCGTCGCGCACGCCATCGAGGAAATCATGGAGTCGGCGGACGCCGTCTACATCATGGGTCATCACAATGAGGACTATGACAGCTTCGGCGCGGCCGTCGGCATCGCCGAGATGGCAAGGGCGCTCGAGAAGCCGACGCACATCATTCTCTCGGACATGAACGAGGGCATCGCGAAAATCAAAGAGTACCTGCGCACGAAGGAGGACTACCAGGACCTGCTCGTGCATGCAGACGACCTCACGACGCTCGACGCGCTGTCGCCTGTGCTTTTCGTCGTCGATACGCACATCCCGCATCTCGTCGCCGATCCGTCACTCCTCGAGCGTGTCGGGCGCATCGTCGTCATTGACCATCACCGGAGGAGCGAGTCGTTCATCAAGAATCCGCTGCTCGTCTACATCGAGCCGGCCTCGAGCTCGACGAGCGAGCTCGTGACGGAGCTCCTCATGTACTTCAGCGACGACATGCGCGTGTCGCGTCTCGCGGCGACGGCCCTTTATTCCGGCATCGTCGTCGACACGAAGAACTTCGCCGTGCAGACGGGCGTGCGTACCTTCGATGCGGCGGCATATCTCCGTCGCTCAGGCGCCGATCCCGTCGTCGTGCGCCATCTTTTCCGCTCGGACTACGACACGACGGTCGCGCTCGCACGTGCCGAGGCGCGCGCCCAGTTTTTCGCGGGCGGCCTCATCGTCACGTCCATCCCTGAGAACATCCCGAACATCCAGGTCATCGCGGCACAGACGGCGGACTCGCTCCTGCGCATCGAAAATGTGAACATGAGCATCGTCGTCTTCGCGCTGACGGAAGACACCGTCGGCATCTCGGCGCGCTCGACAGGCGAGATGAACGTCCAGGTCATCATGGAAGCATTCGGCGGCGGCGGCCACCAGAATGTCGCGGGCGCCCAGGTGAAAGGGTCGACCGTCGACGCGGTGCTCGCTGACGCCATCGAAGAAGCAAAGACATATATCAAGGAGTTTGATCAAGATGAAAGTGATTCTGCAGCAGGACATCAAAAAACTCGGTAACAAGGGCGATATCGTCGAGGTCTCCGAAGGCTACGGCCGCAACTTCCTCCTCCCGCGCAAAGCCGCCGTGCTCGCGACGGCCGAAAACCTGAACGTCGCGAAGGCGAAGCAGGCCTCGAAAGCGCGCAAGGACGCGATGGCCGCCGACGAGGCAAAGCTCATGGCGAAGCAGCTCCAGAGCGTTTCCGTCACGATCCCCGTGAAGATCGGCGAAGGCGGCAAGCTCTTCGGCTCCGTCACGGGCAAGGACGTCTCCGAAGCGCTGAAGGCGCAGAATATCGACATCGACAAGAAAAAGATCAGCATCAAGGGCGCGGTGACGGGCGAGGGCATCTACGAAGCCGTCATCAAAGTGCACCCGACCATTACCAGCACGATCAAAGTGAATGTGGTCGCGAAGTGATAAAAAATATCACTAAGTTAATGAAATAGCGAGGCTCACGTACTCAACGCCTCACGCACGGCGCTTTAGCGCCGATGCGGTCGCTTATGCAGCTTGCTGCGGAGGGTAGCGCATGGGCAAATTCTGTGTTCCTATCGGTAGGAATGAGAATATAGTTACTACGTTACCCTCTCCGACCCCTGCGGGGCCACCTCCCCCAGAGGGGGAGGCGTGGTTTGCGAGTCATTCGTGCTTTATCAGAGAACGATATACCAAAGGAACGATACATGGGATTGCTAGATAACATTCGAAACATACTATCGCAAGAAAAGACGACCGACCAAGGCGAGGGGAATCCCTCGTCTTTTGCGGCCTCTAAGAATAAAAAAACGCGCGTTCAAACGGGCGCTGCATCCGACCAGGGCGCCCCGGCGGGCGGCGGACAGCAGGATGATGACGACGAAGGGCTCACGGAAGAGGAGCTCATCGCGCAGGAGCTCGACCGCGAGATCCAGGCGTTTTTCGCCATCCTCGTCGACACGATGGGCACGGACAAGCTCGTGCTACAGGCCGGCAAGCTCGACGCGCTCGCGCTCATGCGCTCGAGCCGTCGCGGCGACCGCGTGCTCGCGCTGGAGCGCATCGTGAATGAGAACCCGACGCTCGGCCCGGCCCCGACGGACGAGGAAATCCCGGAAGTCCTCTCGGAGCTCTCCGAGCGCGTCGCCGACATGATGGCGCGCAAGAACGTCGAGGACTCCATCGAGAAGAAGGTCAACGACAAGCTCGAGCAGGAGCATCAGGACTACGTCAAGGACATCCGTATGCAGGTGCTCAAGGAGGAAAAAGGCCCATCGGAAACGCCGCAGGACGCGGAAAAGCGGGAAAAGCTCGAAAAGATGGACAAGATCCATCTCACGCAGTCCGTCATGGAGCTCTTGCGCCCGCAGACGTTCGACGAGATCGTCGGCCAGGAGCGCGCCGTGAAGTCACTCATGGCAAAGCTCTCGAGCCCGTATCCGCAGCACCTCCTGCTCTACGGCCCGCCGGGCGTCGGCAAGACGACGGCGGCGCGCCTCGTGCTCGAAGCCGCGAAGAAAAAGCCGCTCTCGCCGTTTGGCGAGGAAGCGCCGTTCATCGAGACGGACGGAACGACGCTCCGCTGGGACCCGCGCGACATCACGAACCCGCTCTTGGGCTCCGTGCATGATCCGATTTATCAAGGCGCGCAAAAGACGCTCGCAGATAACGGCGTGCCCGAGCCGAAGCCCGGCCTCGTGACGGACGCGCATGGCGGCATCCTCTTCATCGACGAGATCGGCGAAATGGACGAGATGCTGCAAAACAAGCTCCTCAAAGTTCTCGAGGACAAGCGCGCGTACTTTGACTCGGCCTACTACGATCCGACGGACCCGAAAGTCCCGCCGTACATCAAGAAGCTCTTCGAGGAAGGCGCACCCGCCGACTTCGTGCTCATCGGCGCGACGACGCGCGATGCCGGCCACATCAATCCGGCGCTTCGCTCGCGTTGCGCGGAAATCTATTTCGAGCCGCTGACGCCCGCACACATCGTGAAGATCCTCCACAACGCCGCCGCGAAACTCCACGTGCGCCTCGCGGACGGCGTCGCCGAGCTCATCGCCGAGTACACGATCGAGGGCCGCAAGGCCATCAACATCCTCGCGGACGCCTACTCGCTCGCGCTCGAACGCAGCGGGCAGGACGTCGCCGTCGCGAACGCCATCGGTGCGGCCGAGGCGGCAGGCAAGTCCCGCAAGGAAGCGGCGGCCGAAGCCTTTGGCACGGCGGCCATCGCTGTCGAGATGCAAGACATCTACGAAGTCGCGCAGGTCAGCCGCCTCTACCAGTTCGTGACGAAAAAGGCAAAGCCGACGGCCGAGCAGGGGCACATCTTCGGCCTCGGCGTCGCAGGATTCCTCGGCTCCGTCATTGAGATCGAAGCTGTTGCGTTCCCCGCGCATGAAAAAGGCAAAGGTACGGTGCGTTTCAATGAGACGGCCGGTTCGATGGCGAAAGACTCCGTCTTCAACGCCGCGTCCGTGCTGCGCAAAGTCACGGGCAAGGACATCCACGATTACGATGTGCACATCAACGTCATCGGCGGCGGCAACATCGACGGCCCGTCCGCCGGCACGGCGATTCTCTCCGCCATCGTCTCGGCCGTGACGGGTCGCAAGATCCGTCAGGACGTCGCCGTCACGGGCGAGATTTCGCTCGCCGGCCGCGTACGCCCCGTCGGCGGCGTCTTCGAAAAAGCCTACGGTGCCAAGCAGGCCGGCATCCGCCTCATGGTGATCCCCGAGGAAAACAAAAAGGACATCCCGCAGGGCATGCTCGGCCTCGACATCCGCCCCGTGAAGACGGCGGAAGAAGCATTCGAGTATATTTTCGCACCTGCGAGCCCCGATGATACGCCCGTCGAATTACCAGCAGAAGACTTGCAAACTACGCCTCCCCCTCTGGGGGAGGTGGCCCCGAAGGGGTCGGAGAGGGTAGCGCAGTAACTACGCGTTCATTCCTATCGAAAGGCTTGCGAATTTTGTTACGGCGTGACCCTCTCCGCCTCGCATTCGCTCGGCACCTCCCCCAAGGGGGGAGGCGTGAGAACAAAGGAGGTCTCTATGCCAAGCTCCCAACGCATGCTGCCGCAGAACATCGAGGCCGAGCTCTCGGTGCTCGGCGCCATCCTCATCAAGCCGGACGCGCTCACGGAAGTGCAGGATCTCCTGCACCCCGATGATTTTTACCGTGAAGCGCACCGCATCGTCTATGAGACGATGATCGAGCTCGTGCACGACCACAAGCCCATTGACCCCGTGGTGCTCGAAGATGCGCTCCGAAAGAAGGGCGTCATTGACAAGATCGGCGGCGTCGCTTTCCTCGCGCAAGTGCTCGACTACGTGCCGACGGCGGCGAACATCAAGTACCACGCGAACATCGTCAAGGAAAAAGCGCGCCTCAGGCACCTCATCGACGCCGCGACGATCGTCGCAGGCAATGCCTACGAAGGCACGGAAGATGTCGAAGACATCATGGACGATGCGGAAAAACGCATTTTCGCCGTCACGAAAGACCAGTCCACGGACGAAGTCGAGCCGATCCACCAGATCGTCGTCAACACGATCGACCACATCGAGAAGCTCTACGAGAGCAAGGGCGGCATCACCGGCCTCGCCACGGGCTTTGCGGATTTCGACAAGATCACGAGCGGCCTGCAGAAGTCCGACCTCGTCCTCGTCGCCGCGCGCCCGTCGATGGGCAAGACGGCCTTCACGCTGAACATCGCGTCGTACGCCGCCATGCACGGGCACTCCGTCGCGTTCTTCTCGCTCGAGATGAACAAGGAGCAGCTCGTGCAGCGCATGCTCTGCGCCGAAGGGCAGATCGACTCGCAGCGCCTGCGCACGGGGCAGATCGACAACGAGGAATGGGCGCGCCTCATGGACACGGCCGACCGCGTCTCGAAAGCACAGCTCTACATCGACAGCACACCGGGCATCGGCGTCATGGAACTGCGCTCGAAAGCCCGCCGCATCCAGGCGGACCACGGCCTCGACCTCGTCGTCATCGACTACCTGCAGCTCATGCAGGGCCGCGCCGCGAAAAATGGCGACAACAGCCGCCAGCAGGAAATCTCTGAAATCTCCCGTTCTTTGAAGGCGCTCGCCCGCGAGCTCGACGTGCCTGTCGTCGCGCTGTCGCAGCTCTCGCGTGAAGTCGAGAAGCGCCCGGGCAAGAAGCCGATGCTCTCCGACCTCCGCGAGTCCGGCTCGCTCGAACAGGATGCCGACATCGTCATGTTTTTGTTCCGCGAGGACTACTACAACAAGGACACGGAAAACCAGAACATCACGGAAGTCATCATCGCGAAACACCGCAACGGCCCGATCGGCACGGTCAATCTGTTCTTCCAGAAGGAATACACGAAGTTCCAGAACCTCGCGAGAACCGAATGATTTTGAAGAGAGTGCAAGTTGTATCTTGCTGTTGCCGGGCATGACGCATCCAGCAGCCTTTCCCTTTGGGAAAGGGGGACCGCGTCAGCGGTGGATAAGCAGACACACGGCGCTTTAGCGCCGATGTGGTCGCTTATGCCGCTTGCGGCTAAGGGTACTAGGGTGCGATAGCAAAACAATATTCTCATAACCTCGAAGCAGTTCTTACTGCGAAATGCTTCGAAACATACGTGTGTATTGCTCGGCTATCGTACCCTTGTACCCTCTCCGCCTCGCATTCGCTCGGCACCTCTCCCAAAGGGAGAGGCTGCTGTATAAGATACGATCGGCAATCGAAAGATACAAAAAAAGGGGGATACGATGAAGGTATTAGTTACCGGTATTACCGGACAATTAGGCCATGATGTCATGATAGAATTGGAAAGCCGCGGCCATGAGGCCGTTGGCGCGTCTCGGAAAGAGTTCTCACTGACGGATTTCCCGGCGGCGCAAGCCTTTGTGGAGCACGTCCATCCAGACGCCATCATCCACTGCGCGGCTTATACGGCCGTCGACCAGGCCGAGGATGAAAAAGACCTTTGCATGATCGTCAATGGCGGCGCGACGCGGACGCTCGCGGCGGCAGCGAAGGAGATCAGCGCGAAGTTCGTCTATCTTTCGACGGACTACGTGTTCCCAGGGCTCGGCGATACGCCTTACGAGGTGGACGCGCCGAAAGGCCCTGTGAATTCCTACGGCCTCTCGAAGTATGCCGGTGAAGTCGCCGTGCAGGAACTATTGGAAAAATATTTCATTGTCCGCATCTCGTGGGTCTTCGGCGTGAACGGCAAGAATTTCATCAAGACGATGCTGCGCCTTGCGGAGACGCACGACACGCTCACGGTCGTTGACGACCAGATCGGCTCGCCGACGTACACGAAAGACCTCGCGCGGCTGCTCGTCGACATGGTCGAGAGCGACAAATACGGCGTCTACCATGCGACGAACGAAGGCTTCTGCTCGTGGGCGACGTTCGCGCGCGAGATTTTCCGCCAGGCAGGCAAAGATGTCACGGTCACGCCCGTGCCGTCATCGGCCTATCCGACGAAAGCCGTGCGCCCGAAAAATTCGCGCCTTTCGAAAGCTGCGCTCGACGCGGCCGGCTTTTCGCGCCTGCCTGCGTGGCAGGACGCGCTCGGACGATATTTGTGTGAATTGCACAAAGTTGAGGCAAAATGACGCAGGGGATCATTTCCTAGGACAGATTTCATGTTCATGTTGTAAAGTTGTATGGGAAACATATGATAAGGCAATACGATTTCAGGGGGAAATCATATGCAACTGGATGAAATCATCAACAACCACAAAGCCGACCTCAACGCCACGGACATGGTGATCTGGAAATACATCGTCACACATCGCGCGGGCGTGCGCCATATCTCCATCCATGAGCTCGCGCGCGCCTGCGCCGTCTCGTCGACGACGATTGTGCGTTTTGCACAAAAACTCGGCCTCGACGGCTTCGGCGAGCTCAAAGCCATCCTCAAGATGGAAGAGCCGTCGAACGAGCTCTATCACAGCGATGTGCTAAAAGACCTCGGTGACTTCTACATCACAACGTGCAAGAAGCTCATGGCCAGGAATTTCGATAACGCGAGCAAACTTATCCACGAGGCGAACCGCGTCTTCACATACGCCTCGGGCTACGTGCAGAGCAATGTCGTGCAGGAGCTCAAGCGCCTGTTCTTCTACGACAACGTGCTCATCTACGAGATCCGCGGCCGCGAGGAGTTCAACGCCGTCATGCAGAACGTCACGAAAGACGACCTCTTCATCTTCGTCTCGTTCTCCGGCGAATCGCCGAACGTCACGGACTTCGCCCAGCAATTGCAGCTGCGCGACGTGCCGCTCATCTCGATCACGAAGCTCCACGACAACACGCTTGCGAGCCTCTCGACTGTGAACCTCTACGTCTCGCCCGCGCGCTTCCAACTCTACGAAGAGGGCGACGCGCGCCCGGCATTCCAGTCGATGATGCCGTATTTCCTGCTGCTTGAGATCTGGTACGTCAAGTACCGCGTCTATATGCACACGAAGGAGGAAGCGGTGAAAAACGAAGAAGAGGCGATCGCGGACACGTGACGGAGCACGCGTGTCCCGCTCATACATCCGGTGTCTCGCCGACGGGTTCGCGGGAAGGGGCAGCTGCCATTTCCTTTGCAGCATGAAAAAACTGCGCCACGCGTGCTTTTTGCACGTACGGCGCAGTTTTTTTCATGCGAGGGGTTCAGCTTTTCCGTCCGCAGAGTGCGAACATCGGGATGTCGTCGACGAGGACGGTGGGATCGACGAAGACCGCGCGGCGGATGTCGGGCGCGGTCGTCACGGCGAGGCCGAGGCGTTCGAGCAGCGCTTTGTCCCACGCGGGGCGCTCGCGGCGGTTGATGGAGAGCGTGTCTTTGATGGCGTTGCATTCGGTGAGCTTTTGCGCGGCGAGGCCATCGTTCGTGTTCGTCGCATCCCACGTCGTATGGCGATGGTCTGCGTCGAAGTTGAAGAGCAGGCCGCCTGGGGCTAGCACGCGCACCCATTCGCTGTACGCCGTTTCTACATCGGGCAGCGTCCATGTGAGGTTGCGGCTGATGACGATGTCAAAGGAATCGTCGGCAAACGCGAGCTCCTGCGCATTGCCGACGGCGAACGTCGTCCCGTCCGGCACGCCGTAGGCGAGGCTGTTCACCTTTGCCTCGTGGATCATGTCGTGCGAGAGGTCTAGCCCTGTCGCCTTTGCGCCCATCTCGGCGAAGAGGATGGCAAAGAAGCCCGCACCCGTGCCGACGTCGAGTACGCGCAGCTCGGAGAAGTCGGGGAAGATCGGATCGAGCGTGCGCAGGAGATACGTCTTCCACGCATGGGCGTCCGGCCCGTCGAGCTCGCGGCGGCGCTTCGCGGAGAACGCTTTGCTGCGCTCGTCCCAGTACGTCTCGATGCGGCGTTCGAGCAGGAGGTCGTCGTCTTCGATGGAGGAACGTTGTACAGCAGTATTGGTGGCAGGCATGGCGCTGCTCCTTTCGCGTGGTTTGTGTTTTCCTCATCATAGCAAATTTTTTTCGCGAAAATAAGCCTACCCGGGGGTTCTGACATCCCCCTGGGAGGCTTATTTTTTTTTGCGTGGTTTGCTAATATGAAAGAAATCTGATGTATTATGGTTCAAAAAATTTCTCAATGGAGGCGACTGGCGTTGAAACGATATGTGCTTGCGCGCCTCGTGCAGCTCATCCCGATCCTCATCGGTATCACGTTCCTGACGTTCGGCATGATGCAGTTCGCGGCGGATGACGCTGTCGATGTGATGTACGAGCAGACGGGCGGCGTATCGGAGGAAGTGAAGGCGGAGAAGCGCCACGAGCTCGGCCTCGACCGGCCATTCCTCGTGCAATATGGCAGCTGGCTCGGCGGTGTCGTGACGGGCGACATGGGACGGTCGTACATCTCGGGCAAGCTCGTGTTCGACACGTTCGCGGAGCGCTTACCGGCGACGGTGGAGCTCATGCTTGCGTCGATTGCTCTGACCATGCTGTTTTCCCTCCCGCTCGGCATCCTCGCGGCCGTGCGGCAGAATACGTTCTTTGACTATCTCATCCGTTTCTTGACGTTCGTCGGCAACTCCTTGCCGAACTTTTTTGTGGCGTTGCTCCTCATTTACATCTTCGCACTGAAGCTCGGTTGGCTTCCTGTCATGAGCGCGGGCGGCGGCGCACAGACGCTTGTCTTGCCGGCCGTCACGCTCGCCATCGCCATGGGCGCGAAATACACGCGGCAGATCCGCGCCGTCGTGCTCGAGGAATTACGGAAGCCTTACGTCGATGGGGCCCGGGCGCGCGGCGTGCCGGAGCGCTGGATCCTGTGGCGTGACGTGTTGAAATCGTCCTTCATCACGATTATCACACTGCTCGCGCTTTCCATCGGTTCGCTCCTCGGCGGCACGGCGATCGTCGAGTCGATTTTCCTCTGGGACGGCGTCGGCAAGATGGCCGTTGATGCGATCCTCATGCGCGACTATCCGCTCATCCAGTCGTACGTCGTCTGGATGTCGATCATCTACGTCGGCGTGAATCTCGCGGCCGATCTCATTTATCATGCGCTCGATCCGCGCGTGCGCTACAGCAGGGAGGTGGAGGGATGAAAAAAGCACTTCTGCCGTATCTTGTGCTGGCCGGCGCATTGCTCGCTGTCGCGGTCTTCGCGCCGTTTCTCACGCCGATGGATCCGTATGAGCAAAATCTCGCCATCGCGCTCGCGCCGCCGGATGCGACGCATCTTCTTGGCACGGACCGCTATGGGCGGGATCTCCTCTCGCGTGTGCTCATGGGCTCGCAGACGACGCTTTGCGCGTCGCTCGGGCTTCTCGTCTTCATCAGCGCCTTCGGCAGCGCCATCGGCGTGCTCGCAGGCTATCATGGCGGGCGGCTCGACACCGTGCTCATGCGCATCTCGGATGTCTTCCTCGCGTTTCCGGAGATGGTCTTCGCCATCGCCGTCGCGGGTGCTCTCGGCGGCGGCCTGACATCGGCGGCCTTTGCGCTCGCGCTCATCGGCTGGCCGAAATACGCGCGCGTCGCGCGCGGCCTCGTGCTGCCCATGCGTACCGCGCCGTTTATCGAGGCGGCGCGCATGGCGGGCCTCGGCACGCCGCGCATCCTTTTTGACCATGTCGTGCCGAACATCGCCGGCCCCGTGCTCGTCACGGCGGCACTGAATGTCGGCACGATCATCATGGAGCTTGCGGGCCTCTCGTTTCTCGGCCTCGGCGCGATGCCGCCGACCGCCGAATGGGGCGCGATGATGAACAACGGCCGCAGCATGCTCCAGACGGCGCCGTGGGTCATCCTCGCGCCCGGCGTCGCGATCTTCCTCGCCGTCGCCGTGTTCAATCTCTTGGGTGACAAGCTGCGCGACGTCCTCGACGTCCGCAGCAAGTGATATGTTTTTAGAGTTTATGGGTTTGTGGAGAAAAGGAGAACTTTATGAAACTGACGAAGTCTTTCAAAGCCTCCCGCAAGCTGCGGGCCGGCATCGTCCTGCTTCTGACGGCGGCGTTCCTCACGGCAGGCTGCGGTGGCGGCGGCGACCAGAAAGCGGCCGGCGACAATAAGACGTTCACGTACGGCACGGTCGCCTACGGCATCTCGAACGAAAACGTCGGCACGAATCCGCACGACACGTACGTCGGCTGGTCGACGCTGCGCTACGGCATCGGCGAGACGCTGTTCCGTTTCACGGAGTCCATGGAACTCGAGCCGTGGCTCGCGAAGGACTACGAGCAGATCGACGACTACACAATCAAGATCAACCTGAAGGACAACATCTGCTTCTCGAACGGCAAGAAGGTCACGGGCGAAGAGGTCAAGAAATGCTTCGACGACCTGCTCGCGAAGCATGACCGCGCCCCGAAAGATTTGAAAATCGAGTCCATCACGGCGGATGGCCAGTCCATCACCATCAAGTCGAAGGAAAAAGTGCCGGCGCTGCTCAACTATCTCTCGGATCCGTACGGCTGCATCATCGATGTCGATGCCGGCGAAAAAGACAAGATCGTCGTCGGCACGGGCCCGTACGTCGCGACGTCCGTCTCCGACACGGAGATCGACCTCGTGAAAAATGAAAACTATTGGGGCGACACGAAGCCGCAGATGGACAAGGTCATCGTCAAGAGCATCACGGACGGCGACACGCTGACGATGGCCATGCAGAACGGCGAGCTCGATGCCGTGCAGGGCCTCCCGTATGCGAGCCTCGAACTTTTCATGAATAACGACAAGTACAAGGTCAGCCAGGTCGACACGTCGCGCATCTACCAGATTGCGTTCAACTTCAAGAACGAAGATCTCAAGGACTTGCGCGTCCGCCAGGCCATCTCCATGGCCATCGATAAGGACAATTTCACGAACGTCCTGCTGCACGGCCAGGGCACGCCGGCCGTCGGCCCGTTCCCCGCGTCCATGCCGTTCGGCGACAAGGCCGTCCATGCCGTGCCGTTTGACAAGGAGGGCGCGAAGGCGCTGCTCAAAGAAGCAGGCTACGAGGACACGGACGGCGACGGCTACGTCGACAAGAACGGCAAGAATCTCGAGCTCCGCTACCTCACGTACACGAGCCGTCAGGAGCTGCCGCTCCTCGCAGAGGCTGCGCAGGCTGACCTCAAGGACGTCGGCATCAAGCTCGATGTCAACGCCACGAACAACTACAAGAATTTCCTCAAGACGGGCGAATACGACCTGTTCTCGAATGCGAACGTCAACGCGCCGACGGGCGATCCAGAATACTACTTCACGACGCACGTGCTGAAGAACTCGGCGTACAACCGCGGCTTCTATGAAAGTGACAAGATGGAAGCGCTCGAAGAGCAGCTGCGCAACACGTTCGGCGCGGAGAACCGCACGCCGATCGCCATCCAGATGGAGCAGCTGATCCTCGATGACTGCGCGTATTTCTACGCCTCGCACCTGCGCATGTCGTTCGTCATGAAGCCGAATGTCAAAGGCTTCTCCGCGCATCCGTCCGACTACTACGAGATCACGCCGGAACTGGCGAAAGAGTAAGGTCGAGGGCTCTCAAATTACGCCTCCCCCTTTGGGGGAGGTGGCCCCGAAGGGGTCGGAGAGGGTAACGCAGTCACTACATTCATATTCCTTTCAATAGGAATACAGAATATGTTCATGCGTTACCCCTCCGCCGCAAGCGGCATAAGCGACCGCATCGGCGCTAAAGCGCCGTGCGTCTGCTTATCCGCCTCGCATTCGCTCGGCACCTCCCCCAGAGGGGGAGGCGTTGGGGAGGTGGTGTGAAGATGCTGGAAGTAAAGAATTTGTCGATCGCTTGGGAAGGCGAAGAAGTCGTCCACGACGTAAGCTTTTCGCTGAACTTCGGCGCGGTCCTCGTCATCGTCGGCGAGTCCGGGAGCGGCAAGAGCACGATCCTCAAAGCGCTCCTCGGCCTGCCGTCCGAGGAGCGCACGGTCACGGGCGGCAAGATTCTGCTCGACGGCGACGACCTGCTCATGAAAAACGCAGACGAGCGCCGCGCGCTCGCCGGCCCCGTGCTCTCGATGATCTTCCAAGACGCGGGCGCGTCGTTCTGTCCCGTGCGCCGCGTCGGCGACGAGCTTTTTGAGAGCGTCCACCGCCACAAGGGCTGGTCGCGGGAAGATTTGCTCGCGCATGCGCGCCCGCTGCTCGCGAAGCTCCATTTGGACGAAAGCGTTTTAAATGCGTATCCGTTCGAGCTCTCGGGCGGCATGTCAGAGCGCGTCGGCATTCTCTCGGCGCTCCTCATGCAGCCGCGCGTGCTGCTCGCCGACGAGCCGACCTCGGCGCTGGATAGCGTCACGCAAGTCCAGGTCGTGCGCGAGCTCCTCGCGCTCTGCCAGGAAAACGGCACAGCCCTCGTCCTCGTCACGCACCACATGGGTGTCGCGTACTACATGGCGGACGAGATCCTCGTGATGCAAAAAGGGCGCGTCGTCGAACAAGGCACGAGCGAAGCGATTTTCCGTGCGCCGCGATCGGCGTACACGAAAGAACTCATCGCCGCCGTGCCGCGGATCGGAGCAGGGGGAGGCGAGGCGGTTGGCTGACAACGAAACGAAAAGCGCGGCACTGACGGTTTCGCACCTCGTGAAATCTTTTAAAGGCCGCAACGCGAAAGATGTGCTCAAAGACGTGAGCTTCACGCTCCAGCCGGGCGCGTGCGCCGGCCTCGTCGGCACGTCGGGCTGCGGCAAGAGCACGACGGCGCGCATCATCGCGGGGCTCGAGACGGCGGACGGCGGAAGCGTGTCCATCGGCGCGCAGACATTTGATGCGACAGAACCGGGGGCGCGGGAGCGCTACGAACATCTTGCGATGGTGTTCCAGCAGCCCGAGGCTTCCTTCGACCCGCGCCGGACGCTCGGCTGGAGCATCGCCGAGCCGATGCGGTCGCACGGCTGGTCACGGGCGGAGATCGAGCGCCGCACGAAAGAACTCCTCGACACCGTCGAGCTACCGGAGGCGCTTCTTTCGCATTACCCGTTCGAAGTCAGCGGCGGCCAGTGTCAGCGCGCGGCCATCGCGCGCGCCGTCGCCATCCGTCCGCGCGTGCTCTTATGCGACGAAGTCACGAGCGCGCTCGACGTCACGCTCCAAGGCAAGATCGTCACGCTCATCCGTGCCCTGACGAAGGAAGAGCAGATCGCCTGTCTCTTCATCACGCACGACCTGCCGCTCCTCGCAGAGGCTGCCGACCGCATCCTCGTCATGGATGGAGGGCGGATGGTCGAGGATGCAGCGACAGGAGATCTCCTCGCGCACCCGCGCTCCGAGGCCGCGAAAGCGCTCTTGGCCGTCGATTTCTTCCAGATGGAGCGCCGTACCAAAGTTCACCAAATGTAACAAATTGCGCCCTCTGCGCACCCGTGCCCAAGTGCCGCGAAACTATTGATTTCGCGGCTCTTTTTTTGTATTCTTTACCCATAAGATATCTTAGTTCGGGAGTACTGATGGGATTCGCTCCGACCATCTTACCGCATCTTTTCCGCCTGCTCATCGTCGACAAATCCTCGACGTAGCGCTGCTACGCCTTGCGGTTTGTCTCCTCGATCCGGCGAAAAATCTACGGCAATCTGGTCAGGCTCACCCATCAGCACTCCCGAAGCGAGCCGAAACAGGAAGTTAAGGATCGCAAAGAGATTATCATTGTTCGTGAAAGCAAAATATTTTCAAAACTGCTTCTTTTGAACAAATGGAGGGAATAGAAATGTCAAAAGACCGCATCATGCAAGAGTTGCAGCGGTTTGGCGGCGCGATGTATACGCCGGTCATCCTGTTCGCATTCTTCGGTCTCACCGTTGCCATTTCCATCATCTGCAAGAACACGATGCTCCTCGGAGCGATTGCAGATAAAGGAACCGTCTGGTATGATTTCTGGTACGTCGTCGAGCAAGGCGCTTGGACGGTATTCGCACAGATGCCGATCCTCTTCGCCATCGCCGTGCCGATCGGCTTTGCGAAGAAAGAGCCGGGCCGCGCGGCCATGGAATCGTTCGTCATCTACATGTGCTTCAACTACTTCATCTCCGGCTTCCTCTCCCTGCACGGCGACTTCTTCGGCGTGAACTACGCACAGGATGCCGGCGCGGGCACGGGCCTCGCGATGATCGCGAACATCAAGACGCTCGACATGGGCATGCTCGGCGCCATCTTCATCGCCTGCGTGAGCGCCTATCTCCACAACCGGTTCTATGATACCGAGATCCCAGAGTGGCTCGGCATCTTCAAAGGCCCGGCGTTCGTCGTCGCGGTCGGCTTCGCCGTCATGATCCCGACGGCGCTCGTCTTCTGCTTTGTCTGGCCGGCTGTCCAGCACGTCATTGAAAATTTCCAGTTCTTCCTCAAGACCTCCGGCCTCGTCGGCGTCTGGTGCTACACGTTCTCCGAACGCATCCTCCTGCCTGCCGGCCTCCATCACTTCATCTACCTCCCGTTCATCTTCGGCCCAGCCGTCTGCGACGGCGGCATCCAGGCCTACTGGCTGCAGCATCTGCAGGACTTCGCGACGAGCGCGCAGAGCCTCAGCGAGCTCTTCCCGGAGGGCGGCTTCGCCCTCCACGGTTCTTCGAAAGTCTGGGGCCTGCCGGGTGCAGCGCTCGCCATGTACATGTGCGCACGCCCTGAGAAAAAGAAAAAGACGGCGGCGCTTCTCATTCCTGCGACCCTCACGGCGATGCTCTGCGGCATCACGGAGCCGCTCGAATTCACGTTCCTCTTCGTTGCCCCGCTTCTTTACGCTGTCCACGCCGTCCTCGCGGCGACGCTTTCCGCCACGCTCTATGCCTTCGGTCTCTCCGGCAATTTCGGCGGCGGCCTCATCGATTGCTTCGTGCAGAACTGGATCCCGCTGTTCCAGTACCATGCCGGCACGTACATCATGCAGATCATCGTCGGCATCGCGTTCTTCTTCATTTACTTCTTCGTGTTCCGCTTCCTCATCCTGAAGAACGACTACCAGACGCCGGGCCGCACGGCGGATGACGTCGAAGACAAACTCTTCTCGAAAGCCGAGTATCAGGCGAAGAAAGAAATGGAAGAGATGGGCCTCGCCGGCAACAAGCTCGCCATCCAGGCGCGCGTCTACCTCGACAGCCTCGGCGGCCCGTCGAACATCAAAGAAGTCACGAACTGCGCGACGCGCCTCCGCGTCACGGTCGC
>Ga0256404_1004544_pt1 | contig 26043 bp, 15 predicted proteins | sample RumenRJG_01DNA_FD_185990 | JGI IMG/M metagenome (GOLD analysis project Ga0256404, IMG submission 185990) | Bovine rumen microbial communities from Lethbridge, Alberta, Canada - RJG_01 | ecosystem: Host-associated > Mammals > Digestive system > Stomach > Rumen | place: Canada: Alberta | collected...
CTGGAGCGAAATGTATGCTCCCGCAAAGCTTTCAACGAACAAGAAGGTTGACTTCTGCCGCGAGATGATACAGGAAGAGGCCCGCTACCGCTTGATGCGCAATGGCCTGGAGAAGCGCCAGCAGGCTTACAAGCTCGCTTCGCTCTACTATCAGGCCAGCTATGAGGGCGACTGCTGGTGGCTCACGCAGTATAGCGTCAGTGCCTATCAGGACAGTACCCTCGTCGGGACTAAGGATTTTGTGGCAGAAGCTATCAGTCTGCTCGAGTCTGCCCAGACACAACAGTGGAACAAGAAGGAGGAGCGCCAGCAGTTCGAGCTGCAGCAGAAATCGCTCTACGCCCTGGCCTTCATCCGTCGCGATCCCATGTTGCTGGAAAGCTATGATGCCAACTACAACGTGGTAATTACCTATCAGCCCCGCTCGCGTCAGTATCAGGCCATGCAGCGTCTGCTCGACTTCAGCAATCGTTATCGGCAGAGCGTTGCCAGCTACATCAGCCGTTGCGATGTGCTGAAGGCCTTCTCGAAAAAGAAGGGCTGAGACCTCTTTTAGCTCCAGAGCGGCGATAGTAGCTATAGCTTCTATAGTCTCTATAGCAACTATAGTCTCTATAGCAACTATAGCCCCTATAGCAACTATAGCGACTATCTCAACTATCGCCGCTCTGGAGCTTCTACCTTTGTAAAACACCCTATTCCTTATTCTAAAAAGGCCTTAGTCTAAAAAATCTATCACAGCATGCAATAAATAGCTGGAAAGGATTTCATTATCCCGTTTTTTATCAGTAATTTTGCATAATGAACAGATCAACCAATCAAAACCAATATGAAAATAAAAACCATTATCACCGCTTGTTTAGCGATGTTGGCTATTAGCGGATTCGCCCAGCCGAAAGTGGCGGATTACAGAGTAGTACCTCTTCCTCAGAACATAGTACAACAAAAAGGTAATCCCTTTGTTCTGACCAATCATGTAACCATTTCCTGCAGCTCCAAAGAAGAGGCCCTGAAGCGCGATGCAGAATTCCTGCGCGACTACGTGAAGGAGTATACTGGCATTCAGCTTGATATCGTCGATGCCAAAGGTGACATCCAGCTCACTTTGGATAAGAAAATCCTGCAGCCCGAAGGCTATGCCATCACGGTGAACAGCAAGCGCGTGACGCTGAGCGGACAGACGCCTGCCGGTGTCTTCTATGCCATTCAGACCCTGCGCAAGAGTCTGCAGCCCAACGTGAGTCAGATCGAGTTGCCCGCCGTCTCCATCACCGACGCTCCCCGCTTCGCCTATCGCGGCATGATGCTCGACTGCGCACGCCATTTCTTCTCGGTCAGCTTCGTGAAGAAATTCCTCGACATGATGGCCATGCACAACATGAACACTTTCCATTGGCATCTGACCGACGACCAGGGATGGCGCATCGAAATCAAGAAGTATCCTCGCCTGACTGAAGTCGGCTCGAAGCGCGACATGACGGTGGTGGGCCGCAATTCAGAGATTTGGGACAGCATCCCCTATGGCGGCTACTACACGCAGGAAGAGGCACGCGAGATTGTTCGCTATGCCGCTGATCGTTATATCATGGTCATCCCCGAGATCGACATGCCCGGCCACATGATGGGCGCTCTGGCTGCCTATCCCGATATGGGCTGCACCGGCGGTCCCTACAAGGTTTGGGGCCTGTGGGGTGTGAGCGATCAGGTGCTCTGCCTCGGCAACGAGAAGACCTACAGCTTCTGCGAGGATGTGCTGAAGGAGATTATGGACATCTTCCCGTCCAAGTATATCCACATCGGTGGTGACGAGACGCCTACCACGAGTTGGGAGAAATGCCCCAAGTGCCAGGCTCTGGCCCAGAAGGAAGGCGTAGACATCAAGCACCTGCAGAACTATTTCACGGCCCACATGGAGAAGTTCATCGAGAAGAACGGTCACCGTGCTATCGGCTGGGACGAGGTGCTGCAGTCAAAGGATCTCAGCGACAAAACCATCATCATGAGCTGGCGTGGCGCAGAGCCCGGCGGTGAGGCTGCCGAGCGTGGACACGACGTGATTATGTCGCCGACCAGCTACAACTACTTCGATTATTATCAGACGGCTGAGGGTGAGAACCAGTGGAGCGAGCCGCTGCTCATCGGTGGCAACCTGCCCATTGAGAAGACATACAGCTTCGAGCCTTATCCCGCACAGGCTACGCAGCAGGCCAAGAACCACATCATCGGCGTACAGGCCAATCTCTGGACGGAATACATCCCCTATGAGTCGCTGGCCGAATATCAGGTGCTGCCGCGTATGGGCGCCCTCTCCGAGGTGCAGTGGATGGATCCGGCAAAGAAGAACTTCAACGACTTCAAACAGCGTTCGCTCTCGCTGCGCCGCCTCTACGACAAATACAAACTCACGTACAGAAGTAAACTTTGGAAAACGACCGAAAAGAAATAATAACTATGAGATTAATCATTGAAAAAGACTACACTGAGCTGTCGCAGTGGGCAGCTGAGCACGTGATCAAGCGTATCAACGAGTTTCAGCCCACTGCAAGTCATCCCTTCGTATTGGGACTTCCCACGGGCTCTTCACCCGAAGGCATGTATGCCGCATTGGTCAAAGCCTACAAGGAGGGACGTGTGTCGTTCAAGAATGTGCTGACGTTCAACATGGATGAGTATGTGGGTCTGCCCGAGAGTCATCCCGAGAGCTACCACAGCTTCATGGCCCGCAACCTCTTCGACCACATCGACTGCCCCAAGGAGAACATCCATATCCTCAACGGCAATGCTGAGGACCTCGATGCCGAGTGCGCCAGCTACGAACAGAAAATCAAGGATGCCGGTGGCGTTGACCTCTTCCTCGGTGGCATTGGCCCCGACGGTCACATCGCCTTCAACGAGCCCTTCTCCAGTCTGACGAGCCGCACGCGCGTGAAATCGCTCACCACCGATACCATCATCGCCAACTCCCGCTTCTTCGACAACGACGTGAACAAGGTGCCGCGCCATGCGCTCACCGTTGGTGTAGGTACCGTGATGGACGCCCGTGAGGTGATGATCCTCGTCAATGGTCACCACAAGGCCCGCGCCCTGCAGGCTGCCGTGGAGGGTCCCGTCACTCAGGCTTGGACCATCAGTGCCCTGCAGCAGCATCCCCACGCCATCATCGTCTGCGATGAGGCTGCCACCGATGAGCTCAAAGTCGGCACCTACAGATACTTTAAAGATATAGAGAAAGACAACCTTTAAAAAGCCAGGGGATAGAAGCCCGGGCGATAGTGGTTTGGAGTCGGTGGTCCGCCCCTCCCCATTCACCCCAAAAGCCCCTTTCACACCATAACTCTCTCCCCTCCCACAACAAAAATCAAAAATACGATGAATCTCAATTTAAGTTCACAAATCGTCCTCAATCAGGTTCCTGAGGAGTTTTACAATCCGAAGACGGCCGTAGACCGCTCGGAGATCACACGTAACGAGAAAATAGAGACCGACATCTACCCGAAGGTGGATGAAGGTGCAAGTGCCATAGCCAACGCCATCGTCAAGGAAATCAAGGCCAAGCAGCAACTGGGCAAGTACTGCGTGCTGGGCCTCGGTACCGGACAGAGCCTCACGCCCGTCTACGATGAGCTCATCCGCCTTCACAACGAAGAGAAGGTGAGCTTCAAGAATGTTGTCGTGTTCAATGCCTACGAGTATTTCCCGCTTAAGGCCGACAGCGCCATCAGCAGCATTCACCAGCTCCGCGAGCGCTTCCTCGACAAGGTGGATATTCCCGCACAGAACATCTATACCCTCGACGGCAGCATCGCTCAGGACGAGGTGCAGCAGCTCTGCCGCCTCTATGAGGAGCGCATCCAGACCTTCGGCGGCATCGACATCATGCTGCTCGGTATCGGCCGCATCGGCAATATCGCCACCAACGAGCCGGGTTCGGGCATCGCCACCCGCAGCCGTCTGATCCTCATCGATGCCACGTCGCGCGAGGAGATGACGATGAGCTTCGGTGGTCAGGAGGCTGTGCCGCCTTGCTCCATCACGCTCGGTATCGCCAATATCCTCTCTGCCCGCAAGATTTATCTTACGGCCTGGGGTGAGGAGAAGGCCGACATCATCCGTAAGACCGTTGAGGGTCAGGTGAGCGAATCTATCCCTGCTACCTACTTGCAGACCCACAATGACTGTCACGTGGTCATCGACCTGGCTGCTGCCGGCAAGCTCACGCGCATCATCCATCCCTGGCTCGTCTCCTCGTGCAAGTGGACCGACAAGCTGACGCGCGCTGCTTTGGTTTGGCTGTGCGGTGTAACCCACAAGCCCATCCTGAAGCTCACCAACAAGGACTACAACGAGAACGGACTCTCCGAGCTCCTGGCACTCTACGGCTCAGCCTATCAGTGCAACATCAAGATCTTCAACGACCTGCAGCACACCATCACCGGATGGCCCGGTGGCAAGCCCAACGCCGACGATACCTACCGTCCCGAGCGTGCCAACCCGTTCCCCAAGCGCATCATTGTGTTCTCACCGCACCCCGATGACGACGTGATCTCTATGGGCGGCACCATTCAGCGACTGGTCAATCAGGGGCACGACCTGCATGTGGCCTACGAGACGAGTGGCGACATCGCTGTCAACGACGAGGAGGTGACCCGCTTCATGCACTTCATCAACGGCTTCAATCAGATTTTCATCGACAACAAGGACGAGGTGATCAAGAAGATGTATAAGGACATCAAGAAGTTCCTCGCCGAGAAGAAGGAAGGCGACATCGATACGCTCGACGTGCGCCACATCAAGGGTCTTATCCGTCGTGGCGAGGCCCGCACGGCCTGCACGTTCAATAAGATTCCTCTCGACCACGTCCACTTCCTCGACCTGCCGTTCTATGAGAGCGGTCGCATCGAGAAGCTGCCCATGACAGAGAAGGATGTCAACATCGTGCGCGACCTCTTGCAGCAGGTGAAGCCCCACGAGATCTTCGTGGCCGGCGACCTCGCCGATCCTCACGGCACTCACCGCAAGTGCACCGATGCCGTTCTCGCTGCTATCGATGAGGAGAAAAAGGCCGGTGCCGAATGGCTCAAGGACTGCCGCATTTGGATGTATCGTGGCGCATGGGCCGAGTGGGAAATCGAGAACATCGAGATGTGCGTCCCGATGTCGCCTGAGGAGCTCCGCGCAAAGCGCAATGCCATCCTGAAGCACAGTTCGCAGATGGAGAGCGCTCCCTTCCTTGGCAACGACGAGCGCCTCTTCTGGCAGCGTGCCGAAGACCGCAACCGCGGCACCGCCAAACTCTACGATGACCTTGGCCTTGCCTGCTACGAAGCCATGGAGGCCTTCGTGCAGTATCGTCCGTAAACAAACGATAAACAATCAATACCTTCAAGGAGGAGCCGGGAACATGATTTCCCAGCTTCTCTTTTTTTGTTTTGCTGTCATCTCTTTTTGGCCAATTTGCTGAAATAAAACTAAGATTAGCAGATAATTTTTGTGCTGTTTCAATGTTTTGCCTACTTTTGCAAGTGAAACAACAGATAAAACGCTATGAAACAGTTAAAGAAGAAATCCATCAACATCATTGTACGCACTGCTTTTTGCGGCGCCTTCCTCGTGGCGGCACAGTATTCGTCGGCCAAGGAGTGGACGCTGAAGCAATGCATTGACTACGCACTGCAGAACAACATAACGCTGTTGAAGACGCGTGTGCAGCATCAGAGAGCCATTGAGGACTGGAAGCAGAGCAAGGCCGCATTGCTGCCTTCGCTGAGTGCTGCCACCTCACAGAACGTTTCCTACAACCCGTGGCCCGAGACTGGCAGCTACACCGTGGCCGGCTCGAAGGTGCAGACCAATGTGGACAAGGTCTACTACAACGGCTCTTATAGCGTGACGGGCAACTGGACCGTGTGGGACGGCAACGTGCTGCGCAACACGGCAAAGCTCAACAAGCTGACAGCCGAGCAGGCCGGACTCGACTCTGCCGTGACGGCCAACAGCATTCAGGAGCAAATCGCACAGCTCTTCGTGCAGATTCTTTATTCCAAGGAAGCCATCGAGGTGAACAGGCAGACTCTGGAGACGTCGAAAGCGAACGAGGAGCGCGGTAAGGAGTTCCTCAAGGTGGGCAGCATGAGCAAGGCCGACGTGGCACAACTCACGGCCCAGCGCGCCCAGGACGAATACTCGCTCGTGCAGGCCGAGAGTAATCTTCGCGACTACAAGCGTCAGTTGAAGCAACTGCTGCAGATAGTCGATGATGACGACTTCGACGTGGTCACTCCCGAGACCACCGATGCCATGGCGTTGCAGGATATCCCGTCTGTAAGTACCGTTTATAATAGCGCTCTGGCCACACGTCCCGAGATCAAAAATGCGATGTTGGGCATCCAGTCGAGCGACTTGCAGCTGAAGATTGCCAAGGCCGGCAAGCTCCCCTCGGTGAGCATGAGCGCCGGCGTCAGCACCAACACCACCTCTATGAACGACAACGACTGGGGACAGCAGCTGAAAAACAACTTCACGCTGGGCGGCGGTCTGACGCTGAGCATTCCGCTCTTCGACCAGCGCCGCACGAAGACTGCCGTCAACAAGGCCATCCTGCAGAAACAGAGCTATCAGCTCGACCTTCTCGACAAGCAGACCACGCTCCACTCTACTATTGAGAACTATTGGCTCCAGGCCACCAACAATCAGGCACAGTTCAAGAGCGCCCGGACTACAACCGAGAGCGCACAGGCCAGCTACGACCTGCTGAGCGAGCAGTTCAAGCAGAATCTGAAGAATGTCATCGAGCTGATGAACGGTAAGAACACCCTTCTTCAGGCTCAGCAGAATGAGCTTCAGGCCAAGTATCTCACCATTCTCAATATCGACATGCTCAAGTTCTACGAGGATGGAACACTCAACAAATAAGACGAAAATATTAACAGTATAGCATTATGAAACACAAGAAAATCAGTACGGTCTGGATCATCGTTGGTGCCTGCTTCCTCGTTGCCATCGTGGCATGGCTTCTCTCTGGAAACAAGGAGGAGGAGACCATCAACTTCACTACCGAGACCGTGAGTCTGGGCAACATCCGCAACAGCATCACCGCCACAGGTACCGTCTCACCGGTAGACACCGTCGCCGTCGGTACGCAGGTCTCGGGTATCATCGACAAGATCTATGTTGACTTCAACTCCCCCGTGAAGAAGGGACAGATACTGGCTGTGCTCGACACGAAGAACCTGACCAGCCAACTCAATTCGGCCAAAGCCAACGCACGCAGCGCCCAGGCCAACTTGCAGAGCGCCAAGGCATCGCTGGCCTATCAGCTGGCCAACTACAACCGCTACAAGACGCTCTACAAGAAGGGACTCATCAGTGCCAACGACTACGAAAACGCATATCTCGCCTATAAGCAAGCCGCAGAGCAGGTCGCTATGCAGCAACAGAACCTCGTCACTGCCCAGGAGAGCGTGAAGACGGCTGAGACCAATTTGGGCTATGCCACCATCACGTCGCCTATTGATGGTATCATTATTAATAAGTATGTGGCCGAAGGTCAGACTGTGGCCGCTACCTACAACACGCCTGAGCTCTTCGGTGTGGCCAAGGACTTGAAGAACATGGAGGTGACGGCCGATGTTGACGAGGCCGATATCGGCGACGTGAAGGAAGGCGAAAGCGTAACGTTCACCGTCGACGCCTATCCCGACGACACGTTTACCGGAACCGTGAAGCAGGTGCGCCTAGGAGCTTCAACGAGCAACAACGTCGTGACCTATCACGTTATCATCTCGGCCAACAACGAGGACTTGAAACTGAAGCCCGGACTCACGGCCAACGTCACCATCTACACGCAGGTGAAGGCCAATGTGCTCTGTGTTCCCACCAAGGCCCTGCGCTACACGCCGACCAAGGAAACCGTGGGCAAACGCAAGATTCAGGACGTCAGCAACGCCAAGAACAAGGTGTGGACGCTTGAGGGCAACACCCTCGTGGCCCATCGCGTGAGCATCGGCTCGACGGATGGCACCAATACACAAATCATCGAGGGCATCAAGAAGGGACAGAAGGTCATCACCGGAGTCAGCGTCACCGAGGATCAGCCTGAGGCCAGCGACGGCGGTGGCGAAAGTAGTCCGTTCGCACCCGGTCCGCGCAAGAACAATAAAAAGAAATAAGCTATGAACGAGAACGAATCTAAAGCCGCCGACAACAGAAAGGTAGTTATCGAGCTTCGCGATGTGAAGCGTGACTTCCAGGTGGGCGACGAGACCGTGCATGCCCTGCGCGGGGTCTCGTTCAAGATCTATGAGGGCGAATTTGTCACCATCATGGGTAAGTCGGGCTCAGGAAAGTCCACGCTCCTCAACCAGCTGGGCTGTCTCGACACCCCGACGAGTGGTGAATATTACCTCGACGGCGTCTCCGTACGCACGATGTCGAAGAGCCAGCGGGCCATCCTGCGCAACCGCAAGATTGGATTCATCTTCCAGAACTACAACCTGCTGCCCAAGACGACGAGCGTGGAGAACGTGGAGCTGCCGCTCATGTACAATCCCGACGTCTCGGCCAAGGAGCGCCGCGAGCGTGCCATTGCAGCCCTGAAGGCTGTAGGTCTTGGCGACCGCCTCTATCACCTGAGCAATCAGATGTCGGGAGGTCAGATGCAGCGTGTGGCCATCGCACGTGCACTGGTCAACAACCCCGCAGTGATTCTCGCCGATGAGGCCACCGGTAACCTTGACACCCGCACCTCGTTTGAGATTCTCGTGCTCTTTCAGAAGCTTCACGCCGAAGGGCGCACCATCATCTTCGTCACCCACAACCCCGACATCGCCCACTACAGCAGCCGCGACATACAGCTTCGCGACGGCCACGTGATCAGCGACGACTACAACCACAACATCCTCAGTGCAGAAGAAGGCCTGGCGGCTCTCCCGGCCAACTCGGATGAATGATGAATACCGGGCCATTGGCCGTGCGGACCGCTTGTGGTTCGTGGGACCGATGAAGCCAAAACATCCAACAATATGAACTATACCAATCTTTTCAAAATAGCCATCCGTGCCATCTTTGCCAATAAGATGCGCTCCTTCCTCACGGCTCTCGGCATCATCATCGGTGTAGCCTCGGTCATCACGATGCTTGCCATCGGTCAGGGCAGCAAGCGCAGCATTCAGGCCAACATCGCCGAGATGGGTAGCAACATGATTATGATCTCGCCCGGTGCGGATATGCGTGGTGGCGTTCGCCAGGACCCCTCGGCCATGGAGACGCTCAAGCTGACCGACTATCAGAGCATCAAGGACGAGTGCAACTATATCAAGGCCATATCGCCCACCGTCAACAGCAGTGGACAGTGGATTTATGGCAACAACAACACGCAGTCTACCATCTACGGTGTCAACCGCGACTACCTGGAGATTCGTCAGCTCAGTGTCGACGACGGTGAGATGTTCACCGACCAGGACATCAAGTCCAACGCCAAGGTTTGTGTGCTGGGCCGGACGGTAGTAGACTATCTCTTCCCCGACGGTTCCGATCCCGTGGGCAAGGTGGTGCGCTTCAACTCGATTCCCTTCCGTGTGGTGGGTGTGCTGAAGAAGAAGGGCTACAACTCTATGGGTATGGACCAGGACGACCTCGTGCTGGCTCCCTACACATCGGTGATGAAGCGTATTCTGGCTCAGACCTATCTGGGCGGAATCGTCTGCTCGGCCATCACGGAGGGCGTCACCGACAAGGCCACGGCACAAATCTCTACCATCCTGCGCCGCAACCACAAGCTGAAGGATGCTACGGATACAACCGAGGCTGACGACGACGACTTCAACATCCGCTCACAGGAGGAACTCTCCTCAATGATGAACTCCACCACCAACATGCTCACCATTCTCCTGGGCTGTGTGGCCGGAATCTCGCTGATTGTCGGTGGTATCGGCATTATGAACATCATGTACGTTTCTGTCACGGAGCGTACGCGTGAGATCGGTCTGCGTATGAGTGTCGGCGCACGTGGCATCGACATTCTCAACCAGTTCCTTATTGAGGCCGTAATGCTCAGCGTGACGGGTGGACTAATTGGTGTTTGTCTTGGCGTCGGAGCCAGTTATGCTGTGAAGATCTTCGCCCATTGGCCCATCTATATCGAACTCTGGACCATCATCATGAGCTTTGCCGTGTGTACCTTCACCGGTGTGTTCTTCGGTTGGTATCCCGCTAAGAAGGCAGCTCGTCTCGATCCTATCGAGGCTATCAGATACGAATAATCGTTCGTGGACTTAAAACAGTAGAGTCCGCGAAAGATCACGATAAACTATGGTACGTAAGTACTTCATAGCGCTGTTTCAACTGTTAATGTTTCTGGGGCGTGGCCGGTTTTCCGGTCGCGCCTCTTTTCGTTATTGCACAAAAAACGGCTGCGCGAAAACTACCGGCAGCCGTTCTGAAATAAGGCTTTATTATTTTTCCTTGTCTTTTACCCCTGAGCCAAACAGGGCGAAGTCTCCCTTCACAGGGTCGTCGGGGAAGACGCGGCGCATGAGTTCGGTCAGGCGCAGCGCGGCCGCCATGCTCGTTGAATGGGAGGACAGCAGCCCCAGGGCGATGGACTGCTCCACGACGTGCGTGTCGAGCGGCATGATGAGTGTGCGCTTGTCGATGATGTTGCTCCAGAGGCCGAGGTCCACCTCGCTGCCGTCGCGCACCATCCACCGGAGCCACATGCACAGGCGTTTGCAGGCCGAGCGCGTGTCGAGGGGGATGATGCCGCCGCTGCCGTGAAGCCGGAACCACGCAGTGGTCTGCTCCAGTGCCGACATGGCGGTGGGCGCAGGCAAGATTCTCATGAAGCCACAGATGGAGCCGTAGCGCTCGAGCATGGCATTGAGGGCCGCGAGCATCTGCCTCATGTCGTGGCAGGTGTAGAGCCTGTAGTAGCAGTCGTCGGTGTCGGGCAGCGACTGCTCATAGCCGCGGGTTCTCACCCATTCGAAGGGTTTGCCGTCAGCCCAGTCGAGGAGCCGCTGTATCTTGGGCAGGAAGAGGGGGCGCGAGCCATAGCTCAGACAGGCGGCCAGAAACGACATGACCTCCTGGTTCTCGCGGCCTTCCACCTGATGCATGAACCATGAAGGGTCGCCGGCGAGGAAGTCCTTGTTCTCAAACTCCACGGCCCATTGCCGGAGCATGGCCTTCTTGCCGGCACTGATGACGACGCGCTTCATCGCTCATTCACCTTTCCAAGGAGCTTGAAGCTCCCACTGTATTTCCCGCCCTTCACGGTGTAGGTCACGTCTTCGGGCATGAGCAGGCATCCGCGGCGGATGGTCTGGCGCCGTGTGCGGTCAACGTAGCGGTAGGTGCCGCGCAGGGCTTTCGGCGTGACCACCTTTCCGTTGCGCATAACGACGAAAGCCGTGCGTGCCTTGTCGCCCTTCATCTTCTGCCAGCTGACGACGATGCTGTCGCCCTGCGCGACGGCATTCACCTTCCGTTGGGGCTGACCTGTGGTTCCGGCCGACGTAGCGCATCCGGCCAGCACGAAAACCATTGCGGCCAGCAGGCCTTTCAGAGTATTCTTCATAAGCTCAAATGTTCTGTTGTTTGTCTTTGCAACGGAGGAGGCGGGGATTTATTTTAGAGGGAGCAAGATTTTCTGGGGGGTGATAGGGGCGATGGTTGCTATAGGGGCGATGGTTGCTATAGGGGCTATAGTTGCTATAGGGGCTATAGTTGCTATAGGGGCTATAGTCCCTATAGTTACTATAGAAACTATAGCCCCTATAAAAACTATCTAAACAGGCGCTGCCCTCCCCAGCCGGGGGAGGGCGGCGCTGATTCTTATCTTTAGAGCATCGCTCAGGCTTTCTTCTTTCTCAGATACTCGTCGACCTTGATGGCGGCTTCTTTGCCGCTGGCCATAGCGCGGACAACGAGCGAAGCGCCATTCTTGCAGTCGCCTGCGGCAAACACGTTGGCAGGCAGCTCGGGCAGCTGAGGCTTGAGGAATCCCATGGCCAGCAACACCATCTCAGCCTTGATGACTTCCGGTTTGCCTTTCTCCACCATGATGGGACGGCCTCCGTTGGGATTCGGCTTCCAGTCGATCTCCTGCACGCGAACGCCGGTGAGCTTGCCGTCCTTGCCCAGAAACTCCAGCGTGTTGATGTTCCAGCGACGTGTGCAGCCTTCCTCATGACTGGATGTGGTCTTCAGCACGCGCGGCCAGAGCGGCCAGGGATTGTTGGGGTCGTCGGGACCCACGGGCGGCTTCGGCATGATCTCTATTTGGGTCACGCTCTTGCAGCCCTGACGGTGGACCGTGCCGATACAGTCACTGCCTGTGTCGCCACCGCCGATGACGAGCACGTCCTTGTTTTTGGCTGTCACCAGTTCCTCTTTCTTGAACTCCATGCCGGCGAGGATACGGTTTTGCTGCGACAGCATCTCGAGCGCAAAGTATACGCCCTTGAGCTCACGTCCGGGCACCTTCAGGTCGCGTGCCGTGGGTGTGCCGGTGGCCAGCACGTAGGCGTCGAAGCCTGCGGGCAGGTGTTCTACTTCCACGGGCGTATTGTATTGGAACGTAATGCCTTCCTGCTCCATGACGTTCATGCGGCGGTCGATGACGATCTTGTTGAGCTTGAAGTTAGGAATGCCGTAGCGCAGCAGTCCGCCCGAATTCTCGCGGGCGTCGAACACCGTGACGGTGTAGCCCATGTGGTTGAGGCGGTTGGCGGCTACGAGTCCTGCGGGCCCAGCGCCGATGACGGCCACCTTCAGGCCGTTGCGCTGAGGCTCCACAATCTTCACGAAGTTCTCGGCATAGGCATGCTCGGTGATGGCGGCCTCGTCTTCACGGTTGGTTGTCGGCTCGTGGTTGACGAGGTTCAGCACGCAGGCCTTCTCGCAGAGCGCCGGACAGACGCGTCCCGTGAACTCGGGGAAGTCGTTGGTGGCGTTGAGCAGTTGGTAGGCGCGTTCCCAGTCGCCGTGGTAGAGGGCATCGTTCCACTCAGGTGGTTTGTTGCCGAGCGGACAGGCCCAGTGGCAGAAGGGCACGCCGCAGTCCATGCAGCGCGAGGCCTGCAGCTGTCGGTCGTGGGAGTTGAGTGTTTGCTCCACCTCGCCGAAGTCGTGGATTCGGTCGTTGAGTGGGCGGTATCCCGCTTCCTTGCGGGGTATGGTGAGGAATGCTTTTGGATTTCCCATTGTTGTTTCGTTTTTTTCTATAGTTGCTATAGGGGCTATAGTTGCTATAGTTTCTATAGTTACTATAGTCTCTATAGTTTCTAGAATTAATAGTCTCTTTGCATATCTGCGATCTTCTGCTGCAGCTTGCGCACCTGCTCTTCCTGCAGCACCCGCTTGTACTCGATGGGCACCACCTGGATGAAGTCCTCTACATAGCGGTTCCAGTCGTCGAGCATCGTGCGGGCGAGCTTGGAGCCGGTGTAGAGATAGTGCTGGCGGATGAGCTCGTGGAGCTCCTTGCGGTAGGTGTTCTCCTCCACGAGATTGATCTCCACCATATCCATATTGCAGAAGTAGTCGAAGTTGTGGTTCTTGTCCCACACATAGGCAACGCCACCGCTCATACCGGCGGCGAAGTTGCGGCCCGTCTCACCGAGCACAACGACGCGGCCGCCTGTCATGTATTCGCAGCAGTGGTCGCCAGCGCCCTCGATGACAGCTGTGGCACCGGAGTTGCGCACGCCGAAGCGCTCGCCCACCTTGCCGTTGATATACAGTTCGCCTGATGTGGCTCCGTAGAGGCCCGTGTTGCCGGCGATGATGTTGTCTTCGGCGGAGAAGTTGGAACGTATGGGCGGCAGGATGCTGATGCGTCCGCCGCTCAGACCTTTGGCGAAATAGTCGTTGGTGTCGCCTTCGAGCTTGAAGTCGACGCCCTTCACGAGGAAGGCACCGAAGCTCTGTCCGGCCGATCCCTTGAACTTCACGTTGATGGTGATGTCGTCGGTGGTGTCGTCGGTGGCCTCGCCACGGGCGATGGCCTCCGAACGGTGCCGCTCGATGTAGCCGCTGAGCATGGCACCCACCGCACGGTCGGTGTTCTTGATGCTGAAGTCGAGATCGGCCTCGCCATTGTTTTCTACGGCCTGGCGTGCGCCGCGTATCAGCTGCTGGTCGAGCACGCTGCTGAGGTCGTGAATCTGGTCTTCCGAGTGATAGTAGGTCGTGTGGAGATGCTGCTCCTGGTGGAGCAGACGCGAGAAGTCAAGCGACTCGTACTTGTCGCGCAGACTAGCCGGCAGCTTCCATACGGGCTCTTCGGTGGCACCGCCACAGTCGTGGAGCTGGATGAGGTCGGTACGGCCAACGATGTCCTCGAGCTTGGTGAATCCCATCTCGGCCAAGTAGCCGCGCACCTCTTCGGCCAGCATGGTGAAGAAGTTGATGACGTAGTGGTAGTTGCCGCGGAAGTGGGCCCGCAGCTTGGAATCCTGTGTGGCCACGCCCATCGGACAGGTGTTGAGGTTGCACTTGCGCATCATCACGCAGCCCAGGGTGATCAGCGCGGCCGTGCCGAAGCCGAACTCCTCAGCGCCGAGCAGAGCCATGAGGATGACGTCGCGACCGGTCTTCAGCTGACCGTCGACCTGCAGCCGCACCTTGCCGCGCAGACCGTTCTTCACGAGCGTCTGCTGCGTCTCGGAAATACCGATCTCGGGCGGTATGCCGGCGAAGCGCATGCTGCTGGCCGGACTGGCTCCCGTTCCGCCCTCAGCGCCGGAGATGACGATGAGGTCGGCCTTGGCTTTGGCCACACCGGCAGCGATGGTTCCCACGCCGCTCTCGGCGACGAGCTTCACGCTGATGGCGGCCTTCGGGTTCACGTTCTTCAGGTCGAAGATGAGCTGTGCCAGGTCCTCGATAGAGTAGATGTCGTGGTGGGGCGGGGGAGAGATGAGGCTGATGCCGGGAATGGAGTGACGCGTCTTGGCAATCACCTCGTTCACCTTGAATCCCGGCAGCTGTCCGCCCTCGCCGGGCTTTGCGCCCTGGGCCACCTTGATTTGTATCTCTTCGGCATTGACCAGATATTTCGTGGTCACGCCGAAGCGGCCTGAAGCTACCTGCTTGGTCTTGCTGGAGAGCGATATGCCGTCGATGGAAGAGTGGAAGCGCTCTTCGTCTTCGCCACCCTCGCCCGTGTTGCTGCGCGAGCCGAGCTTGTTCATGGCCAGCGCCAGTGCCTCGTGGGCCTCCTTGGAGAGAGCGCCGAACGACATGGCACCGGTGACGAAATGCTTCACGATGCTCTCCACGGGCTCCACCTTGCTGATGTCGATGGGATTGCGCTTGAAGTCGAAGAAGTCACGGATGAAGATGGGCCGGTCTTTCTTGTCGGCCAGCTCGGTGTATTTCTTAAAGTCTTCGAAACGGTTGGTTCTCACCGCACGCTGCAGGGAGATGATGGTCTCCGGATTCCATGCGTGCAGGATTCCGTCTTTGCGGTAGTGGAACTGTCCCTGGTTGGGCAGCAACTGTCCGCCGTTTTTGAATGCTCTGTTGTGGAAGGCGATGGCGTCGCGGGCGATGGTCTTCAGGCCGATTCCGCCAATCGTAGAGATGTCGGTGCCGAAATAGTTGCGCAGCAGACTCTCTGAGAGGCCGACGCTCTCGAAGATCTTTGCGCCACGATAGGAGCGGATGGTGGAGATGCCCATCTTCGCCATGATCTTCAATAATCCCTTCTTCACCGCCTTGATATAGTTGGCCTCGGCTGTGGCGTAGTTCTCCTGTATTTTCTTGCGCTTCACGAGGTCGTCGAGGATGGCGTAGACCATATACGGACACAGTGCCGACGCACCATAGCCAAGGAGCAGGGCGGCGTGCATCACCTCGCGAATCTCGCCCGACTCCACGATGAGGGCTGTCTGCACGCGCTTGCCCACGTTGATGAGGTAGTGGTGCACGGCGCTCACGGCCAGCAGACTCGGGATGCAGGCATGGCGCTCGTCGGCTCCACGGTCGCTGAGGATGATGTAGTTGCAGCCTTCGTCGACGCTCTGCTCAGCCTTGTGGCAAATGTCGTCGAGGGCTTCCTGCAGGCCTTCCTCACCGCGTTCCACTTCGAAAAGAATGGGCAGCTTCACCGTGTTGAAGCCTTTGTAGCGGATGTTGCAGAGAATGTCGAGTTGGGTGTTGGTCAGTATGGGGTGGGGCAGGCGCACCATCTTGCAGTTGCTCTCGTCGGGGTTGAGGATTCCCGTGCCCACGCGGCCGATATATTCGGTGAGACTCATCACGAGGTTCTCGCGGATAGAGTCGATGGCGGGGTTGGTGACCTGGGCAAACTGCTGTCGGAAGTAGTTGAAGAAGATCTGCGGCCTGTCGCTCAGGGCTGCCAATGGCGTGTCGTTGCCCATCGAGGCCGTGGGCTCCTGCCCGTTGGTGGCCATGGGGATGAGCGTGTCTTCGATGTCTTCCTCGCCGAAGCCGAACTCCACGCCTTTGGCTGTGAGGTTTTCTACAGCGTTTTCCACCTTGCGTCCGGAGTGAATCTTTTCCAACTGTATGCGGTTGGTGTTGAGCCACTGCCGGTAGGGGTGTTCGGCGGCAAGGCGTTCCTTGATTTCGCCGTCGTAGTAGATCTTGCCTTCCTGGGTGTCGATGAGCAGAATCTTGCCCGGCTGGAGCCGTCCTTTCTCGGCAATCTCGGCGGGGTCGAAGTCCATGACGCCCACCTCCGACGCCACCACCATCGTGTCTTTCTTGGTGATGGTGTAGCGGGCGGGGCGCAGGCCGTTGCGGTCGAGCATTCCGCCCGCAAAGCGACCGTCGCTGAAGAGCAGCGCTGCAGGACCGTCCCACGGCTCCATCAAAATGGAGTGGTATTCGTAGAAAGCTTTCAGGTCCTCGCTGATGGGATTCTTGTCGTTGAAGCTCTCGGGCACCATGATGGCCATGGCATGGGGCAGCGACAGACCGCTCATGACGAGAAACTCGAACACGTTGTCCATGCTGGCCGAATCGCTCATGCCGGGCTGCACGATGGGCTTGATGTCGTTGATGTCGCCCAGGGCGCCGCCGGAGAGCACGCTCTCGCGGGCCTTCATCCAGCCGCGGTTGCCGCGGATGGTGTTGATTTCACCGTTGTGGCACAGCAGACGGAACGGCTGGGCCAGCGACCAGGTGGGAAACGTGTTGGTGGAGAAACGGCTGTGCACCAGGGCCAGACCGCTCGTGAAATAATTATTGGTCAGGTCGGGGAAGTACTGCCGCAGCTGAAGACTCGACAGCATTCCCTTATACACAATGTTCTTACTGGAAAGCGAGCAAATGTAGAACTTGTCGTAGGGTTCGGATGGATTTTCGCGCATGAGTTCCATGACGCGGCGTTCAATCTTCTTCCTTATTAAATATAGCGTGCGCTCGAAGGTGGGCACGTTCTCGTCGGTGACGCCAGTGACGAACACCTGCTTGATGTCGGGTTCGGTCTCCTGTGCCATCTTGCCAAGACATTCGGGTTGTGTGGGCACCGTGCGCAGATGCATCAGCTGGAGGCCGACGCGCTCTATCTCATCGATCATGATGGAGAGGATCTTCTGTTGTGCCTTAGGTTCCTTGGGCAAGAACACCAGTCCGGTGCCATACTTGCCTTTCTCAGGAACGGGTATGCCTTGAAGCAGGATGAACTCATGGGGGATCTGAAGCATGATACCGGCACCGTCGCCGGTCTTGTTGTCTGCACCTTCGGCACCCCGGTGGCGCATATTCTCAAGCACTTTCAGTGCATTGTCTACCAGTTCGTGGCTTTTGTTGCCGTGGATGTTGACCACCATACCAACACCGCAGGCATCATGCTCGTACTGTGATGAATACAATCCTTTTACCATTTGTTTCCTTTCTTTTTGTTGGTTATTTGCTCGCTTTTGCTACATTTTGGTTGCAAAGTTAATAATTTTATTTCTTTTATCAAGTGTTTCTGCTGATTTATATTGAATATTTGATGCAAAACGTGCAAAAAGTTAGGATTAGTAAGCAAATAACCGTATTTTGCATGAAAGTGACGCTTAGGAGGGCCGATAGAAGACCCACCCCCATCCCCTCCCTACCGAGAGGCTGTAACAAAACCTCCGAGATCTTCACTAGCCAAACCTCCCTACACAAAAAAAATTCTCAAATTCGACAATAAAGTGACAATCTGTTTAATGAGTAATGTCTTTAGCAAGCATAATGCAACTAAAAAAAATCGAAGTACCTTTAACCTACATTATTCATGAAGATTATTTTTCACACGAATATCCATAAATTATCCATAAATTTCTCATGAATATAATCATTTACGAATAATTCATGGGTAATTTGTGATAATTCATGTCCCCAAAAAAGTAGCGTTTAATGTTCATGAATAATGCAGGTTAACGGAAGCCAATTTTAGGGTTTTGTTACAGCCTCTACCGAGGGAGGGGAGAGAACATCGGGTTAACGTAGCGGAGCCGAATGTTAGGAGGGTCGTCATTCCTGACGACCAAGATTTACGACTCCGATAATCGGTATATAACTTTCGCTAGTACTTCAAATAAACTGCCCTCAAGGTTATCTATCTCTCGTGACGACCGTCACGTTCCTTCGTGACGACCATCACGCTTGTTGGTGACGAACGTCACGTTTGCTCGTGACGACCATCACGTTGTTATGTGACGTCCGTCAAGCGTGACAACTGTCACGTTTGTGCGTGACAACTGTCGCGTTCGTGCGTGACAACTGTCACGTTTGTGCGTGACAACTGTCACGTTGACAATTGTCACGAGACATGGGCAGCCGTACCCTAAACTCCCAAGGGAGGTTGACAGGGCAAACTAACCAGCCCAGAATGGGCTGACTCTCAGTAACCCCAGTCAAGCGACGATAGGAGCGCAGACTGGGGATAGGGATACGCTTCTCTATCTGGACTCAGTGCCCCGAAGGTGGCACACCAGCACGTAGTGCGCAAATAGTTCCTACAAACATCATTTGTTATTTAATGCTCCGCTGCGCGGAAAAATCGAATAATAACGAATAACTACCGCGCGAGCCTAATTATGAATTATGAATTGTGAATTGTTAATCCCCCTCGGCTAGCCAAAATTATGAATTATGAATTATGAATTGTGAATTATGAATTACTCTCGCGCCAGCCAAAATTATGAATTATGAATTATGAATTATGAATTAAAAAAAAATCCCAGCAACTGAACGCTTCAGTTGCTGGGAAATAAAACTCGCTTATGATATGGGAAATATTACTTTACTATCATCTTCAGAGTCTTGCCATTGGAGAGCTTGACAATCTGCAGGCCCTTCGTGTTGGCGCTGACTGCGCGGCCGTCGATGCCGTAGCGGGCAACGATCTTGGCGAAAGCGTTGTTGCCGGTGGTAGTGATAGCGTCGCTGACTCCGTCAACCACTGGATTCTCGGGATTGTTGAGGTCGAGCACTACACGGTTGGAGGCTTCAGAAGTGGAGGTCTGGTTGTCGAGATCCTGCAGTGCCCTCACGTCGTAAGCGTAGTAGGGATACTCGTCGGAGAGTCCGGTGAAGGTGTAGCTCTGCTCCGAAGCGTCAACTGTGACAGTCTCCAAAGCGGTATAGACCTGAGCACCAGCCTTGAGGTTCTGCTTAACAGCGAAGGCGTCGAGCATGAAAGGCATATAACTGTAACTGTTTATTCGGATGCACATCTCCTTTGCCGACTCAGGAACGGAACCTTCCATATCAATGTTGCCTGATGCGTCGAACCCTACAGCATAGGCGTTGCCGTCTTGGAAAGTGAGAAGAAGGTTGTCGCCAGGTGTACCTACGGCCTTGACTGCTATCGTCACTTTGTTGTCGTTGTCGGCCTGGAAGGTTGGCGTGTAGATCATCGGTACATAGTAGGAAGCTTGTCCACAGCCGAGATAGCCTTGGGCGATGGTGTTGGAGATACCTGACCATCCGGGAAGAATTGTGTAGTCGTCGAAAGACATCAGCTGGTAGTCATTGCCGAGGCTTTCCGGAGCTGTCGGATCGGTTACAGTGGTGACTTCGCTGGTGATGCGGCTGAAGTCCTCAACGATGAGCGCGTGGTTCTCCTCGTCCTCTGTGGCGAAATAGGCTCCGTAGTTGGTCACGCTGTAACGTGTGGCTTTCAGCGACTTTTCCCAATTGGCGGTGTAGGCACCGCGCTCGTCAACGTCGGTCGGGTCGATAGCCACGGGGGCAGCGGGCTGGAAGGCATGATACCAGGAGTAGGTGGAATTGGTTGTGTAGCGGCGGGCAATCACTGCGTAGTAGTACTCAGCACTCGGGTCGTAGGGATCGAACGCCCTGTCAAGTTTCTCAATTCTATAACTGGTCACAGGACGGTCAAGGGAGCTTGAGACGTGCCAGTCTATGAAGCCCTCACTCGTACCAGGATTATAATTTTCACCATAGCTGTAGAAGTTGCCAGGCTCATTGATCATTTCAAAATCAAAGGGCCGGTTGGTTGTAATGGCCACAGAGTCGACGGCCAATTTGTAGCCTTCAGGGAAATTGTCTGCAATCAATCTCACTCCACTATAAATATTGGAGAGGTCGCCAGTGTACCAAGAATAGAGCATGTTCTCATAGGTCATGTTGTTGAGGAAGTACTTCGCCTCATAGTATCCCTGCTGCTCCCACTGACCATCACGCTGGTAGGCAAGAAGGATGCGACTGTCGGCCAATTTGTCGGCGGAGGCATTCGCCGGCCCTGTCACACCCATGAAGAATTCGCACTGTTTCATAGTGGCATTGTTTGATGGGAGGCAAATGGTGTCGGCAGAGACAAGCCCCATTGTTCCTTTCAGCCCCACCCCGTCCTCAACAGACAGGTTGCCCGTGAAACCATCGGGAACCGTCTCATCTTCGAAGTCGTAGAAGAAGCTCGGAGTCAGCTCGTCGCTCGTCCACACTTTCTTTTTCAAGCCGATGAGATATGTGTTGGCCGCACGGACGGATTCCCAGTTGATGGTGAAACCCGAGTCGGTGACGTTGGTAATGGGTTTCATCGTGGGCTCAGCCACAAAGTTGTCGGCAGAAACCCTGACGTTGACATCATCGATGATGGCCCAGTCGTAGGTCATCAGATAGATTCTGAATGCCGGATTGGAGTTGTAGCAGTCGAATGTCCAAGTATAGTATTGCCATCCGTCGTCGCCACCGAAGATTCTGAAAGTGGATGTCGCATCCTTGCCATTATACCAGTTTCCTTCGCTATCGCCTACATATCCCATGATATTTACATTACTCTTATATCCTGGCCATCTTCTTGCACGGAAGGTTACGGTGACGCTGCCTGAATAGTCCTGGGCCGGCGTGGCGATAAAAGCCGAAGTCTGATAGGCTGCTCCCGGAGCGCGCAGGCCTGCTGCGCCACCGGCCTGGGCTACAAAGTCGCCTATCCATCCACTTTGCTGCGTCAAATTGGCATCTATATCATTGGTTGTCCCTTTCCAAGTGTTGGCCACCCAATTGACGGTGTCGGGATTGCTCTCGCTGCCACGGGTAAACTTGGCGAAGTCCTCATTCACGACTTCTGTTTGCTGCGACTGAGCCTTGGCTGAAGTCAAACGTTTCAGGCCCTTACTTGAAGCTGTGTTCACATTAAGGGCGGCTTTGGTCTTCAGTGGGGCAACAACACGCGACGGCACGCGACTCCTTGGGTCCGACTTCTGTAGCGGCTGCTGCGCCGTGACTGTCATGGCAGAAGCTAATAGTGCGGCTACGCCGAAAGCCTTCATCAAAGTAGATTTGTTCATATTGATCAGGTTTATTGTCTCCGACCCTCTTACTTGGTTCTACCCGCGTCGGGACAAGCAGGGTCGGAAAGGCTTGTCCGTCGACGGGTTCTTTCTTTTCAACTGAGGCAAAATTCGGAAAAAACAGTCAGAAAAAGAACGAAACATTGTCAATTTGAGTCCTAATTTGGGAATTAGGACTCAAATCGAAAGGAAACAGGACTGAAATGGGCTAAGAATACTGCCGGCGAACAAGCATGGAGAACGCATTCTCAGCGCTGCGACTCCTTGATATATTCGGTGGGCTTCAGACCAGTGATGCGCTTAAAGGTGGCGAAGAAATTGCTGCGCGTGTGGAAGCCAACGCTCTGCCCAATGCCCTCGATGGTCATGTGGCTGTAGTGTTCCGGATCCTGCATCCTGCGGCAGGCCTCGCGAATGCGGTATTCGGCAAGCAACTGCGGGAAGCTCTTTTGCCATTGCTCGTTGATGGCCTGCGAGACCAGCTTTTGCGAGACGTCGGTGAGCTCGGCCATACGGCCGAGCGACATGTCTTCGCTGCACAGCTCGTCGGGATTGGAAAGCACGCTCTCGATACGCCCCACGATGTCGGCTCTGAGCCTGGGATTCATCTGGCTCTTTTTCGGCTTTGGCGCAATGGTCTCCTGCATGGTCTGGTAGAGCTTGTGGTAGCTCTCGCGCAGCAGCCTGTTGCGGCGGAGGAGGGCGACGGAGAATCCGATAACCGAAATGGCAAACAACAGCACGATGGCCACCCCCATACGCATGCGTCTCATGCGCTGCGCCGAAGCCGCCACCTCACGGTTGGCCACAGAGAGACGCTGCATGAGCCTGATGCGCTCCATACTGGCGAGTTTGTTGCCAAAAAGCAAGCTGTCCTTCGATTTCAGATAGAGATACTCGTAGTCCTTGGCCCGCTGGCTGTAGCTCATTTCCTTACAGGCCATCATCAAGTAGCGGTAAGTCTCGGTCTCAAGGTCCTTTATCCCATTGTCCTTGACCAACTGGAGCAGACGCTTGAGTTTGGTAATGGCTTCTTCAGACCTGCCTGTCTTCATCAAGCAGAAAGCCTGCAGACTATACACCGAAGCGACATAGCGCAACGAGTCGGGACTTGGGGGTATGGCGGCCAAGGCTTTATCAGCAAGAGATAGGGCCTCATCAAATTTCCCGTTGCTGACGGATTGGCAAATCCTCACCAATTGCTGGGCCAAAGGGAGGTTGTCGTTGGTTGAAGGGATGGGAAGTCGCCCGAAATAGGCAATCTCCTTGGCCAGACTCCTATAGTCGACACAGGCGTCAAAGCCAACGCTCATCCACATCATATTGCAGAAATTGATGAGCATGATGTCCCACTGGCGCGTGTTGGCTGCGGCATAGAATCCCTTCTTGTAATAAGGCAAGGCCTCCGCCATACTCTCGGGGTTCACATATTCGGTCTGGGTCAGCTTCAGGTTGCCAAGGTTGACGTAAATATAGGGGAGCAACTCTCCATCGTTAGTCGTGGAAAGTTCCAAAGCCTTGGACAAATAGGTATAGGCTCGCTCATAGTCGAAGAACTCAAACGACATGATGTAGCCCATGTTGTTGAGCGCGCGTGCGGCGTCAATCTGCTTCTGTCTGTCGTCAGCGTCTATTACGTAGCGGTTGTAAACCACATTGAGGAAAAAGAAGGCCGAGTCGATACTGCCTCCGTTCATAATCAGGTTTACCGCCCTGTTGCTCAGTTCCTTCGACGGCACAGCGCTCCACCGGTCGAAGTAGTCGCGCTTCTCATTCTGCCGTGCGGCCTGTAGGGGAAGGGCCGAACCGAAAAGCACTATATATATAATAAGGAGTAAGCGGTAAACTTTATAAGGCAACATGTCAATTGGGTAATTTGATTACAAAGATAAAAAAAAGTTTGGATTTTCTTGCTTGTACAGAAATCTTTTTTTATTTTTGTAGCACTTTCAACCATCAACAAAAAGACACAGTATGAAACGAAACCTCTTTGCGTGCTGTGCGCTTTTCTTTCTTTCTTTTCACGCAAACGCACAAACTTATTTGAGTTGTGACTTCGAGGATGGTATGCCCTCAGGTTTCACGCTCATCGACGGTGACGGCAATACGCCTTCGCCCGACGCTCAGAAACTGGGATTTGCCGTAGGTACTCCATGGATTGTACTCATGCCCGGCGGCGAAAGCAGTCATGTGGCTTGCGCCACCTCCTGGTATTCGCCCAGCGGAACTTCCGACGACTGGCTCATCACGCCCGCTTTCACTGTCGATGCCGACAACGTGTCGCTGACCTGGCGCGCAAGATCCTCGCAGCGCAGCGCAAAGTATCATGAGAGCTACAGCGTCTATGTGTCGACGACGGCAGGCCGCACAGCAGCCGACTTCGACAAGACCGCACCTCTCTTCACCACAGATGCGGAGCCCTACGAGTGGACTTCGCACAGCGTGGACCTCTCTGCCTATAAGGGAAAAACCATCACCGTGGCCTTCGTGGATCAGGGAACCGACAAGGCCTACCTCTATCTCGACGACCTGAATGCCTCAGTCTGGAGTCATCTCGCAGCCAAGAGCAGCTTGCGCGGCAAGACCTACAGTATGGAACCGCAGTACCCCGTCATCACCGTCACGAATCGCTCGGAAAGTGCTGTCGACGGATTCGACATCACCTACGACTTTAATGGGGCTTCACAGACAAAGCATGTTGACGACGTGCTGCAGCCCGGCGAGAATGTTGACATCACGCTCGATAGTCCGGTGCAGTTTGGTCGTCACGACACGAAGGTCTGCAAGCTGACCGTGGCCGACGCTTCTTCTGCTTATCAGGAGACGGACACTGTGACGAGCTATGGCCGCAAAGTACTGGGCGAGGAATACACGGGCACGTGGTGTTCATGGTGCGTGCGCGGCATCGTGTACATGAACAAGCTCCATGAAAGTGCTAAGGACTGGTTTGTCGGCATTGCTGCCCATGGTGGCAGTGATGTGATGTATAACTATTATAGTAAGGGCGTATTCGGTCTGTACACCTCAGACGGCTTCCCTTCTGGCTTCATCGCAAGAAAATACAAAGGTATTGATCCAAAAGACTTCGAGACGACAGCCCGCATGGCTTTGGCCTCGGAGAGCGTCTACTCGTCGATGGACGTGACAACGGAAGTCCCTGACTTCAACGCCCGTACCATCAACACCACGACGACGCTCTACTTCGACAAGAACTACGACAGCCACAAGTTCCGCATCGGATACATTCTCTTGGAGAACAACGTCCATCATCCCGAGTCGGGATCAGGCTATGCTCAGAACAATGCTGCCTACAGCATCGCTGCCGGTGGAGCCGGTGGTGTGATGGGCGGTTGGGAAAAGTTGCCTAAGATTGTGGAGCCCGAGGATATGTGGTTCCATGAGGTGGGACTGTGGTACGACACTGATATCAATGGGCTTGACCTACTGCCCCAGACCATCAAGAAGGATGAGCCCATCGTCATCAGTCACACGCTGACCATCCCCGACGATGTGGACGTAGACACGCTGCGCAACTGCGACGTCGTGGTGGTGCTGATTGACGCGAGCGACGCAAACTCTGTGGCCCGTGCCATCAACGCAGAGAAAGTGCAGCTCGATCCCAACGCCACTCCGCTTGTTGACGTTGCCGCCCGCTGGTTGAGCCTGCATCCTACCGATGGCATCAGCAATGCCACGCTGAAGGATAACGACAGTGCTGCGCCCGTGGCTTATTATTCAGCCGATGGTCGCCGCTTGTCAGCTCCGCAACCCGGCCTGAACATCGTCCGTTATAGCGATGGCAGCTGCCGCAAGGTGGTTGTCGGGGAATAGAATTTCTTATACCTTATTTATATAGTGCCCATGAACTGCCGGTCAGCGACCGATGGCTCATGGGCATTGTTGTAGGAGAGTCAAAAACATCCACAAAAGTTTGCAGATTACAAAATAAATATCTATATTTGCAAAAAAGATAAATTCAAATATGGCAAGAAAGAAAAAATTATCCAAGAGCGAGTTGAGGGCAATGTTGCCAGAGAAACTCAACAAGTTTGGTGAGTGGTTTTTCTCTGATGACAAAGATAAGCTCTATGTTGAAATCAAAGACATGAGGGCTGTCTTAAAATGAGATATTACCTAGATACCAACATACTTATTTATTAGGGTGTCCAATTCGTTGTGCCAATTTTAGCTCACTTTTCTGAGCGTCTTGGTCCGTTCTGTAACCCAATTCTTGGGCAGGTGCTCGGTTGACCAGGCACTGATGTCCTTCAGTTTCACA
>Ga0256404_1004545_pt1 | contig 26042 bp, 22 predicted proteins | sample RumenRJG_01DNA_FD_185990 | JGI IMG/M metagenome (GOLD analysis project Ga0256404, IMG submission 185990) | Bovine rumen microbial communities from Lethbridge, Alberta, Canada - RJG_01 | ecosystem: Host-associated > Mammals > Digestive system > Stomach > Rumen | place: Canada: Alberta | collected...
GATGATACAATATCAGCGAGACTTACTCTCATGTTAGCGTTAGATTTCAGAAGGTATAAGAACTATTTCAGAAAGGAAAGAAGTGGTCAAAGAAGTTAAAGACGCTGACAAGCGTTATGACTACGTGAATGACTACATCTACGAAAGTAGTCAGTCACGAGACAGTCTTAAAAGACTAATTGAACGGGTAATCTTAAACTACAAGAAACATCCATCGCGCAATACATACAAAGAAAATGCCTACAAATATTACAAAAGTTATGTGACGGATCACCGAGATGATCCAGTGTCGTGCAACTATCTGAAAGGCATGTGCGACAGTATTCCAGAAGCCACTAATGACACCATCTTCAATGCGGTTGAAACGGTTGTCTCCATGGCACAAGGCGGTATTGGTCAATTTGAATATCAACCGGCAGATGAATATTTAGATAAAGATCCTGAACTTGCCGATGAACAATCTGCTTTTCTGAAATACATGTATGAGAGTAATCACCTAGATGCTTTGGCACCAGAAACTATTCGTAAAGGCGTAATGCAGGGGCAGTTTAACTGGATGATTAAGCCCAGTAAGCGAGGCTTCAAAATATCGCTCATTGACGCTTACAAGATGATTATCGATCCCCGAGCGAGCAAAACTAACCGTCCCCGTTATATCGGGTATCAGGAAGTCGAGAGCTGGTCTGATATTAAGGATTACTTAACGACGGTAAAAGAAGACGGACGCTACTATGTCAATGTGATAAACGACGTTGACATGTATATGGACGAACTTCGAAGCTTCGGTGAACCGCGATCAGGTTATGAGCGTTGGAGTGCTGAACTATCGGAAGACCTAAATACTTTCCAATCTATTTACCGCACTGCCTTTATGCGTGGCAGTAAATCAGTTGACAAGAAGGGTGAGAACACTAAGAACCCACTAGCTGAGCCTGGCTATAAAGGCGATGATGTCGAAGTATCGTATCTATGGGATCTAGATAGCGACATCTATTTTGTCGTTATTAACCGACGTTTTATCGTTTACATGAAGAATAACCCGTTAAGCAAGAAGATTAAGATTAATATTCCCTACAAAGATCTTAAAACGGGTGAGCTAAAGAGCAAGAAGGTTGATTACGAAGTAAAAGTAGATAGCCCACTAGTGCATCGGGGTTATATCGATGCCGATTGGGAAACCTATCCAATTACACCTTTGTTCTACTGTCTAGATGATTTCGATAACATTTGCAGCAAAGAAAGTGTGCTGGAACATGACTTCTCGATCATGGCACCAATCACTTTTATGTCCACCAGTTATGATGCTGAACGCTTTGCTAGCACCTCTTCGGTGGCTGGGGCAATCACCGAAGGAACACAGAACACGCTAACTGTGCTCAATAAATCCTACGATTTATCGGCAATTACTTCTAGCATTCAGCGGAGCGAAGAGCGAATTAAACGGATGATGGGAGCGACAGATCAATTTGAACTGATGCAACTGCTCAATAACCGAGCTAGCGGTGCCGAAGTAAGTATGGCAAATGGAGCAGTTTCCCAGCGAATGAATATTCTCCTAGCCAAGGTGGAAGATGGCTACGCCGAACTCATGACCAAGATGCTCAAAATGCAGATTATCTTTTCTGATGACGATGCAGTTTATACATTCCCCTATAAGGATGGCGTGAGTGCCTTTACCAATGAAGATCTAGTAGGCAATAGTCTAATTAGGGTTAAACTAGCGTCTCGTATTAAGGTGGAACAGCAACAGCAAAGCCAGAATGCTCTCATGGTGCTTCAAACGCTGTCTGGGCTATCCCAAGCCGGCGTTAATCTTAACAATGTAATCTCTTCTCTTGTGCCAATTATTACCCAAGGGGTAGTTAATCGTCGCACCGCAGATAGTTTCATTAGTAGCGATCTGAAACTGGATCCAGCAATGCTTAATGCTGCGATAAATGAGAATGAGAAACAGCGCGAGAAACAGCGTGCCGAAGGTCCAATGACGTTAGATGATATGGCAAGCCTAACTCCTGACCAAATGAGTGATCTAGAAAATATGGCACAGGGCATTGTAAACCAACAGGGTCAGACTGGTCAGACAGACGATTACGGCAATACTGAGAGCAATCTAGGTAATAACGAACTTGATCAGGATGCTCTTGCCGAATTACAGCAGTATATGCCATCAGACGCCACAGGAGGCTCTCAGAGCGGTCTTACGAGCGAAGATGACTATTTATCCAACTCTGACGCTAACACGTCTCAGAAAGGCTCATATGACGTCTCAGGGGCTATTCCAACGGGTGCAGACCAGGTATCACCAATTCCCAAAGGAATGACGCCGGATATGGCTGGAAATGTCGCCAATCAATCATCCCAAGGGGCTGGTCCAGTAAGGAGTTAGTATGGAAGAAAAGATCCCCAGTGAAACTGATATTCTCGATTTAGCAATCCGCAGTTATGGCAAGACTAATCTGCTAAAACACTACAATACATTGCTTTCTCAGGTAGCAAATAAGATGAAATCATCTGCTGCCGAACAGAACCCTATGCTTATGGCGGAGCAGAATGCTCTTATTCGAGAAATTACTCGTAAGATTAACCATATCGTTAGCTACTCGGAAAAAAGTTCAGATAATTTACGCAGTGTTATATAATCGTAAGGGGCATACACCGCACTCCGTATGCCCTTTTTTGTTTTTTATTATTTTTTCTTGTATTTTCTTGTATTTTTCTTTCACCTTATTTCCCCTTGTGCTATACTATTTGCAGGTAAGTTGTTTCTTACCTAGCATGTAAAAATTTAAGCAAGGAGAAATATGCCAGAAGCAGCAATAGAACCTGCAACGCCAGTTGTCGATACTGCTGTTCCTACATCCGCACCGACGTCTTCCGCAGATGTAGCAACACCAGAAACAACCAACCAGGTCGTTCCAGAAAATGACGCTCAGGGGCAGACTAATCAGCCAGTAGATCAGACAGCAAATACACTGACTGATGACGAGAGCAAGTATCTTAAATCGCAGAACATTGATTTATCCCAGTTTGGGATCGATGCGTCTAATCACACCGCCGTGGATAATTTCATTAATTTCCACAAATCAATGCGTAAACCGGAGCAACCAGTTCCCAGCGATTTTGCCCAGACTCCAAGTCCCCAGACGGCACCTACACCTGCACCACAGCCAGCGGTCAATGTGCGAACGCCTAGTCAGCTCGACATCATTACGATGAAGAACTATCTAGATAGCACTTATCCGGAGTCCAAAGATAAGATGGGCACAAAACAGTTTTATGACGACATGCGTAGTTTTGGTCTATCTCCGGTGACAGCAAATGGTGAGTTTAATGTTTCCGCCATTACTCGCTATGCTGACATTGTGAATACCAAAGCTGAGAATGAACGGTTAAAGGCAAACTCCAATCGGGTAAACCCTAATCTCATTCCCGACGCTACCAATTCCATGGACGTCACAAATAACACCTTTTCAGCCCAATCTCCAATGAACCTGAACCAAGCCGAGAATATTGTTATGGCAGGTAATCGTGAAATGCGATCGGGCAAGACCCTTTCCGCCGAAGATCAAGCCGTTTACAATCAGGCGGTTCACATGGTGCAATACGGTAAGTAGATTATTTTCTCCTGCACAGAAGGAGACTAAATGATCTGTAATGTAAATCAGAAGGTCGCTAGTCAACCACTATCGCCTGATGATCACATCCCACTACTTCAAATGAAGTATTCGGCAAACATTCTGGAAGATAAGTTTGCCTCATTCGCTGGTCTAGACTACTTTCAGCCCGAAGTCCAGCAAATGGAACTGACTGGTGACTTAAAGCACAGTCAGAGCCTAATTGTCCGTTTTAAGAACCACGACAATCCGTTTAATCACGTTGAGATTTCAGATGTCGTTTACAAGTCGGACATGAGTTGCCCACCACAGATTGATTTCCAGTGTACGCCTGGTTGTATCTCAACCGCACCAAGTTGGCGTCAGAAGGAAATCCGCTTCGATAAATACTATCGTGTCGGCGCTCAGTGGTGCACACTATTGGAAGACGTGACTTACGAAACGCTTGATGAGCGTATGCGTGAGAGCTTAGAAGATCAGAAGAAAGTCCAAGGTATCTTGGCTTGGAACTACCTGATCTGCCAGAGCATTGCTAATCCAGCTAAGACGCTTAACCCGATTGATGCTAAGTGCTTCCCAGTTCATTACATCGATGGTGGTTCAGCCGCTGCTAACGCTTACCCGCTACTAGGTCAGGTGATTGGCTACATGAAGGCAATGTTCGGTGGAACGACTGACTTTGCTATTCTAACGAACCGCTTCTTTGAGCAGGATATTATTTCGGCAGATAGCAGTGCTCATAACTACGCCAATACAGGTATCCCAACAGATTGGGGCACCAAGACAGCTCTGATTCAGGGTGGCTGGCGTCCAATGGCACCGTTTGGCGGTCGTCTATGGGGTGAGCAGATTCTAATCGCTCCTGATAGTGTTGACTTCTATGGTAAGACGTCTGACGGTAAGGCTATTAACTACAATCCGTTTGTGAATGACGATCTAACGAAATACTACATGGTGATTGTTTCGCGTCGTGCCTTCTACACGGGTGTAGTTCCATTTGGTCCACAGCAGCATTACTTGCCAACTTGTGAAAACAAGTATGAGAGCTTGGAGCAATGGTTCCTAGGCTACAACGATATTCTCTTCCCGAACGAAGTATTCGTTATCGCCTTTGATCTAAACTGCCCAGAAGGCACCAAGCCGGGAACGGCAGGGACAGGTAATTAGTCTATTCCACATGGGGGAGCGTTTGCTCCCCCTACGGTAGAAACTAGGAAAGGATATAGAGAATACAGATGAATGAGTTTAACAGTTCCGTATACCAAGCATGGTGCGGTGGTAGGTGTGCCGGTAATAACCACATACCTTACGCTAACGCTTTGCTGGCTTCTACGGTAGATAGGAATGCGGAGAATGACGCCAATAGTCAGATCCGAGTGGATGATGACACCACTCGTGCCACAATCCAAAAGGAGTTTGACGAAAGCCAAGTTATTCAGAATGCGATTGCAGGTCGTCTAATTACAGGCACGGGCAATAATGCACGTTCCGAAGCTGAACTAACTAAAAGTATACTTGATAAACTATCCACCACTTACGATAAGTTAGTCGATGTAGATACTAAGCTAAACGCTCTGAATTCGCTTCTAACGGCTCTTAATACAGTTAATGGTAAGTTAGATACTCTCATCACTAATACAACCAAGACGGAGACTACGAAATGACGCCAGTGTATAATCCACACAATTGCCGACTATGCAACCAGTGCCATCAGCCAAAGTGTGTCTGCGACAAGTGCCATCGGCCAAAGTGTGACTGCGACAAGTGCCATAATCGAGAGAAGCCTTATCCGGTAGCCACACCAATGGCTTGCACGGCAGACGAGTGCGAGAAGCGAGAGAGTAATGTGCGAATTTGTTCGTTTACGGTGAAGAATAAGAGCGAAGTGCGTAATTACTTTAATGCTCTGGTTTATTGTCTGGAAGACAATACTTCTTACTGGGTAGATAACGACGGTAATGCCATTATCACCTATCGCTTGCCAATCTACGAGAATGACTGGAACCCGGAAACTGATACCACGGCGATGAATACAGTTTATGACTTCAAAAACAACATTGCCTACGTCTACAATCCGGCAGGTGAATATCGCACATTTAAGTTAGAAGGGGGTAGCAAATGAGTAGGCTCAGAACCCTAGTTGACCAGAACCACGTGCCAAAAGATGGTCTTTACTGCAATGTTATAGTAGTAGATCCAATTAGCAAGAACACTTATCTGTATGATGGAGATGGCATTTACACTCTACTTGGTCAGAAGGGAAATACTGGTGAAAAGGGAGATACTGGTGAGAAGGGCGATACTGGTGAGAAGGGCGACGCTGCGGAGATCTTTGTAGGGTCAGTGGCTACGACTGATCCAGGAACCGATGCCACAGTGACCAACGCAGGGACAACAAAGACAGCGGTCTTTAACTTCACCATTCCACGTGGAGCTAAGGGAGAAAAAGGTGAACAGGGTCCACAAGGCGTCCAGGGTCCACAAGGAGTGCAAGGCGTCCAGGGTCCACAGGGCGAAGTTGGTGCTCCGTTCCAAATCAAGAAGATTTATAAATCGGTATCAGCGATGGAGGCTGATTTTAATACCGATGATGTCAATCGAGGTGAATTCGTTATTATCTCGACTGACGATACTGACGACAAAGACAACTCCAAGCTTTACATGAAGGGGTTAACAGTCTGGGAATACATTAACGACCTATCTGGTGCACAGGGTATTCAAGGTCCACAAGGTATCCAAGGTGAGCAAGGCGTGCAAGGTAAGGCTGCGACTGTCTCAGTCGGCACCGTAACCACTGGTGAAGCTGGTTCAACCGCCTCCGTAGTCAATGTTGGAACGTCGGGTGATGCTGTTCTAAATTTTACTATTCCACGAGGCGATAAGGGCGATATTGAAGACATAACTACGGCTATTAACAACATTTATCCGCTAAAAGTCGACATTGCTCCGAGTGTTGGGATTGGAAGTGATGAGACAGATCCTAATACTGATACTACATCGCTAGCGATTGGTGAAGGTGCCACTGCTGGCAATTTCTCGTCTGGTCAAGATAGCTATTCCATAGCTTTGGGCTATGCTTCCACAGCTAGTGGCATCGCATCAACTGCTTTGGGCTTTCATTCCATGGCTGCTAGTAATAGCTCAACAGTTTTGGGTGTTAGTTCCAAGGCTACCGGTGAATACTCCACAGCTTTGGGCTGTTTTTCCGTAGCTGAAGGTTACAATTCCATAGCTTTGGTCCGACAGGCACATGCTGTTGGGGATAGTTCCATATCTATTGGATACAAATCCAAAGCCAGTGGTGAATACTCAATAGCCATGGGGTCAAAATCCGGATCTGGTGGTGAATATTCCATAGCCATTGGGTCAAACTCCGAAGCCAGTGATGAAGACTCAGTAGCCATTGGATCTGGATCAACAGCCAAACTTGGTTCTACATCATTGGGACAAGACGCCACAGCTAGTGGCTCCTCATCTGTCGCCATCGGCTTCAATAGTAAAGCTACTGAGGCAAATGAATTCTCTGTCGGAGATACGAGCCTAACTCGTCGCATTACTCACGTCACTGATCCCACAAACGACCAAGACGCCGCTACTAAGAAGTATGTTGACGACCAGTATACTACCTTGGAAACCACAGTCGCAGGCAAAGCAGACACTTCAGCACTTGTCAACTATGCAACCAAGACCGAGTTATCTGCTAAAGCAAATTCATCAACTACATTAAGTGGATACGGAATAACAGATGCTTACACGAAGGCTGAGGTCGACAATGCCATTCAATCGGCAATAAATAATCTTACTAATGGCGAGGAGGTTAGCTACTAATGAAAGTGCTAGTTAATGAGTCGAGCCTTGAAAACATCGCAAACGCTATTAGAAGTAAAAACGGCGATACCGCCAAATATAAGCCGAGCGAAATGAGTTCAGCTATTAGTAATATAACCACCACGACAGTAAGCCCTAACTACAACATCAGATTTGATAATAGCAACAACGAAACAATCAGTCTAGGTTGGCTTAGAACAGATAATATGACTAGCATGCAAAACATGTTTTATTACTGCTCTTCATTGACAAGTCTAGATTTATCTAAATTTAGCACTGGCAATGTAACTAATATGGATAGTATGTTCAATGGATGCCGTTCATTGACTAGGCTGGACTTGTCGAGTTTCAACACTAGCAATGTAACTAATATGGATAGTATGTTTGATGGATGCAATAGATTGACTAGTCTAGATTTGTCGAGTTTCAACACTAGCAATGTAACTAATATGCGTTTTATGTTTGGTGGATGCAGTTCATTGACTAGTCTAGATTTATCTAAATTTAGCACTAGCAATGTAACTAATATGAATAGTATGTTTTATGGATGCACGGCTCTTAAAAATCTGGATATTCGTAATTTTACTTTTGCGCAATTAACTGACGGAAAGCCTTATAACTGGGATATATTCGGCAATGTTCAATATTCTAATGGGTTAATGCCTGCTGACTGTAAAATTATTGTCAAGGATGATGCCGTTAGAAATTGGATTAAAAGTGCCAAATATGCAACAGGTTGGGGGGATACTGATTACAAAACTTATGGCGATTATTTTACTAATATTAAAACAGTAGCGGAGCTTTAGAAAAGGAGAAGAATATGGCATGTGCTAGTTGCAACAATAATTATACGAGACCAAATCCATGCAACCCGTGCAATAAGCAGACTGATACTTGCGATGATGCTGTGCAGATAGCCTACGTTCCTGGCACGGCGTGCACTATTGGGATAACGTATAACTGCATAACATCAACCCTTTCGTTAAAGGAAGGTATTCAGAACTGCGAAACAGACACTCGCATGGTTTGGAATGCTGATACTGGCTGTATTAACTATTACAGCGAGCGATATACGAACAACATGGAGACCGGAGTTCCTAACATTATCTGTGCCAGCGAGATTGCGTCGGCAATTAACCTTTGCGATCTCAATGACGTTTCAGATAATGCCTGTGACCCCGACCAGTGTGCCTTATTGGTTTATCAGAAGACCGCTAATTGTGGTGCCAACTGTAAGGGTGTCAACGATATGTGGGTGCCATGGACAGTGGCTGATCACAAATCAGACTACTTAACTTATGTGATGGGCTTCAATGACGAAGGTTGTCCGATTGTTCTTGATGTTCCTGGTGATAAGTCTAAATACTGGTGGGCTATGTGGCGTGGTGATAGCAAGTTTGGCTATACCCAGCCGAATAAGGTGGATAATCTACCAACTGATAGTAATGGCGATCCACTCGTCATCTCACAGAACGCTGATGGTAGTCCAATCGTTGCACCAGTTAAGTTGGGCGATATATTTAAGCCGAGCGAGTGCACTTACTTTGACCCTGCTAATGGCTATGCAATTGCTAATCCAGGCGGTAATGAGATCTGCTACTACGAGTTTCAAGGACGTATGAATATCTCACTAGATATGGTAGTCACTTCGGCTCGTGAGCAAAAAGTCTACTTTAACGAGCATATTGCAACCATACATGACACAAGGTTCTTCCCGAACATTGGTGATGGTGAATATATCGACCTTCCGGTCCATGCTGTTTGGCAGAATAACTCAGATGGAAAGATTATGCCGATTTGGCTACGTATCGATAATCAAGGTAGATTACTACTAAGTGGTGAAGAGACAGCTCGCACAATGAGTGGTAAGGCTAATTATATTGCACTCGGTATAGATGATGCGGTTGATTGGAAGTGGCGAGGCTAGTAAGGAGATTAAATGGATAATAAGGAATACACCCAAATCAGAGAAGATCTAGCCGGCATTAAACGAGATATTGCCAACGTGCGAGATACACTAGAAGAATTCAAAGAAGAGAGCAACAGGGCAAGTCATGAGCTAGCCGAACGGGTCAGTAAGTTGGAGGTATTCCAGGCTGAGCATCGTGTGGCAATAGAGAGCATTACAGATGACCACCAGGAAGTGATTGATAGCCAAAGGGCGATCGATAATATTCGAAAGTTTCTATTTGCTATCGGCACTGCTGCCGGTGGTGCCCTTGTTATCGCTCTACTTAATATGATAATCGAGGATGGTAAACCGCTATGAGTTGTCCAGACTGTGGAAAAATAACAGAGTGCGATAGTCCCCAGACTAACTATGTCCGGATCGGTTATGTAGAGAACGAACCAACCACAATTGGTGTTTACTCGTCATGGGGCGACAGTAAAGTAGATATTCTTCCATTAATTCAGAAAGGTGAAACTAACACCCATCTGGATCTAAATAAGAAAGATCGAACTCTTGATTACTATCAGGAGCTATGGATTAGTTCTAATGGTCATAAAGGCTGTATCAATGAAATCTGTCTAACTGACGTATTTGCTCTGATGCACCTTAATGAGATCGGTGATGTTAACATACCAAACCCACACACGGGTGAGACGATTATCTACAATGAGACTACTGGTAAGTGGGAAGCATACGACCTAGCTGGGAATATCACTAATTTACAGAACCAGATTAACAACTTAGACGGACGTGTTAAGAAATTGCAGGAAGACTTCAATAATACCCAAACCCAAATACAGAAGCGTTTTACGACAATTGAGAATAGGATTTCTGATATTGAGAATATAATCTACAATTACCCGTCTGATAAGACAACCAAGATCCCCCGAGGCAATATCAATATATTCAGTGGTGATTGGGGTGGCAATGCGTATATCCGATCACGTGATGGGACAAATAATGACGATTTGAGGTTCTCGTAATGGTGCAGAGCGTGCAAATCCGTGGAACGCACGTCAATGTTATTAACGGTGCTATTGACCTAAATGTCCAACCAACTGGCACAGTTGGTCTAGACAGCCATCTATCTTTGGTGTATGGTGACTGGTCGCTACCTTCGGCTGGTGGATCGCGAGTTAAGCGTAGTCAGGTCAGTGCTGATGTCGACGTTGTTATTTCCAACCAGCGAGATGCTGGTAATGGAGCCGTCACATTCAATGTGTCTACACACTACCACAACTTCAAACGCACACTGATAAACGACCAGCCAGTTATTCTTCCCTACACAATCCATATTTATGGTTCACAGGAGCGGGCAGACGAGAAGTTCTCAATCAGTGGCAACATTCAGTCTTCTGCTAACTACCCAGACGTATCGTTCAACTACGATGTGACCGTTCCCGCGTTAGGAACAATCTACGTCGGTCTCGGACGGTATTGGAATGATATTGGTAATTCAAATATTGATGACGAATTTAGTGGCGGACTAGATGTCTACAACCCCAATCCACCTGATTACCGACCTGGCTCACGCATGATAAATGGCGTCGCGTGGTCACACAACCGTGGGGACGGTAAATGTGAGCGTTGGTCTAATAGTGCTTATGAGATGCGAACTGTCGATGGTCACAATGCGTCAGGCAATCCGCCAGAGATTTGGCTTAATGGATCAGCGACTAATCAGTTAAAATTAGATAAGGAGAGTTAGATGAAAGAGAAGTTCCCAATCCGCAATATTCCAGCGAACGAACTACCGGTGTATGAGAAGGCTAGTCTGCCCGATGAAGCATATTTAATGATGCTAGCCAAAACTTATGTAGAAGCCTATGGCTGTAATATTCTAGCTGGTTATCGTCTACCAATTAGCCGACTAACACCAGGCGGAACATTTCAACCTAATACCTATTCACTAGCCGGGAATGGCTACAATCAGGAGATCCCAGTAAACAAGGTGGTGCCAGCATATGTTTACAGCACTAGTCCTAACGATATTCGAACAGCGAGTGCTAACGATAGCACAACCTTGGCTCAATTCCTAATTATTGGTAAAGACAGCAATGTATCTGGAAACTATCTAGTGCAGTCCAATGGTATGTATACGTTCACTAACGGACACTCCTACATTATCGGCAAAGATTATTATCTAGGCACAGACGGTTTCCCAACTACCGAGAGACCTGATACTAATGCTCAAAAACTATTTAGCGTGTTGGACGCTTCAACCATTATGATTGATTTGGAGCTATTGCCAGACAAGCCAGCACAGGAAGGTAAAGGGAGCTGTTAAATGAAGTTTTGCCCGACGATTAAAACGGAAATCAACACGACGACTGACATGCGTCGGGAGAACTCCTTGCGTCAGTTTAATTATTCAATGCCACTAGGAATGAATGTCATGGGAAACTGGGTGCCATTCACCTTTACCGTCCTTATGACACCAACCAGTGGATACCACGCTATTGTGACGCCAATTCCTGATAATCACTGTTGGTTCTACAAAGAGAACTACCATGAGTATATTTGCCATAATCAGATAACATCATGGGAAGACTGGTATGAAGAAGTTATGGACGTTTGTGATTATTACCGGGACAGTGATGGTAATTTACACGAGCCAAAGCAGAAAGTATTGCACCGTGGACCAGTAAATCTTATGACATACGATACAGTTAGAAGTGGCTACACTGGCACGCATTATTACAAAGCAGGGCAGACACTACTACCAGATGGGGCGGTTTGTCGACCAGATTGCTGGGGAAGTTATTCTGAGGCTTACGAACCAGACTTGTCGCTATCAAAGCAGGATACGGCAACAGAGACAAAGAAAGCTGGGCGGAAGCATATCAAAGATCTACCGGCTAATCGGATACGGGATAACCGGCGCAAAATTAGCCATGTAAAGAATAAAGTAGCAGTGGGATGTTCGACTTGCGGGAGGTAAAGAATGTATATAGATGTAGCTCAATTTGTTAAAGACTTTCGTGATAATTTGGAGGATCAGACAGGTGATATTCTTACTACTACAATTTTGGCGTATCTTCGGACAGCATTATCTCGCCTAGCCCGTGAACCTGGTCTAGATGAACTATTTCTTTATAATGATACTTTTGAACTAGGCTCGCTAAAAGAAGATGGCAGTCCGGCTGCGTCATGGACGCTAAACGGCATTAAAGAAGACAATGGACAGGGTCGACCAATTGGGCAAATTATTAATGTCAAATCATTACTTATCTTGAAGACCGAAGACTGCAAGGTGCGACCGGTGGAACCATGCCATTTGCCATATCGCTATTTCCGCCGAGACCATCCGTTTCCGGAGTGTGAAGCGCCCGGAGATCCATGTGCATTTACTATTCAGCAGATGCAGGGCAAGACCAAGATTATCTTCGATAAGCCAATCAACCGTCCTTATGCCATTGATATGCTTTACTCGGCATTTCATCCACGGATTACATCGACCAAAGACGTTATCCGTATTCCCCAAGATTATGAAGACCTACTCATTGAATACGTAAAAAGCCTATATTACGAGGGCACATCAGACTTTGCAAGTTCACGAGCAATACTAGAAGAGCAGGATTACTATATTGCCCAAATTCGTGAGCAGTTGCACCGCCAGCCAGACGCCCTGGGCAATCGTGTAATGCAAAGGAGCTACTAATGACGAGAAAAAAGTTATCAACTACTGATAACGTCTACTCCGGTCCACGCTGGCAACGGCTCTTTCCTGACGTATACGCTCGTGGCACAGAGAACTGGCAAACACGCGTAGGTCGACGCAACCGAGAGCAGACAACGTTTGCTAATCTTCTGGGGCTTAACACTTCATTTGATGACCTACATAAAACAGATGGAGAAAGTCCATACCTTCGCAATGTTCGCTATATGGGCGAGAAGCAAACATATCAACGCTCACAAGTGACGAGTCGTGATGGAGCAAAACTGCTAGCAGTCTATGGAGAGCAGGACAACTTTGTTAACCAATCAGATGGCGAGACATATCTTGAATTATATGAAGGCAGGGCGATCAGGTTTACTGTTCCACATACAGGAACCATGACCAGGCTACAATTATTTATCAACAATTTCGAAGGGGCGAAAGGGCGAATTAGAGTTCTTTTCAAGAATAGTAAAGACGAAGCACCGTTATGCGACGCTAACATTGATTTAACGGTTGCTCCGAATAAAAAGTGGGTAGAGAGAATAATTCGCCCGATTATCCCCTTACAGACTAAGAATGATGGTGGCAACGCTATTATTCAGTTAGAGATTATGGATGATGTTAATCCAGAAGATGTTGGCGATCCCTATCCAGTCCAAGGTCGAAAGGTGCGTATTCTCGCTAAGGGTAATGGTCGCCATGAGCGAGCTGACTATGTTATGCCTTCGCAAGATGAACCATTTATGACTAACGGTATGCGAGAGATCCCACTAACGTTTACCGAAGAAATGAACATTCCACTGGTTGGCTACTCGTTTAACAATAATACGACCATACCTAGGGGAAGTGCGACAGTTTGCACTGACAAAGGAAAGTTTATTATTTATCCGATTAAGGAAAATGGCACGACGCCAATTCTTTGCTATACCAACGTCGATACAGGCGAGACAGCCAAGATAAACGCTCCGGTGGATAGTAGAGCTAAGGCAGTGCGTTTCGCTCAGGGTAAAGATAAGATTTATTACGTTGATGGTTATTCTGATTTACAGCGGATTGATCCAAATACATGGACGTCTGAGATAGCTATTGCTAGCCAAGACATGATAGACGCTGACAATACTAAGCCAGAAGATTTGAAAGCCAAGAAAGGTGCTAGCCTGATCCATAAGATAAAGAATAGATTTTATCTTTCTGGGTTTGCGGACGATCCAAACTTTGTCCAAATGTCACTCATTAATACTAAGGGCGATGGTGTGCAATACGACCAATACAATGAAGCGTTCTATTCACCAGACAGGAGTGCCAAAGAGAGCACCTGTGGACCAATCACCGCCCTAGAAGAATATAATGGTGCCATTATCATATTTCGTAAGGACGGGGCGTCAGCTTTTACTGCTCCGATGGGTTTGGAGTGGGGTTCAACTTCATCTACTACTCCTACTCAGATAGATACCTTCGCTTTTAATATCGGCGTAGAGAGACAGGAAGATGTCACAAACTCTAATGGCAATCTGTATTACTATAACCGGTCAGAAGGTCTTAGGCGATATTCTGGTGCTGATGCTACATTCCAATCAATAAAGGTAGATAATGAGCTTCGTAATATTCCACTAGATAGCAATCGCTTCATGTTTGCTTTTGGTAATAAGGTTAGGTTCTATTTTGATCGCGACGCGGTAGGATACGCCGATCACAACCTGCTTTACCATACTTATCTGGCTCAATCTAGCCCATGGTATATGGATAATCAGACCCCAATTATGTGGGCAGTAGGCGATCAAACTTCTGACACAATGTATGGCATGCACTCTATCTATCCAGCTATCTATATAATTGACAGTCCTGACAAACAGGAAGATTTTGACAGTTCAATTCCAATGGAATATGACACGATGTATAAGTCATCGGGTGAAATCATGGGCTGGACAATGCTACGACGAATAGAAGTAGCGGTTATCACCAACGATACCAACTCATGGTTTATTGGTGTAGACAAAGATCACACTAGCAATCCAGCAGTATTTCGTAAGTGGGTTAAAGGCACAGAAGCGGTGGATAATGGTCCAGACGCTGTCTATGAAGATACTGACGCCTATGCTAATCAGGTAATCCATTTAACTATGCGTATGAAGTGTCGACAGTTTAACACCAGAGTTAAGGTTTATACGTGGAAATCTAATGCTATGCTTATAGCAATAATTGGCGAGTGCCAGAGTATTCAGCCGAGGTAGGATATGGACTTTACGAATTTCAACTCATGGGAAGCCAAGCGACGACCAGATCAGCACTCATATAAACTCAATAGTATGCGTCAATCTCTAATGACTATGCAGTATCAATTAGTGGTTAATAGCCAGGACGGTAAACAGAAACTAGTTATCGGACAACAGCCAAAGCCCAATGAAGGACAGTTCGGTATAGTTTTGTATAACGTTAAGGGTGACAGACTTGAAGAAGTAAGGAGGTTATTATGACATATAATAGGAGTAGATATGGACGCTAATAGTATTTTACAGGCACAGCAAACCCCAATATCTAGCAATGATATTGTGAGCATTCAGAATTCATTATTAGATGCAGCGACCCAGCAACGACAAGCCGAAGAGAGGGCAGCTAGGCAGGCTAAACAATTGTCCCTGCAACAAATCAACAATGCCAACAACGCAGCTGGAACTCTATTCAGCACTCGTCCGACATTCCAGGGAGCACAACAAGTTGCTGGAACATACATTCCGGCCGTCACTAAATCGGCGATAACGTGGGGAAAAACTAATATATCAACGCGTAATACGGTGGCTGATGCCCTAAAAAAGATACAGGCATATAACGAAGCAGCTAATCAGCTGAACGCTAGTTAGGAGATAAAATGACGCCCCAAGAAATACAAGATGTTTATAACGATTTATCTCAGGTGCCCCAGAATACTGCGACACAGGCTACCACTGAACTAGGACAAAGTCAGGCAGCCCGTGGAACTTCTCTTGCTCAAATGGGAGCATCTGGCGGTAATGGTATTGGTAATTACACATACAACCGTGTAATCGACCCGACAGTTCAGCAGTTGGCTACGCAGTTAGTCACTACCGGTCGTTCACAGGCTCTCAATCGGGCAATTACACTAGCTCAACAACAAGCATCAGAGAACTATCAGAAGGCTTATAACAATTACGTTAATCGTCAACGTGCCCGTGCCAGAGCAAGCTATGGTTCAGGAACTGGAACTGTGTCCAACAAAAATGGTGGAGCATCAATTGGTGGCATCGAAGAAAAGGCGACTAATGGCTCAAACACAAAGATAAATGACTATCAACAATACAAGGCTATGCAACAATGGAAGAATGCTGGTGACGACACGTTCTACCAAAAGATGCGTGAAGCGTATGGTTATGATGCTAAACAGGCAGATGCGGCGTGGAATTATGTAGATCGTGGGTTCAAGGGCGTAATTGGTGGAATTGGCTTCGTTGACCCAGGAACTGACAAGAAAAAGAGTTGGATAGGTGTGAATAGCGATCTAAACCCCAAGGGTGCTACCATAACCATTAACCCAAAGTATATTCATTTTTAGGTAAGCAATAAGGAGAATTAAGTGGCAGATGTATCTGGAACTGGGTCGGAAGACAAAAAGCAAGGAACTATTGGCGTGCCGACCGACGATAGGATTAGAGACCTATTTCAAAAGGAGAATGATGTTAATCCGGTCGTATTTCAGTCTGTAATGGATAAAATGCCAGATCTCTCAGACGAGCAGAAAAACGTCATTTCATACGGAACAGAGACGCTTCCAAGCATAAGCATCGACGCCAATGACAACAACAAAATAAAGATAACTGCTCCGCAATCGTTTCTCAATAGTTCCTACTATAAAGAGCAGGTTAAACCAAAGATTGAAAGTTATGTGGGCAAATCATTTGGCAATCAGCAGGATGTAGATAAGTTTAACGCCGAAGTTGGCACGATGTTTGGCGACGCCGTAAAGCGTTGGCAAGATCAACAGTATTATGCTGCACAAGGGCTTGATGAAGATACCGTCAACCGCATGCAACAAGTTGAAAATTACGGCAAGAATGGTTCTTTCGGTAGTAATGACGATACCTTGAAAAAGATCAACCTTAACATTGGCATCTACAAGACAAAAGACGCCAATGGGAAAGAAATCTATAACTGGTGGACAAATGGTAAGGAAGGTAAAGACCATCCAGCCCAGCAGACCGCCCAACAGTTCCTAGAAAATTTCAAGAAACTAAACGATGAGCAGAAGGCAAGCCTGATAAATGCACTGCAACGCAACGTAAACTCTGGAATTAGAACAACAGATTCGGTAGAAAAAGGTATTTCCGATACAGAACAACCTGCTATCCGGGAATTAAAACTCGCAGCACGTGGTGTATCGCAGATCGCTTCACCAATCGTATCTATGTTTACAGATAAGCCATGGGAAGGGTTATTCGCCGATAAATACAAGCAGACAGGGACGGTGACATACCGCGATAATATGAAAACTGCCACAGAAGCACAGATGGCGTTGCAGGTTCTGAACGATGCAAATGCGTCAAGCGGTGATTACTCAGGAATACTTAATGCAAGTCTGGCAACGAAAATAGCTGATCTAGGTGTTGGTTTAGCGAACACGGTAAACGTTGGACTTATGCCGGCAGTAGCACGTCTTGCTGGTGGAGGAAGAAATGTAGATGACATGAACGAGTATGCACGGCAAATGTCGGTCTTGAAAGGGACTGAACGCGCTATGGCTCTCGGTAATATCATTGGTGCCGGACAATCAATGTTCGCCATGAAAGGAGCGAACCAGCTAACAAACCGTGCGTTGCAACCAGCTGTCAACAAAATTGCTCAGAATACAGCACTCGCAGCACAGGCAGAAAACGATGCAAAAGTTCTTTCTAATCTTGGCAAACAGGCAGAAGCATCTAATCTATTAAAGGAAAGTGCACAATATGCACGCAAGGCTCAACTGACAAATGCCAACCTGGCTCTCATTGGTAGAGCTGCCGATACATCAACTGCCGGAATGAAAGCACTAAATCTGGCTGGAACCGCCGGAGCGAACGTCTTGGAAAATATCGGCTTTGCCACTGCTAATGAATATGGTCAGACCGGAGATCTCTCTGGATACTCTTGGGATCAGTTTGTCCAAGACGTCGCCCAAGATCTAGCATTTCAAGGTGCGGCACAAGGTCTCTCTAAGGCTAGCACCTACGTAAAGTATACTAAGGTCGGCAAGGAAGCTGGACGCCTAGCCGAAAAAGGGCACCTCAAATGGAACGAGAGTAAGGCTGGTAAGTGGATCAATGATAAACTTGGTCACGAGTTTACCGATGCTGAAAACACTGTCATGCGTGCAGATATTGCCGATAACGACTGGACAGGTAAGAGGCGTGCCCAATTTGACACAGACGTCACTGAACTTCGCAACCGTGGTGCCAAATATGTTGATGAGAAACTCGAAGATATGCCCGAGTATCACGCCCTAGTTGATCGGGGCGGAGTTCTCGATCAAATTTATTCAAGGCAGAAAGCAAAGGGTCTCCATGATAGTTATCAAGTTTGGCGAGATCCAGACACCGGAAAGATAAATAAAATCACAAATCCCCAGGGCTGGTCAACTTCGTTTACTAAGTTAAATGGAGAAGTTGCTAAACTATCCAACTATCAATCTGGCTTACAGCACTGGCAGAACCGTTTGAATGATGCTACAAAAAATGGTGATAATAGGCTCTACGACACAGCAAGCAAGCAGATTGGTAGCATGCAAAAAGGTATCGCGGAAACCGAAGATCGTATTAAGAAAACTTATACTCCGCAGGAAATCTCAGACGCTTACGCTCTCCGCAAATACATCAGTGCTCTTGACGTAAAAATCGATAAAGAAATCGCCGTTCCATGGGGTGTAAAGGGAAACGCTCAACTTAAATTCGATCTTGATAAGCTAGGTGTCAACAAATATTACGATAACTGGGTCGGCACACAGAAACGTAAGGTGTGGGACGGCAGTAACGTATCTTCCGATAAGACAATTCGAGATGCTAGCAAAGGTGTCCTAGATGGCGACACGTATTATACGAGGAAAAGCATCGAGAAGGAAGAATACATGACACCGCTGGAAGCCACCCAGAAGCGGATTAACAACCTAGGCAGGTGGAAGGCAGCACAGGAACTAAGAATGCATGTAGCAACCGCAGCCAAAGCAAGCGGATCAGTCGTGCATGAGACTACTCAGGTTGAGCGTGATCGCTATGAAGCCATGAGCGACAGGGCGAAGAAAGGTGCCCAAACCAGAGACAACATTATTGACGCTGCACTACGCGGTAAAATGACCAGCCCAGATGTCGAACAGCCCACACCATCGACCGCCTACGGCGAAGGAATTAAATTGGACGAGCCACTGGGTGGACAGCGAACTAAGGCTAACCTGTTTAGGCAGGACCACCAAGACTCATTCGTGCCGTATGAAGGACTGTTTACCGATACCGACGTCACGGCTAAGATGTCTTATGCTGAGCCAACTATTAGTGGACGAGCCGAAGAAAGCGTGGAAGGTCTCAACGCTGCTCGCCAGAAGATTTATGACAGCATGACCGATGGGGCGGATAAAAAGAAGTTCCAGACGATCATGGAAGGTAAACCCGACCGGGAGAATAATGTCTATCTAATCACTAACCGCAAACTCAATACGGAAAATGCGGCACTCTCTAACGACGAAGTTCCGCTATTCTTCAATTATGACGATGCCAAGGCTTATGCTGACGCCAATAACATCAAAGAGACCGACGTTAAAGATGCTCGTGTTCCTTATCGTGATATTTCCTATGATATTAGTAGCAATAACTTCACCTATCGTCGCTTTACTGCAGAGAATGAAGCACAGACGAACCGTCTTCGCATGGCTCAGGAGCAGGCGTTTAAGAGTATCGAAGCCGTTCGTAATGAAGCCATTAACAGCAATAATGATGCTGTTTTAACGTCAACACTTCGACCGTTTAACGCTATTAAATCTACTGATGCTGACGGACTAGGCTTTATGAAAGACATAGCCACTCGCATCCCCGAAGATAAGTTAAAGGTTATTGGACAGGATAGCAGTTTGTCTGACGCCTACATCAACCTACGCTACGGCACGCCGACTGATGCGGATTGGGACTTGCTCTCTTGCAACCCAGTGATTAAGAACTACTTCGATGCTGCAGGTATTCATGTAGTTATCAAAAGCGATGGCACGCCTGTCTATATGACAGACATAGGACGTTTGTTCAATTCAAACATTACTGACGATATGATTAACCGCTATATTGACACCGACATGAATGGTGATGGGATAAAGCAAGCAGTTAATCTATCCATGGAGCGAGCAGTAGACGCTATTATACGAGACGATAAAGTTTATAGTGCCTTACTAGAAAATGCTATCAGGGACGACGTCTCACCACGAACAGAAGCATTTGCCTATCTAGGGAACAACAAGGAAGTCGTGTCAGCACTCACTGATCGCATTACTGACCGCATGCTTGTCTACAACTATAACGAGCCACTAGCCAAAGATGCTGTGATTTATGCTGTGTTTGGTGATCGTCGACAGCGCCGTAGTCCATTCACTAAGCCTGCCGTGGAAACTATACAGACCCCACCGCAGAATACCCCGTCAGACCTCACAGGAAGCCCTGTGAGCGGTTCTAGCACCAAAGACGTAAACTTATCCACTCAGCAGATAAATAGGGCTGAGAACGGCTTTGATGGCGTCAGAGACGGTATTCCCTATCGGATTATTGGTAATGGTGCAATTCAAGACATTCTTGAACCATATTCAGATGCTCGTGGATTAACCTATTATCGTGAACACGTCCCAGTAAATGAATTGGTTCGGCTAAAAGAATTCCAGCCCCGCGTCACAGCTTCGGGTGAAGGCACTACTAAATCTGTATTCGAAAATGGCTATGATGAAGCTCGCTCAGAGCAACCGATCATTGTTCGTAAGAATGGTGATAAATATGAAGTTCTCTCTGGCCACTCTCGCACCATGGGGCTAGAACAGCGAGCTAAGGCTGGGCGTGAAAACCCAGAGAGTATCGTAGCTAATGTCTATGAAGGAATATCTGATGCCGAAGCTCGTCAAATCAGCCGTGCTGCGAACCAGTCAGCACAGTATGAAAGCACGCTTGATATGGCTAAATCCATTGCGGAAAGCATGGACGAAGGACTTGAACCGCAGGTAAAGATTAACAACATTAAGGCTATTGACCGCTACGCTAACTACGATGATATGGCTTATGCGTGGCACGCGATCGGAGATAATCCTACGCTCCGCGAAATAGTCAGCTATTCCGATGACTTCTCGCCAGAAACACTTGTTAAGACCGCTCGCAACGCTCGTAAGCGTGATATGGACGTCAACAAGTTCCAGCAAGTAATTGCTCAACTTGCCCAGAAAGATAAACTGACAAAGAAGAATGTCGACAATGTCGTTAACCTAATGACTGGCAAGTTCAAGGCAATTCAGGCTAAGTCAGACCAAATGACGCTATTTGGCGACGATGTAGGCTCAGCGGTTAACTCAGTTGATTTACTAGATGATTACGAGAAGACCAACAAACAATTAACCAGCGAGCGCAACGCTTTGAAGAAAGCAGCAAAAAACAAAAATCTAAAAGAAGAAACTGTTAAGGATCTGGAAGCCAACGTCGAAGCTTATGATAAGCGTCTCTCAGATATAGGTGATGAGATTATCAAGCGATACCAAGATAAATACGCTTCCGCTGAACCAACCGATGAGACACAGACGGAAACACAGACCGCCGAAGGGCAGAAGGGTCTATTTGACGATCCCGACAAGGTTATGGCATGTGCCGTAGAGAGATTGCAAAATGAAGATAACCTACGTGAAATCGTTCTCACGCCAGATTTACAGGACACTCGGATTAAATTCCCGGAAGACTGGAAACCGGGTCAGCGTGCTCTAACCAAAGACGACTTCTCGGAAGCGGACTGGAATAAGTATCAGAAACTATTGAAGAATAAGCATATCAGAGAACTGACTGATAATATGCTACCGACCAGTCGTAGCAATGTTCGTAAGGCAGTTAAGAATGATATTACGGGCTACACTAGGGCCAACTACACCAATGATAAGTTGACCGCTGATCAGTTATGGAATAACCAGCAACGCAAAGCTGACTTTGAGAATATTAAGGCTACTGATACCGTGCGTCGTGCTGTCGACAGCGATCGAAATAGCCGCACGGCAGTGTTTAACAACCAGCGTGTGACCTACGTTGACGTTAAAGACGCTAGGGGAACACATACCTACATTACAACCGATGTTGATGGAGCCAACTTGGTGCGTGGATCGATGGTTGCGGATAAACCACGGATGAATGCTGTCACTCGTGCCATGAACAACCTAGTGCGTATTTATCGAACGTCTAGTGTATCTCTCAGTCCGATGTCAATTACGCGCAACATCATGCGTGATACTTTCTCAGCAAGCATTACTAGTGGTTGGGATCCGCTTGATGCTCGCTATGATAACCCACTAGGAATAATTGGCACAATCAAGTCCACGCCTGGTCTATGGGATGAGTATGTTAGAAGGTATGGGAGCGTCGAAAAGGCTAACGAAGTTCTAACACGTCTAGGTCAAAACGCCGAGAAGATGATTAAACAACAGGCTGGCTATACTCAGACATCAGTCTTTAATGGTGAAGATACCAACGTTAACCTGATTAAACGGACTGGACTATTCGATCGAGTAATTGGGTTTATGTCTCGTGCCAGTGAGAAATGGGAGAGTGGTATGCGTTATAACGTCGGCGAATATGTTTTAGCCGATTACCTGAAAAATGGTTATGACTACGACACGGCTTTGACTTTTGCCCGCTTATACGCCAACGAAGCCACCACCAACTTTAACCGCGGTGTTGGTGCGTTTGATTCAATTAATAGGGTCACACCGTTCGTTTCGGCAGCCATCAATGGCAACCGTTCGTTCCGTCGCATGTTCCAGCAAGATCCTATTGGTGTTTCCATGCGTATTTATCTACAACTAGTAGTTCCAATGTTTAACCTAACAGTTCGCAACGAGACCGATGACAAGCGTCGGAGGAAGTATTACAACATTCCAGAATACATTCGTGAACAGAATATGATCTTTATCGGCGACGACGGAAAGACAGCTTTGATCTGGACACTACCACAGGAACTTGCTCCGCTGGCTAACAGCGTGCGTATAGCGGTTTCAAACTACTACAAGCATGATCCAGAGCCATGGTATAAGACGGCGTCCCGTGGCATACTAGGCTTTGCTCCATGGGACTTGTCATGGATGGTAGATATAGATCCAAGCGACAGACACCAGACAGCTCAGGAACAGATATTCCGCGGATTAGCTAGCACCGCGTCCAACTTCATTCCAATGATACCGCAAACGGTCTATGAGAATATCTCTGGTAAAAGCATGTATACGGGCGATCAACTCTATGGCAACCAAGATAGTCCGACCCTGACGAAAATATCAAACTGGTTAGGCATGAGAACAGATAATCAGACCGACGCTGAACTCAATAATGGTAAATCGATGAACATTATTTCCAGCATTATCGGCTCGGCTGGTGCTCGTCATATTGTTAATCTGATGGATACTTTACAAGGTGCTCCTGAAAAGGCACGTGGCGGACGTTCACTGCTCGATGATTGGTCTCGCTCATTTATAGGTGAAGGCTACAAGGATACCAAAACCCAGTTCAATAAATTGGTTGAAACCAACGAAAAAGATCGCAAGGAGTTAGTCGAGAAACGTCTGCCAGAGATTGATAAGAGGATTCGAACCGCCGAGAAGACTAGCGACGATAAGACTGTGCAAGGCTTAAAGGCTGAGCGACAGGATATGATTGACAAGTATATCCAGAATGTGATTGATGATTTTAAGGATTATGCCGATCTATATAGTCGTGTTGGTGGTCTTACCAAGCAAGAAAAGAACCGTATTATCAACCTGATGAACCTTGGTCCCCGTATGGGTGGTTATTCCTTCGGTAATACGGGAGAAGATACATGGGGCGGACAAGCCCTTTCTGACGAAGAGAAGAGCGAGTGGTATGACGCTTACGATCGAGCAGCTGCCAGTGGACTGTTTGATGACGAAGAAGATGAAGTCTATAAAGACGTTAATGGCAATTGGAAGGTTAACCGCTCTGTGGCAACACAAGCAGCACTCAATCATGGTTATGGCGTCCAGCGTCAGGCTATCTATGAAGTGCAAAAAGCCATTGACGGCACGAACAATCAGGAAAGTCTCTACAATATCCGCAATGATTACTATAATCGGATCAACCAAATCTACGCTGATGCTAAGAAGAAGGGCTTAAAGAACCCTGATAAGGACGGCTATAAGAAGATTGCCGAAATTCAGAATGAATACTTAAAGGAGTTCGACAAGCGGATGAAGCCAGTTATCGATAAGTATGGGTTCTATATCGTGCAAAACTCGCAAGTAGCCGATGCTATGGATAACGTTCTGTCGGGCATGATCCCATCTGACGATTACCGCAAGATTACCAGAACCAGCAAGAAAGGTAAGAAATATACCACATATAGTCCATCCAATGAGATGATGACGGTCAACACTAAGCGTTGGCTACAAAAGCACTACGGTATCGGCTACGGTAATAACGCTAACGTGGAATCCGATGATGATGTTAAGAAAACGATAAATAAAATCAATGCCAGCTTTGAATCTGGTAGGGTTAATCAAGGTAAAGCACAGGCACGTAGGCTCAATCGCCTTATCCAAAATGGTTCACTGTTTGCCAATCAGGAAGACATGAATACCATTAGTAATGCTCTCGGATATTGATAGTATAATGAAAGTGTAAGCATTAAAGGAGGAGAATATATCATGTTCAAATTCGATAAACCAAAAGTAGATGAGACGGCAGAACAACTAAAAGAGTTGCAGACGTCTATCGCCAAACTAGAAAAGAAAATTAAAACACTAGAAAAGGATAAGACTGAGCTAGCCAAAACTGTTGCTACACAGAACAATATTGTGCAGGTGTTAGATAGCGGTGTGTTTCTATCTGTCTATTCGTTGCTCGAAGGTGGTATGGTTAAATTCCCCAAAGTTAAGACCCCAGACGACGTAATCAAAACTGGTGTTAGCGAGAACATTGGCGAAATGATGGACATCATCAATAAAGTTAATGCAACTGTCGCCGAGAAAGAAACCAAGGAAGAAAAGAAGAGTAAGAAATAATGAGAGAGAAGAAGTTTAATCCAACGGCTTCACAGATTAGGACTTTCATTGCTGATACCAAATTCAATGGTATGTCGGACCTTGAAGCCTTTAACAGCATCTTCTTTGACATGGCTAATCTAGGCGACGAAACCAAGACGAATCGTATTAAGTCGATGAAGAAAAGCCTAATCTATAAAGAGATAGACAATTCAGTATCGCAAGGGTTCTATGGCCAGCTACGTGAACAAGCCGAGCAGGCTGGTATCAACTACTTAAAGAAATACAATTCTATGCTTGACGAAGGCGACACTTTTATCCGAGAGAGCGAAGGGTCAATGAAACTTAAAGCCTTTGCTAACCAGCGAGCACTCTTGGAGAGTAATCCGTTTGCGGTTATCGAAAACCTTAATTCAGCGACTAAGCCCAAGGAAGAGAAGCAAAAGGATCTACTGCCCACGGAGATTGACGGAAAGGTATTCATCGACTAATGGCAAACTATGTAATTAAAGATAGTCAGGATAAACCACCACTATTCCAGGACAGTGGAGACAAGCTACATACGCCAAAAGCTAATCGTATGTTTCTTGCATGGTGTGGTTGTGGCGGAATAGTTAGTCGGATTAACGCTGTGCTAGACTATGCCAAGTTGCAATCGGTTGATCGCATTGCCCGTAATACATCTATCTCATTGCGTCGCTACATTGATATGAACCATCTGGCTAAACGTGAACCGTCCTTAAACTA
>Ga0256404_1004546_pt1 | contig 26038 bp, 25 predicted proteins | sample RumenRJG_01DNA_FD_185990 | JGI IMG/M metagenome (GOLD analysis project Ga0256404, IMG submission 185990) | Bovine rumen microbial communities from Lethbridge, Alberta, Canada - RJG_01 | ecosystem: Host-associated > Mammals > Digestive system > Stomach > Rumen | place: Canada: Alberta | collected...
CTTTGCCGGCCGGGGTCTTCCCTGGCCCGATCGACCAGACCGGCTCATAGCCGATGACGACACCTTTGGTGTCGATGCCCTCAAGGCCGATTTCCAGCTGTTCGGACAGCACCGCCTGCCAGTCATCGACCTCCTCGGCCTTCTCGCCGATGCAGTAGAGGATCTTCATGCCCCGCTTCTGGGCTTGGCGCATCTCCTGGTTGAGGATCTTGTTGACCAGCGTGCGGTCCTGATTGCCCCCCATGGCCAAGAGCTCGTTCTTGTCGTTTCGTTCCTCGCAGTGGCCGATGATGGTGATGGTGCACCCCAGTGCCGCCATCGCCGATGCTGGGCGGCTGGTGGTGAAGGCTCCGAAATTCCCGCCTACGGAAACATCTTTCCGGTAGACACCCTGGCACCCGATCTCAAGGGTCCTGCTGCCGCCAAGGACCGCGAGCGCTCCCGGAATCTGGGACTCGGGATAGAAGTGGGCGAACTCGACATTCTGGTACTGTTCCAAAACGGGAAGGACGGAGGCGACGACCGTCCGTCCATAATCGGATGCCGGCGCGAGCCGGTTGACACCCCCCATCTCGGGTGGAACGTCGAAACGCTTGAAATTCACATAGATGTGTTGCATCAGATACCTTCCTGCTTGTAGTAGTCGGCCATTTCCTCAAGGCTTCGCATCCTGACCTTGCTTGCCTTGTCCACGGAACCGAACTGGACGATCAGGGTGCCGACCGCCTCCTTGACTCCGCGTTTGACCCTTTCCATCAGCTCGGCGACCGCCTCGCTGGGCAGCGTGCCGTACATCATGGTGTCCATCAGGGGCGTCATGTACTGACGGGGATCGAAGAACTTGGGATTGGCGCTCAGCAAGTCCCAGACCCCTTTGACCGATGGCTCTTGCTGCCGTGCGGTATCCTCGAGGAAATATTCCCGGATGTTGCGGGTCACCGCCAGCCGGATGTCGGTGTCGACATTGATCTTGCCGATGCCGAGGTGCGACACCTCGACCAGCTGCTCGATGCTGATGCCGCCGGCGTCCTGGATGTCGCCGCCCAGCTTGTTGATCGCCTCGACCACGTTCTGGGGGACGGTGGAAGAGCCGTGGGAGACGAGGACACCCTGGATTCCCTCGTGGCGCATGCACTCCTTGATGGCGATGGCGATTTCCTTGCGGATCTTGGGATTCTTACCCTTGTTCGCTCCATGCTGGGTGCCATAGCTGATTGCCAGAGCGTCGACCTTGGTCGCCTTGAGGAAGCGTATGGCGGTCAGCGGGTTGGTGTAGGTGCTGGTCTCGCTGAAAACGTGGTCCTCGACACCGGCAAGCACGCCGAGTTCCCCTTCGACGGTGACCCCGAGCGGGTGGGCGTACCTGACCACCTCGCGGGTCAGGGCGATATTGTCTTCCAGCGGCAGGGACGAGCCGTCTATCATGACGCTGGTGTAGCCACCATCAATCGCGGCCTTGACGCTGTCCAGGTTCCGTCCATGGTCCAGGTGCAGCGCGACCGGGATGGGGACATCCTTGGCAAACTGCTTGACCGCCCGGGCGATGTTCAATGCGCCCAACTTCTTGTCCTCGACCGTGGCGTTCTGAAAGTCCTTGCGGCCCCCCATGAAGCCGTTGGCCAGGTCCGCCCCTTGCAGGATGGCGGGAGAACGGAAGAGATTGTGGATCTCGATGACTGCCTGGGCTTGCGCGACCGCGTTGACGTTGAACGCGCCCTGGGCGTACGAGTAGGTGTCGGTGGCGTCCAGGATGGGACGCATCGGAATAAGACTCATGTGTGCTCCTTGTAGACGATCCGGCCACCGATGATGGTGGCCTTGATGTGTGCTTCTCCATCAACCAACAGCAGGTCGGCATCCTTGCCTGGCGTGATGGAGCCTTTTGTGTTCCATACCCCGATCAGCTTGGCGGGGTTTTCGGTAAGCAGGGGGACGACCTTCTCCATGGGCGCTTGGGTGTAGGCCATGATGTTCCTCAGCGCCTGGATGGTGGTCAGCGTGCTGCCTGCGCGTACTCCTTCCGGGGTTTTCGCGTCCCCGTCCTTGACGATCACTTCATCCTGTCCGAGCTGGTACTCCCCGTCGGGAAGTCCGGTGGCCATGATGCAGTCGGTGATGGCGACCACCTTGTCCCATCCCTTTGTCTTCAGGACGAGGGCGACCGTCGCCGGATGCAGGTGGCGTCCGTCGCAGATGGTCTCGACGTAAATGTCCGAAAGCAGTGCGGCACCGCTGATCGCCGGCCGGTGCATGTGGAAGAGGCCCATGGCGTTGAACAGGTGGGTGGTGCTGACCGCGCCTGCCCGGATCGCCCGCATGGCAGTCTCGAAGTCGGCCCCGCTGTGGCCGATGGCGAAGGGAATCCGGTCGTGGAAGCGCTCGATCAGGGGGATGGCTCCCTCGACCTCCGGGGCGATGGTCACATACCGCACATTGCCCTTTGCGCACTGGAGATACTCTTCCAGCAATCCGGCATCACCCTTTTTCAGGCATCTTTCCGGCATGGCCCCCTTGTAAGCGGGGGAGAGAAAGGGACCCTCCAGATGGATGCCGAGCAGAGTGGCTCCCTTTCGTGCCTTTCCACTTTCGCTTCCCAACAAGTCGAGCAGCTGCAGGGTCTTCTCATGGGTGTCGGTCATGACGCTGGCAAGGAACGATGTGGTGCCCACGCTGGCAAAGAAACGGCAGAGGGAATCCAGGCTTTCCTTGGTGATGTGGTTGACGTCGACGTGCATGCCCCCGTGGGTATGGATGTCGATGAATCCGGGAAGCGCCCGTAGGCCGCGGGCGTCTATGACGTCGACCCCTTCGAGGTGAGGTGCGATTTCCACGATCTTTCCATCCTGCAGGCGGATGTCGCTATCGGTGAACTGGTGGTCTCGGTAGACTCGTGCTCCTTTGATGATCATCAGAACGGTCTCTCCGCGGCGACGTCGTTGGCCATGATCACGCTGTCTGGGTGCCTCTGCAGGAGGGTTACCGGGAATGCTGCCGAGACAGGACCGAAAATGGCCTCTCTGAGCACCGCGCGGTGCCAGGTGCGGAAGACCCCCAGCACAATCCGTTTCGAGGCGAGAATCTGGCGCATGCCGATGGTCACCGCGTACCGTGGCATCTGGTCGATGGCTCCGCCAAGGGAACCGATGGCGTTGGCGACGCGGGTCTCCGGCGTCATGGTGACGATGCGGGTCTCGCGCTTGGCAAAGACGGTGGCGCTGGTATGCTCCTCGGCCTCGTTGAAGGCGACGTGGCCGTTGATGCCGATGCCGCCATAGGTGGCGTCGACTCCTCCAAGTTTGTCGATGGTCCTCTGCACCTTGCCCAGGTCCTTCGGGTCGGGGAAGACCCACTGGCTGGCGGGGATTCGCAGTTCTTCGTCGATTTTTTCGAAGACATCCCTCCTCATCGCTCCACGGAAGGAGAGCGGATCGGAGGCGGGAATCCATTCCTGGCTGTCGGTCAGGTATTCGTCCATGTTGAGGAAATGGCACTGCTTCAGACTGATGCGTTCCTGATTCACCAAGTCGACGAAGTAGGGGTACTGTCCGACCGGTCCGACCGGCAGGATGAAGGTGGTTGCCAGTCCTTTGGCGTTGTGTTCCTTGATGGTGTCGGCCATGTCCCGCGCCATCGCCTGGAAGATAGCCGCGCTGGAAGGGAAGAGCTTGACGGGAATTTTCCCCTTGGTAAGCGCTTCGCCTGTTGCCTGGTAGTTGATCATAGGTTGACTCCTTGCTTATGTGTTGAGAAACGAAATAAAGGACCCGAGGTCGTCCCCCACCAGAGGCCTGAGCCATTGGGTGAAGGCATCGCTCACGTCGTAATGCTCGCCATCGAGATATGCCTTGGGGAGCGTCTTCGCCTGCAGTACGGCGTCTTCGATGGGAATCAGGTCGATGCTTGTCCGGTAGGGCTCGGTGGAGAGCCGGGTAATCGTGCTCATCCACCCGCTTTTGCCCGCAAGAAGCGCCCCTACCGAAGCCCGACCGCAGCCAATCGCCTCCATGCGGTCTACGTCGCTCGCCCAGCGTACCGAGGCGCGGCCGAGGATGCCTGGCTTCTCGCTGCGGCTCTTGATGCCGAGGCGGCGGGTGACCAGCTGGGACAGGTGGGCCGAGACATCCCCGAAATAGACGCTGCGTCCGGTCTGGAAGACTGGCTCGACAATCGGTTTGCCATCGGCATAGCGCAACCCTTCGCTGGCAACGACGACCACACCCTTCTTCTCGTCATACAAGTCCTGCACGCGGCTGAGGAATCGTTCTTCCTCGAAGGGGGTCTCCGGACAGAGGATCATGTCGGGACCGTCGCCCCTCTCCGTCCGCGCCAATGCGCTGCTGGCGGTGATCCAGCCGGCATCCCGCCCGAAGGCCTCGATGACGACGACATGGATGGAAAGTCCCTTCACGTCCTGGTCGACCTCACGGACCGAGCCGGCAAGATAGCGCGCGGCCGAGCCATAGCCGGGGGCGTGGTCGGTTCCCGAGAGGTCGTTGTCCATCGTCTTTGGGATGCCATCCACCAGGATCCCGCATGCCTTTCCGGCTTTGGCCAGCTTGCGCGTCGTGTCCATCGTCCCGTTTCCTCCTGTCAGGAGGATGTCGGTCACGCCCATTCCCTGGAACGTGTTGACAAGCTTCACGTAACCTTCCTCGTCGATCGGGGTCCTTCCCGTGCCGATTGCAGAGCCAGGAGTGTAGGGCAGCAGGGCCAGCTTGGTTTCCGGTACTTCGCTCAGGTCGATGAAGGAACCGCTGGCGATTCCCCGCCGGCAGGCGAGAATCCGGGAGAAGGCGCCGCTCTCCCGGGCCTGCTCAATCGCTCCGTAGAGCGAAGCGTTGATGACGGCGGTCGGACCCCCGCCATGGGCGATCAGGAGCGTGCGTTTCATCGAGAGACCTCCTTGGTGCTTTCCCGCTCGATCAGTTTGAAGGGAAGGGTGACAGTGATCGGCCAATCCCGGTGGTTTTCGATTGCGTCCAGCAAGAGCCGCAGGGCATACCGGCCGATTTCCCTCTTAGGCACGTCGACGGTACTCAAAGATGGAGAAAGATAGGCTGAGTCCGGAATATTGTCATAGCCAAACAGTGAAATGTCTTCGGGAACGGAGAGCCCACGCTTGGCGAGCGCCCTGGTCACCCCGATAGCCAGGTTGTCGTTGCCGCAGATGATCGCAGTGGGGTTCGCCCCGGTCTCGAACAACTGCATCGTCGCCCTGTACCCATCACTCGCCTCCAGGTAGGAGTCGGCCACCAGACGCTTGTCCAACGGGATTCCGTGGGAGGCCAGTGTCTCGGCATACGTCTGATAGCGGTACTCGTTGACCAATGTTCCGTCCTGGTCTGTCGGGCCGATGTAGGCGATCCTCCTGTGGCCGAGAGCGACCAGGCGGTCGGTGACCGCCTTGATGCCAAAGCGGATGTCGCTGACTACGTTGTCGATGCCCCCGATCTGGTTCAGCCCCGCATAGACGATATGGGGAACCTGCTTCTTCAGGATGGCGATGGTTTCCTTGGTGATGCGGCCCAAAAGGATCGCGCCGTCCAGAGGCGGGCTGGAGAGGTCGGCCGCCACCCCCGGCACGGTCAGGTTCAGCGTGACGAAAGAGAGGTCGTAGCGCCCTGCCAGTTGCTTCACCCCATCGACCAGGCCGTCATGCAGCTCCGAGAAGAAGGGGCTTGCGATGCTCTCATGGTCGGAGGCGAAGATGCAGGCGATATGGTAGCTGGGACGCTCGATGCTCTGGTAGGTATTGATCTTCTGGGAAACATAGCCGAGGGAACGTGCGCATTCGATGATCTTGCGCTGGGTCTCGGTGGGATGCACCAAGTCCGGGCCCTGGTTCAGGACCCTGCTGACCGTGGAAATGGAGACGCCCGCTTGGCTTGCGATATCTTTCAGAGTGACATCCATAGAGACTCCTTGCCTGTAGTATACGCCTGTTTTTGCATTTGCAAAGAAAAATTTTTCACAAACATGCAAATAATTTCGAACAAGAGGGGCGAAATGCCGGATTTATTGCAATAAATCCATAGATATCCGGAATCATCTGGCAAAGGTGAAAAGTGGTATGCAAAAATTTTCTTGACAGCCGACAGGAATGTCATAAAGATACGGCTGACGGAGGACGCCATGCGCAAGCGGATTTCATTCACGATCGTCGACCATTCGTCCACCCTCTGTGCGGACGAGGTGGCGAAGGCGTGCAAGGAGCGGCAAGGCATGCTGGAACGGATCCTTGCAGGAGAAAAGCGGTATGATGGGGTGCTGGGCTGGTATCATCCCGAGTCGTTCGCCAGCGATGGCCGGATAGACCGGATTCTCCGTCTTTCCCGTGGCTTGCAGGAACAGGTGGATACCCTGGTGGTCATCGGCGTCGGGGGGTCCAACCAAGGGGCCCGGGGTGCCATCGAGGCGCTCAAACCGGAGGGAGGCGTTTCCCTTGTCTGGGCGGGCAACACGCTCTCGTCCTTCGAGAGCGCCCGTACGCTCGCCGCGCTTGAGGGACATACCTTCGCCATCGACGTGGTCGCCAAGAACTTCGAGACCTTGGAACCGGGACTTGCCTTCCGTCTGTTCCGGGGTGAGCTGGAACGCCGCTACGGTGCCGGTGCAAGCCGGTACATCTACGTGACCGGGACTCCTGGCTCCCATCTGGAGGAGCTTGCCAGAGCGCATGGATATACCTTTCTCGAGTTCCCTTCTCCTGTGGGAGGAAGGTATTCGATGTTCTCCGATGTCGGGTTGCTGCCGATGGCAGCGGGAGGGATTGACGTGCGGACGATGGTGGAGGGAGCCAGGGAGATGGCCGGTTTCCTGCAGCACGACCACAGCCCGGACAACCTTGCCCTGCGTTACGCGGTGGCGCGCAATTTGCTTTCCCAGCGCGGTTTCGAGCTGGAGATGCTTACCTTCTTCGAACCACGTTTCGACTACTTCGCCCGGTGGTGGCGGCAGCTTCTTGCCGAGAGCGAGGGAAAGGAGGGGAAGGGCCTCTTCCCTGTCGCTTCCAGCAATTCCGAGGACCTGCACTCGATTGGGCAGTATGTCCAGGAAGGAAAGAAGATCCTCTTCGAGACCTTCCTGCGCCTTGGGGAGTGTGGCGGTCCCGAGTTGCGACTGGCCCCGGACGAGGTGGATGACCGGTTTGGGTATTTGGACGGGAAGCGTGTCAGCGAGGTGAACAAGGCGAGCGAGGCTGCGACGCTGAAGGCCCACAGTGCGAAATTTCCCTGCCTGGTCTTCGACGTGCCCGTCTTGGACGCCTACCAGTACGGGGCGCTTTCCTATTTCTTCCTTTTCGCCACGTATCTTTCCGGTTCGATACTCGGCATCAATCCCTTCGACCAGGAAGGTGTGGAAGCGTACAAGCGCTGGATGTTCCAGGCGCTTGGCAAGTGCTAGAACAGGTCGGCGAGCCCCAGCTGCTCGATCAGGCGGACCACCTCGGTCGTCCGCTTGCATTGGAATTTGACCAGCAGGCTGTGGATCTGGGTCTTGATGGTGACCACCTCGACGTGGCGTTCCTCTGCGATCTGCTTGACCTTGTAGCCGTCCAGCAGGTACCGGACCAGTTCCCGTTCGGTCGGGGTAAGAGTGCCAGTCTTGGTGATGAACCAGACCAGTCCCTGCTCGCTCTTGTGCAGCCGCTTGTACTCACGCATGACAATCCCTTGGATCTTGGCGTCCAGGTTCTGCGCTCCGTTCCTTACCCCCCGCAGGTGCTCGAGCATATGGGCGTCCGTACATCCCTTGACCAGATAGTCGACCGCGCCGGTCGCCATCGAGGTGATGATGGTCTGTTCGGTTTCGTGCGCGGTCAGGTAGACCACCTTGACCTGGGGATGGCGAGAGAGGATCGTCTCGGTTGCCCGGATGCCCGCGGTGGCGTCCTCCATCTCGATGTCCATCAGGATGATGTCGACGGGAATCGCGTCGCAGATGGCCGTCGCCTCGGCTCCGCTGGAGACCTTGGCCGCGATGGTGAACGAAGGGTCGCTGGAGACGACGGCCGCATAGTGTTCCCTGAGGATTTCCATGTCCTCGGCAATCAGGACGGCGCTTTGCTTACACACGGGCTTTCCTCCTTGCGATGGGCAGCAGAATCAGGAACGAGGTCCCCTTGGGGGAAGAGTCGAACCGGATGCTTCCCAGATGGTTCTTGATGACTTGATGGGTGAAATACATGCCGAAGCCCCAGTTGGTGGCGCTGTTCTTGCTGGAGTAGAAGGGTTCGTAGATGTGCTTGCCGACCTTTTTCGGAATTCCGTTTCCGTTATCGGAGATGGTCACCGATACCCACAGGCGTTCCTGAAAGAGCTTGACCGCCACCGGCGTGGCCCGTCCCGCCTGCAGGGTCGCCTCCCATCCGTTTTCCATGATGTTGGCGAAGGCTTCGGAAAGGTATTCCTTGTCGGCAAGAATCTGGCCGGTTCGGCTGGTAAGCCGCACGTCGACCAGCCCTTGGGGGTATTTCGCCAGGAATTTCTCCCTTGCCAGCCCGATGACCGGTTCGATCGACATGGGTACCAGGTGGATGGTGCCCTGACGGCTGAAGGCGTAGAGCTTCTCGATGCGCTGCAGCATCAGCTGGTTGTTTGCCTTGAGCGATGAGACCAGGCTCTTCTGCGATGGGATGTTCTGTCCGGCGATTTTCTCGATGACGATCTGGTTGGCCAGGAGCTGGTTCTTCAGTCCATGGGTGAAGATGTTGATGCCGGGTTGCATCTCGTTGCCCTTCCTCTCGAGCAGCGCTTGCTCGTGCTGTTCGTTCCAGGTGATGTGGGCGGTGCCGACCAGGCTCAGAAGGCTGATGATGCAGGAAAGGACGGTGACCATCCAGACCAGGCTGTAGAGTATCGGGCGGAATCCTTTGTTCAGGTACCAGAGACCGAGCATCCACATGTAGTCGTTGCGGTAGAACAGGTAGATTTGCGCCGGATCCTGCTTGCAGTACATGGCGTACAGCAGGGTAGTGCTGGCATAGAACGCGAGGTTCTGCAGGAAGCGGCTCCGGAAGAACCGGACGGTGATGGAGAAGGTTTCCTTCAGCAGGCAGGCCCATCCGACGAGCAGGTAGGCGATGATCCAGGAATAGGAAAGGGTGACGCTGAGCCGCAGGCGGACCTCGTAAGGTTCGATGAGGGTCTCGAAGACCGAAGGAATGTAGATGACCAGCGAGACGATGGGAAGGAGGGAAGCGGCGAGGTAGTACCACTTCAGGTGCTCTGTCGGGATGAAATTCGAAGCGTGCAGGGCGACCAGCATGAACAGGAAGGGAAAGAGGTACCTGCCGACGGCGACGGTGTAGCCCAGCTGTCCGAGGGTGAGCCTGAGGTATTGGAGTTTCCGGTAGATGGCGCCACCGCCGTAGAGGATGGGGATGAACTCTTTGCCATAGCCTCCTTTCTTGGCGATGTAGGTGAGTATTCCGAACCAGAAGATGCCGAGGGAAAGGGTGAAGAGCATGCGTAGCAGCTCTCCGCTATCGCGTTTGCATGCGTACAGCGAGACCGTGTAGAGCGTTATCACCGCGAGCAGCGCGAGCAGCATCGTTTCCTCCCCTTTCCTTTCAGTATACGGCTTGTGGAGAAGAAAAGGGTATGAAGAAATTTCAGACTTTGCAGTTCGCCAATCAATGAGAAAATGGGACCACAAGGATGGCTAACAAATGAAAAAAGGATTGTCTGCAAAGACGATGAAATGGGTTTGGCTCCTGATTTCAGTGGCTTCCGCCATCGTGCTTTGGACCATACTCTCCGTGATTCCCAGCACTTCCCGGAGCTTCCCGAACATCGTCAAGACCTTCTCGCAGGTCAAGGTGATGATCGAGCGCAAGGTGTTGTTCAAGGATATCGCTTCCTCGCTGGTCAGTGTCGTCAGCGGATACGCGCTGGGCTTCGTCATCGCGTTGCCCATCGCCATTCTGATGGCGTGGTATCGTCCCTTCCGCTACATCGTGGAGCCGTGGATCAATTTCATCCGGAACATTCCGCCTCTGGCCTATGTCCCGCTGATCGTGATTGCCGCGGGTGTCGGAAGGAAGCCGCAGATCATCGTCATCACCTTGGCAACCTTCCTGACCATGTGCATCACGATGTACCAGGGCATCATCAATATCGACGAGACGCTGATCAAGGCTGCCAAAATCCTTGGGGCCACCGACCGGCAGATTTTCTTCCGGGTGCTTGCCCCCGCCTCGCTGCCCTTCATCATGACGGCTATCAGGCTCGGCTCTTCGGTCGCGCTCACCACGTTGATCGCCGCCGAATCGACCGGGGCGTTTGCCGGGCTTGGCATGAGGATCCGCTCGCTGAACAACAACTTCGAGACTGCCCCCATGCTGCTGTACATCATCATCATCGGTTGTATCGGTGTGATTGTCGAAAAAGTAATCAAGTTCATGGAACAGAGGCTGACAGGATGGCAGGAGAAACGCGAAATATAAAACTCTCGATCCAGAATGTGAAGAAGACCTACATGGGTCGCAGCGGCGAGGTCGTCGCTCTGAACGGGGTCTCGCTGGATATCGCGGAGAACGAGTTCATTACGGTTGTCGGCCCTTCCGGTTGCGGCAAGTCGACCCTCCTGAACATCATCGCGGGATTGCTTGACGCATCGGGCGGCAAGGTCCTGTGCGATGGAAAGGAGGTCAAGGGAACCGGTCCGGAACGAGGGGTCGTCTTCCAGCAGTACGCATTGTTTCCTTGGCTTACCGTGGAGAAAAATGTACGCTTTCCGCTGGACATGCAGGGAATCAAGGGCTCCGAGGCTGACGCGATTGTCGACAAGTATATCCACATGGTGGGTCTGGAGCACTTCCGGAGCCATTACCCGAAGGAGTTGTCCGGTGGTATGAAACAGCGGGTCGCCATAGCCAGGGCCTATGCGGGAAACCCCGAGGTGCTCTTGATGGACGAGCCTTTCGGAGCTTTGGACGCCCAGACCAGGACCCAGCTGCAGCAGGAACTGCTGGACATGTGGGAGAAAGAGCGCAAGACTTGCTTCTTCATCACCCATGATGTCGACGAGGCTTTGATCCTTGGCCAGCGGGTGGTGATCATGAGCGCCCGTCCCGGTCGCATCAAGAGCATCCTTCCGGTGGACATTCCCTATCCGCGCGACCAGAGGACCAAGATGAGCGAACGGTACCTGGAGTTGAAAAACCACATCTGGGAACAGGTGTATCAGGAATATCTAGAAGTACGTAAGTAGAAGAAACCGAAGGAGGAGGATTTTATGAAAAAAAGCGTATTGGTTGGATTGCTGGCATCCCTCGCGCTGGCTGCTGTTGGTGCCCAGGGCACGAAAGAGGGCACTGCGTCCGGTCCTGCAGGGCAGAAGCTGCAGACCCTGAATGTCGCTTACATGCCCAACTACGCGTCGCTGTACAACGTGGTTGCCGCTGACCGTATGGGCTACTTCGCCGAAGAAGGCATCAAGGTCAATTTGGTGCAGTTCGCTGACGGCCCGACCGAGATTTCCGCCATGGAGAGCGGCTCGATCGATGTCGCCTATATCGGACCGGGGGCCCACAAGCTCTGCATCAACGGTCGCGCGAAGGTGTTCTTGTTCGACCATCTCGGCTCTGCCGATGAGGTCATCGTCCGCCCGAGCCGCGGCATCAAGACCGCGAAGGACCTGAAGGGCAAGACGGTCGGATATGCTTCCGGCACGAGCAGCGAGATGGTGCTCCGTATGGCTCTTGGCGATGCCGGTCTGACCATGGATGACATCGTCGCCATGGAGATGGATGCCTCCGGCCTGGTTTCCGCCATGACCAGCGGTTCCTTGGACGCGTGCGCCACCTGGTCTCCCAGTACCGCCACGATCAAGAACGCGCTGGGCAGTGACGCCGTGATGCTCTGCAACAATGCCACCTTCAGCGACCGCAGTGCCGCCAACGCTTCCTGGATCTGCATGTCCAAGTATGCCGAGGCGCACAAGGACACGCTGGTCAAGGTCGCCCGCGCCCTGGTCAAGGGTATGGACTATCAGAAGACCCATCAGGAGGATGTCTGCAAGTGGGTTGCCGAACTGATCGCTTCTGACTTCGACACCATCTACAACCAGCGCTTTGACGGAGCGTGGCTGACTGGAGCCGAGTTGAAGAAGCTGGTCGAGAACGGCGAGGTCGAGAAATACTACGAAATCCAGAAGAAAGGATTCGGACAGCAAGTCAACCAGGATGCGAAAGTTTCCGATTACGTGCTCTTCGATATCATGAAGGAAGCGCTGAACTGACGTCAGCCAAATCTCCCTTAGGCGGGCCGGTCGTCCGGTCCGCCTTTCGCCATCCTGCGAAGGGAATGGTTTTCTGCCTGGGAAACCAACGGATGCCAACGTACCTGTCGGTTCCCCCCTCACAACGGGAACCGGCAACCGCCGGCCGCCCGTCAGCGCGACGGCAGCTTCAGCGTCTCGTCCACGTGCCTCTCGCAAGGAAGACAAGCCCCACAGGCAAGAAAACGGAATCCGCGCATGTTGGAAATCCAACATACACTTCACGTCTCTTCGTGGTATGCCTTGGCTACAAAACAACGAGAAGGAGTCATGGTATGGCGATTACGGGAGATATGTTGGTAGGAAAGTTGGTGCAGGAGCACCCGGAAGTGGTGGATACCCTGCTGGAGAGCGGCATGCACTGTCTGGGTTGCCCCTCGAGCCAGATGGAGTCGTTGGCAGATGCCTGCTACGTGCATGGACTCAACCCGGAAGAGGTGGTTTCGCGGGTCAATGCCCGGATCAACCAGGGGGCGCAGGCATGAGCAAGTTCTTGGGTCCGATCCACTATTGGCTGTATGGAAAAATCCAGCTGCAGGATGCCTTGGTCGCCGAGATTGCGCGCTATGCTTCCCGGAAGGGCTGGAAGTATGACCCCGACCTTGTGGCGAGCGACCTTCGTCCGTTGGACAGTCTGATCGATACCGCCAACATCCATGGCTGGCTGCAGGAACGTATCAGTTCCAGCGAGAGCCGATATGCGAAGCTGGTCTCTTGCCTCATGGGAGAGGATGCGGGACGGTTGGCGGAACTGGAACAGGTGGCCTACTCCTTCGGGGAACGCCACAGGGTGCAGGCAGACGCCAACTGCAACGACGCCTACCATCAGTTCGACGAGGTGCTTCTGAACGGCATGCCCTGCGACCGGGTCAACCAGGTGGTCGAGGGGGATGGGGAGCGGTTCGTCTGGAGGCAAACCCAGGACCTGCACGGCCATTTCTGGGTTGAGGCGGGCGGCAAGAGCCAGTGGTACTATCAGCTTCGCATGCGGATGATGGAGGGAATGCTTTCCGGTAGTGGCCTGAAGGTCGCCACGGAAGAGGACGCCGTGTTCGTGATCGAGAAAAAGGCGGCCTGAGATGCACTGGACCACTGAACGCATGATGGAGGAACATGCCAACATCAACCGCATGCTGGATGTTGTCGAACGGGAGTGCGTCGCCATTTTGGACGGGAGAGGGATCGACCTCTCATTCTGGCAGCAAGTGGTTGCGTTCATCCGCCTGTACAGCGACAAACACCACCACGGCAAGGAGGAACAATTCCTGTTCCCTGTCATGGTGCGGAAACTGGGCAGGGTCGGAGAGACGATGGTGACCCACGGCATGCTGGTCGAGCACGATTTGGGGCGAAGCCATGTGAAAGACCTCGAGAACTCGCTGGAGCAATGGAAGGAAAAGCCGACCACTCTGGCCAAACTGGGGATCCTTGCCAATGCCATGGCCTACGTGAACCTGCTCAGGCTGCATACCGGCAAGGAGAACAATGTGGTCTACACGTTTGCCGAACGGATGTTGGACGAGGATAGCTGGAAGGAAATCGACGCTTCCGCCAAAGCCTTTGAAGCTGACCCGAAGAATGTGCAAGTCAAGGATACGTATCTCGCTTTGCTTGCCCGGTACGAGAGCCGCTAAGGAAAAGGCGCCTGGTCGCTGAGAGCGACCGGGTGCCTTTTCATTGGACGACCGTATAGGATTTCACGTAAAAGGAACCATCCTCCAAGTCAGTCTGGGGATTCTGGCCTTTCTTCTGCTTTTTGCCTTTCAGTCTCAATGGTACCCCCTGCTGGTTGAACAGTTCTTCCCGAAGGATGGTGCCGGTGATGATGCCGTATTGCTTCCCGTCGCTGGTCTCGATGCCGAGCGAAGTCTGAGGTTCGGTACCAAACACCTTGATGGTGCCCCTCACTGTCTTCGCAGACAGGGGAAGCACGATTGTCATGCCGATGAGAGAGGCCATAAGAATACGCTTCATGGTTCGCATTGTACCGAACTATGTCGTTTCACTCAATAGAAAAACCAACCAATCCGGTAGAGACTTCTTCCAAAGCCACGGCATCTTTGTGGTGGTTTTGCAGGAGCCAAAGGGTCAGCTGGCGACCACGAGCGCGGCCTCATTGTCGAAGTGCAGCTTGACCGCTTCGCCTTCGTCCCAGACTGTCTCCTCCGGTTTGGAAGGTACCGAGGCGTTGACCACCTTGTCGATTCCCTCGATGGAAAGCTCGTATTCGATATGGCTGCCGACAAAGATCGCGCTGACCACCTTTGCCGGGATTCCCTCGCTGCTCGCCGCGAGGACATCGATATTCTCCGGTCGGATGACCAGGTTGGCCGGGGTTCCTGCGTCGGGGGTTCCTGAAAAGCCCGCCCCCTTGCGGGTAGTGAAGGGGTGTCCCTTGGCCGGCTCGACCGTGACGGTATGCTCATCCGCCTTTACGACCTGCAGGGGCAGGATGTTGGCCTGACCGATAAAGTCGGCGACGAACGCATTGGCAGGATTATGGTAGATTTCCCTCGGAGAACCCACCTGTTGGACGACGCCTTTCCTGATGACGACGATCTTGTCCGCTACGGTCAGGGCCTCGCTCTGGTCGTGGGTGACATACAGGCAGGTGATGCCCAGTTTCTTCTGCAGGTGCCGGATTTCCGTCCTCATGTGGATACGCAGCTTCGCGTCCAGATTGGAGAGGGGCTCGTCCATCAGCAGCAGGCTCGGCTCCATGACCAGGACACGGGCAAGAGCGACCCGTTGTTGCTCGCCTCCGGAAAGCTCGCTCGGGTAGCGCTCCGCGACATTGGGCAGCCCGACCAGCTCGAGCGCCTCTTTCGTCTTCTCGGCGATTGTCACAGGATCGATGTGTCTGGTCTTCAGGCCATAGGCGATATTGTTCGCGACCGACATATGGGGGAACAAGGCATAGTTCTGGAAGACAAATCCGATGCCCCGCTTGTTGACCGGGACGTTGGTCACGTCCTTGCCCTTGATGGTGATGACGCCGCTTGTGGGAGTCTCGAAACCGGCGACCATGCGGAGCGTGGTGGTCTTGCCACATCCGGAGGGACCCAGGAAACAGACCATCTCTCCCTCCTCGATATCCAGATTGACGTTATCGACGGCCCGGACGGTCTTTCCTCCCTTGGTGAATGCTTTGACGACGTTCCGCAGCTGCAGGGCGATGGCACGCTCTTTCATTTGGTTGCCTCCTTGGTTTTCAGGAAATGCACGGAATACATATGCAAGGCCCAGGTCATCAGACCGTCGGCGATGAACACGATGATGATCAGGATGATGGAGAACGCGCAGGCCTGCGTGAACTGCAGCTCGGTCATGCTCTCAAGGATCCTGCTGGTCAGGAGCGTCCAACGGACGCTGACCAGGAAGATGGTGGCGCTGATGGCCGTCATCGAATGGATGAACAGGTACCGCAAGCCGGTCAGTACCGCAGGGATGACCAACGGTACCGTGACATGGAGGAAGGTCCCTGCCGTGCTGGCTCCGAGGCTCGCGGAAGCTTCTTCCAGCGTCGGGTCGATCTGTTCCAGACTGGCCATGACACTGCGTATCGAGGTGGCGTAGTAGCGGAAGACATAAGCTGCCACCAGAATGGTCATGGTACCGGTCAGCAAGAAGGGTTTCTTGTTGAAGGCGATGATGTAGGCGATACCGACCACGGTGCCGGGCAGCGCATAGTTCAGCATGCTTCCGATTTCCAAAAGACGATGGCCGATGAACTGCTTGCGCTGGAGGATGAAACCGATGACCACGCCAAGCATCGAACCAAGGATCGTGGAGACGAAGGCTATCTTCAGCGTATCGGTGATGGCCTTCCTGCCGAACTTGCATGCGTACTGGTAGTTCGCCATGGTAGGGGTGTTGGTGATGCCCCAGGTTTTGACGAAGGACCCGACCAGGATGATTCCATACAGGTAGAGCACAAAAGCCAGCACCAGGGCGCATACCAGGGAGATGACCACTTTCATGACAACCGGCAGAGGGCTGAAAGCGCTTTGCGCCCCACTTTTGCCGGTGACGGTGACGTAGTTCTTGCCGCCAACGACTACGCGTTGCAGCCAGAAGACAATCAAGGTCGGGACGAGCAGCATGAGGGACAGCGACGCGCCACTGTGCAGGTCGAACATGCCGGTGATTTCCAGATATGCCTGGGTCGGCAGCACCGGAAACTGATGTCCTCCGAGAATCAACGGAGTGGCGAAGTCGGCAAGACTCGAGCCGAAAAGCAGCAGGAAGGAATTGGCGATGCCAGGCATGGACAGGGGAATCGTCACGGTCCGCAGGATCCTTCCCGAGGAGGCTCCGAGCGACATGGCCGCGTCGTCCAGATTCGCGCTCATGGTTTCCAGCACCGCGCTGATGACCATGTAGGCGACGGGAAAATAGGTGAGTGTCTCACTCAGCCAGGTTCCGAGAAACCCATATATCTGGAAATCCGGGATATGGAAAAGCTTGAGCAGGTATCCGTTCGGACCTAAAGCCAGCGAGAGGCTGATCGAGCTGGTGAAGGGAGGGGAGATCAGCGGCAGCAACGTGACCGCGCTGAGGAGCGCCTTCATGGCCTTTGGCATCGCCGTACGGGTGACGAGCAGGGCGAAGAGATACCCGAGGATCGTGCCTGTGGCCGACACGGCCAACGCCAGCCAGAGGCTGTTGCTGAGTGCCTTGACCGTGTAGGTGTCCTGAAATGCCTCTCTCAGGGTGGCGATGGAAAAGTGTCCGTCGGGCATGAATGCCATACCGACCAAACGGACGACTGGATAAAGGATGAAAATGCCGAGGGCGATCCAGATGGCCAAAAGCGCCCAGAACAGTCCCGGGTCCTTTTGGATCATCCGTGTTTTTTCCCTGCGAAGATCAGCCATACAAGTCTCCTACAAAGCATCGTCCGGAAACCCGGACGATGCGCATGTGCCGAATGTCGGAAGGCAACGCCTTAGTTGCCTTCGATGACCTCTTTGACCCAACGATCGATAAATCTCTGGCGATTCTCACCCTTCCAGGTGCTCTCTGCCTCGACCAGTGGAATCTTGGAAAGATCCATGGCTGGGTTGGAAATCTGGATGTCCGGTCTCGTCGGGACATAGCAGATCTTGTTGTCGTTCATGACGGTGCCAAGCTTTGCGCTGGAAGCCCAATCCATCAACGCCTTGGCGGCTTCGGGGTGCTTGCAACCTTGCAAAATGCCGCTGCCCTCGACCCCATAGGTGACGCCCTCTTTCGGGTAGGTGATGGTAAGTGGATAGCCCTGCTGCTGGATGTCAAGGGCGTCGACCAGGTAGAAGATGCCTCCAGCTGCCTGTCCGGTTGCGGTCGGCATGGCTCCGCCGGCACCGCTCTTTGTGTACAGCTGGACGTTCTTGTTGAGTTTCTTCTGGTAGGCGAAGGCTTCGTCCTCGCCCATGACCTTGACCAGAGAGTAGATGCGCTCGGTGGCAGTGCCGCTGGTACGTGCATCCGCCATCTGCAGCTGTTTCTCATACTTGGGGTCAAGCAGGTCCTGCCAGGAAGCCGGGGCCTTCAGTCCGTTCTTCTGCAGGAAGTTGTTGTTGGTCAGGAAGCAGAGCGGGATGATGCCGATGCCGGTCCAGTATCCGTCGGCGGAGCGGAGGTTTGCCGGGATCTTGTCCGCCTCTTTCGGCACGTACTGCGCGAAGACGCCTTCCTTGACACCTGCGTCATAGGTGTCCGATGGACCACCCCAAAGGGCGTCGACCTGCGGGTTGCCCTTTTCCGCAAGGATGCGGCTCAGCGCCTCTCCCGAGGAAAGGCGGACGAAATTGACCTTGATGCCCGTGTCCTTGGTGAACGCGTCAAAAATGACGGTGGCGTATTTTTCCGGCATGATCGAGTAGACGTCCAGCGTCTGCTCCTTTGCCGGTGCGGCGGTAGTGTTCTCCTTTCCTCCCTGCGCGAACGCGGGAGCCACCAGCACAGCCGCCAGTGCGGCCAGAGCCAACAGTTTCTTTCTCATTGCTAGTTGCCTCCTTTAGGCTTGTTTTTGCAAACACCTGTATTGTGTGCACCGAATGAAGCATTTGTCAAATTTTGCATAATTTTCATATTTGTATAACAAAAATTACCTATATCGAAAGAATACTATCTTTTTTCCTGACGTGGGGTGAAGGTTGCTGGTATAGTGAAGGCCATGGCAGTCAAGTGTGTGATGTTCGATATGGGTGGCGTGTGTGTCACCCATGTGCAGATTGGGGGCGCGATCGCGCGCCGCTATGGCATGGATTCCCAGGCGCTTCTTGAGGATTACCTCGGATACGACAGGCCGATCATGGAAGGGCTCATCCAGCCGAAGGAGTGGTGGAGCCATGTGGCCGAGAAGTTCCACGTCGACCCGAATGCCGATCCGGTTTGCGAGATGTTCCATCCACAGGTCAACCAGCCGGTGATTGACATCATCCGGGACTTGAAAGCCCGAGGAGGGGTCCGTCTCCTGCTTGGATCGAACACCTGCCGCTCCCACTGGCAGGCCATCGACGCCATGGTCCCGCTTTCTTCGCTGATGGACCACTGCTATCTTTCCTGCGACATGCATCTCTCCAAACCCGATCCGGAGTTTTTCCTCGCGATTACCGGGAAGGAACGCCTGGATCCGGCAGAATGCCTGTTCGTCGACGACCTGCAGGAGAACATCGAGGGGGCGGCGAAGGCGGGGCTGAAGACCTTCCATTTCCAGGATACGCCGCTGTGGCCCGCCGACTGGGCGTTGCGTGACCTGCTCGGGCTTCCATTGCGGTAATTGCCGGAGTTGTGCTGTAATTGACTTGACCGATGAGGGAGGAACTATGACCGAGAACCAGAAACTGGCCGAAAAGATGGCTCTTTCGCTGATGGCGAGGGCTGACAAGGAATTGAACCAGTACAACTATCGCCTTGGCATCGCCATGGAGTTCATCTGGCGTACCAGCACGACGCTGCACCATCCTGAGTGGAAGGACTGGGTAGCGAAATGGATGGAGCAGTTCGTGATGCCCGACGGCACGGTGCCCGGGTATGACCAGAGTGCCTACAGCTGGGACTTGCTGGCTCCCGGCAAGAACTTCTTCGACCTGTACGACTATACCCATGACGAGCGCTACAAGAAGGCGATGGACTTCATGTGGCAGGAATTCAAGGACCATCCCCGCACCCCAAGCGGCGGATACTGGCACAAGAAGATCTACACCGACCAGGTCTGGCTCGATGGACTGTACATGTATGGCACCTTCCTGATCAAGTACGCCAAGCGTTGGGGTGACCTGAAAGCGGCGGCAAAGGAAATGCTCTTCCAGTTCAACCTGACCTATGAACACACCCTGGACCCGCGTAGCGGCTTGTTGTTCCACGCTTGGAACGAGACCAAGCAGATGGCGTGGGCAGACCAGACGACTGGTTGCTCCTCCTACATCTGGGGACGCGCCCTTGGCTGGTTTACCATGGCTCTCGTCGAGGTCTGCGACCTGTTGCCTTCCACCAAGGAGTTCTTCGCCTATCGGGCCCGTCTGATCGAGCTCTCCAACCACCTCGCCCAGGCGCTTGTCCGTGCTGCCGACAAGGATACCGGCATGTGGTGGCAGGTCGTCGACCAGCCTGGCCGCACATACAACTATCTGGAGACCAGCTGTACCAGCATGTACATCTATTTCCTGTCCCACATGGTCAGGCAGGGCTATGCGTATGACCCGGCGCTCTACCGGAAAGTGGCCAGGCGTGCTTTTTCCAGCATGGTCCGTCTCGACGTGTATGCGAGTGAGGATGGGCAGCTCCACCTGAAGGATATCTGCAAGAGCGCCGGCCTTGGACGGGCCTCCGAGGACAGCCCGTACCGTGACGGTTCCTATGAGTACTACACTCGCCAGGAACCCAGGCTGACTGACAACACCCACGGTACTCCCGCTTTCCTGCTGGCTGCCGCAGAACTTTGAAATTTCCCGTAAAATGCGGAAAATCGGGGGATGGCGCTCTTCACAAATGGAAAGAAGGATGCCATCGTAACAATCGAAATGTACCTGCGTGAACGCGTAAGGCATTTCTTCTTTTCTGATATTGGTGCCGCACACGCAGCGTACCCTCGTATGTGTGTGGCACCGCTTTTTTCCAGCCTGTCAGGCGAGAAACGGCAATACAGAGGGGAATCGAGACTTCACAAACGGGAAAAGCTGAGGGATACTGGAACGAGGAAGCGGTGCACGATGCCCGCTCTCCTCTGATACTCTCCCTATGATATGTTGCCATAGAGAGAAACACTTTCTCCCCTCCAAGCGTGTCTCCTTGGAGCTGCCTCCCGCAAGGGAGGCTGTTTTCTGCAGCAAGGCGGCCCCGAAGGACCGCCTCAGCATCGCGATCACCTGTGTTACAGCAGGTCGCTGAACGCCTTGAGCACCGGATCGCCCGGACAACCCGCAAGCACTTGCTTGGCAAGGGTCTTGCCCAGTTGCACGCCTTCCTGGTCGAAGGAGTTCAGGTTCCAGAGGAAGCCTTGGAACATCACCTTGTTCTCGTAGTGGGCGAGCAGGGCTCCGAGCACCGCCGGCGTCAGTTCCTTGGCCACCAGCAGGCTGCTGACCCTGTTTCCGGCAAACTGCTTGTTGGGGTTCTCGTCGTCCTTGCCTCGGGCGAAGGCGACAATCTGGGCAGCCAGGTTGGCGCAAAGCTTCTGCTGGCTGGTCGAGCCTTGGATCACGATATCCTTGCCTCGCTGGTTCTGCTTGAATCCGACGAACTGGAGCGGGATGATGTCGGTGCCTTGGTGGAGCAACTGGTAGAAGGAGTGCTGGCCGTTGGTTCCCGGCTCACCGAAAATCACCGGTCCCGTCACATACGCGACCGGTTTCCCATCGCGATTGACGTGTTTCCCGTTGCTTTCCATGTCCAGTTGCTGGAGATGGGCGGGGAAGCGGGAGAGCGCCTGTGAGTAGGGAAGGATCGCGGTCGACGGATAGCCGAGCACATTGCGGTTGTAGACACCGATAAGCGCGTCGAGCAGGGACGCATTCTTCCGGATATCGGGTTCCAGGGCCGCGACATCCGCCTGGTGGGCTCCGTCAAGCAGCTCTTGGAAGACATCATAGCCGAAAGCCAGGGAAAGGACGACACCTCCCACTGCACAGGATGAGCTGTAGCGCCCGCCAATGTAATCGTCGAAGAAGAAAGACTCCCGGACATCCTTGCTCTTTGCCAGAGGGCTGGTCTTGCTGGTAACGGCCACCATATGCTTGGCCGGGTCGATGCCCTTGATGCCGCTTTCCTTGATCGCGTCGATCACCAGGTCGCGGTTGGTCAGGGTCTCCAACGTCGTGCCGCTCTTGCTGACCAGGATGAACAACGTGCGCTCCATGTCAAGCGTGTCAATCACCTGGGCGGCGTCATCCGGGTCGACGTTGCTGATGAACTTGCCTTCGAGCTGTTTGATGCCCTTGCCTTGGGCATAGCCCTGCAGGGCGAGATAGAGGGCTCGCGGACCAAGGTCGCTGCCGCCGATGCCGATCTGGCAGACGGTGGTGAAGCTCTTGCCGGTCGAACCGACCAGTTTGCCGCTCCGGACCTGCTCGCTGAATTCCTTGATCCTTTCCAGCTGGCCCTTGTAAAACTTGCCCTTGTCCTCGCCGTCGGCAATCACCGGGGTGGGAAGCACCTGGCCCCGGGAGAGCTGGTGGAGCACCAGCCGTTTTTCGCCGGTGTTCATCACCTCGCCGCCCAGGAGGGCCTTGTATTTGGCGATCAGCTCCTGCTCGTCGCTGAGTCTCTGCAGGTCTCCAAGGATCTGCTCGTCGACCGGCATGGCCGCATAATGGTAGGAAAGGAGCCCGCCGGCCTCCGGGCTCTGGTACTTTGCGATGCGCTGGGTCGTCAATGCCTCACGCACGGATACCTTTTTGTCTTTCTGAAGGGCTGCGAGCGCCTTCGTCTGGTCAAGATTCTTGAATTCCATCAATCTGCCACCTCGGGGATACGTGTTTTGAAACTTTCGAGCAGGTCCTCTTTCGTCATCCCCTCGCGAAGGATGATGAAGATTGTGTCATCTCCCGCCACCGTTCCGAGAATTTCCGGAAGCGCCAGGATATCCAGGGCGATACCAACGCTGTTGGCGTGACCCGGACGGGTCTTGACGACTCCGATATTTCCGGAGAACTCGATGGAAAGGATGCCACGGCGGACATCCTGGATGTAGCTCTTCTCGCTCTCGCTGACCATGTCGTTTTCCGGCAGGGCATAGTAATACCCGGACCAGCCATCGGAGATTTTTCCGACTTTGAGCATTTTCAGGTCACGGCTCAGCGTCGCCTGCGTCACGTGATATCCTTCATGTTTCAACATGTCCAGCAGCGTGTCCTGGTTGTCAATGCGGTTGTTCTTGATCAGTTCCTTGACTACCGCAAGGCGGTTGCTTCTCTCGCGCATGATGTCTCCTCAAACCGAATGCGAATAAATTTCCATGCATAAATATACAATACTCTTCCGCCAAACGCAAACAGTGTGAGGACATTATTGAATAATCTGTAAAGAGAATTTGACTCAGGATGGAAAGTAGGGAAGAATGGCAGACAGGAGAGAGAGTATGAGCGCATTGCTGATCCTTATTGCCGTGATTGCCTGTTTCGGGCTTTTTTATGCCAGTACCTACAACAAGCTGGTGCGCGCCAAGAACCAGATCGAAGAGGCGGGAGCGGCCATCGATGCCGAGCTGAAGAAGCGCTATGACCTGGTTCCCAACCTGGTGGAGACGGTCAAGGGCTATGCCGCCCATGAGAAGGGAACGCTGGAAGCGGTCATCCAGGCCCGCAACAGCGCTGTCGCCGCCACCACGAGGGACGAGAAGGAGGAAGCCAGCAAGGGTTTCACCACTGCGCTGAGAAGTTTGTTCGCCTTGAGCGAGTCCTATCCCGACCTGAAGGCCAACACCTCTTTCATCGACCTGCAGAAGCAGTTGTCCTCGATCGAGGAGGACTTGAAGCTGTCCCGCAAGTACTACAATGCCAACGTCAAATTGATGAACAACCTTGTGCAGAGCTTCCCTTCCAACATCGTTGCCGGCATGGCCCATTACGAGACCTGCAAGTATCTTGCCATCGAGGAAGAGGCGAAACAGCGGGTCGAGGTGAAATTCTGACGATGAAGCGTATGTTCGCGCTCCTGTGCGCGCTGTTTCTGGCAGGGCGGCTCTTCGCCGCGGATTTCCTGATCGATTCCTTCCATTTGGATATCCAGGTGGACCGGGCCAACAGCTACCAGATCACCCAGGCCCTGGATATCGATTTCCTCCAGCCACGCCATGGCTTCCTGCAGGACATTCCGCTCCGGTTCGGGCGCAAGCAGGCGCACATCACCGACATCCGTTCCTCCGAACCCCTCCAGGCCGACCTTTCCGACCCGGCGTGGGCCGAACTGCGTGTCGGCGACGCATCCACGCAGGTCTACGGGAAGAAGCAGTACCTCCTTTCCTATAGATATACGGTGGGGAGTGACAGCCACGACGACTACGACGAGGTCTATCTGGACCTGATCGGTACCGGATGGGACGCCCCGATCCGTACCGGGTCTTTCTCGCTGACCCTTCCCAAGGATCCCGGGGGGACTCCAAAAGCGTGGCTGACCTACGGCAGCTCTGGTTCTACCGCGCAGGCTCCGCTTTCCTATGATCCGTCGAGCTACACATTCACCGGCACGGTCGACAATCTCGGGCAGGGAAAGGGCATGACAATCCGGATCGAGCTTCCCGAGGGATACTTCGACGAGGTCGCCCCAGAGAGCGATACCGGTTCGAAGGTGCTTCTCGCCGCTATCGTGCTCGCCATGCTTTTCAGCGGGCTTGCCTATCTGCTCTGGGACCGGTACGGAAGGGACGAATTGACGGCTCCAGTTGCCGACTGGCATGCCCCGGACGGGCTGAGTCCCTTGGAAATCGGCTATCTGTATGATGGTGTGGTTGACGGCAGGGACCTGACCGGTATGTTCTTCTACTGGGCGGACCAAGGGTGTTTGTCGATGAAGGAACTGCACAAGGGTCTCTGGCAGCTGACCAAGCTGAAGGAGCCCGAGGGAGAGCGCGCCTTCGAGCGCGAGTTCTTCGACGCCCTGTTCAAGGAAGGGGACGGGACCACCGTCACCACACGGGATATCCAGACTGAGAGCTTCGCCATGGCATGCCAGAAGGTGAGGCTGGAGACGAAGCGTTACTTCCGTGGGGAACGGGCCTTGAAGGACCGGGTCGCGGAAGGGAAGAAGCTTTCCATCCAGCTTTTCCTGCTGGTTCCGATGTGTTTGGGAGCTGTCGGTGCCGCCTGGGGATACCCAGACGCTTCGCTGGTCTTGGTACTCGGCGTCGGGCTGCTCTGCGAGCTGTTGGTCGCGAAAGTGGTTCACGGCTACCTGCTCAAGGCGGACGAAATGGGATTCGCCGGAAAACTGATGCGGCTGGTATGGGCTTTGGCCCTTGTCGTTGCCGGATCGGCAATCAGCTTTGCCATCGCCACGGGCTACCAGTACTTGTCCTCTGCGCAAGGGATGCTGGTCGCCTTTTCCACAGTGGTTCTGCCATCGCTGATGAGCGCGATCGCCCAGGCGACTGAACGCCGGAGCGCTTATGCGAGCCGGTTGCACTCCCGCATCCTCGGCTTCCGTGACTTCATCGGCAAGGTGGAGATGGACAAGCTGCGCATGCTGGTCTCCCAGAGCCCTGAACTCTTTTTCCATATCCTCGGGTACGCGATGGCCCTTGACCTTGACGACAAGTGGGCCCGCAATTTCGAGCGCTTGGGCGAGCGGATGCTCAGCCCCGGATGGCTTGAGACTCCCAGTCCGGTGGGCAGCTATCTGGTTTTTGCCGCGATTGGACGGCAGATGATGGCGCCGGTTCGGGCTGGTATGGGCTACCGCGAGCCTCCGCGTAGTGGTGGTCCGTCGGCCCCCGTGCACTCGTTTGGCGGCTATAGCGGACACACCGGAGGCGGCTTCGGTGGTGGAGGGGGAAGGTCTTGGTAGCCATGCCTTTCAGGCATGAAGCCATGGTCTTTCCTTTCCTCGAAATTTCCTTCATGGTTGTCTCACCATGAAGGAGCATATGAATGCGTAACATCCTGTTGATCGTCTCTTCCAGCGTAGGGCAGGGAAACACCGAGCGGCTTGCCGATGCGTTTGCCACCGGGGCCACTGAAGCGGGCCATGCCTTGACCAAGGTCTTCATGGACGGCAAACGGCTTGAAGACTGCCGAGGTTGCGGGTTCTGCCAGATGGACGGGCACAAGTGCGTGATCCAGGACTCCATGCAGGACATCTACGAGCTCTTTGCCGAATGCGATACCCTGGTGTTCGCCTCTCCGCTCTACTTTGGTTCCGTCAACGGGAAGATGAAGAACATCATCGACCGCCTGTATGCCGTTTCCGGAAAAGACAAGTACCCGCACAAAGACGCGGGACTGCTGATGACCGCCGATGATGAGGGGGAGCATGTCTTTGACCAGGCCCGTTCCTATTTCGATTATCTGGTCAAGTCTCTCGGATGGACCAACCTCGGATTTTATGGAGCGGGGGGATGCCACGGAGGCGCGGGAACCCGTTCGATCAGCGAGGAACATTTGATGGAGTCCTATCGCCGCGGACGGATGCTGGAGTGAACGGACAAAGAAAAGGCTCTGTACAGATTTTTGTGGGATGAAGCGGAAACGCAAGGGATGGGGGGTATGAAAAAAGGGAATGAAGTCTCAAACTTGTAAGCAACTACACTAGCAAGGAGAGACCACATTCCCTATGA
>Ga0256404_1004547_pt1 | contig 26023 bp, 30 predicted proteins | sample RumenRJG_01DNA_FD_185990 | JGI IMG/M metagenome (GOLD analysis project Ga0256404, IMG submission 185990) | Bovine rumen microbial communities from Lethbridge, Alberta, Canada - RJG_01 | ecosystem: Host-associated > Mammals > Digestive system > Stomach > Rumen | place: Canada: Alberta | collected...
GTCGTACATCTGCCACAATGCTCTCAGCTCCTTGTCCGTCTCGCCATCCAGCTCCTCGCCTTCCAGAAAAGCAAAGAACTTGACGGCTCCTGTCAGGATGAACACAAGATCATCCTCGTCCGCTTCGGCAAAGTCCCTGCCCGCTGCTACAACTCGGTTCGTGTGCGCGATGACCTGTGCCAAGAATCGAGTAGCCTTCCGCTTTCTCAGCAGCTTCTCGGCTTTCTGCCGCTCGTCCCGCTTGCCAACAATCAATTTCATCTTCATGTTCGTCATCCTTTCGCGTATCCTTTGCCGTTCCAGTTTGAGAGGGCCGCCCGTATCGTCATCTCCCGATATGCCTGCCGCTCCCTCCATTTCTTCCTCTGCCCCAGCGCACTGGCTGAGAAAAGCCGCTCCATCTGCTGTGCGTTGCCGTTCGTCCAGAAAGCCAGCCAGCCCAGCAATGCTAGGTCTGCCCGTGAGTGATCACCGCCGTATGGTGCCAGCTCTCCCTTCTCGTAGAGGGAACGGAACCACTCGCCACGCCGCCCGCTGCTTGCTTTCTGCACTATGAAATCGTCAGCCAGCTCCCTGCCCTTGCGCGTGCCAGGCTCCTGCCCTACTGCCGCCCGCTCCTGCTGCTCTCCTGCCGTGCTCTCCTGCTGCTGTGCTGGCCAGAGTGCCGCTGTCATCGCGTCCAGTACGTCCTGCACATCGACAACATGCTTGTAGTCATCCAGCACGCGCCCTGTCATCGTGAGATACCGCGCTGAGTTGTAGCACTCGAACGATGAGAAGCCCATCAAGCCAGCCTGTCGCCGTCCCCATTGGCTCCCGCCGTCATGGAACACTGCCTTTCCCCTGCCGATGAGATGCAGGCCAGTCCCAGAAGGCGACCGTTCCGCATAGGTGCCGAACCGCTTGACTACTGCCATTGCCCTCTGCTCCAGCCTGCCGCCGTCCAGACAGCAATCTACATCCAGTCCCACGAACGGCGTTCCCGTCAGGACGAATCCTAGGCCGTCCGCACGTACCGAAGAAGCCAGCGCGTCATCCAGCGTGCTCCATGTCTCTAGGTCTTGCGTGCTTGCCCAGCCGCCCGTCCTCGCGTTCAACGGCATCTTGATAGGCCGGCCGCATCTCCATTCCTTGCGCCATACGACCCAGTTCGGCCACCCTCTCAGCTCGTCGGGTATTCCTGCTGCTTCCATCTGCTCCACTCCCTTCTGCTGCTACACCACCACGACGGCCCCGCGCTCTCTCCCTGCCCGCTGCTCCCTTCTGCCTGCTGCCTGCTGCTCGCGTGTACTACTACAACATGTGTATATATCTCTAGTAAGAAGCTCTAGTATACTCGGTCAAATTTGCGTAGTGGTAATGCGCAAATCTGCAAAGTAGGTAGGCACTCCAGCCCTTGTACCGTAAGGGTTCAGCCGCTGGAAGTTCTCGAATTGCCCGTAAACCGTTGGTACATAAGGGCTGGGCGGCATTTTGATATGCAAATTTGCGTATAGGAAAAGGCTCTAGCCGTTGGTGTGCCTAGGTTTGCAGGCAATTAAACGAGCGTAATACAAGCACCCGTTTTTTCACCCGTTTGGTGGCGGTATCGCGGTACAACCGTCGCTCGATCAACTTTTTTTCCTGTAGCTCTTTCAGGCCGCGTTGTATGTATGTGACGTTGTGGCCTATCTCTTTCGCCAGCGTAACGTCATCCGGCTCCGTGTCGTTGAATCGTACCCGCCGCGAGTAGACTGCCATGTACGTTAACTTTGCCCTGTCACTCAACGCCTTGCTATTCACTTGCGCCACGGTCTCTGGTATGCGGTCATGGTACTGCTGCTTCTTCTTCTCCCCCACGCACTCACCGCCTTTCTTTCCTGTTTGCTGAAAAGCCAGCAGCACCGCCAGCCTTTCGTTGCGTTCGTACCGTTCGCTGTGGTAAAATAGATATACGGGCATAGTGATCCACAATCCAGCCCATATCGTCTCGCCGTTCGGTGCCCCCACCAACGGCCTTTTTTGTTTCCTCCAGCCGCCCGAGATGGACGGCTTTTTTCGTGCTCAGTCCATAGGAAGAACAAGCGTGCTAGGGCGGACGTGTAACGCGCGTCCAATCTTATAGAACGTTGGAGCAGAGCCGTTCCCGCCTTTCGTCGCATATCGAACTGCTGTTCCTTGCGAGACTCCTGCCAATCTTGCCAGCTCATTCACGCCAATGCCTGCGTCTGCCATAGCTAATCTGATTGCCTGTACGTTGATTCTCATGGTACAATCCCCTTTCATTTGATACTTTGTTGACTCTTTGTTGATTATCGTATCATGAAAGTGTGCCGGAAAACTTGCAAAGTTTGACCGCCGCTCCACCTTCTCCAGCCGCCCGCAAGGCATAGAAAAGGCCCGCCCTGTCTGCTGATCTCCAGCAAGCAAGGCGGGCTATCGTCATATTGCAGCCGCCGTCTGTTTCTGTCTGGCTACTGCCGCGTTCCATGCGTCCGTCAGCATCTCAAGCTGCTCCAGTTCATACCGTCGGCAAGTTGACTCACAACGATGCACACGCCGCGCAATCTCGGGCCAGCGCAAGTTGTAGAAGTAGTGGAGCTTGAGAACGTTGCACCAGTCCCAGCACTCCAGCGTATCCAAGAAAGCCAGCTCCCGCCGCATCCTCAGAACATCATGCATCAGGCGGGCGGCCTTATCCCTCTGCTTCTCTGCCAGCGTGACAGCAGACTCCACCGCCGAAGCCCCCGCACCGTTACGCGCTCCTCCTGACATGTGCCAGCCTGAGTAATGTGGCAGCACATCGCCGACAAGTTCCTGAATCTCCTTCGTCAGTTCGTCAATGCGAGCAGCGTACTGCCCAGCCGCCCGCAAGAACCGCCGCATTTCTTTCGTCGTCATCTGTTCCATATGCCTGCTCCTTCCCTCAGAACAATAGGCTCTTTTTCCAATTTTCCCCCTGCTCCTGCCTTCCTGTCAACACTCCCCTATACCCACTATAGGCCGGACATTCGACGGCCCTTGTGACGCGTCCTAGACGGCGAGAAGGGCAATTCCCTCATGTGGCTATCCGTCCTTTTTCGGTGTCTGGAAACTCCAGTTATCTCAGCAAGCAGCCAACGGCAGGTTCAGGAGACGAAGGTCTCCGGCAGAAATTTCACCGCCGACGAAGTAGCGTCCTGTCTGGCTCCATCCATCGTTTCTCAACGAGAAATGGGGAAGTGCACGTTCCAGCAGCTCGACACATGGCGGGCGGCTCGATGGACCTTATTTTTTTCCTTACTTCGTCGGCGCGGTCCTCGATCTGCAGGCAATCCGCGTTCGCCTCATCCCTGTTCCCGGCTGCGCGGCCATGCGTCGTACAGCTGGAAGAAGTCTTCGGCGTACATCGTCACGGTCCAGGGGCCGCGGCTCACCTTGTGGGCAACGATAGGCAGGTCATGGGACCCGCCTGCAGCTGCATCGCGTCGGGATTGCTCGAGCGCGTCCCGGACGTTCAGCCGTTCCACAAACTTGACTTCTTGGTGTATGCCTGGCAGCCCTTCGCAGTCTCCGGCCTGGCCGGTATTCCCTCTGCATTGCGCGGTCCTGTGTACGTCGTATCCGTGTTCCTGGCAGAGTGCTGCCCACAGCCTTTCCCCACGCTTTCCCTTATCCCTCGAGAACTTACCCATTGGCCTGTGCTCCTTCCTCGGCGGCGTGATCCTGCTCCGGCTCACCAACGGCAACGGGCTCCACGTCGATGACAGTTTCATCCGGCTCGTCGAGCATGTCGCCGCCCTCCGTCGTGCTCTTGATCGTCTCATCTGCTGCCGTCGCCCGCATAAGCTCGGTGGCTATGGGTGCGTACTTTAGGGCCTGCTTCACGACGGTCTTTTTGGCCATTGCGTCAAAATCGGTTGCCCACGGACCGCGGTTCTTCTTCGCGCCCTTGCTGTACTTTGCAGCGTACTGCCGAACGTCGGCCACGCTCATGACCTCGACGCCATAGCCGCCCGCGCGGGTGTGGTATACGGCATAGTAGGCGACGACGGGGCCGCGGTCCTGCATCGCCGGAACGTGTTTTAAGCGTGTCTCGAGGCCCAGCTCGTACTCGAACGCGTCATGCTCGTACCGCCCAGCCGCCCGTAAGAAATCCCTCATCTGTCTCGTTGTCATCTGTTCCATTTGCCTGCTCCTTCCTCAGAACAACCAATAGGCTACTGCTTTCATTTTCCCCCGCTCCTGCCTGCCTGTCAATGCTCCCCCCTATGACCACTATAGGCCGGACACCCGACGCCCCTTGTAGCGCGTCCTAGGCGGTGAGAAGGGCAATTCCCTCGGGCGGCTATCCGTCCTTTCTCGTGTAAGAAAAGCCAACTTTTTCCAGCAAGCAGCCAACGCCAGTTCAGGGGACGTAGATCTCCGGCAGAAATCTCCGGCCTGCTCCTGCCCCGCCGTGCCTGGCTCCATCCAGCGTTTCACCCCGTGAAATGAGGAAGTGCACGTTTCCTGCGTCCTTCACCACTCAACGCCGCCCGCATCGCATAGAGAAAGGCCCGCAACGTCCTGCTATTCCGACGCATACGGGCCCTTGTCCTCACATCTTTTGCAGCTTCTCCAGCACTCGGCCTGCATCTTCTTCCGCGTGCATTGCCAGCCATGCGCGGTTCCCCTCCTGCTGTGCCCGTAGGAAGTCGTGCATGTATTTCAGCGCGTGCAGCATACCTCTCTCGCCGTCAGCCTGTAACCTTTTTTCAATGGCCTGATACTCAGGCTCCCACGGCTTTACGCCCTCGTCTGCAAGGAAACGCATGGAGATCCATAGGCGCGGGTCTGCATACTTCGCACCCTTGCCCGCGCCGCTCGTCGCCTGCCGGTACCTGTCCGCATACTGGTCGATCAGCATAGTGCGCTCTCTCCTTCCATGCGTGCCACTTGCTCCTGCAAGCTGTCAGCCAATGCGCTCCAGCCGTCCGCATCGAAGTACATGCGGAAGTCAGCCGCCCGCTGTCCTGCCGCCGGTCTGTAGGAAAGCACGACTGCCTTGCCCTGCCGCTCCACGCCGTACAAGATCACTCGCCGTCACTTCCTTCTGCCGTTCTCCTGCTCGTCTGCTGCTTTCCCTCTAGTCCTTCGGTACATACTGACAGCAGCCAAGCACCTTCCTACCTCGCAAGCTCTTGCCTGCCGTCACTTCCTTCTGCTCTCTGCTGCCTGCCTGCACTCTCCCTTCTAGTCCTTCGGTATGTGCGTCCTACCGTGTCGGCACTCTGTATCTCGCAAGCGTTCTGCTCTAGCTCATCTTGCGTTCTACTGCCGTTGCATTTTCCTCTTGCGTTTCGGGCGGGCGGCAGATACGATAGGCGGTGAACGTTGGAGCAGAGCCGACAGTTCACCCTGACGCCAAGCTGAGAGACAGCAAGGCAACAGAGCGAACTGCTGGTAGATACGACAGTATGGAGCCACGCCATCGCTTTCACCCTTGCTTTGCCAGCCGCGGTTCCCCGCACGTACCTTCATCCCGCACTACATGCCCGTGTAGTCCGATACGCCACCTCATCCGTAGATGATCATGTACCACCCGTCCTGTTCTCGCATGGGTAGGACGACACCCCCAGACGGACACATGCAAGCAAGGACATGTGCTTTCACCAATGCGGTATATCCGTCAGCCGGTTTGAGATTCTCCGTGACAGCTACACGGCGGGTTTTTGACGTGTTCTTCCCTGACCACGTTTCCGGCCATCAAAAAAAGCCCTACATCTTTCGATGTAAGACTTGACTCTCAGGTGCGTTCCGTGCTATCATTCTCGTAATGATGCACGGTAAAACCGCCATGATGTAGTAGTGTTACATCGTGTGTGGGCAACGTTGTGGAGTTCCAGACCACTTCGTTGACCGTGCTTTATTGTTTTGTCTGCATTTATTATATCACAGCTGATTTGTATTTGTCCTGCTTTTGCAGAAATTTTTTTTGCGGCCTGCCGGAACGGGCTGCACTCATACCACGACGGCCCATCTCAGCCGCCCGCTATTGTCGCTTTTCCCGCCGCCCATATGGACGTATAGGCAAACCGCCAACCATGCCTTACAGACCATCCTAGGCGACGAGAGAGGAACATGCGGGCGGCTTTTTGTGTGCCTGCTGGTTCCTGGCCCCTGCCAGCTCCCTGCCGCCGTACTACTGATCTTGTGCGCTCCTGCCGACTGTCTGCCGCTTGTCCGCCGACCGTCTGCCATGTGGCTGCCGACTGTCTGCCATGTGGCTGCTGTCGGGCAAGAACTCAAAATTGAGTTCTGATGCCATGTGCCTGCTGTCAGCATTGAGAGGGCCGCCCGCGCCTGCCTGCTCCCGCTCGTCTAATCCTTGGTGTATGGGAATGCCTAGGCTACTGCCGTGCCGCCCGTTCTCGTCCATCCTAGACCGTCTGAGAGGGCAATCCATCTTTTCAAGCGTCGGATTACTCGGATTCCCACAGACACAGCCGCCCGCCATTTGCGTTTCGTTCCGTCTGGCCTGTTCTCCGTGCCTGCTTCCTGCTCGTCGAATCCTCTGCCCATATAACTACATAGGCCAGCGCACGGACGGCCCTAGAATCGCGTCCTAGGCGGCGAGAGAGAAACGTTACCCCATCCACTCGCGCGTGCGGGCGATACCGGATAAGAATACCGTAACGATTCGTGACGGTACCCATCCCCTCGCGCGTGTGGGCGGTACCGCGAAAGGTTTGCCAACAAGGTGGGCAAGAAACCCATCCCCTCGCGCGTGTGGGCGGTACAGACAAAACCAGCGTCGCGAATCGCGACGGTATTCTCTCGTGCATGTGTGGGCGGTATGTATCAGAATCCAATTTTGGGTTTTGACCCTCGTCCTCGCGCGGGCGGTGCTGGTTCTTGCCCTTTTTAAGAGCCTCGCGTAACTCGCTCATCGTCCTCGCATGTGCGGGCGGGCCTTATTTGCAAGTCGATATTTTCGACCAGCCCTGCCAATACCGTCATTTCAACTGAGGGTATACTGTGTTTCGCCGTATACCTAGGGACTCGCCAATATGCCGACCCCTTCCCACCAACACGCCGCCCGCCATTTGCGTTTCGTTCCCCCATCCCTCACGCGTGCGGGCGGTATCTTTCAAGAACGAGGTGAAAAATTTTCCCCTCGCCCCATCCCTCACGCGTGCGGGCGGTATTCCTCGCCTACCGAAACGGTACTTTTGACAGTACACGATTCATTCACCGTCGTGATTCCCGACGTTGGTTCAAGGGATGACCGAAACAGTCACCCCTTCAAGGCTGCAACACCCTTGCTCCAACTCAGGGTGCAGCACCCTCGCCACAATCTAGTGTGCTGCACCTCGTCCGGCTCCTGTATCCAGTCCGTATACAGCCGGCCTGCCGCTAGATCACCCGCGCTCCTGCCGTGCTGTCCTGCCGTCTGCTCCCTGCCCATAGAAGTACATAGGCCACTGCCCTGCCGTGCCTTGTAGCCCGTCCTAGGAAGTCTGAGAGGGCAACATGCTTCATCCCTTGCGTCGTACCATGTCAGCATATGTCAGCCCTGCTCCATCACACGCGCGGCCTGTATCTGCTTGAAGCAGATTCCCAAAATGGGAATGTGCTGCTCCATCGCACACGCAGGAGATGCCCCGCCCAACAAGGTCGATATTCTCGACTTTGTTCTTGCCATCTCACACACGCAGGAGATGCCCCGCCAAGCCAGCACCGCCAGCAGGCGAACGTTAGCATATGTCAGCCGACTCTTTTCTCGTGTATGAAATGTCAGGAAATCATCATGATCAGCAGAAATCTTGATGTTTTGACTAAAGCCATTTTGAAGAACAGACATGGACGCCCGTAGACATCCCAATAGGTGCGGTGTAAAGTCCGTCCCTCGGGCGGCTCCCTGCCAGCTCCTGAAACCTGTCCATTATCCTGCCATTATGTAAACTTGTTGTACTCCCATTGTACTTTAGTGCACTACCACTAATACGGTTATTGAGTTGTAACCAAAGTGCAATATAGTTTTATCGTTTGCAATTAGATTTCATAAAGATACCTTATCGGAAGTTTTATTGATTGCCATTAGTTCCGTGACCTGCTCTCGACATGTGTCTTTTGTGAGAGGAACAGGGCAAAGTCTGGCCCACGCCTGCCGCCAGTCCTCGTCCGTCCTGCTCTCCTACCGTGCCTGCCGTCCTGCTGTCCTCGGTTCCCTGCCCTGAGAACGCAAGATTGCGTTATGACCTCTCGCCTGCTCCTGCCGCCCGTCCTGCCGTCTCCATCCATCGCCCATACATCTGCATATGTCAGCACCTCGGCGGCCCTTGTGCGCCGTCCTAGGCGTTGAGAAGGGATTCCCTGAATCAAGGCACCCCGATAAGAGAAGGTTGTTCCGTTTCAGAACACCCTCCTGCTCCTTTTTGGGATGAAGAAAGTAACCAATCCAATTTTGGATTCTTCCCCACGTCCTAGGCGCGTGCCCTGCTTCCTGCCCGTCGAATCCTCCGCCCTATACCACTACCTAGGCCAACGCATGGGCGGCCCTTGTAGCGTGTCCTAGGCCGTCTGAGCGCATAATAAAAAGCGGGCCGTCTCTGCAACCCGCTCGTCTTAGGAATTCTTAGGCCTAACATTTCCTAACAGCCTGATCAGTACCGCCCGCGTTCGTCTCCCGCGACTTCCAAGCAGGGATGACAGGGCCTTGCAGCGGCTCCGTTGCTGGAACGAACTGCCAGCCGCTTGCGTCCGTGTCCTTGCCGCCGCGCTTCTTCCGCCGTGCTTGCCGTGCTTCTTCCAGCTTCGCCCGCTCATCCAGCAGCCACGCTTCGGCATCAGCCCGCGAATAGAAGCCACGGTAACGAGCAGCTGTCCCGTATCCTCTCACAGCTGCCGCACATGTCGCCCACTTGTCGAAAACGCCAACGGCCCTGCCACGGCTCACCGCATAGCATGTGAATGGTTTCTTCATAGCCGTCACTCCTTCCAGCCATTGACCGTGCGCAACCACTTCGGGCGGCGCGGCTTTGCTTTCAGGCCCAGCACCTCGCCATCCGCGACAATGTAGACGTTGCCCGCCTTGTCGCGTGCTTCTCCTAGATGTTTGGGCAAGTTTACCGGCATCCCTGTCTCCTGTTCAAGGAACGTTTCTATCAACGACTTTTGCCCGCGTCTTGCTCCCAGCGCATCTATGATATGCATACTTGCAATGCAGCAGCGCGTTATATCGTCGTTGCTCAAGTCCATGAGGAAGGATAACACGGCATCCTCGTCCTTGAACTTTTTCCAGCCGCCCGCCTGCTCGACTGCCGCAACCGATGTGAAGTAGTCCTTCATGTCGCACTTCGCGCCATTGTACTCCTTCTCAGGCGGAAACAGCTGTGCAATCTTCGCTGGAGAAAGGCAAGACGCCAGCGCAATCATAGAGTCGTACATCTGCCACAATGCTCTCAGCTCCTTGTCCGTCTCGCCATCCAGCTCCTCGCCTTCCAGAAAAGCAAAGAACTTGACGGCTCCTGTCAGGATGAACACAAGATCATCCTCGTCCGCTTCGTCAAAGTCCCTGCCCGCTGCTACAACTCGGTTCGTGTGCGCGATGACCTGTGCCAAGAATCGAGTAGCCTTCCGCTTTCTCAGCAGCTCCTCGGCCTTCTGCCGCTCGTCCCGTCTGCCGTCAATCAATTTCATCTTCATGTTCGTCACTCCTCATGGTCATCAAAGGCAGAGCAAGCAGGCGTGAAGTCCAGCTTCACGGAACCCGTTCTGCCATCTCGTACTTTCGCAATATCCAGCGTTGCCGTGTTCTCATATGCAAGCGTGCCGTCCTCGGCTAGGTGAGAATCACGATGAATCAGCATGACAATATTCGCATCCTGCTCAATGGAACCAGAGTCACGAAGATCAGAAAGGCGCGGCATACGGCCTTCCTTGTCGTTCGCTCGGTTCAGCTGAGAGAGCGCAAGGACAGGAACCTTTAACGACCCCGCCATGTTTTTCAGCGTGCGCGTGATGAAGGACACCTCTTGCGTGCGGTTCTCTCGTTTCTGGCTCCCTGCGCTCATCAGGCCGATATAGTCGATGATAACAAGGTCAAGGCCGCCCGCCGCCTTAATCCGCTGTGCCGTGCGCCAAATATCAAGCGGTGTCTGATTCGTTATCTCACTGACGTACAGTCTCAAACGTGCCAGCTGCTCGTATCCCTGAATGTACATGCCACGTTCTTCCTCGGTCATAGCCCGCAAATCAGGCGACTTGAACTTTTCATTGTCCACGCCAGACAGGTTCGAGACGATTCGACGCGCCGTCTCAACAGCATCCATCTCCAGCGTGAACCAGAGGATACGCTTGCCCGCTCTCGCTGCATTGATCGCAATAGTGCACGCCAGCGCGGATTTACCATGTGAAGGCCGTCCTGCAAGAATAACGAGATTGCCCGCTTCCATACAGCCGATATGGGAATCAATGCTGAGAAGGCCAGTCTTTACGCCAGACTTCTCGCCCCTTGCTCGTCGGTCAATATCGTCCTGCAACGCAAAGACCAACGCCTGTGCATCATACACGCTCTTGTGCTCTCCGAACTGCTCCGCTTCTTCCATCAGGGCATCCTGCAATTCGTTCTCCATCGCTGCAATGTCTTTCTTCATGTCGTTTGCGCCTTCCATTATCTGACGCGCTATCTCGGCGATTCGCCGCCGTCTGCTGTACGCCCTGACCGTCTCGCAATATCCATCCACGCCCGCCGTCGTCGCTTCGACGTTGCCAAGATGTGTGATGAAGGGGATACCACCCACGGCATCCAGCTTGCCTACTTTGCGCAACCTCTCGGCAAGGTTCACAATGTCAATGCTGGCTCCTTCCAAGGCCATATGCTGCATGATCTCAAAAGTATCTCTATGCGCTGGCCTGTAGAAGTCCTCTGGCCTGATCAGGCTACTCACATGAGCAACGATACTCGGCTTGATAAGAATGGCCCCAAGTATTCCCTGCTCCGCTTCAATGCTGCATAACTCCGTGTCCTTCATGCGCTTGTCGCTCCTTTCTGCATTTCAGCCAATCTCTTCTGCCGATACCTAGCTGTAGCATCATCAATCTGTTTCCGCTGTTCTGCGTCCCTGCGTTCCATGTCAGCCTGAGTAAGATGGACAGGCCCCTGCGCGGGCGGCTGGCTCCTTCGTTCTTTCTGCTCCCGTCTGTCCCATGTCAACGCCTTCTGCTTCCAGTTCTTTACAGGCTTGCCGCCGCTGTCATGCCATTCGCCTGCTGTGTAGAAGTCAAAGAAACGTCTGGCATCTATCGCCAATCCCTTTTCCTCGGCGTACTGCTCCACCTCATCCAGAGAAGGCGGGACAAACTTCTTCCTCTTAGCCTTACCCTTTTGAGAAGGTGTGCTATTGCGCAAATCTGCATTTGCGCCGTTACTACTCTTATCGTTACTCTTATTATTATTACTATGGTCGCAAATTTGACATGCCCCCATATTCAGATTTGATATGGGGGGCGTATCATCCATGCTACCCCCCATGTCATCCATGCTACCCCCCATATCAAAATTGATGTGCCCTTCATCATCCATTCGCACACCAACCAGAGGGATAATCTTCCGGCGCGTGTTCCCATTGTCATCAACGTATATTTCTACTTTGGCATAGCCTTTTTCTTTCAAGCTACTTACGATACGCTGTATTGTGCTGATAGACTTACCAAACATCTTTCCTAGGCGGCTGTTCGTCATAAAGCAATAGCCTTGACTATAAGACAGGCTAACGATTATGACGTAATACCTAAACTCATCCCCTGTCAATGTCCTGTCCATCAGGAGAGCAACGGGCAAATTCCTGATATAGTGCGGTTTTTCTTTATCCTTGTCCTTTTCTTGTGCCATACTTGTCACCACCTTTCACTTTTCATACAAAGAGAGCCGCACACATCTCCGGCTCTCCACAGTGTTTCATTCAGTTGTCGCGTCCTGCCGCCGCTTCACGGAAGTAACGACCAGCTGCTGGCCCGTCGCTTCGCCATACAGGCGGCACAATGTTTTCGCCACCAGCATCACAATTTTCTGGGCGGCTTCCTCGTTTTGTGGTAAAATGGAATTGGACGAAGTGTCGGTCAAACAACTTGTCCTGCTGCCGCTATCGGTGTTCCCGCACCCAGCGGCTTTTTTGTTTGTGCTCATGCATGTCACAACCTTTCCAGCTTGATCTCAAGCAGGCCGCCGTCATCAGGCCATGTTTTGAGAACCAGCCTGTCATACATCAGCAGCGCACCCTCGGAATCAGCAATCACATCACCGTCTGCATCCAGCAAGGCCAGCTCCAACGCATTGCCCACGTTGATGCGACGCACGCCACGAATCGCCATCCCTTCCCATGCCACCGCCGACACGCCAGCAAGGGCCTGATTAAGAACGGCTTCAATGTGTCGCCGCTCGTCCTCGCGTTCCTCGGCATGATGTTTCGCCACCGACTCCCAAAATACTGAGAGGTCAACAATCTGTTTTTTCATAGTCATTCATCCTTTCTGCATCAGCGATAGCCCAGCGTTTCAAAAAACGCCTGACGATTGCAACGCCCGCGCATTACGTAGCAGCCCTGCTTTTTCAGCCGCTCGTTCGTCAGGTGGATAGCCCGACTAGCTGCTGGACGCGAGCAGCACATGATTTTCATGGCTTCTTTCGTCGTGACAAATCGAACCGTCTCGGTGTCGATTTTCTCGTTCACTTCTTGTTTCATTGTTGTCATCCTTTCATTGCCTGTAACTTGCTGATCAGTGCACGCCAGCCGCCACGCGCTCCTGCATGAAGCTAGGAAGTGCCGCCCGCTGTACCTGTTCCATCGTCAGCACGCCCTTCCTACCTTGTCTACCGTATCAAGGCAAACCAGTTTCCCGTCATCGCTGATTGTTACATGCAAATTCGTTTGTGCTGCATCCACAAGAAACAGGGCCATCTCATCGGCACTTTCAGTGGAACCGTAGAAATACAGGCCAATGGAACAATCGCCATCCTGCCGCAATTCGTAGGCATCCACAAGGATACGGCGCACGCCGAACAGGTTCACACCGTTGATGGATACCGTTCTGGCCTTCGCAATGTAGCGATTCAAGGCATCATCAAGCTCGCCTGACAGCATCTCCCATTCCTGTTCATACTCAGGGTTTTCCTCATAGCTGCTGTCTGGATCCTCGTCGGCACGCATCGCCACCGCCAACTCATCCAGACGAATAACCACCTTTTTCTCATCCTGCTCATAAATCTTCATATCGTTCATCCATCCTTTCTGTATAGCCTACGAGCGGCCCTTCTATTGTCGCCCCTAGGTAAGTGTACCCGTATGTCTTTGGATTTTACTCCTTAGACTAGCTTGTCTAGAAAATCGCCCCTAGAATCGATTTTAGCCGTTTGCCTGTAGCCGCTTTTCTCTCATCGTTTGCAATCTAGCACGCGCCGCCGCCCGCTGCTCATCTGACAAGACAGGCTTGACGCGCTTCGACCGATAGGACAGCAGCTTCTTGTCCACAACGTACTCCACAGCAACGACCTCGCCAGCCTGCTTGTGTTCCTTGTGTCGCTGGTAAATCTTATCAAGGCGTGTGATCTGCGTTGAATCCGTTGTGTAGACGGTCATCGTCTCGCCGTTGCGGTCATACTGGACGACCGTCTCTTGCTCACTCGTCGGAATACTCATAGCGTTACCTCTCTTTCTGTACTGCCGCCCACGGGCGGCTTTTTCTTGTGCCGTCACATGTCCATCAACTCAGACGGACGCACGCCCAGCACGCGAGCAATCTTGCCGAGCGTTACAGGCGTTGGCGTGCGGCCTTTCTTCAGCAGGCCCCAGACAGCCGTCCGCGACACGCCAGCTTTATCAGCCAGCTCTGCCTGTGTCAAGCCCTTCTCAGCCATCAGGTCAAGCAGCTTTGCCTTATCCATACCGTTCACTCCCTTCAATGTTTTACATGAAACAATACGACACAAAATATTTTTATATGTGTCATATCGCCCTTACATCTATTATGATACTTCATTTCGTGTTATAATGCAAGTACAAAATGTCGAATTGCACTACAAAGACTTCTAGGGAGTGATTTCCGCGTTATGACACCATTCAACACCAACCTACGAGCAGCACGGGAAAAAGTAGGGATGACAAGGCAAGAACTAGCCGACAGCATAGGCATATCAGTTTCGGCTCTAGGACAATACGAACAAGGCAGGCGCGAACCAGACTTGCAAAAGCTCATCGCTCTAGCCACCGAGCTGTGTGTTTCTGTAGATGATCTTCTAGGTTACAAGGTAAACGAAGTACAAAATACCATTGATTATCTTCATGACTATGGAATGATGATATGGGAGAATGATAGTAAACATGTGCAAATCATATGTTCTTCAAATGATTTTTTCTTACCGAAAGCAAAATCATCACCTGAGTGGAGCGGCCTATCTGTATCGCTTTCAGAAGAAACATTCCTAGCTATCATAAGATACGCTAAGGACAGAACAAAGAAACGACGTGATGATATTCTGGTTTCTGAGTGCGAACGTCTCTTTTTGTTTGCATGGCTAAAACAACTCACGTATGTTAGTTCTGGAAATGGTGAGTATGATGATTCTTCAACATCGTTCTTATCCTCACCAATAACCAAACAAGAAAAAAAGGCTCTAGATGAATTGTTCTCAAGAATAACCGCCCAATACAAGCACCCAGACCACACTGATCAGACAAAAGAAAAAGCCGCCGACCCGAAGGCCAACGGCAAACACAAGAAAGACTAAATGCTATTTATTATATCACACTGAAAGGACGAAACGCGACCATGACCGACTTCGACTACAAGGCCCTTGACCGACTCAGGGCCGATATGTCCCGCATCGCCAGCACACTGCCGCCTGACGTGCTCGACAACTACAACCGCGACTTCGACGTGACGTATGCCCACGACTCCACGCAAATCGAAGGCAACACGCTTTCCCTTGTGGAAACGAAAGTGCTGCTCGAGGACGGCATTTCCATTGGCGGCAAGAAGCTCCGCGAGGTGTACGAGGTCACGAACCACGACCGCGCCTTCACCTACGTCCGCCAGCTCATCCGAGAAGGCCGCCCACTGGACGAAGAGCTCGTGAAGGACATCCATGAAATCCTGATGCAAAACATCATGCAAGGCGGCATCTACCGTTCCCATGCCGTGCGCATCATTGGCGCATCGCACCGCCCGCCAGAGCCATACGACATGCTCCAGCAAATCAAGTTCTTCTTCGCGGACATGCCCACCAACAGGGACAGAATGCACCCCGTAGAGTTTGCCGCATGGACGCACGCCGAGTTTGTGCGCATACATCCATTTGCTGACGGCAACGGCAGAACGTCCCGCATGATCATGAACTACCAGCTCATGGCGGGCGGCTTCCTGCCCATCTCCATCAAGGCCGAGAATCAGGCTCCCTACTACACGGCCCTTGACCAGTACGCCACGGAACGGAACCTTGTGCCCTTCCTGACACAGGTCTACGACCACGAGAAAGCGGCCCTGCTCGACTTCATCGCCAGCTATGGGGAAGGTGCTGCACATGTCACACATTGAGAAACGCACCTTGCAGGACGGCAAGACAAGCTGGCTCATCATGTTCCGTTACACCGACTGGCAGGGCAAGAGACGGCAGAAGAAGGCGTCCGGCTTTCCTACCAAGCGCGAAGCACTGGCCTACGAGCGGGACTTCATCGAGCGAGAAGCAGGTTCCCCCAGCATGACGTTCGGCAACCTATGGGCCATCTACAAGAAGGACTTCAAGCACCGCGTCAAGGAATCATCCATGCATTCCGTTGTCCCGAACGTAGAGCGGCGCGTCCTGCCCTACTTCAAGGACATGCCAATCAACCAGATCACGCCCGCAATCGTCAGGCGATGGGAGACCGAGCTGCACGATTCCACGGAACTCTCGGACAGGTTCATCCAGTATCTCCACGGGCGGCTTTCTTCCGTCCTGTCTTTCGCGTGCAAGTATTACAGCCTTCCACGCAACCCCGCCAAGATAGCTGGCACGACGGTCAAGAGCGCACCCACACAACAGACGATACAGTTCTGGACCGTAGAGCAGTTCAAGGCGTTCGACCGTGCCGCCGAAGGAGAAGAACCCTATAGGACCCTCTTCCGCCTGCTGTTCTGGTCTGGCCTGCGCGTCGGTGAAGCGTTCGCCCTCACCGTCCAAGACATTGACCTGCAAGCTGGCTCGATCTCCGTGTCCAAGACATACCACCGCTACGACGCCAAGGACAAGATCACCACGCCAAAGACGGCGCACAGCAACCGCACGGTATCCATACCGCCCCAGCTATGCCAAGCCCTGAGTGAACATATCCAAGCGATACCGAACCCCACGCCACACACGCGCCTGTTCGAGTCGCTGCCGTTCAACTACAACCTGACAAGGCACTTCCACAAGATAGCCGAAAAGGCGGGCCTGCCGCTCATCAAGATTCATGATCTCCGGCATTCCCATGCGTCCATGCTCATCCAGAAGAACGTGCCGCCCATCGTCATCCGTGACCGCCTAGGCCACAAGTCCATCCAAACGACTCTCGATATTTACAGCCATCTATACCCCGTCAAAGGGCAGGAAGTAGCCGACATTCTCGCCAATATCTGGTAAAAGTGTTACCTTTCTGTTACCTTTCAGCAAAGAAAAAGGCAGAGAACCCTTTATTTACAAGGGACTCTGCCTTTCTTGTTGCAAATTCTATAATTCTACTACAGAATCGCGGATTTGTCATGAAAAAACTCACAAGAAAAGCCTTCCCTGAAAATCTGAGAAGGCTTCTCCTGTACGGCCTGGCCGCCTAGCGCCGACGATATGGGGAATGATGGCGGTATGCCTTTGGTCTTCCCAGTATCTCGGCCATAACGACAGCCTGCTGCACCTGATCCGGCGTGAATTGCGGCAGGATGGCAGCGCGGCGTGCAGTCTTCTTCTTTGCAAGGCCTGCCTGCTGCGCGTAGACGGCCTCTTCCTCGGCGCGGATGGCAGCTTCTTCTGCGCGGCGCTGCGCTTCGTACGCTGCGGCGCGCGCCTTGTCGGCCATCTCCTCGCGGTAGGCTTCGAGCATGTCCTGCATCTTCGTGCCGGGCTCACGATAGATGCCGCCTTCGTCCGTCATGCCCTGCGGCAGCGGGGCCCCCTTGATATCAGGAATCTCGAAGGGTACGTTCTTTTCCCCGCGCTCCGCCTTTCCCCATGGTTCCGGCATGGGGGGCGGCAGCGTGCGGTCCACATCGCGCGGCGGGAACGGCGGCATTCTCTTGGGCGTCTTCTTCTTGCCGAGTTTATCGCTGAGAATCGCCATGATGGCGAACAAGATGATGACCCATATGGATGAATCCATCCTGATCTCCCCTCTCTCAATCCTTCTGGCCGCGCATCTTCACGCGGCTCGCCGCACTCATTTCACTGGCTGCGTCGGACGCATCTTGTCGTCCGCGCCGGCCGTGCTGATGGCATTGCGCATATCGGTGTCCGCCTGCACGTTGTTGAGGTTGTAGTAGTCCATGACGCCGAGGCGGCCTTCGCGCAGTGCCTCTGCCATGGCATGCGGAACATCGGCCTGCGCCTCGACGACCTTTGCCTCCATCTCCTGCGTGTAGGCCTTCATCTCCTGTTCCTTGGCCACGGCCATCGCGCGGCGCTCCTCTGCCTTGGCCTGCGCGATGCGCTTATCGGCCTCGGCCTGATCGGTCTGGAGCTCAGCGCCGATGTTGCGGCCGACGTCGACGTCAGCGATATCGATGGAGAGAATCTCGAAGGCCGTGCCGGCATCGAGTCCCTTGCCGAGCACCGTCTTGCTGATGTCGTCCGGATTGGCGAGCACGTCGTTGTGGCTCTCCGACGAGCCGACTGTCGTGACGATGCCCTCGCCGACACGCGCGATGATGGTCGGCTCGCCGGCACCGCCGACGAGGCGGTCAATGTTGGCGCGCACGGTGACGCGCGCCTTGATCTTGAGCTCGATGCCGTTGCGCGCGACGGCTGAGACGACCGGAGTCTCGATGACCTTCGGGTTGACGCTCATCTGCACGGCTTCCAGCACATCGCGGCCGGCGAGATCGATGGCAGCCGAGCGCTCGAACGGCAGAGGAATCTGCGCGCGGTGCGCCGCGATCAGCGCGTCGACGACCTTGTCGACGTTGCCGCCCGCGAGGTAATGCGCCTCGAGCTGATTGACCTGCACATTGAGCCCCGCCTTATTGGCCTTGATGAGCGGCAGGATGATCTTGGCCGGCGGCACGCGGCGCATGCGCATGCCGACGAGTGTGATGATGCTGACGTGGACGTCGGCTGCCAGTGCCGAGATCCAGAGCCCAAGCGGCACGAAGTGCAGGAACACCATGATGGCCGCTGCGATGAGCACGAGAATGAATGCGGATGTGATCAGGGATGCCATAAAAATGCCTCCTATATTGTATCTGCCTTACTTTACTGTTGCGGATGGGGCTTGCCCTTCGCCTCTTGGAGCTGCTCCACGCGGCGCACGACGACGCGGCTGCCCTGTACTTCGACAACCTGGACGAGCTCGCCCTTCGCAATGAAGGTTCCCTCTGAGACGACGTCGACGGGATGGCCGGCAAGGAGCGCCGACCCGGACGGGCGCAGTTCCGTCAGGACTCTGCCGCGCTCGCCGATGAGATGCGGTTTCTCCACCGCGCTGACATAGCCGCGCTTGGCCGTCGACTGGTCCTTGAGCACGAAACGCTTCCAGAGACGGCTCGAGGGCAGCTGGTTGACGATCAGCGCAAAGACGCCGACAGCGGCCACCAACGCAAAAATCAGCACGGCCACTGCGGCGAGATTGCCGCCGAGCGCCATCACGAGGCTGTAGAGCATGGCCGCCACGCCGACGCCGGCCAGGAGTCCGACAGTCGGCAGCAACATCTCGACGACGATGCAGAGGATGCCGCCGAGAAAGAGCCCAATCTGGAAGAGGTCGGCCGCCCCTTTGACGTACTGGCTGCCCCAGAAGACGACGGCCGCGACGAGTCCGAACATGATGCCTGCACCCGTGCCGCCCGTCTTGACCTCGACGAGTATCGCCAGGAACATGATGGCCAGCAGCAGGACCTGCAGGACCGGCATGGTGATGCTATCCATAAAGAATCCTCCCTTCTATGATGAAGATGATGATCGTGATGATGTAATCGTGTTCTCTTTTTATGATTCGACGCGCCTTGCCAAAAACCTTTTCCATACACAGATTGCCTTATTTTCGCATCGAAAAAGGCTGCCACTCGTGTGGCAGCCCCTCTCTTCTGCAAATCAGCCCTGCAGCATGCTGCGGACAATCGTGTTGACCATCTTGCCGTCGGCGCGTCCCTTGACCTTCGGCATCAGCATGCCCATGACCTTGCCCATGTCCTTCGGCGACGAAGCGCCCGTCTTCTCGACGGCTTCCTTGACAAGAGCGCGGATCTCGTCCTCGGAAAGCTGTGCCGGCAGATACGGCATGAGCACGTCGATCTCGGCCTGCGTCTTCGCGACGAGGTCCTCGCGGCCGCCCTTCTTGAACTCCTCGATGGAGTCCTTGCGCATTTTGACTTCCTTGCTGATGACGCCGATGACGTCCTCATCGCTGAGCTCTTTGTGGCCGCCATCGATTTCGGCCTGGCGAATGGCGCCGCGCACGAAGCGGATGACCGACAGGCGGTCCTTGTCGTGGCTCTTCATGGCTTCCTTCATATCAGCTGTGAGCTGTTCCTTGATAGACATGATTGACCTTCCTCTCTTCATATAAAAAGGCACCCGCGAATCTCTCAACTCGCAGGCGCCTGGCGCAAATGACGGATTAACCTCTGTACTTGCGTTTACGAGCTGCCTCAGACTTCTTCTTGCGGCGAACGCTCGGTTTCTCGTAATGTTCACGTTTTCTCACTTCAGCAAGCGTGCCAGCCTTCTGGGACATACGCTTGAAGCGGCGGAGAGCACTATCGATCGATTCGTTTTTACCAACTTTGATTTCGTTTGCCATCTATTTTCCCCCCCTCCACTTAACATGGGAGTTTGTGTCGTTAGAATTACACCACACCATTATACAGCAGGGCGCAAGTCACTGTCAACACTCTCCAAAAGTTTTAGAGAACTGCGCGCAGCCTCAGCCTGGGGGCCATTGCATGGAGCGGCCGCCAAGGAGGTGGAAATGCAGATGCTTCACGGTCTGACCGCCTTCCTCGCCCGTGTTCGCCACGACACGGAAGCCCTTCTCGGCAATGCCGAGCTTCTGGGCAAGCTGCGGGATGACATCGACGAGGATGTGCGAGACGAGAGCCTTGTCCTCTTCCTCGAGTGCCAGCAGGCTCTCGACGTGCTTCTTCGGGATCACGAGAACGTGCTGCGGTGCCTGTGGCTCCAGGTCACGGAACGCCACGACCGTGTCATCTTCATAGACCAGTTTGGAAGGGATCTCCTTCTGTGCAATCTTGCAAAAGATACAATCTGCCATCTTCATTCACCTCCTTTTGCCACGAATGGCATCAATGGCACGAAACGGGCGCTTAACGCCCATCTATAACAATAATATTCGCCGCCATGAGCGGAAAACCTTCTTCCCGACGGAAAAAAGCAAAAATATTTACCAGCGACTCAGCGCACGCAGTGCGCCCAGACGCCATCGCGCCAGAGCTTGTCGATCTTCACGGTGTAGATCTCGCCGCAATCGACGGTATCGTCGGTGTAGACGCGGATGTAGTTGTCCGTCAGGCCATCCGTGATGCCGTCTTTTTCCGTCTCAAACAGCACGCGCATCTCGCGGCCGATGAAGCTCTTGTGGAACTCCTCTGACTTGCGGTCGGCGAGCGCCTGCATGCGGTGCACGCGCTCCTTCTTGACGGCTTCCTCTACCTGGTCGCGGCGCGCGGCGGCTGGTGTGCCCGTGCGGCGCGAATACGGGAAGACGTGCATGCGGGCGAAGTTCATCTTCTCGACGAAGTCGAGCCCTTGCTGGAAGTCCTCCTCTGTCTCGCCAGGGAACCCGACGATGATGTCCGTCGAGATGGCGACGCCTGGCACCTCCTGCTCGACGTGCTCGATGAGGCGCGCGAACTCCGCCGTGTCATAATGGCGGTTCATGTCCTTGAGCACCTTGTCAGAGCCGGCCTGCAGCGGCAGGTGGAGGTGCGCGCAGAAGCGCTCGTCCTCGCGGATCAGTGCGAAGAGCTCCGGCGAGAGCTCGATGGACTCGAGCGAGCCGAGGCGCAGGCGCTTGAGGCCCGGCACGGAGAGCACCTCACGGCAGGCATCGGCCAGCGTGATGCTGCCGGGGAGGTCGCGGCCGTAGGCGCCGAGGTGGATGCCCGTCAGCACGATCTCCTTGAAGCCCATCGAGACGAGTTTCTCCGCCTCGCGGCGCACGTGCTCCGGCAGGCGCGACTTCACGGGCCCTCTCGCATACGGGATGATGCAGTACGAGCAGAAGTTCTGACAACCATCCTCGATCTTGAGGAAGGCGCGCGTGCGCTCCGGGCTGTCGTAGAGCGGGATGTCCTCGAACGTCTTTGCCTGCATAATGTCCGTGATCGTGCCCTGGATGCCGTCCTCATGCATGGCCTTCTCGACGTAGTCAACGATGTGGGCGCGCTCCTTCGTGCCGAGCACGACGCGCACGCCCTCGATGGCCCGGATCTCATCTGGCGCGACCTGTGCGTAGCAGCCGCAGACGGCCACGATGGCCTGCGGGTTCTCGCGGTGTGCGCGGCGGATGATCTGGCGGCTCTTGCGGTCGCCAAGGCTCGTGACCGAGCACGTGTTAATGACGTAGACGTCAGCACATGCGTCAAACGGCACGACTTCATAGCCGCGCTGCTTGAAGAGGCCTTCCATCGTCTCTGTCTCGAACTGATTGACCTTACAGCCAAGTGTGGTCAAAGCAACTTTCAACTTCCTAAATCTCCTTTTTCAAACTGTACAATGCTGAGCCCCGCAATGGCCGCCGTCTCGGCGCGCAGGATGCGCGGCCCGAGCGTGACGCTCTGCCCGCCGGCCTTGATGACAGCCTCTGCCTCTTCGAGCGTGAAGCCGCCCTCAGGGCCGATGAGCAGCAGATAGCGCTCCGACGTCGTGCGCTGCAGGCACTCCCGCACCGATACATTCTGCTCGTTCTCGTAGCAGAACAGGAACTCCGAATCCATGTCGTCCTCATACCAGGCATGGCAGAGGAATTTCTGGAGCGGCTCGATGGGCCGCACCTCGACGAGCGCGGTGCGCCCGCACTGCTTGGCCGCCTCGTCGGCAATCTTCTGCCAGCGCTGCTGGCGCTGGGCGGCCTTCTTGCTGTCATAGCGCACGACGCAGTTGTGGCTTGCGACTGGCACGATGCAGTTGACGCCGAGCTCGACAGCCTTCTGCACGACGAAGTCCATCTTGTCGGCCTTCAGGAGGCAGACGGCCAGGACGAGCCGGATGGGTGACTCTGTATCCGCATCGAGGCGCTCCACGAGCTTCATCGTCACCGTGTCGGACGTAAAAGCGGTCATCTCCATGCGCGCAACCTGGTTCTCATCGTCGACGACGATGACTTTCTGGCCAGGCTTCGCGCGCATGACGTGCATGAGATGGTGTGCATCCGCGCCGCCGATCTCGATGGTATCCGCGAGGATGCCCTTGTAGAAAAGTCGTCTCACTGTGCATCCCCCCGGCTAATGACCATCGCAGCCCAGCCGCTCTCCTCGATGACCTTGTCGATGGCAAAGCCGTGCGAAAGAGCCGCTTCCGTCACATCGGCCACGCGCTCATCGATGATGCCCGAGGCCAGCAGATGACCGCCCTCGGCCAGATGCGCATCGAGTTCGTCGAAGAGGCGGATGACGATGTCCGCGATGATGTTGGCGATGATGAGATCCGCCTTGCCGGTAAAAGACTGCAGGAGATCAGAGACGCCAGTCGTCACGCATTCTTCGACGTGGTTGCGCTCCACATTCTCCTGCGCGACGTGGGCCGCCGTGCGGTCGTAATCCATCGCGATGACCTCGCCGGCGCCGAGCTTGGCAGCAGTCACCGCCAGCACGCCGGAGCCCGTGCCGACATCGAAGATGCGCATGCCGCCTTTGACGGCCGACTCGAGCTCGCGGATGCACATGGCCGTCGTCGGATGCGTGCCCGTGCCGAAGGCCGCGCCGGGGTCGAGGTCGATGACGATGTCGTCGGGGCTCGCCTCGTAATCCTCCCAGGCCGGCTTGATGACGATGAGGCCGCCGACTTTCTCCGTGTGGAAGTAGGCCTTCCAGTTGTCGGCCCAGTCCTCATCCTGAACCGTATGCCATTCGATCGGGCACGATCCCGCGTCGAAGCCGTCGACTTTCGCGAGGTCCCGGACGCGCTGCTCGAACGTGCGCAGGCGGTCGTCAAGCTCTTCGTCGACAGGCAGATACGCCTTGATCGTCACGATATTCGTCTGCTCAGCCTTCGGCAGATTGGAGTAGTCGAAAAGTCCACTGTCGATATAACTGTTGAATTCCTCTGGATCTTCAATGACCACGCCGGATGCACCGACGTCGTGGAAAATCTCCGCGATGAGTTCCGTCTCCTCATGTGATGTCCGGATACTGACTTCAGCCCATTTCAAAGCGCATCGTCCTTTCTTGTTCTAGGTCTTTCCATTATAGGGGATATGTCTGTAAAAAACAAGGTTATCCGTCACTCGGTGCGGACGGCATTGCCGATGCGCTCGCAGAGTTTCTCGATGTAGCGGCCGGCATAGCGGCTGAGCTTGATGTGCGCATGTGTCAGGTAGCCGATCTCCATGAAGTCGTCGACGAGCAGCGGCCGCGCGATGATCTCCTCGCCGTTGAGCTCTTCGTTGATGATGCCGCTCGAGATGGTGTAGCCGTCGAGGCCGATGAGCAGGTTGAAGAGTGTCGCGCGGTCCGTGACGACGATGTCCTTGCGCACGGGCAGCGTACTCTGGATCTCCTCGGCGTAGTAGAAGGCGTTGTGCGCCCCCTGCTCGTACGAGAGGCGCGGGTAGTCCGCGAGGTCCTCTAAGCGGACAGCCTCCTTTTCCGCAAGCGGATTCCTCTTGCTGATGAAGACATGCGGCTGCGCGCGGTAGAGCGGCGTGAAGCGCAGGCCGTGGTCGAGTATGGCCCGGCGGACGATTGTCTCATTGGCCGGATTGAGGTAGAGCACGCCGACCTCACTGCGCAGCGCGCCGACATCCTCGAGTATCTTGTAGGTCTCCGTCTCGCGCATGTGGAATTCGTATTCTCTCCCCCTGTACTCGCGCAAAAGGTCGACGAACGCTTCGACGGCGAACGAGTAATGCTGTGACGAGACGCAGAAGAGCTGCTTCTTCTTGCGCTTCTTGCCGTAGCGCTCGCGGATCATCGCCTCCTGCTCGAGCATCTGGCGCGCGTAGGCAAGGAATTCCTCGCCCTTGACCGTCAGCGTGATGCCTTTGTTTGTGCGCCGGAAAATCGTGATACCGAGTTCCTCCTCCAGGGCGTGTATGGCCGCTGTCAGGCTCGGCTGCGTGATGAAGAGGCGCTGTGCCGCTTCCGTGATGGAGCCAGACGAAGCCGCCTCGACGACGTAGCGCAGTTGATTGAGTGTCATGCCCATCCCCCTTTTTCTTACCATCATACCACGCATGCCACGGCAGGCGCAATCTTGCCATAGAGTGAATCTATGGCAAAGCGCCCGTTTTAAGTATTTTCCATCGCGCGCCTTTTGCGGTAAAGTAGAGCCATCAACCGATTCGGTCCACAAGAACAGAAGAGAACAAACAAGTTATCCGAGAGTCATCTCGTCAATCTATCAGGAGGCAATCATATGAGCAAGCATCTTTCCACACCATTCCGCTTCGATTACGTCGGCAGTTTCCTGCGCCCCGCAGCGCTCAAAGAAGCGCGCCAGGAGTTCTCTGAGCACGTCATCTCGAGAGAGGCGCTCAAAGACGTCGAAGACACGTGCATCCGCGAGCTCGTCGCCAAGCAGAAGGCGGCCGGCTACCACGTCATCACGGACGGCGAGTTCCGCCGCGCGACCTGGCACCTCGACTTCATGTGGGGCTTCCAGGGTGTCGCTCATCAGAAGACCGACAAGGGCGTCTGCTTCCACGGCGAGCCGGCTCTCATCGATGACACTTGGCTGACGGGCCCGCTCTCTGCCGAGAACCATCCGTTTGTCGAGCATTTCCGTTTCGTACAGGCGCTCACAGACGAGAACACAGTCGCCAAGCAGACCATCCCGGCACCGGCTCAGTTCTTCCAGCAGATGATCCTGCCCGACAACATCGAGCGCACGCGCAAGGTCTACGCGACAGATGAAGCGCTCATCGAGGCGATTGCTGCAGGCTACCGCACCGTCATCCGCGACCTCTATGCGGCCGGCTGCCGCAACCTGCAGTTCGACGACTGCACCTGGGGCGTACTCGCCGCCGGTGGCAAGAAGGGCGGCAAATTCGCCTACGTCGAAGGCTCTGACCTCAAGAAGCTCGCCGAGCAGTTCGTGACGGTCAACAACCTGGCTATCGAAGGAAGCCCCGACGACCTCGTCATCAACACGCATGTCTGCCGCGGCAACTACCACTCCGTCTACTTCGCCAGCGGCGCCTACGACCCGGTTGCCGACCCGCTCTTCACGCGCGAGAACGTCAATGCCTACTACCTCGAGTTCGACGACGAGCGCTCCGGCGGATTCGAATGCCTCAAGGAAGTCACCCCTGGCAAGAAAGTAGTGCTCGGCCTCATCACAACGAAGCGCCCGGAGCTCGAAGACAAGGCTGCCATCATCGCGCGCATCCACGAGGCGGCCAAGTACGTGCCGCTCGAGGATCTCTACCTGAGCCCGCAGTGTGGCTTTGCCTCCTGCGAGATTGGCAACAAGCTCACCGAAGAAGAGCAGTGGGCCAAGCTCGCCCTTGTCAAAGAGATTGCCGAAGAAGTCTGGGCATGACCGAGAAATAAAAAATAGGTAAATTGCAAGTTGAATTTGAACACTCATAATCAAGAAACACACTCAATAGCATAAACTTCATCGAGGAATGCATCAAATAGTTCTGACGGTGTATGGTAGCCCAAAACACGACGTGGGCGC
>Ga0256404_1004548_pt1 | contig 26016 bp, 19 predicted proteins | sample RumenRJG_01DNA_FD_185990 | JGI IMG/M metagenome (GOLD analysis project Ga0256404, IMG submission 185990) | Bovine rumen microbial communities from Lethbridge, Alberta, Canada - RJG_01 | ecosystem: Host-associated > Mammals > Digestive system > Stomach > Rumen | place: Canada: Alberta | collected...
ACATATTAGGAATAATAATTTGCGTCTTACCTGTTCTCCTTACAGCAATTGCAATCATTAGAATTGTAATAAAGACTAGAAGGGGAGGCCATATTGACGTGCCGCCAGTTGGGGTGATGAACGATCTCCCAAGCAGTGTGACAGGAATCAATAAGCATGATGATATGCGTGAGCGAGCAACAGAGAGGGCAATCAGAAAGATAAACTGAGATAAAATCCACGAATGTTAATTTTCATTGCTTGTTGCAACGAGCTGTTCTGGATATATTGAAGCCAGAACACAGACGGAGGTGGGTGACATGCTGAGTGATAATATACGTACTTTACGGAAGAACAGGGGATTCACGCAGGAAGATCTTGCGAACAGGCTGAACGTAACAAGGCAAACCATTTCAAAGTGGGAGAAAGGCATCTCGGTACCAGATGCAGAGATGTTGTCAAAACTTGCCGAAGAACTTGAGACCAATGTCGGCGAACTTCTTGGCGCAAAAATAGAGATACCCTCTGAAGAAAATGCAGTAGTAGAACAGCTTTCAAGACTCAATGAACAGCTAGCGATAAAAAACAGAAGAGCACGGAGGATATGGAAAACACTCGCTGCTATAGGCATAGTGTTTGTGGTGATACCCATTTTTATTGCAGTGTTTGGGCTTATAGTCTTTAATTATAGTGGACACGGAGTTCATGAACAGGCTGGAAGTACACACTATGAGTATCAGGACGGAGAGTACACTTATAGCATCGACATTGCATATGATAGCAGATACAAGTTGGTAGCATTCGGGATTGATAGCCCTGACCCGGAAACAGATAAATCTGAAAGCGGCCAATTCAGTACAGAAACATACGATTATCTTAATTCGCTAGCAGACATGACTGATGCAAGGAAGCTGGATAAAGAACTAAAAGAGTATGCAGAAAAGCACGGAGGGGTAGTCATCGTTACAGCGCACGAAGGGCTAAAATTGTGATTTTGTATTAATTTTGTATTAAAAACTAGCAGCTTGAAGGGAAAACACTGAAATTCCAATGCGTTGAGAGCCTCAAAAAATGACGCTTACGTCGAGGGTTCGATTCCCTTCACCCGCTCCATAAATCGGGCTCCGAGACATACCCACGGAGTCCTTTATTTTGCTTAGATTCCTTGATTTTGCTGTATTTGAGAGTTTCGAGGAAAGTCCACCGAAGTCCATAAAAGTCTATACTGGTCCATGCCGTTGGGGTAAAAATGGTGGGATGTCCCGTGCGGGTCTACAGAAGCGAAGTTATATTTCGCTCATTTTTAAGAATGCCTGTTTTTCAAGGGGTAAGGATCAACTTCGATTCCCTTAAAGAGACTAGGGAATCGAACCCACAGGATCTTTACGACTTCGAAATAAATCAGCTATAAGATGCTGGGCAAAGAAAAGACATATCCTATCATTGCCAAAGGTGAGTATGACGCTGCCGAGAAATACAGGAACGTTGTAGCTGATTTCCCTGAAGTCGAAGAAGTGATGAACGATGAAGTGCATCATGGAGACGCTGTGATGGGGCTTCTCAAAAAATGATCTTCCGGAATAGAGATAAAGCAAAACAATACAAAGACCGCTGCCATTTGGCGGCGGTCTTCGTTTCTGCGCCTATTGAGATTAATTAGGAGAAGCTGATTTAATGGCTTATTCCTCTGGCTGTGGCGGTACGAACGCGAGGCCCGCTTCGAGGTCTTCGTCCGTAGGGATATAATCCGTCATAGTGCCGTCATTGAACTGCTGATAAGCTACAAGGTCGAAGTATCCCGTGCCGGTGAGACCGAAGACGATGTTCTTTTCTTCGCCCGTCTCCTTGCACTTCAGAGCCTCATCAATGGCTGCCTTTATGGCGTGGCTGCTCTCAGGAGCCGGGAGTATGCCCTCGACTCTGGCGAACATTTCTGCTGCTTCGAATACTTCGGTCTGCTCATAAGATACTGCTTCCATAAGGCCCTGATCATACAGTTCCGAAAGGGCAGGGCTCATTCCGTGGAATCTGAGTCCGCCGGCGTGGATAGGCGATGGCATGAATCCGTTGCCGAGTGTGTACATCTTGGCGAGAGGGCACACCTTGCCGGTGTCGCAGAAATCGTAGAGATATTTGCCTCTTGTAAAGCTTGGGCATGAAGCCGGCTCTACAGCGACGATCCGGTAATCCTTTTCTCCCCTGAGCTTTTCACCCATGAACGGCGCGATCAGTCCTCCGAGATTGGAGCCGCCGCCGGCGCATCCGATGATGATGTCAGGAGTTACGCCGATCTTTTCGAACGCTTTGTGTGTTTCAAGTCCGATGACGCTCTGGTGGAGCAGCACCTGGTTAAGAACGCTTCCGAGAACGTATCTGTATCCTTCTCTGGTAACAGCCGCTTCGACGGCCTCTGATATCGCGCAGCCAAGGCTTCCTCCGGTGCCCGGGAATTCCTCGAGCAGTTTGCGTCCTACTTCGGTAGTATCCGAAGGCGATGCAGTGACTTCTGCTCCGTATGTCCTCATTACTTCGCGGCGGAACGGTTTCTGCTCATATGATGTTTTTACCATGAACACCTTACAGTCGAGTCCGAAATAAGAGCAAGCCATCGAGAGGGCTGTTCCCCATTGCCCGGCGCCTGTCTCTGTAGTGACACCCTTGAGGCCCTGGTTCTTGGCGTAGTATGCCTGAGTGGCAGCAGAATTGAGTTTGTGGCTTCCGCTGGTGTTGTTGCCCTCGTATTTGTAATAGATCTTTGCAGGTGTATCTAGCTTCTTCTCCAGGCAATATGCTCTTACAAGCGGAGAAGGTCTGTACATGCGATAGAAACTTCTGATCTCTTCAGGTATATCGATATATGGAGTTGTATCATCAAGTTCCTGCTGCACGAGCTCGCTGCAGAATACGCCTTCGAGTTCTTCTGCTGTCATAGGCTTAAGAGTGCCGGGATTGACCAGCGGAGCAGGCTTTTTCTTCATATCCGCGCGAACGTTGTACCACTGCTTTGGCATCTCTTCTTCAGTCAGATATGTCTTGTAAGGGATCGTTGTAACATCTTTAGCCATTTTCCTGTTCCTCCTTTTTGAACACTGTTCTCCCGATGGCTCTACTTTCGCAACCTTTTTCCGGCAGTCGGTTAAATAAAAAACTCCTGTCCCAGAAATACTGCTGGGACAGGAGTATAAATATCTCCTGCGGTGCCACCCGGCTTGACAGAGTCGCCTCTGCCCACTCACTGCGTACCAACATACGCATCATTTGTTAACGAAGTTTTCTCTCCGTCTCCCATACTCGGAACTGTAAGAGTTCTTTTCCGGTCGCCCTCATGAGTCCATTCGGATCCGCCTCCGCATGCCGCGCTCTCACCATCCGCGGCTCGCTCATATGTAAGCATCGGAACCTACTCACTCTCATTCATAGGTTTGTTTGGTATTTAATTTAGTCGTAATGTAGCACTATATTTGGGGCATGTCAATAAGAAAAATGTTATTTTTGTGATTATTCATATTTTATGCTCTACTATTGAGTGGTATACTTATTGCGTTCAACCAAAAACTAAGAAGCAGGGAAGATCTATGATAGTAATACTCAGACACAATGTTACGGATGAAAAGCGCGATCAGCTGATCAATTGGTTCAAGTCGCAGGGCCTGGGCGTCGACGTGTCGAAGGGAGAGTATCAGACTATACTCGGCCTCATCGGCGATGTGCTAAGCCTCGACACCGACATGATCGAGAGCCTCGACATAGTGCAGGCTACTCGCAGGGTCACAGAGCCTTTCAAGCGCTGCAACCGCAAATTTCAGCCTGATGACACAATCGTTACTGTTGGAGGAGCGTCTATAGGCGGAGGCAACTTTGCCTTTATCGCGGGGCCTTCTTCTATAGAGAGCGAAGAACAGCTCCTGCAGGTGGCTGCCTCTGTTAAAGAGTCGGGCACCGACATACTTACCGGCGGGTCGATAAGCTCTAAGACGGCGAGACACAATCTTCAGAAAAAGAATCTTGCCGAGCTGGAGCATCTGAAGAAAGCGAAGCAAGATGTAGGCATGCCTGCCGGCAAGGAGCTCATTTCGGTAGAAGACATCCCGAATTATAAGGATCTGGATATCCTCATCATCGGTGAGCGCAATATGTGCAACTATCCGCTTCTCGCGGCTGCCGCGGAATCGGGCAAGACTATCATTCTCAAAAGATCCGTCTCGGCTACGTTGGAAGAACTCCTGATGTCTGCCGAATACATCATGGCGGGCGGAAATAAAGATATCATCCTCTGTGAGAGAGGACTTCGTACATTCACAAATGAGACTAAAGCCACGTTTGATATATCCGCGATCCCTCTGCTCAAGGAGATGACGCATCTCCCTGTTATAGCGGATGTAAGTCGCAGCACAGGACTGAGCCGTCTCGTAAGGCCACTTTCACTGGCTGCATGCGCGGCAGGGGCAGACGGCTTGATGATAGACGTTCATAATGACCCGGGAAGCGCCAGACGTAACGGTGGTCAGGCCATTTCGACGGAGGCCTTCGGAACTTTGGCTCAGGAAGTGCGTAAACTAAGAGAGGCTATGAAATAATGACAGTAGGTGTTGTAGGACTCGGGCTTATAGGAGGCTCGATCGCGAAGGGCTATCATGTGGCGGGGCACACCGTATACGCGTGGAACAGAACAGCAAGCACGCTTGGCTTTGCTCTCATAAGCGGTGATGTAGACGCTGAGCTTAATGAGAAAAACGTATCGGAGTGTGATCTGATCTTCGTATGCCTCTACCCTGAGGCTTCGATAGAATGGGTGAAGAATATGGCTCCGTACTTCGGAGAAAAGCCTTTGGTGATGGATGCCTGCGGAACAAAACGCAACGTGTGCGAAGCCTGCTTCAAGCTGGCGGAGGAATACGGGTTCACATTTGTGGGCGGCCATCCAATGGGAGGCACCAAAGACAAGGGATACAAGTATTCAAAGGATGATATGTTCGTCGGCTGCCCAATGGTTATAGTCCCTCCGAGATATGACGATATAGAACTGTACGCAAGGATCAAAGAACTGCTTGCTCCGCTCGGGTTTGGGCGATTCTCCATTACTACCGCTGAGGATCACGACAGCATGATCGCCTTTACATCACAGCTCTCGCACGTCATTGCCAGTTCATACATAAAGAGCCCTTCGGCAGAAAGACAGGGCGGATTCGCCGGAGGAACTTACAGAGACATGACTCGCGTGGCTTATCTGAACGCTCCGATGTGGTCCGAGATCTTCATCAGTAACAAGGATTGTCTTCTGGCTGAGATCGACTCCCTGATAGACAATATGAGCAAGTACCGAAAGGCTATCAGTGAAGAGAATGTGGACGAGCTTAGAGAACTTCTCGAAGAGGGATCCCGCAGAAAAGAAAAATTAGGCTGATCAAGTATTGATAAGTGTTCAATTTGCTTGACTTTAAGCCTGTATAGTGCTAAATTTCAGGCATTAAATTATCGGAAGTATCCGTCAACGGAGGATATTTTGAAAAAGACAGGGACAGTTAACGTATTTGGGTTTAAGGGCTATTTTGGAGGCTACTTTAAGGCCTTCTGATTTTACTGTCCTTAGATCATATGATTAGGTTATCCAAGCCGGCTGTGTTCTAAAGGACGCAGCCGGTTTTTTAGAAGTCAAAAAGAGGTGAACTATGGAACTGAAAGATGCAAGGGAAACTATCAACAGGATAGACTCTGAGATGGCAAAACTGTTCGAGCAGAGAATGGACGCGGTCAGAGATGTCGCTGAATACAAGCGCGCTCGCGGCATCCCTGTTGAGGACAAGGAGAGAGAACAGAGCCTTATCGAGAACATGTCCGGAGAGATCAAAAGCGAGGACGTCAAACCGTTTTACGTCAGTTTCCTGCAGAGTACCATGAACATAAGCAAGAACTGGCAACACAGCCTCATAAACGGTATCAAGATAGCCTGCTCCGAAGGGAAATATTCCGAGGATAAGCAGGCGGCTGAGAAAATATTCCCTAGTGAGGATATCGTGACTTATGAAAGCTATGCTGACGCGTATAAAGCTGTCGAAGAAGGTGAGTGCGAGATCGCTGTATTGCCTCTTGAAAACAGTGACAGAGGAGATGTCGGTAAGGTTTATGACCTGCTGTACGAAGGGACTCTCCACGTCAACAGCGTAAGGGCCGTCGAGACCGAAGGAAGTACTACCAGATACGTTGTGCTCTCAAGAGCTGCAAGCGAACCTGATACCACAAAGGAGACAGAGTTCCTTATGGTGATGTTTACCGTGAAGGACGAAGTAGGCGGTCTGGCCAAGGCTATAAACGTCATCAGCGCTTATGGCTACAATATGCATGGCCTCAGATCCAGACCGATCAAGGATGTTCCTTGGAATTACTATTTCTACGTTGAGCTCGAAGGAAAGAGCAGCGCAGACAGCGAGGAGAGAATAGTCAGAGGCCTGAGCGCGGCTTGTCTTTCAGTCAAGATCGCAGGTCGTCTGACCGATGACACCTTCAGCACAGGGAGGTAAGCTATGGTACTGACCATATCACCGGGCGGAAAAGAATATGACGTGACCGTCGAAGCCGGCTGCCTGAACAGAGCATCTGAACTGTTCGATCTCGGCAGAAAATGCCTGGTCGTGACCGACGATGGAGTGCCGGGGAAGTATGCTGAGAAGATCGTCGCCCAATGTAAAGAACCGGTCCTTGTGACTCTGCATCAGGGTGAAGAATCCAAGAGCATGAAAAACTTGGAGAAACTTCTGACTGTGATGCTGAATCACAGTTTTACGAGGGGCGATTGCGCGGTTGCGGTTGGAGGCGGTATGCCGGGTGATCTTGCCGGATTTGCTGCTGCGACTTATATGAGGGGCATCGATTTTTACAATGTACCTACGACTTTGCTCTCGCAGGCAGACAGCTCTATCGGAGGAAAGACAGCAGTCGATCTCGGTGGAGTCAAAAATATCGTTGGCGCTTTCCATCAGCCGAGCGGCGTGCTGATAGATACAGACACATTAGAGACTTTGAGCGCAAGGCAACGAGCTGCCGGACTGGCCGAGATAATCAAATCAGGGCTTATAGCTGATGCAGATCTTTTCAGTTACATAGAAGAAAACATTGCAGGCGGGCTCGATATGGGGCGCATTATTGAAGAGGCGCTTCAGGTAAAGAAAAAAGTCGTTGAGGAAGATGAGCGCGAAAGCGGACTCAGGAGGATACTCAACTTTGGTCACACCATAGGGCATGGCATCGAGAGCGTGACAGGATTACTTCATGGTGAGTGCGTGGCTACAGGCATGATACCGATGTGCTCGCCGGAAGTCAGAGAAAGACTTGTCCCTGTGCTTGAAAGCGCGGGACTTCCGGTACAGGCTGAGTGCGATCCTGAGGCAGTGTTCGAGGCTGTGACACACGACAAAAAAGCAGCCGGCGGAATAATAAAGACAGTATATGTCCCTGAGCCCGGCAAGGCGGAGATAATAGAGATGGGGCCTGAGGATCTCAGGATCAGGATAAACAGTATTTGTCATATATAGAGGGTAGATATGAAGAATACATTTGGCACAAGTGTTGCGGTAACTATATTTGGAGAGAGCCACGGAGCTGCTGTGGGAGCAGTGGTCGATGGGCTTGCTCCCGGCATCAAGATAGATGAGGACTTTATCAGAACGCGCCTTGAACTCAGAAAGCCATACGGCAGCATCTCAACACCTCGTCGAGAGAAGGATGATTTTCAGATCGTCAGCGGAGTGTTCGAGGGCAAGACGACAGGGACACCGGTCTGCATATTGATCCCGAATACATCGCAGAACAGCAAGGATTATGAGGCAGACAGACCTCTTGCCAGACCGGGCCACGCGGACTACACCGCTTACGTCAAATACCATGGCCACGAGGACTACAGAGGCGGAGGACATTTCTCAGGCAGAGTAACGGCTGCGCTGGTAGCTGCCGGAGCGATATGCCTTTCTGCGCTTTCTGCTAAAGGCATAGAGATAGGGACTCATATATCGCGCCTCGGAGGTATAAGTGACAGTGAGTTCAGCACAGATGAGGCTGAACTGGTATCCGAGATCAAGGCTCTTAACGGCAAGCGCTTTGCGGTGCTCGATGAACAAAAGGCAGAGACGATGCAGGAAGTGATAAAAGAAGCTGCCGCAGACGGAGACAGCATAGGCGGCGTTCTTGAAACAGCTGTGACCGGATTGCCTGCCGGCGTTGGGGAGCCGTGGTTTGACACTCTTGAGGGTGTGCTGTCACACGCTTTATTCTCGATCCCGGGGATAAAGGGGGTGCAGTTTGGCGGTGGCTTTGATCTTGTTGACGCAAGAGGCAGCGAGTACAATGATGCGTTCCGCATGGAAAGCGGCAGAGTCGTATCCAAGACCAATAACAATGGAGGGATCAACGGAGGCATCTCAAATGGCATGCCGATCCTGTTCCGCTGCGCGGTAAAGCCGACTCCTTCGATACACATCGCTCAGGAGACTGTCGATTTTGTCAAAAAAGAAGACGCTAAGATAGAGACGGGCGGAAGACATGATCCTGCCATAATTCACAGGGCCAGGGCTGTAGTTGATTCGGTTGCTGCTTTGGCGCTCATCGATCAGCTGGCGCTGAGATACGGAACAGACTGGCTGGCATAGTAAAGGATAAGGAAACAGGATATGAAATGCGGACTGATAGGCGAGAAACTGGGGCACAGTTTTTCAAAGGAGATCCATCAGAAGCTGGGTGATTATGAATATGACCTTATCGAACTGGCTCCTGACGAGCTGGAGGGCTTTATTCTGTCCGGCGATTTTGACGGGCTCAATGTGACGATCCCCTATAAACAGGCCGTGATGGGATATCTTGATGAGATAAGTGATCTGGCCCGCGAAGCCGGAGCGGTAAATACCGTAGTCAATAAAGATGGCAAGCTTGCCGGATACAACACGGACTGCGGTGGCATGAAGATGCTGATCGAAAGGATGGGGATCGATCTTAAGGGAAAAAAGGCGTTCATAGCAGGTTCGGGCGGGACGAGCCGCACAGCAGCGGCTGTTTGCAAGAGCCTTGGAGCGTCAGAAGTGGTGCGAGCGAGCCGAAGCGGCAGAAACGGGGCCGTCACTTATGAAGAGGCTTACAGGGTCTGCGGCGACGCGGCTCTTCTGATCAATACGACGCCTGCCGGGATGTACCCCGATACAGACAGCATGCCTTTTGACATCAGCCGTTTTGATCGTCCCGAAGGCGTGCTTGATGTGGTATACAACCCGCTGAATACACGTCTGATACAGGACGCGAGATCAAAAGGGATACGCGCCGAAAACGGGCTCTATATGCTTGTAGGACAGGCAGTTTTAGCATCGAGTCTGTTTATCGGTAGTGAGGCAAGTGAGTCTCAAGATATAACAGAAAGAATATATGCAGATCTGCTTAAGGAGAAGCGCAATATCGTACTGACAGGTATGCCGGGAAGCGGCAAATCCACGCTTGGCAAGATGCTTGCAGAAAAGCTTGGCAGGGAAATGGTCGAGACAGATGAAATCATCTCAAAGGAAGCAGGCACATCCATTAAGGAGATCTTTGCAAACCACGGCGAGCAGCACTTCCGCGATCTCGAAAGCGAGGTCATAAAACGATTCTCGGTGAAGAGCGGACTTGTGATCTCTACAGGAGGCGGAGCCATACTTCGCGAAGAAAACATAAGTGCGCTTCGCCTAAACGGAGTTATCGTGTTCATCGACAGGCCTCTTGACCAACTCAAGGCAACAGACAGCAGGCCGCTTTCAGACGATAGGGAAAAACTCGAAAGGCTCTATAAGGAGCGCTATGAGATATACAAGAATACAGCGGATATAGTCGTAAAGACCGGCGGCGCAAAGAAGGATTCGGCGAAGAAATTGTGGGAGACGCTGAAATGAAAGTAACGATAAACCCACAAGGCCATATCACCGGCACAGTGAAAGCGCCGCCTTCAAAGAGCATGGCTCACAGGGCACTTATATGCGCGGGACTGGCAGAAGGCAAAAGCGTTATCGATAATATAGCAGCTTCCGAAGACATACTCGCGACTATAGACTGCCTCAGGGCGCTGGGCGCTGAGATAAACTATGATACTGAGGCCATGCGCGCTGAGGTGAAAGGGACGGATCCCGCGTCAAGAGGGGAAGCGTCACTTCATTGCAGAGAAAGCGGAAGCACTTTGAGATTCATGTTGCCGCTATGCGCGCTCTCAGATGATCCTGCAGCACTGACCGGAAGCAGGAGACTTATGGAAAGGCCTCTGACGATCTATGAGGATATATTCAGGTCTGAAGGTATAGACCTTGACAGATCCGGATCCTCGATACGAGTGAAGGGAAGATTGACCGGCGGAGACTTCGGTATGCCGGGAGATATAAGCAGCCAGTTTGTGAGTGGCCTATTATTCACGCTCCCGCTCTGTAAAGAGGACGGCCTGATCAGACTTGAAGGAAAAATCGAAAGCAGGCCATACATAGATATGACCATAAAGGCACTCAATGATTTCGGCATTGAGGTCGGATGGAAGAATGAGACGGATCTGGCTGTTCCGGGATCACAGAGGTATAAAGCTAACGACACGACCATCGAGGGAGACTGGTCTAACGCGGCCAACCTATTAGCTCTCGGGCTTGAAGTGACCGGAGTGGACCCGGATAGCTTACAGGGCGATAGGGTATGCCGCGAATACTTTGGTCAGCTTGACGAAGGCAGGGCTGAACTGGATATCGCCGATTGCCCTGACCTTGGGCCGGTGCTTATGGCATATGCGGCCCTTAACCACGGTGCGACCCTGCTCGGTACGCGAAGGCTGAGATTCAAAGAATCTGACAGAGGCAACGTTATGCGGGAAGAACTCGCTAAATGCGGTGTTGATGTCAAGATGTCTGAGGATTCGATAACAGTAGGATGCGGAGTGAAGGCGCCGAGTCAAATGCTGTCAGGACACAATGATCACCGCATCGTTATGGCGCTGGCGGCCATCTGCGCAAGGACAGGGGGAAGCATCGAAGGCGCCGAAGCTGTCAGCAAAAGCTTCCCGGATTATTTTGACAAACTTGAGGGTCTCGGCATAGAGATCAGAAAGGAGCAATAACCTGATGAATATGGACTTTGTACGTAAACTTCCTCTGCCATCTGAGGTCAAGGAGATGTTCCCGCTGACCGCCGCGGAGAAAGAGATAGTGAAGCGAAAGACTGAAGAGCTTAAGGACATATTCTCGCATAAGAGTGACAAGCTCGTTCTGATCATAGGGCCGTGCTCTGCCGATAACGGGGACAGCGTGCTTGACTACATCTCCAGACTTGCGGAGGTGCAGGAAAAAGTCAGCGAAAAGATAATGATAGTCCCTCGCGTTTATACCAATAAGCCAAGGACTACCGGTCAGGGGTACAAGGGATTCGTGCATCAGCCTGATCCTGATGAGAGCCCCGATCTTTTCAAGGGCATCATGTTTACGCGCGAGATGCATATGAGAGCCGTGAAAGTGGCATGCTCGGTGTGCGCAGATGAGCTTTTGTACCCTGAGAACTACAAGTATATAGATGATCTTCTCGGCTATGTAGCGATTGGAGCGAGAAGCGTCGAGGATCAACAGCACAGGATGACAGCGAGCGGCGCTGATTGCCCGGTAGGCATGAAGAACCCTACGAGCGGAGACCTTTCGGTCATGATGAATGCGATCACAGCAGCCCAAAGCGAGCACGACTTTATATACAGGGGCTGGGAAGGCCATTCGCACGGCAATCCATACGCGCACGCTATACTGAGAGGCTATGTAAATACGCAGGGAGTCTCATACCCGAACTACCATTACGAAACGCTTCTGCATCTCTCTGAGCTCTATGCAAAGAGCGATCTGGTCAATCCGGGCGTCATAATCGACTGCAACCACGCCAACAGCGGCAAGGATCCGATGCAGCAGCCGAGGATCATGAAGGATGTCCTTCTCTCGTGCAAATACAACGAAGACATAAATGATCTCGTAAGAGGTTTCATGGTCGAGAGCTATATCGAGGACGGCAATCAGCCTATAGGCGGCGGCGTATACGGCAAGAGCATAACGGACGCCTGTCTCGGATGGGAAAAGACTGAGAAGATGATCTATGAGATAGCGGAGATATTGTGATGATTATAGGATACCAGGGCGTAAGCGGAGCATTCAGCGAGACCGCTGTAAGGAATCTCTTCGGAGATAAGGAATATGAGGACAGAGGATACAGCGACTTCATCTCGCTGCTCGGAGATGTTGAGAATGGGGTCGTAGACTATGCTGTCATACCTGTGGAGAACACGACTACAGGCATAATCGCGAGAACATATGACCACTTACAGAGTTACCGTATACACGCGGTGGGAGAGACAGTGGTCCCGATCAGGGAATGTCTGATCGCAAATCCGGGCTCAAAGATAGAGGATATCAGGGAAGTATACAGCCACCCGGAAGCGCTTTCGCAGTGTCAGGAACTGTTCAAAGAATACCCGAACATGACTCCTCATGCCCACGAGGATACTGCGCTGAGCGTCAGCTACATTAGGGACACCAAAGATCCTACCAAGGCCGCGCTCGCAAGCGAACTTGCGGCAGAGACTTACGGCATGGAGATCCTGCTTCCTAACGTCCAGGACAACAACGTCAACATGACAAGATTCCTCTGCGTTACGGCAAGGGATGAACAGCCAAAGGACGCCAATAAGATCAGCCTCAGGATGGTGACATCGCATACTCCGGGAGCTCTTTTCAACGCCCTCGGGATATTCGCCTCGAAAAACATCAACGTGCTCAAACTTGAGAGCAGGCCTATCTTCGGCAGGGTATTCGAGTATTGCTTCTATCTGGATTTTGCCGGCAACCTCAAAGACCCCGACGTGGCGGAGGCTCTAAGGAGGCTCGAGTACGATTGCACTGAACTGAACATTTTCGGAAATTATAAGGCTGCAGAGGAATACATGTGATCTGCAGCGGTAAAGGGCGAGAAAGAGTGAAAACGGTCAAAGTAAGAAATGTAATAATAGGTGAAGGGATCCCGAAGATATGCGTCCCCATATTCGAAAGGACAGAAGAGGAGATCCTGAGCGAGGCGAAGCATGTAGCAAGTCTTGAGCCGGACGTAGTCGAGTTTCGCGCAGACAGATTTGAGAATTACTGCGAGCATGACAGCATAAGGAATGTTCTGGCAGGACTAAGGGATATCCTTGGCGAGATACCGCTGCTGTTTACCCTCAGAACAAAGGATGAAGGGGGCGAAGCGGAAGTCGGAAGAACCGTTTATGCCGACCTTATAGTAAAAGCATGTGAAAGCGGGCTTGTCGATATGGCAGATGTGGAAGTCCTGAGGCAGGATGATGCTGAAACTATCATCGAAGCGGCCCACTCGTTCGGAGTAATAGTCGTAGCATCACACCACGATTTCGAAAAGACCCCTACAAAGGATGAGATACTGAAAGACCTCAAGGAGATGCAGAAGACATCAGCAGACGTTCTGAAGATAGCCGTGATGCCTCAGGGCATCGGCGATGTGAAAGTGCTGATGGAAGCTGCGGAGGAAATGGTTAATGAACATGCGGACCGCCCGGTCATCGCTATATCCATGTCGGAGAAGGGGACGGTCAGCAGGATCGCAGCTGAAGCGTTTGGCTCGGCCATGACATTTGGCACTGCGTCCAAAGCATCGGCTCCCGGTCAGATCGGCGTGGAAGAACTGAGAGAATCTCTTGAAGATTTTCACGAAACGATGGAAGCGGAATAATAGGGGTAACCTTTGCAAATACACATCGCTGTTATGTGAATCAATTGATGAAGAGAGCGGGAAGGAATCTAGATAAAACCCATTGGAGGAAATCAGAAAAAGCTGAAGAAAACATGAACATTGACTTTGTGAGTGCTGCAATTACTAGTGTTTAGAGACAAGGAATCTGTTCATCCGCTCCATAATTCGGGCTCCGAGGTATACCCACGGAGTCCTTTATTTTGCTCAGATTCACTTGCTTTGTTGCAACTGCGGGCTCCGGCAAAAGTCCACTCAGGTACATAAAGACCCATGCTGTTGGAGAAAAACGGTGGGATGTTAGGGAAGCGAACCCACAACAGTAAAATAGCTGAAATGATTGAATAATGATGTGATAAATGATACGATAATGATGTGATAAATGATAGATGATTTGAGGACCTGATTATGAAGGAAACAGAGCGGATCGAGTTTAAAAAGTCAACAAGTGAATTAAAGCCGGGCGTTATTTCGATTGCATCAATGCTTAATAAAAACGGCTACGGCGAGCTTTATTTCGGAATACGTAATGATGGCTCTGTTTGCGGACAGCAGATCGGAGAAAAAACAACCCGAGATGTTTCGGTTGCCATCAAGGATAATATAAAGCCGAATATAGTTCCGTCAATTGAAACGATAACGATGGATGACAAAGAAGTGATAAAGGTTGTATGCAGAGGCGAAGATACTCCTTACTCTGCATATAATCGATACTATATAAGATCTGATGACGAGGATCTGATAATGTCTACTGCCGATCTTGAATCATTTCTTCTGAACAAGAATTACGACTATTCAAAGTGGGAGAAGAAGAGCAGCGGCTGTGGAATTGATTCTGTTGATGAGGATCTGCTTATTGAATATGTAAATGGAGGAAATGAATCCGGACGAATAGGGTTTATTTACAGAGACGCAAAAACTACCTTGGAGAAATTAAACCTGGTTGTTGCAGACGAATTAAATAATGCCGGATATTACCTGTTCAGCAATCAGAAGCCTTTAACGCTGAAGCTTGCGATATATCCTACTGATGAAAGGCTTTCTTTTGTGGATATGAAGACTTATCAGGGCAATATATTTGAATGCATAAATGAAGCACTAAAGTATATTCAGAACAATATCCATTGGAAGGCGGAAATCGTTGGCGCCAAAAGAGTTGAAATCCCGGAGATTCCTGTAGAGGCGATACGTGAAATTGTTGTTAATAGCTTTGCACATATGCGTGTAAATGATTCATCGTCAAATGAGATCTACATAACACCAACCAGAGTGCATATTTATAATCCTGGACCAATGGTTCCGGGGACAACACCGGAAATGTTTGCTTCGGGAGAACAGGGGTCTATGATCCGAAACCCAATAATTGCTTCAGTACTGTATTATAATCACACGATTGATGCTTTCGGAACCGGTTTCGAGAGAGTTTTCCGTCTATGCAGGGATATTGATTATAGATACAGTAATAATTCATTCGGTTTTACATTTGAGTTTTTAAGAAAACCATATGATGCGATAAATGATGCGATAAGTGAGACGATAACCACTGAACACGAAAGAAAGCTTTCATCAATTGAGAAAAAACTTTACCAAATGATATCAACCGGAGAAAGGCATACGAAAAAGGAATATGCTGAAATGATAGAAATGTCAGTTGCAACTGTTGACAGAGCAATAAAGAAACTGACAGAGGCAGGCCTGATCAGACGCGTAGGTGCAAATCGCAATGGCAGCTGGGAAATAACAGATCCGCAGCAGAGAACCGTATAGCAAAGCAGGTAGTTATTATTATGCTTTATGATATAGTGCCTGATAATTTCTTCAGCCCGCTTTCGTCACCAGGGAGAACGGTGTACTGGGAGTGTATAAAGAGGCTGTTTGCAATCACAAGCAGACAGCTTTCTTTTGGTGTGGAGAGAGATGTTCTTGTCGATGATTTGGATTTTTATTTTGAATTCGATTTCGCGGCGGATATCCGTGACCTCAGCGATATGCAGCAGGGAGAGCAGCCGGGTTCATCGAGCAGAGACAAAGCAAATCAGATGCTGCGCCGGCTAGAAAGCTGCGGATGGATATATACAGAAGTGGATTACAGCTATGTCCAAAGAGTAAATTTCAGGGATTATGCTGTACAGATCATCCGCACACTGAAGCAGATAGAGACGGCAAAGACCACGGAGTATCAGGGCTACATCTATACGATCTACAATCTGTCCCGAGCCAAAGGAAATCCGGGTCTGGCTCTAACGCAGATCGTTGAGAATACTGATTTACTTATCACCGGTCTCAAGAGCCTCAATGCGAATATCAAGAAATACATCGATGATCTGACAAAGCACAGCACGGTATCGGAGATTCTCGATGCGCTTCTCAACGATTATTATACGAATGTGGTCGATAAGGCTTACCACAGGCTGATGACCTCTGATAATGTGTCGAAGTTCAGACCTGAAATAATCAGCAATCTCGAAGCGAACTCGCAGAACGGCAGATACCTGAATTCCGCGGCTAGGGAGCTGGCGGAAATGATGGAACAGTCCGAAGAAGAAGCAAAACAGACAGCGCTTAATATGCTGCATAATGTGATCGAAGCATTCCGGCAGATGGATGACATCCTCGAGCAGATCAATGACAAGAATTCCAGATATCAGAAAGCCGCGGTGGGAAGAGCGAGATTCCTTCTGTCATCAGCGGATGATATCCGCGGGCAACTGAAAAGCATCATCTGCACGCTTAACGATGCTTTCAACGAGGATGGGTATACCGATTACAATACGGTATATGAGCTTGCAGAGACGGATAGTCTGATCCGGCTGTTCTCGTGGGATTATCTGGATATGGATTCTCTGTATGCACCGAGACAGGGCAGGAGCGAATTCATACCGCAGGATATGGAGTCTCATCGGGTAAGTGAGGCTGAAAGACGCAGGCGCAGAGCGGAGTTTGAAGAAAGAATCAAAAACGTTCTCAGTGCGCCGAGAATAAACGAGTATGTAATGGAGCTGCTTGGCGCGGACGATGCGCTCCTCGCGTCGGAACTGCCTCTCGGTGAAGGCGATACATTCATTAAGCTGATATATATAAGACTGTATGGAAGTCGCAAGCTGATGGGCTATACCGTGGAGCCGGGAAGGATAATCGAGAAAGACGGCTTCAGGTTCCGCGATTTCATAATACGCAGGAGGTAGTAAAAAATGGATCTCTTCGAGGGTATGATCCAGAAGGATCAGGATGAATTCAGGAAGATCATGAACCGTCTGATGAGCACGGGTTTCATTCTTCGCAGGAAAGAACAGACAAAGAGTGATTACTATTTCATTCTGAGACACCGCAGCGTGTTTGAGAGATATCTTGATGTGCTCAGCTATCAGATAGATATCAACGAGGAATACGGCGTGATCCAGCTGCTGAACCGTGAAAATTACAACCATCTGCAGCTTACAATGCATGAGTCGATCATCCTGCTGATACTGCGCATATTGTTCGATGAGAAAAAGCGCGAGCTGTCTCTGACAGATGTAGTGGTCAATATGGGCGATATCCAGGAGAAATACCTGTCGATGCAGATACGAAGCGAGCAGATCGGCAAGACCGTGATGGGGAATGCCCTGAAAAAATTCAGGAGATACAGCCTCGTTGAATTGCTGGACGGGAACAATATCCGTGAAGAATCCAGGGTGCTGATCTATGACTCCATCATGATGGCTGTTAGAGTTGATGACATTAAACGGGTGAGCGAGCTTCTGGAGAGATACCGTAAAGACGGGAAGATCACAGAGGGTGAGGACAACAATACCTGTGAAGGTGATGATACTGAGATATATGAAGCCGACGCCGAGCTTATGGAGGAGGAGCTGTAATGAAATCCATGACGCGTGTCAGACTGATCAACTGGCACAGATTTGAGAATGAGACAATAGAATTTGCCGAGTCAGTCCTCCTGTCCGGTGAGAACGGTGCAGGTAAATCCACGATTCTGGACGCTATACAGTTCGTTCTGACCTGTACCACTGCGAATTTCAACAAGGCGGCGCATGAAAAAGGCGACCGTACTCTGGGAAGCTATGTAAGATGCAAGACCGGCAAGGAAGACAGACCATACGAGAGAAGCGGCAATATCTCTGCGCATATCGCGCTTGAATTTTTTGACGAAGAGAAAAGCCAGTATTTCATTACCGGAGCTGTGATGGATTCCTCAAATGAAGAAAAAGAGCCCGCAGTAAGATGGTATATCGCAGAGAACAGGGAGCTTGATGACGATCTGTTTTTCTCCGGGAATAAGGTCAAGAGCATATCCCAGTTCTTGTCGACCAACAAGGGCATCAGGGAAGATAAAACCAGGACCGGTGCGCGCAAAATGATAGCCAACAGGTTCGGAAGGCTGGATGAAAAGAAATTCTGCTCTCTGATACCAAAAGCTCTGGCGTTCAGACCTATACACAACATCAAGGAATTCGTGTATACATATGTGCTTGATGAAAAGAAAGTCAATATAGATGCTCTCCGGGAGAATGTCCGCACCTTCCAGGAGTTTGAACGAATGCTCAGGGATGTGCGCCGCAGGATAGAGGAACTCGAGGAGATACTTGCCCGGAAAGCCGAGGTGGATAATTACGTACGTATAGACGGCCGTCACGAGTACTATCTGGCGAGGGTCGAGCAGGATATTCTGATTGAAGATTATGATGGTGCAAAGAACACGATCAGGCAGGCGAAGGGTAGCATCAGACAGCTGAAGAGCGAGGAGGCTAAACTTGATAAACTCCTTGCAAGTAAACAAGAGAGTATTATACAGCTGCGTCTTGAGCTTGAGAACGATGAGAAATTCCAGGCCAAGCTGGAGCTTGAGAAGCGCAGGCGCAATCTCGAGGATATGCTGGAAGCTGATAAGCTAAGAGTCAGCGAACTCTATGATGCTGCAAGCGAAGCTGCTTCAGGTGCAGAATCGCTTATTGCAGAACTGAAATACGAAGCTGATACTCATGCCGACGGAGAGGTGCTCCGTATGCTTGCGGATTATGTCAAGGCACTTAAGGGCTTATCAGCTCTGGTTGATCTGACAATAGTACATATCGGACTTCAGGCGGTACAGGATTATAAGAAAGAGCACTATGATACCTATAACCGCAGACTCGCTGAATGCAGCCTGAGCATCGGAACTCTGGAGAACGATCTCAAAGATCTGAACAGCCGCATCCGGATGCTTGAAGACAAAAAGCTGGTCTATCGCCCTGAGGTGGAAATGCTGCAGTCGGGAATCAGAGAGCAGCTGAGGAATGTCGGCAGGACCGGAGAAGTCAGGATATTATGCGAACTGCTGGAGATCACAAAGCCTGCGTGGCGCAATGCGGTCGAGGGCTATCTGAATACGCAGAGATTCTACCTGATCACGGAACCGGAGGACTTCGATCTGGCGCTCAGTGTCTATGACAGATTAAGGCAGCAGAAGAAAATCTACGGAGTAGGTCTTGTCAACACAGCAAAGCTTTCGGAGTACGATGAAGCGCCGGAAGGAAGTCTCGCGGAATGCGTGACATCGAAGAATATCTGGGCCAGACGCTATGCCAATATGGTGCTTGGCAAAGTTCACTGTGCCGGAAGCTATCAGGAGCTAAAGCAGTATCCGGTCGCGATTACCCGGCAGTGCATGAGGTATCAGAATCATGTCGCTTCTGCGATCTCTCCGAAGATATACGAAAAGCCTTATATCGGAGCCGGAGCCGTTGCGGTGCAGCTCGAGCAGGCAAGGGAAGAGAAGAGAAAACTCGAGATCAGCATTGAGAACCACAGGAGCGAGCAGGCTCATCTTGACAGGATGACGAAGTGCCTGAATGCTGATATTGACAGAGAGGTCAGGTATAATCTTGCTTCACTGGAAGCCATGCGCGGCCATGAGACAGAGATGGAAAACTGCGACAGAGAGCTTGCGGAGATCAAAGCAAGCAGGACGATGATCCAGAAGCAGGACAGGCTCGAAGCTCTGGAAAGCGAGAAGAGTGAGCTGAGCAGCAGACTGAAGGAGACCAGCAGAAATATTGGAAATCTTGAAAATGTGATACGTAATACTGAAGAACAGATGGACAGATTGTTTTATAAGCAGATAAGGCAGAAGGAAATCGTGACTGAACTGTATAACCGGCTCGGAGATGATGCTGCCGACTGTGAAAAAGACTATATAAAGCAGACTTCGGAACATGACTATGAGAAGTATCGCCAGAATTATGAATCCGCGAGGAAGGGCAACCACACCAGACGGGAGAAGGCTGAAAGGATGATGGCAGAGGCGATGAGCAGATACAAATCCGCACATGACTTCGGAGCTGCAGATTCGATGGAGGGCTTCCCTGAATTCAACGCCGAATATGACAAACTGAAGAACTCGCAGCTGCTCGAATACGAGGAGAAGGTGAGAAGTGCCCGGGAGAAGGCAGAGCAGGAATTCCGCGAACAGTTCCTGGCGCGTCTTCAGGAGAACATCAAACAGGCACAGAATGAATTCAAAAGCCTTAACAGGGCGCTCGCCGACATACATTTCAGCAATGAAAGATATGAATTCAGGCACGAGCCGAGAAAACATCTCAGGAAGTTTTACGATATGATCATGGACGATTTCAATATCCTGGGCGGTGAGAGCCTGTTCAACAGCTCATTCAATGAGACACACAGGGAGGCCATCGATGAGCTGTTCGAGAAGTTGGCTCTGGATGATGAAAGCAGTGAAAAGACACTTGAAGAATATACAGACTATCGTACATATATGGATTACGACATCCGCATCACATTTGATGATGGAAGCTATATGTTTTATTCCAAGGTCAGTCGTGAAAAGAGCGGGGGCGAGACTCAGACTCCATTCTATATCACGATCGCAGCATCGTTTATGCAGCTTTACCGCAGCGGCATAGGTGGAGACTCCATAGGGCTCGTTATGATGGATGAAGCATTCAATAATATGGATGATAGCCGCATGTCGGGAGTCCTGTCATTTATGACAGGATCCAATCTGCAGACAATCATTGCCGCTCCGCCGGAGAAGATACAGTACATAGCGCCTTCGGTCGAAAGCGTACTGCTGGTGCTCGCGGATGGAGATATGAGCTATGTAGAGGAATTCGACAGGCTGAAGGCATAAGAGCAATGTGGCAGATCCGAGAATAGAATATGAAGAGATACGATAATATAGTCCTTAATAAGCTGCTTGACAGCTACGAAAAAAGTGCCGGGTATGCTGCTGAGCATTACACAGCCCGTAAATCTGATGATGCCTGCAAGGGAGATAAAATGCCGCAGGCTGCAAACACAGCTGCGCATCGTCGTGGAGTATTCTGCCATATAGACCGGAGAAGTTTTCCCGATTATTTTGACACAGCTTCCGGTGCATATGAGACACTGCATGAACAGCTGAGGGATCTGGAGCATAAAGGCCTGATCAGGCTGTACTGGAAGGGCGGTGCCCGGGACCACATTCTTGAGAAAGCAGGACTGGAAACAGATAATGCAGAAGCCTGTTACAGGTATCTGAGACGCACTCCAAGGTGGAAGAGGGAAGAAGAGCTGTATGCGATATGTATCCGATATAAACAGAAAGCTGCTGAGATCAGTGACGCTGCCGGATGTGAGAAGTACGCTGAGGGCATAAGTGTGCTGGATTCTTTTCTGGACTGGCTGATGGACAGTCTGGCATGCGGAGACAGAATCAGACCTTTGGCTGATATTGAAGATCCTGACGGCCTGGAGAGACTTTGCAGATTACTGCTTGCGATATTGACTAATGAACAGGAAGTTTATCTGAGACAGTTCTCAACAACGGTTTTCAATGATTCCAAGATCGCAGAGAAGGAACTCGACAGAGCGGCAGCTGTGATAAGAAAGTTCGGTGTCAGCAATGATACCGATGACAGTGACGAGGTTCTCAGCACTGATGAGATAATGGAACTATACGGGATATACAGGAATCCCGTATGGATCTATTTGAAAGGCTGCGCAGGCTTTCGCGTCAGTAATACCGGGGGTGGTGATCATGCTGATGAAAGCGGCAGACATGCAGCTGCTGCCATCGGGCTGCCTGCTCTTGAAACCGGCATAGGGATCACGGTGCGCGATCTTGAATTGCTGGAGCCTGATCCTGAAATAACGCCTGAGTGCATCCTGACCATAGAGAATCTGACATCATATTATCAGCAGAATGCTGTTGTTAATGGAATGAATGCACTGGTTGTCTACATCGGAGGATATGCGGGGAGAAAGAAAAGGGAATTTCTGAAAAAACTTGCGGAAGCGTATCCGGATGCATGTTTCATGCATTCCGGAGACATTGACTGCGGTGGCTTCATGATCTGGAAATCGCTTTGCGAGGGAACCGGGATACCTTTCGAAACATATAAAATGGATATAGCAACATTCGATCAGTTTCGGTACTCGGGAAAACCAATCACTGAGCATGACAGGATGAATCTGAACACAATGGAGGAAGATCCTTTTTTCTGCGGACAAAAGGACCTGTTTGACAAAATGCTGGAAACAGGGATAAAGATTGAACAGGAAAGCTTCGTGGGATGATGAGTAGTGACTTTCTGCATCCGAGCTGGAGATTTTCGAGCGATTTGGTGGGTTCTTCAAAACAGCGAACCCGTAACCGGCTGAAAATGCTGGCTTCCAGAAAAACGATGTTGGACTGAAAGCACCTACCCTATTCGGACACAAAAGTCCGAGTGGTAGGTGCTTTATATTGCAATCAAAAAGACACAGGAGTTTTCTGTATCGGACTGAAATACAATTTGTTCAAAAAATATTGCTAATCTGTGGAAAAAGAAACATCTTCGAACTCAGATGTCCGATGCCGTATTACTCTGAAGGCCTGTTTTTACTGAAGTATTCAGATTCTCTTTTAGCCGGAGTCCTGTATTGGAACATCTTTATTGGCCGCTCATTGTTATAGAACGACACATATTTTGATAGAGCTTCAAGGAATTCGCGCTCAGACCGGTAATCCTTTCTCTAAAGTTCTTCGCGCTTTAGAGTTGAGAAGAAAGATTCCATAACTGCGTTATCGTGAGGAGAATGAGGAGCAGAAAAGGAATGGAGAATATGCAGGCTGGCAATATATGATTTTACTGCTTCGCTTTGATAATTCATGCCCCTGTCGTTGTGAAGAATAAGGCCTTCGCCCGGATGACGATTCTCATAAGCTTCCTTGATAGCCATCTTCACAAGTGCTGAACTGTTCCGCTTGCTAACTTTACAAGCAATTACCATTCTGGAGTACAGATCCAGGATAACGCAAATATAGTAATGTCTTCCCTTAAGCTTGTAATAGGTAACATCGCTGACCCAGACCTGATTTGGGGCATCAGGGTTGAACTGACGTCTTACTCTATTCTTATGACCTTTATTGTTCTTTTCATAAAATAGTTTGGAATCATTGCGTATACTGAACAGCCCTATTTCTCTTCCTAGCTCACGAACATATTTATTACTGACCTTGATGCCGCGAGATCTGAGAACTGCAGCAATAGAATCGTATCCAAAACGTTGTTCGCTCTCATCGTATACTTCCTGAATGAGAGGCTTCAGCTCCTCGCGCCTTCGAACAAACCAGGCGTTATCGCCTTTTCGTCTTCGTATATGATTGTATAGCGTTCCTCTTGGAACATTCATGGCGTCACAAAGGACATGAACTGAATACTTACTATATAGACGCTCCATCTCTGCGAGTTTTTCCTTAAGTGGTGCGTTCGGCGTGCAAGTTGTTTCTTTCAGACAGGAAATGACTTTCTCCATGTGCTCAGCATGATGCCTTAGCCGATGAAAGTTAACAGCGCTGAAATATGAGGCGTCGTTAGCAGAGGCCTCACGCTCAGTCTCTAGCCATCCATAGAAGGTGCTTCTGGGAATCCCGGTATCGTTAAGGATATCTGATACAGGTTCTTTGCTGACTGCATATCTGGCAATAACGGATTGCTTTTCTTCCTGTGTGTACTTACGCATATTACTTTTCCTCCTTATTATGTGCAATGGATAAGTAGACTTGTAATGATATGGTATTATAGTCTTGACGATGATGAAACGAGTGGATTGTACAAGTAAGTTGCTGAAAGTACTGAGATATGGAGAATAACTCATGAATGTAGAAGCTTATGATCTGGACTCCCTCAGAAAAATAATTAGAGACCTGCAGGAAGAAAACAGAAATCTTAAGGACCAGCTTAAGACAGCGGGGATTGCTTTCAGCGAGCAAAATCATTTTTCTGATGGAATCGAGGAGATAGAAGACTATGACCCGGATCAGGGTGCCAGAATAATCCGTCCGTTTATTACGATAGATCTTGCGCGGGATTTCTACCGCATGTTCCATGGAAGGTGGGATGTATTTGCGAGAAGAGGCAGAAAAGGAGGCTACTTCCCGCAATGTGCAAACAGATGGAATAATTATGTCTGCCCCAAGCAGCACGGGGAGAAAATGTTTTGCGATGAATGTGAATTCTGTCAATGGATATCACTAAGTGCGGAAACAATAATGAATCATCTGATAGGCTATAAAGAAGATGGCACGGATGTCATAGGCATCTATCCGCTTTTTCCTGATGGCACATGCAGATTTCTGGTATTCGATTTTGATAACCATGCCAAAGGAGCCGAGAGTACTGACTTTGCCAATGATGATGATGAATGGCATGAGGAAGTAGATGCTTTGAGGTACATGTGTGAGAAAAACGGAGTGACTCCTTTAGTGGAGAGATCAAGATCCGGAAGAGGTGCACATGTGTGGATATTTTTCGAAAAGCCTGTTCAGGCATCTCTTGCGAGGAACTTCGGATTCATGCTGCTTGACAGAGGCGCAGCAATGATAAATATGAAGTCATTTCACTACTATGATCGAATGTATCCGTCTCAGGATGCTGCAAGCAGACTTGGTAATCTTATAGCCTTGCCGCTACAAGGCAGGGCGCTAAATGATGGAAACAGTGCTTTCGTTGACAAAAACTGGAATGCGTATCCTGATCAGTGGGATATCCTTGTTAACCATACGCCTAAGATATCTCAGCGCGAAATGGAAACTATGATGATCAGATGGCAGAGGGAGACAGCCACTTCCTCTCTGGAGCAACCTGCGTTATCTTCTGCTGAACGCCTTAAGCCATGGAGAAAGAGCGAGCAGTTTACCCGAAGTGATGTTATTGGTTCATTACACATAGTTCTGGCTGACGGAATATATGTGGATGCCCTGAATCTGATGCCTAGGCTGCAAAACCTTATAAGAAGGATGGCTGCTTTTGATAATCCAATATTCCAGAAGAGAAAACAACTTGGCTTCTCGAATTACTACAACTTCAGTGCAGTATATTTGGGAAAGGATCTTGACGGATACATCAGGATCCCCCGCGGACTTCTGGAAGAACTGACTAAGGCCTGCAGCAAAGCAAACATTCCATATGATATTACTGACAGCAGGGAAAAAGGCAGGCCGATTAGAGTTCAGTTCAAGGGAACACTTAAGCAACAGCAGGACCTTGCTGCTCAGAAGATGCTCGAATATGATAATGGCATTTTAAGCGCGGCGACAGCCTTTGGTAAGACGGTTGTTTGCAGTTATCTGATAGCTGAGAGAAAGGTAAATTGCCTGATTCTGCTTCAGAGCAAAGATCTTTTGGAACAGTGGGTAGAGGAGCTTGGTAGATTTCTGGATATTGATGAGGAACCACCGGAATATACAACCAAGACAGGAAGAGTTAAGAGGCGTGACAGCGTAATAGGCGTTCTGCATGGATCCAAGAAAGCCTTGACGGGTATAGTTGATATTGCAATGATCGGATCTGTTTATGCCAAAGGTGAATTCAACGAGATGATAAATTCGTACGGAATGGTCATCATGGATGAATGCCATCACGCTGCCGCAAATACAGCAGCAGAGGTTTTGCAGAAAATAAACGCAAGATACGTATATGGGGTATCAGCCACGCTAAAGAGAAGCGATGATATGGATAAAGTGATCCCTATGCTCATAGGGCCGATGCGTCACAGCTACACTGCGAAAGAACGGGCAGCGGCTCAGGGAATCGGTCATTATGTTTTCCCGCGTTACACCAGAACGATCGATACATTCGAGAGCAGGAACAATATAAATCAGGCTTTTGCACTCATATGCAAAAGTGCCGACAGAAATCAGATGATAATGACTGATATACATGAGTGCATATCACTTGACAAGACACCGGTGATCCTCACAAGGTATAAGGAACATGCGAAATATCTGCATGATAATCTGCAGGG
>Ga0256404_1004550_pt1 | contig 26012 bp, 21 predicted proteins | sample RumenRJG_01DNA_FD_185990 | JGI IMG/M metagenome (GOLD analysis project Ga0256404, IMG submission 185990) | Bovine rumen microbial communities from Lethbridge, Alberta, Canada - RJG_01 | ecosystem: Host-associated > Mammals > Digestive system > Stomach > Rumen | place: Canada: Alberta | collected...
CGGGAATCCTTCCGTCCTGTGCCCCGCAGCCATTTTGCCAGGGAGATCCGCGGTATCCGCGCTGTCTGCCACAGCCTTCCTTTTCCCGGCAGCGCATTCGCCGATGGCATCATAAGCTTTCTCCGGGAAGCCTTTCTCCTGCCCGCTCCTAACCAGTTCTGCCTTCGTAACACGGATATCCGCATAGCTCAAGCCATATCCGAACGGATACAGCGGTTCGTGCTCAAGGTAACGATACGTGCGCCCCTTCATGGAATAATCTGTAAATTCCGGCAGCGGATCCTCATTGTGATAAAAAGTTATGCTGAGTTTCCCGGAAGGACTGACATCGCCGAACAGAATCTGTGCGGCAGCTTTTCCTCCGAGGGCTCCCGGATACCACAGCTGAAGTACGGCAGCAAAATATTCATCCGCAAAGGAAAGATCAATGGCCGAGCCGGCCATCAGACACAGCACAACCGGCGTTCCGGTTTCCTGCACGGCGCGCAGCAGATCACGCTGCGGCGGCGGAAGCAGAAGGTCTGTCTTGTCCCCGCTGGCATAGCTGTTGCCCGTATCGCCTTCCTCGCCCTCCAGGTTCTCATTGAGGCCGACGCCCAGGATCACCACGTCGCTGTTTTCCGCAACAATCACGGCTTCGCTGAGACGGTCGCCATCCTGTGCCAGCGGTTCCACCTTCCGGTTCTGAATATCGCTTCCTTCCGAGTAAAGAACCCTCAGCTCTTCTCCGCCTGTCTGGCTGCGCCATCTGTTCTCTGCGTCCGCATACTGCTGAATCCCTTCCAGCAGCGTTACATAATGCGAAGAAGTGCCGTGATAATTTCCGATCAGCGCCTTGCGGCTGTCCGCGTTCGGACCGATCACACCAATTGTATGCAGCTTCCGGATGTCAAGCGGTAAAATTCCATCATTTTTTAACAGAACGATACTTTCCTGAGAAGCACGAAGCGCAGTCCTCAAATGCTCCGTGCACTCCACCTGCGTATAGGGAATATCATCATATTCCGTCTCGTCGAACAGCCCAAGCAGGAAACGCGTCGTCATAAGTCTCACCGCTGCCTCTGTGATCCGTTCCTCGCTTACCAGGCCCTGTTCCCAGGCTTCGCGAAGATGCTGAAACGTGCAGCCGCAGTTGAGGTCGCATCCGCTGTTCAGTGCCAGTGCGGCTGACTCGGCAGAATTTTTTGTTATCTTATGGCCTTCATGGAAGTCACGTATCGCCCAGCAATCGGAAACGAAATGTCCCTGAAACCCCCACTTTTCGCGCAGAATATCCTGAATCAGTGTTTTGCTTCCGCAGGTCGGCTCACCGTTCACACGGTTGTAGGTGCCCATTACTTCCTCCACGCCGGCTTTCTGGACCAGCCGCCGGAAAGCCGGCAGATACGTTTCCGTCATATCCTTTTTCCCTGCAATTACGTTGAAAGAATGGCGAATTGCTTCCGGCCCGGAATGCGCTGCAAAATGTTTGGCGCAGGCCACCGCTTTCAGATATTCCTCATCTCCCTGAATGCCTCTCACATAGGCTGTTCCCAGCACGCCGGTCAGATACGGATCTTCCCCGTAGGTTTCCTGACCGCGTCCCCAGCGCGGGTCACGGAAAATGTTGATGTTCGGGGACCAGAAGGTAAGCCCCTTGTAAATATCCCGATCCCCGAAAGCAGACTGAGCGTTATATTTGGCACGGCCCTCATCCGCGATCACCGCCCCTTCTTCATGCATCAGCTCTTCGTCGAACGCTGCGGCCATGCCTACTGCCTGTGGAAACATCGTCGCCGTTCCTGCCCGCGCGATACCATGAAGCGCTTCTCCCCACCAGTTGTAGGCAGGAATCCCCAGCCGGTCAATGGCAGGGGAATTATAGCGAAGCTGTGACATCTTCTCATTCAGTGTCATCTTTGAGACCAGCTTTTGTGCTCTTTCCCTGGCTTCTTCTCTGTCCATAATTTTCTCCCCGTATCGGTGTCCGCGCATTTTCAGCCCTTGACCGCCCCGGCCGTCAGGCCGTCCACAATCTGATTACTGAACATGCAATATACCGTAATCGTCGGCGCAATGGCAATCACAATGGCGGCAAACATCTGCACATAGTTGGTCGCGTAAGGCCCTACAAAATACGTCAGGGTAACCGGCAGCGTTTTCTTCATCGGATCGGAAATAAATACCATCGCCATCAAAAGTTCATTCCAGTTGCCTACGAAGGTCATAATTCCAGCCACAAAAAGTCCGGTCCTGGACAGCGGCACGGCAATGGTGAAGAAGATGCGGTAAATGCTGCACCCGTCAATAGCCGCTGCCTCAAATATCTCTCCCGGCATCGAGCGAAAAAAGTTAACCATCAGGAAGATCACTGTGGACAGTGAAAATGTAATATATGGAATCATCAGCCCAAACCGGGAATTGGTCAGCCCCAGATGTGCAAACCTTACAAACAGCGGGATCAGAATGCAGTGCACCGGCACCATCAGGCCGATCATGAAAAAGGTATTGATAAACTCTGAAAGTTTCCACTTCATCCGGGCAATGGCGAATGACGCCATGCAGCCCAGGAACAGGCTGACAACCAGCGTCACGCCGCATACCAGCAGTGAATTCAGAATAGCATAGCCAAGCTTCCCCATTGTAAAAGCCTGGACATAATTTTCAAAATGCAGCACCCCCGGCCATCCGAAGGGATCTGTGTTCACTCCGGCATTATCCTTCAGAGAAACCAGCACAATCCAGACAAGAGGCGCCAGGTAGATGACCGCCATGAAAACAAGGAACAGATAGATAATAACCGTCCCCGGGCGGACCGGTTTTTTATGGTCCGCTGCGGCTGTTCCTGCAGCCGCCGTATTGCTATTTTGAACCGTACTCATACTGCACACTCCCTTCAGCTTTCATAGGTTTCCACTTTGATGGCCTTACGGATAATCAGTGTTACCGCCAGGCACATGATCAGCAGCACAACGGAGATGGCACTTGCGTAGCCGTATTTGAAGTAATTGAAGCCCTCCGCGTACAGTTCCGTAGCCAGAACTTCCGTACGGTGGTTCGGACCGCCCTGCGTCATGTTGTACACAAGGTCAAAGAATTTCAGCGAGCCGATACAGTTCAGTGAAAGCGATGTGATAATCATCGGCCTGACCAGCGGCATGGTAATATACCGGAACGACTGTCTTTTATTGGCGCCGTCCACATAGGAAGCTTCATACAGTTCCTTCGATATTCCGGTAATCTGCGCCATGTACAGCATCATATTCTGCCCGACATACTGCCATAAAGCTACAAATGCAATAACCCACATCGGCAGCGGAATAAAGCCTTTGGAATCCATCAGCCAGAGAGGTCCCCGGACGCCGAATTTTGCAAGCAACGCATTGATTCCGATTTTCGGGTTGAACAGGAATGCCCACAGAAGGCCGAGAGCCGCAGATGAAAGCACACACGGAAGATAAATAATATTCTTAAAAAGGTTCCTTCCCCTTTTTATGTTCGTAAGCAGAACAGCCAGAAACAGTCCTATAACCTGCTGAGTCACAGCCGAAAAAATCATAAAGAAAATGGAATTTTTCAGAGCTATACGAAAAGTCTGATCATTCGTAAATAGTTTTTTATAATTTGCCCATCCGATAAATTCAGGCGGAGTCAGCGCCGCATAGTTGCAGAACGAGTAAAAAATCATCTGAAAAATCGGAATAACCAGAACAACAATAAATAATGTCAGTGCGGGAGCTACAAAAATAAAAATAGCTTTTTTGTCCCTTAAAATTCTATCCATACCATTCTCCCGTCAGATAAAATGTCTGCAGCTGTCAAACTGCATGCTCCTGTGAAAAGAAAGGCTGCTGCAGGCTTAGCATGTAACTGCCTTACCTGCGGCGGCCCTATAAAAACTTTACTCTCTTCTATCGCTTTTCTTTTGCGCGGTTTTGCTTATTTTTCTGTATCTCACTTTCATACGGACTCACTGTCCCGCCCGATGTCCGTGATTGTTATTCTGTCCAGACATTTTCATTATAGAAGTCTTCCACGGTCTGGAAAGCTTCCTCCGGCGTCTGGTTGCCCAGGAAGATGTCAACCATTGCGTTATCAAAGCAGTCGCCGGCTTCCACAGAGTCAAGAGACTCATTGTAGAAACCCAGGGTTCCGGTTACGTTCTGCATGATATCCTGAACATATTTCAGCTGTGCCGGAGCCTTGTTATAATCAATTTCAACGTCCCTGATGATCGGGAACTTGCCGCCAACTTCTGCCGTATACTTCTGAGCTTCCTCATCGGTAAACATCTTCATGAGGGCAATAACCGCATCCTGATGCTCTGTGGATGCGCTCATGAGAAGGTTATCGGTCTTGACGATCATACGATTGGGATCGTTTTCTTCCGGGATGCCCGGGAACTGGAATACGCCGCACCTGGACTCAAAGTCCGGATTGGATCCATTCATCTGAGCGATTGCCCAGGAACCCTGAACGAGCATCGCCGCATCCCCGTTGTAGAAATTTGCGGTCGCCTGATCATTGGAATCTCCCGCTGCGGTATCCTGGAAATACTGGCTGAGCTCTTTCAGTCTCTCGCCTGCCCGGATGCAGTTGTCATCCGTCCAGTCGGCGGTATGATCTGCAATGGCGCCCAGATCAACACCGGAACGGTCGCAAAGATATCCGGCAATCATAGACAGGCACCATGCTGTTCCCGCGGAGCAGCTGATCGGCGTATAACCGGCATCTTTCAGCTTCTTGCAGACATCGATCAGTTCGTCATACGTTGTCGGAACTTCAACGCCGGCATCCTTAAAGATCTCCGTATTGTAATAAACACAGGCTGCAGCAAAGTTTGTCGGAACTGCCATAATCTTGCCGTCGTACGTCATTCTCTCAAAAATGCCGTCCGTAAAACTGTCGTACCAGTCCGGATTGTCTTTCTGAAGGATGTCTGTCAGATCAGCCGCCACCCCGGCTTTTACATAAACATCCATGTTCGGACCCGGATTGCAGATCCACAGATCCGGTGTCTGCCCGGCGGCGATCAGCGCATTAACCTTGCCGTCATATTCTTCGAGGTTGGTTGTGATGGGCGTACAGTGGTACTGGCCTTCGTACGTCGTATTAAAGCGATCGATAACATCCGCATACCCGAGAGAAATAAGATCCTGCGTCGCTTCCAGATCATCCCAGAACATCCAGGTAATTTCTTCCGGATCATCCGCCATGACTGTCATGGGTGTAGCCGCACTGACAATGGTTCCCATTACCATAGCCGCGGAAAGAACTGCTGCCAAACTTTTCTTTTTCATATTTCTTCCTCCTCTTTTGATTCTGCGGGCCCCCCGCCCGTTTTCACTGCTGATTTAACAATAGCAAAACCCGGAGAGGAAAGCATTACAATAGTTGCCTTTTCATTATTAAAAATAGCTTTTCTTTATTCTCCTATTTATAAATTCATCCTAGATTATAATATCGTTGAATAAATTCTATTATGATTTTTAACTAATTCTATAATATTATTGTGCTAAATTTGGTTATACTGTCTAATTATTCTCATCTCATTTCTTCTCTGTGTCATCTTACCCGGGCAATTATTTTATCCTGACAGCTATTATTTTCAATTCCGCCCCGCCAATTCCGCTTCGCAGCTTTTTAGTAAGTCCTGCAGTTTCACAATATATCCATCTTTGCCCTGTACCGTTGCTTCATATTTTCCGATGGTATCCTGTAATTCCGCAATATATTGATCCTTACCCTGTACATTCCGCTTGTACTTGTCGATTGTGTTTTTCAGTTCCGAAATATAAGACTCCAGATCTCTTATCCTGAAATAATTCCTGCGGAGAATGTCCTTATTAATGTTATCGGCTGTGTTCGCCAGTTTCTGATATCTGTCCGCGTCTATGTTTTGCAGAAAAGCGGCATACGCCGTCTCCTCCCGGAACAGCACCCCCAGACCATAGCTGAATGGGAAGGAAAACGTGTACGGATATCTTTCTCTCAGCTCTTCCCAGAAGATGTGGGATCCCATTTCCCTCCCAAACAGTTCATCATCGCTGATATCATGAAAAAAGATAACGCCGTTCTTTTTAACCTTTCCCGCCCAGGTTTCAAAATCATGCTTTACGTCCTGATAATAGTGTGATCCGTCGATATGAAGCAGGTCTATTGTCTCATCATGAAATCTTTCCGCTGCTTCATCGAAGGTCATTTTCAGCACCGCCGCGTGTTGATCCGGATAACAATGATGAAGTACTTCCATAAATTTTCCATAGATGTCTTCCCTATAATCATTTTTAGTAAACGAATCCCCTTTCCAGGAATCGATGCTGTAAAAGCGGGTGGAAAGTCCGAAGTCTTTCACCGCCTGCAAGAATGTAAAGGAAGAGCACCCATAATAGCTGCCAAGCTCCGCAATGATCCCGGGCTTATAATTGGCAACGAAATCGTACCCGAAATACCGGTGTCCTGACCAGGGAGAATATTTCATCATCGCCTCATTAAACGAGTCGCATTCAAACTCTGGCATGTGGTATATCCATGAACGGTCTGTCATTTTTTCTGTCCTGCGCCTGTGAAAAGTTTTCCATTGGATTCTAAAATACGCCGGGCCGCCGCTTCGTGCGGCACGGGTTTACATCATTTTCCTACAATATCATTTTGTATATTTACATTCAATATGTAATCTATATTATTTTCACATAACAATTGTTGCTTTTCAATTATCAAATATAGCTTTTGTCAATCGGTTTATTTTCAACTTACTTATAATTACGGCAGCATAAAGCATAGTATTATTGTGCTTTTTGTACAGGCGAAAAAATATGTTCTTCCATCTATCGTCATTTTATCTCATTATTTTCGTCTTTTTCCCTTATTCTATTGACATATTCTGGCAATTATTTTATCTTTAAGGATAAAGAAATAAGCCGTCCTTACGACGTTTGTTCCATGTTCTGACAGAGAGGAGGTCCGGCGATGATTGCTCACCTGGATGGAGTGCACGAAACCGTAGACTACCGCAAGGACACCAGTCTGCGTTTCTATGACAATACAGACTATGAAGAATATCCCGTCCACTGGCATACCTGCGTCGAAATCATTATGCCGGTCAAAGGCGACTACCGGCTGACAATCAACGGAACGCAGACCGTGCTGCAGCCGGACGATATATTAATTGTGTGTCCCGGGGTGCTGCACCACCTCTACGCCTGTTCGGGAGAGCGCTACATTCTGCAGGCTGAACTCACCAAGCTATATTCCTCCTCCTCCCTCAGCTCCGCCATTTCCATGATTTATCCGGGAATCGTTATCACCAGGCAGCACTGCCCGGATATCTACTCCCGCACGCACCAGCTGATGACGGAAATTGTAAGTGAATACTTCAGTATTCCTCCGATGCTTTTTTATGATTCAGCCATCTACGCGCGGATGACGGAGATATTTATTCTGGCAGCCCGTTCCTACAGTTCCGTGGATACGGTATCTGAAAACGAAACCAAGCAGAAGGAATATATTGACACCTTCACGCAGATCTGCTGCTATATTGATGAGCATTGCTCCGAAGACATTTCTCTTGATGATGCTGCAAAAATGTCCGGATTTTCAAAATACTATTTCAACCGTCTGTTCAAGCGTTTCACAAGCAAAACCTATTACCGGTATCTTAATCAGAAGCGGATAGAGAAAGCGGAACAGATGCTGTCCAGTACAGAGATGAGCATCACGGAAATAGGTGCTCAATGCGGCTATTCCAGTATGCCATCGTTTATACGGATGTTTAAGATTATGCACGGCTGCACTCCAACCCAGTTCAGGGATATGAGGGAATAAACATGGCAGCCGGCTGTCCGGAGGGGACAAAAGCCATGAAGAAGATTACTCTGTCGATGCTATTTCAGAATCATATGATGCTGCAGTGTGATAAAACGCTCTATATCAGCGGAACGGCTGCCGGTGTCAGCCGCGTCCGGATCGTCCTTCATTTCGGACAGGAAATACTCTCGGAGGGAGAAAGCGCCGTTGAAAACGGAAGATTCGTATGCACGCTGCCGCCCGTCGGTGTCCGGCACAATCTCACCCTTTCCCTGTACGCAGAAGACGAACCGGCGCCCGCCATCGAGGTTGAGGATATTTCTGCCGGAGACATATGGATGGCCATGGGGCAGTCCAACATGGAATACTTCCTTCGATACGATGCCGACTGGCCGTACACTTGTCTTCAGAAACGCGATATGGAAATCCGCATGTTCAATGTGCCGCAGATTTGCTATAAGAACCAGCAGCGTATCCTGCCAGACGCAGGATACTGGTTTTGCGAAGGGGCGCCTGCCTGGCCCGCCTTCTCAGCACCCGGATACTACTTCGCCCGGAAACTGCGGGAAGATTTTTCCGCCGCCTTTGCAGCGAAAACAGATGCTGATTCCAAAGCACATATGCCGAATGCCGTTTCTGCAGCCGCCGTCCGGAACGTCCCGATGGGTGTGATCGGCTGCAACTGGGGCGGTACGCCGGCCTGTGCCTGGATGAGTGAAGAAGATCTCGCGGACGAACCGCTGAATGTGTGGAACCGCGATTATGAGGAGGAAGCCTCCCATTACACGGCCGGGGAACTGCGGCAAAAAAGTGAGGAGGGCTGGAAACTCGAAAACTCGTATCATCACGCCATGGAATGGCGTGCCGTCATGTACGGGCTTACCGAAGCAGAACAGAAAACATGGATGATGCAGCACGAGGATGATCCGGTTATTCCCATGGGACCTTATCATATGTACCGCCCGTCCGGTCTGTATCACACCATGCTGGAGCCGGTTACTCCGTTCGCCGTAAAGGGAATTCTTTGGTATCAGGGAGAATCCGACGCCGCGCACCCAGACATATACGACCGGATGATGAAAAAGCTGATCCAACGGATGCGCACGCAGTTTCGTGACCCGTCTCTCCCGTTCCTGTTTGTCCAGCTGGCGCCATTCGGTCACTGGCTCGACTGCGGCAATGAAGGATACTCCATCATCCGAGGCTGTCAGCAGAAAGTATCCGAATCCGTGCCCCATGCAGCCATGGCCTCCATCATGGACATCGGAAGCCGTGATGACATTCATCCGAAATTTAAAAAGGAAGTCGGACGGCGCCTGGCGCTCCTGGCAGAAAAATATGTCTACGGTCTGGACAGTGTTCTTGCAGACGCACCGTACCCCCGTACGGAAAATCCGGTGCCGGCATTCCTGAAACCGGCGCGCTCTCGCGTCCGGACCGCACGCACCTGGTGCTTCGATTTGATTATGCCGGCACCGGTCTGTATACGGATGAAACCCCGGAAGAAGGATTCCTTGTTCTTCAGAATGGTGCCGGGGTAAAAATCCGGAGCGCAGAAGTATCAGGAGATACGGTCATTCTGACACTGGACGAGCGCGTGTCCTCCTCCCCTGTCCGGGTATCCTACTGTGAAAAGGATTACTGTACGGCGCACATCTGGAACAGTGCCGGACTGAGTGCGCGGCCGTTCCATCTGGAACAAATCTGAAGCAAGACCGTCCGCCTGATTTTCAGGATCTTTTCCGCTACCCTTAAACACATCGTTGACTTCACTGATATTTATGAAGACAGTAAGAAACCGCATAAATACGTCATTTGGCGTACCTATGCGGTTCCTCCTGCAATGGGCGCAACGGGGCTCGAACCCGTGACCTCCCGCGTGTGAGGCGGACGCTCTCCCGGCTGAGCTATACTCCCGGATATTTAGTTTTTCGCGCCGGCTTCCACCTGAAATTATTCCGGCACGGCTTGCGGCATGAAATACCGCGTCTATTAATATACCATACCGCCCGTCATTTGTTAAGGATTTTTTATATTTGAAGGCACCGGAATTTTATTTTTCTTTCGTAATCGTACATGATTTTTTACAGATGTCAGCCATTCCGTGCTATGATAGCCTTACTGATATCCATATTCAAAGTCTTCGCCGAAAAACAGAAGAACACCAGGAGGTAACGAAATATGGCAGTAAATCCGTTAGAGCTTATGAAGATGAAGGAACGTCTGACAACTTTTAATACACAGCATCCCCGCGTCGGTGCTTTTTTGAGCGACGTTTCCGCCAACGCCATCCGGGAAGGCAGTATTGTCGAGCTTAAGGTCACTTCTCCGGAAGGCCGGGAATATGTAACGAATATCCGTGTGACATCGGATGACATGAAAACGCTGGATATTCTAAAAAACATGAAGGGCTGATGCCGTATAAAAAGCAGTACGAAGTTTTTATGGAGGTTTTTATCATGTCCAGAGATATTTCAAGAAGAGATTTCCTTAAAGGGACCGCAGCCGGTGCTATTTCAGCGGCCGCATTTTCTGTGCTGGGCGGTTTCGCCGGTGCCGAATCAGTAACGGAAGGTTCAACGGAAGCGTCTGCCTCCGGAGCCCTCTATACTCCGGGTACCTACACAGCTTCGGCAAAAGGTCTCGAAAGTGATGTTACCGTAACCATGACCTTCGATGAGACATCCATCACCGATGTCCAGGTGGATGTTTCCGGTGAAACGAAAGGTGTCGGTGCCGAAATTGGCGATAAGGTATGTGCGCAGATTCTGAAAGCGCAGAGCGCCGATATCGACGGTGTTTCCGGCGCTACCGTAACTTCAAAAGCTGTTATGACCGCCGCTGCAGACTGCATCGAACAGGCAAAGGGAGGCGCTGCCGCTTCCGCCGGTGATGATCAGAAGGCTTCCGGTGCATCCGGCGATGACTGGCTGGGAGAGGAACCGCAGATTGACGATGCGGACGTTTATGATGAGGTTACTGCGGATGTTGTTATCGTTGGTGTCGGCATTGCGGGTGTTTCCGCTGCCAGAAAGGCGGCAGAACTCGGTGCTTCCGTCATTACCATTGACGGCGCTGCAGCCCCGAGCTATCGTTCCGGTGAATACGCCGTTATCAACAGTCCGACGCTGAACAAGAGATGGCCGGAAAGAGCGCTGACCGAGGACGATATAAATGAAATCATCGACTCTCATGTCAACGAATCCTGCTATCGTGTAAAGAGAACCATCGCCAGCAAATGGGCGCACAATATCGGCGAGGTATTTGACTGGTGGATGGGTGCTGATGATCATCTGTTCATCGCGGATCAGACCCGTCAGCCAATTTCCGATGAAAATGCGGATGATTTCCTGCTGCCGATCTTCCGTCCGCTTCCTTCCTGCACGGACGCCGATGGAAATGTACATGAATATAATTGGAAGGAGGAGCGCTTCCCATGCTACCCTACTTCCGTTGAATTCAAACCGGATCAGGGCTTCACCGTAAACGCAAACTGGCAGAAGGCGCTGGACACCGGCAACGTAACCCCCTACTTCGGTCACTTCGGAAAGAAGCTGATCATGGATTCGGACGGGCGCTGTGTTGGCGTTTACGCGCTGGATGATAATCCGGATTCTGCTACCAGAGGCAAGTACCTGAAGGTTAACGCTGCCCGGGGTGTTCTTCTCTCAACCGGCGATTACGGCAGCAATGATGCCTGCATGTATCATTTTGCACCGGACGTAATGAAAACCCATTATAATAACCGTCTGTTCACTTCCATGGACATCAACGGCAATCCGACCAACCAGGGCGACGGACTTCGCATGGGAGCCTGGGCCGGTGCCAAGGTATCCGGCTACAATGCTCCGATGATCCATCACATGGGCGGCGGTGCGGACCTGTCCGGCGTCGGTGTTATGGGTAACGCAGGATTTCTGAACCTGAATATAGATGGAAAACGGTTCATGAACGAAGACATCCCGGGGCAGCAGCTGGAAAATCAGATCGAAGGCCAGAGAGGCATGAACACCTGGCAGATCTTTGATTCCAACTGGCCGGAACAGCTGACGCACATGCCGGCAGCTCACGGCGGCGCCTGCTACTATGAAGACTATCAGTCCGAGGAGGAAGCTCCGAAGAACAACACCACCTACCGCAACTGGAAAAGCCCGTATCAGCTGGATGCAGCCGTTGCAGACGGCAGATGCCTGAAGGCGGATACGCTGGAGGATCTGGCTGCTCAGATGTATCCGGATGATAAAACTGCTCAGCAAAACGCCCTTGATTCCATCCAGCGTTACAATGAGCTGGCAGCCGCCGGCCATGACGATGACTTTAATAAAGTTCCCAGCCGTCTGATGCCGGTCGATAAGGCTCCGTTTTATGCAGATCAGTTTACCACCGCCATCATGCTGGTATGCATCGGCGGACTTGAGTCCGATGAGGACTGCCATACCTATCAGGAAATCACCGATGATCAGGACCGTCAGGTGGAAGGCAATATCATTCCGGGTCTGTACGTAGCCGGCAACATGCAGGGCGGACGTTTCGGAATGGAGTATCCGATCGGTCTGAAGGGTGTTTCCCATTCCATGGCCATGTACTATGGACAGGTTGCCGCCGAAAACATTGTCAAAGGTGTCTGAGACCGAACGCTGATCTGACAAAACACGGATTTGAATTCGGGAGGTACATATCGATGTTATTCGATATGTACCTCCCTTTTTGCCCCGGATTCATATTCCTGCCCGGCAGCAAAACGCTGATCCACCTGAAGTCAAAACGCTGATCCATCTTACGGCTATTTTATTCTTCAGGCGGAAGGCTCCCGCACTTACCGCCTCCGGCAGCGGATAAGCCGGCATTTTCAGGCGCTTATAAGCATATGCAAATATATGTTAGTTTAATCTATCTTAAGTTCATCATTATTCAAACGGCACTCTGTTTTTTTGATGATTTCTATTGTAAGTTATATTTTTTTGTTGTAGGATGAAATAAAAGATAAATTGCTGGTAATGATATGAGTGTCAAAAGTACCTTTTGCCACTCATTTATGATTACGCGTGGTTTCGTTGCTCCGCAACTCCCACCACGCTGCCACATTCGGCATTCTCGTGGCGCTTTCGCGCCACTTCCTGCCTCATGTGGGGCGTGTCAATAAATCCGGCCACCACTCGCATGCAAGCATGCGTGGCGGCGGACTTTTGACACGGTAATCATGTAATTATTTTGTAAATCGCACAGGATTTTCAGACTCTTGCGAAAAGGAGTAACACATGGACATATTTTACCGATTGCTGGCACTGTTTGGCGGCCTTGCCCTCTTTCTCTACGGCATGCGCATCATGGGGGATGGACTGAAGAGCAGCTCCGGAGGAGCCATGAAGGCAGCGCTCGCCAGGGTAACAGGCAATCCCGTTATGGGATTCATTCTCGGTCTTATTGTCACCTGTATGATTCAAAGTTCCCATGCCACCATTGTTCTTACCGTCGGACTGGTAGGCGCCGGTTTTCTGACCTTTCGTCAGTCGGTCGGCGTAGTTCTCGGAGCCAATGTCGGTACTGCCATAACCGCACAGATCATCCGCCTGATGGACGTCGATGCCGGAAGCGGCAGTCTCTTCAATCTCTTTAAATCGCAGAATCTGGCTTCCATCGCCCTTGTCACCGGCATCATCCTGATCATGTTTATCAAGACCCGCAGGGCGGATGCCATCGGTACCATCTGCATGGGCTTCGGTATTCTGTTCGCCGGTCTGATGAACATGTCCAATGCTGTGACTGCCTTCGGACAGCCGCTCAGTAAACTCCTTACTTCCTTTGAGGATAATTATCTGCTCGGTTTCCTTTCCGGCGTTGCCGTTACCGGCGTCATTCAGAGTTCTTCCGCCGTCGTCGGTATTCTGCAGACCATTGCCAGCTCCGTCGGTGTCCGCTTCTGCGGCGTATTTGCCGTAATCATCGGTGTAAACATCGGCGACTGCCTGACCGCGTACCTGGTATGCCGGATCGGCGCCAAGCCGGATCAGATCCGCACCGTCCTGGTTCATGTTATCTACAACATTTTCGCAGCCTCCATGCTTTTCATCGCCGTCGGAATACTGCGCGGAACCGGTGTGATCTCCGATCATCTTTGGTATATGACCCTCAATTCCGGCGGTGTCGCAAACGTCCACGGCCTGTTCCGTCTGATTCCCGCCCTCATTCTGCTGCCCTTCGCCAACAAGTTTGCCGACATGGCAGAGCGCATTGTCAAGGATGAACCGGTGAGCGAGGAAGACTCCATTATCGAGCATGACCTGCGCGAGCTGGATGAACGTCTGACCGCCAGCCCGAGAATCGCTCTCAATCAGTCTGCTCATCTGATCGGGCACATGGCGGATGTTTCCATGCACAACTATGAAGCCTGCCTGCAGCAGATATTCGAATACGAAAAGGGCCGCAAGAAACGCATCAGCGAAAGAGAACATCTGCTGGATCGTATGGCCGATGCCTCCAATAAATATATCGTTCGGATATCTCCGCACATTACGCTGGAGGCCGATGAAAGGGAACAGGATTTCCAGCTGAAGGCTCTGGTTGCCTTTGAACGTATCGGTGACCTGGCTGTCAATATATCTCATTACGCGAACACCATGCACGATGAGGAAAAGAATTTTTCCGACCGGGCCCAGAAAGAACTGAGAATAGCTGCAGAGGCTGTCCGGCAGACACTGCAGCGTACCGTAACCGCTTTTAAAAACGAAGATGTGGATCTGGCCAAAATGGTTGAACCGCTGGAGGAAGTGAACGACGAAATTATCGACTATCTGCAGAAGGCCCACATGGATCGCATGACTCACGGCGAATGTGAAGTCTTCAACGGCATTCAGTTTCAGAACATTCTGCAGAATATGGAGCGTATCTCCGACCAGTGTTCGGATACGGCGGTTTATTTGCTCGCCCGGTACGATGACAAGATCAACGGCGATGAGCACCGTTATGTCCACGATCTTCACCACAACGGCAACAAAGAATACTGGGATGAATTCAACCGTACCTATAACCTGTACTTCTCCCAGTTCCATGAGCTCGTCCGCGGTGACAAGCGCGCTGAAAAGATCATCCCGAAACGATATTCCCCGGATACAAATCAGCCGGCTTGAACGAAAGCTTCCACCCGCCCGAAAGCGAAGAACCGCAAAGAAGCGAAAAACGATAAAAGGAGAGAAGGACAGCCCAAAGAAGGGGAACAGTGAAAACCGGAAACAAAAGGTTTTCCGAAATGCAAAATCCTTAAATACCACCCGAAGCGCATGCGGAAACGACAGTTCTGCATGCGCTTTTTCGCGGGCAATGATGCCCTGTTTTGCTGTCCGTTTTCTTCGCTGATCACACTGACCTTCGTACATTCACCGCAATTGCCGCACAGTCCTTGACGTTTTCAGCCGTACGCCTTATGATCGTTGTGGTAAATTTCAAAGTAGAGGAGGAAAATGTCATGCCGGTATTGCTGGACCTGTACAAATGCTGGTTCAAGATCGGACTGTTTACATTCGGCGGCGGCTACGCCATGCTGCCGATGATTGAACGTGAAATCATTGAGAAAAAGCGCTGGGCAACCGAGGATGAAATCATGGATTACTACGCCATCGCTCAATGCACCCCCGGTGCGATCGCTGCCAATACCGCCACGTTTGTTGGCTTCAAAATCAAGGGTTACCTGGGCGGGATCATCTCCACGCTGGGCGTTGTCTCCCCTTCCATCATCATCATTTCTCTGATTGCCGCTCTGATTGAGAATTTTCAGGACCTGGCGATTGTTCAGCATGCACTGGCCGGCATCAGTGTTTCCGTGTGTGTTCTGATGTTCGTCTCCATAGAAAAACTTCTGAAAAAAGGAATCAGGGACTTTCCAACCGGAATTATTTTCGCGCTCGCTTTCATTCTGGCTTATTTCACCAATATCTCCACGGTTCTTCTGGTTGTTGCTGCAGGAGCCGCCGGCTATGTACTGTATGCCGTTCACAGCAGGAAGGAGAAAAAGGTATGAGTCAGTTTCTGCTGATGTGCTGGGAGTATTTTAAGACCGGTCTTTTCGCCATGGGCGGCGGACTGGCCACCGTTCCCTTTTTGCGTGAAATTTCCGAAAGACATCCCGGCTGGTACTCAATCAAGGATCTGACCACCATGATTGCCGTCAGTGAATCGACTCCCGGTCCGATGGGAGTCAACATGGCTACCTACGTGGGCAACCACCTGTATGGTGTAATCGGCGGAATCGCCTGTACCCTCTCACTGGTGGCTCCGTCCGTAATCGTCATCTTCATTATCGCCAGGATGCTGGAAAAGTTTAAGGGATCAAAGATTGTGAAGGCCATCTTCGCCGGGCTTCGTCCGGCGGTCGTCGGTTTTATTCTGGCCGCTGTTGTTGATATTTATCTGAGCAGTCTGTTCAACATTCCGCTGTACCGGCAAAACCACGCAATTCTGTCGCTGTTTCACTGGACAGCCATTGTATTGTTCGCTGCTCTTCTGACCGTCTATAAAAAATTTCCCAGGCTACACCCGATCTTCGTTATCCTGATCGGCGCCGCCGCAGGTATAATTCTAAAATTGTAATAAAGGCAAAACGGGTACATGATAACGTATGACTGAACTGATACGAGATGAAAACGGTCTTGCGCTGACCGACGGGAAACTAAAGCTTCGCGCGGATTTTAAGGAAAGTCTTCCCCGCCTGAAAAATGGTGCTGTACAGTCCGAACTGCTGGTGAAGGCCGCCCGAATGAAGGGGCTGGCGCATCCGTGCGTTCTGGATGCGACCGCCGGGCTGGGGCAGGATTCAATTCTTCTCGCTGCCGCCGGCTTTACCGTGGAACTGTATGAATATGATCCGGTTATCGCAGCTCTGCTTCAGGACGCGCTGGAGCGTGCTGCCGCCGTTCCGGAACTTAAGGAAAGCGTCAGCCGCATGCACTTCCACCGGGAGGACAGCATTTTGGCCATGCAGCGAATGAGAGCCGCCCGGATGTATCAAAATCCGCCGGCGATCGATGTCGTTCTGCTCGATCCCATGTTTCCGGAGCGCCGGAAAAGTGCCCTGGTAAAGAAAAAATTCCAGCTGCTTCAGCAGCTGGAACATCCGTGCGCCAATGAAGAGGATCTTCTGAACGCAGCGCTGGGGTTAGCTGCGCGCAAGATCGTGATCAAGCGGCCGGTCAAAGGTCCTTATCTGGCCGGTATGAAGCCGGATTATTCTCTCACCGGAAAAGCTATCCGCTACGATGTCATTCTTTCTTCCGGCCATAACGCATAGGAACAGCCACCGTCCGGTTGAAGAAATCGATCAGCGGTCCCATAAAGAAGGCGGTGATTACCGTCCCGATCCCGACCGAAGCTCCCAGCGTCCAGCCGACGGCCACACAGATCAGGTCGGAAATGATGCGGCACCAGCGGAATGGAAATTTCGTCCGCTCATGGACGGTAAGCGCCACGGCATCGTACGTGGAAACACCGAGATCCGCCGTAAAATAGAGCGCGGATGCGAAGCACATAATCACAATGCCGAAGAGCAGCAAAAGAATGCGCACCGGCCAGTCCGGATCCGGCACAAGTTTTTTCATGGTCCACTCTGAAAAATCAGAGACATAGCCGACGAGAAACATGTTTATAACGGTTCCCAGACCTATCTTTTTCCGGTTCCATAGAAAAATAATGAGAAGCAGAAGGGCATTGAACACGGTGTAAAATGTTCCGTACCTCACCTGCATGCCCCCTCTTCCGAGAAACAGCCATAGGCCATGGCTGAACACCTGAAAGGGATCAAAGCCGCATTTTGAGTGACTGAAAAGCCCGATGCTGTATCCGCAGATACTCACCCCCAGCACGGTCATCAAAATGCGGCGTTTCATTTCCGAAGCCATGGTGCCCTTCGGTTCACTTTCCACACTCACCTGAAAACCTCCGCCAAATCCCATTGGTATATTGTATTGGAAAATTTTATTTGTATATTTTTCCAGTCTGCCGGTGCCTGATCTGAAATTCTGCAGCCGGAACCGGCTTTATGCTCAGTATTCTTTGCTGATTTCCCGGATCCCGTATTCCTCCATGAATTGCTGCAATTCCTCCCGGGAATGAATGACGGTTACTTCCTCAAATTTTCCGGTTTTAAGGTTCTTAAATCCGGCCACCTGTTCACCGCTGCAGATACTGCAGCGAAGAACCGGCTTCAAAGTCTGCGGGTCATACGTACTCCGGACCGCCCGTTTTTTCTTTCTGAATAAGGACATCCTGTCCCTCCGGTTTACTCTGTTTCCTTCAGTTCGCCTGTTTCCTCAATTTCCGTAATCATATCGATGCGCTTCTGATGGCGGCCGCCCTCGAACCTGGCATCAAGCCAGGAATCAACAATCATCCTGGCCATCTCAATGCCGACGACACGCGCTCCGAAAGCGATGATATTGGCATTATTGTGCCGCTTTGCCAGCTGTGCCGAATATGGCTCGCTGCATACGCAGGCACGTATACCCTTTACCTTGTTGGCTGCCAGGGAAATTCCGATTCCGGTTCCGCAGATCAGAACGCCTCCGTCCACCTCCTTATCCGCGACCATACGGGCTACCTTATAGCCATAAACCGGATAGTTGGACTTTCCCCGATCCTGTGTTCCGCAGTCAATTACCTCAATGCCCCGCTCCTCCAGATGAGCCTTGATTGCAAGTTTGTAGTCAACTCCCGTGTGATCATTGCCAATTGCTAGTTTCATGCTTCCGCCTCCCGCTCATTATCCTTCTAATTTTATTTCCCGCCGCCTCCTGGTGAGCTTTACCGCATTGCGGCGGGACCGCATATCCATATTATCCGCTTATTGCCTGTAAAATTCAAGGCGGAGCGTCATTTGCACACTCATTTTTGCTGAAACCTTCCTGTGCTATAATAGAGACGCAAAAAACCGTTGAAGCTTTTTCATCCAGGCAGTAAAATCCTTTCCGTGGGCAGTTTGGCTGCAGCCTGCGCTGCATCGCACCCGGTCCTTCCCCTGCTGTCACATGACGGATCTGACTACGACACCTCTCGAAACCCTCTTCCGTCTGGCAGACATTGCGAAGGAATATCCGGACAATGTTTTTCCGGGAAACGTGTAAGGCGGCGGAACGCTCCGGGGATTATTATTACGCGTAATTATTGAGAATAGAAGAGGAAAGACTTATATGACAGATATCATCAAAGTAACTCGCATGAAGGCAAATTATCACACGCATACCTGGCGATGCCATCACGCGGCCGGCGCCGAGCGGGAATACGTGGAGGATGCGATTGCCGGGGGCATAGACATTCTCGGTTTTTCGGATCACACACCGCAGTTTTATCCGGATGGTTTTACAGATCCGTATAAAATGAAACCGGATCAGCTGAAGGGATATGTTGATACTGTTTTGAAATTGAAGGAAGAATATAAAAATCAGATCAGCCTGCATCTCGGTCTGGAGGTGGAGTACCTCCCGGCTTACTTTGACGAGCTGATCCGCTTTATCTCAGACTTTCCGATAGAATATTTTATTCTGGGACAGCACTATCTTGGAAATGAAATAAATGATGTGTTCTCCGCCGATCCGACCGATGATCCGGACGTCCTTGACCGTTATGTTAAACAGTGTGAGGAAGCGATGGATACCGGCCGATTTACCTACCTCGCTCATCCGGACCTTATCAACTTCACCGGCGGCGAAACCATATATGTCCGCCTCATGCGCAATCTTTGCGAACACGCAAAATCCAGACATATTCCGCTGGAAATTAATTTCCTTGGAATATGGGGAAAGCGGAACTATCCAAACCAGGTCTTCTGGCACATCGCCGGCGAGGTTGGGAATGAGGTTATCTTCGGTGCAGATGCCCACCAGCCCGACAAGGTGTGGAACCCGAAGGCATTTGCTTTCGCTCAGTGGATGGTCGATCAGCACCACCTGAACCGGATTGAAACCGTCCGGCTCATTGATCCGCGGGATCGCTGACCGCTCTTTCCGACAGCTGTTCCATTTCAGCGCGCGACGGGTTTTCCCCGGTCCCTTCCGGAATGACTGTGTCCGCACTGCATGCCGGGTTTTCATATGCCCTTCTCAGCAGTGAAATCTCCTTTTCATACCCGTTGAGTTCATTCGGGGTTTCCAGATAAAACGGAAGATCTTTCAGATCCGGATGGCTGACGACCCGAAGCAGCGCCGGAAGGCCTATGCAGCCTTTTCCAAGCTTTTCGTGCCTGTCCTTATGTGCTCCCAGCGGATTCTTACTGTCATTGAGATGGATGGCCTTCAGCCTTTCCAGTCCGACTGTCCGGTCAAATTTCTTCAGTACTCCGTCCAGATCCCCCGCAATGTCATATCCGCTGTCCCATACATGGCAGGTATCCATGCAGATTCCGATATGACCCGCCAGTTCCGGATCCACCTGATCCAAAATACTGCGCAGTTCCTCAAACGTACGCCCGACTTCGCTGCCCTTTCCGGCCATGGTTTCCAGAAGTACTGTTGTCTTCTGCTCCGGACGGATGACCTCATTGAGAACCTCCGCAATCTTCCGGATTCCTTCCTCCGCGCCCTGCCCCACATGGCTTCCCGGGTGAAAGTTGTAGCAGGAACCCGGCAGATATTCCAGCCGGCCCAGATCATCCTTCATGGTTTCAACCGCGAAACGGCGGACGTCCGGCTTTGCCGCACACGGATTCAGCGTGTAGGGTGCGTGTGCCAGCGGCATCGCCAGATTATGCTCCTTCCTGAATGCCATGAAATTTTCGATATCCGCAACATTAAGCTCCTTCACGCTTCCGCCCCGCGGATTTCGTGTAAAATATTGAAATGTATCTGCGCCGATCTTCACGGCTACCCTTCCCATGTTCAGGTATCCTTTGGAAGAAGACTCATGACATCCTATTGTTAACATCCTGTGTTCCTTTCAAAAAAACTGCTGTATCCGACCGCAAAAGGATGAATCATCCCTTCCGGCGGTGATACAGCAGTTCTTTCTGATTGTCCTGCCAATCATGTACCTTTTTGTAAGCAGCTGCCAATCAGCTGCCATCTGCCCCGTTATCTTGCTGACTCGTGAAGTCTCGGCGAAAGCGGCATATCCCATCCAAAGTGATCGGTATGCAGCAGTTTCTCTGCCTTCTCAGAAAGCGGCTCGCCAAAGTAATCCTTATAGAGCTTCTGGACGCCCGGGTTCTCATGTGAGAAGCGGATCTTGTTATGTGAGTCAAGACCATACAGTGCAGCCCCGCGCTCCGGCGTCATGTTGAAGCCATCGTGGATCGGAAGTCCGCCGCCGTTCGAACAGCCGCCCGGACAGGCCATGATTTCCACAAAATCATACTGTACTCTTCCCTTGCGCAGTGCCGTGATCAGCTTCCGCGTATTGCCAAGCCCCGAAGCAACCGCTACGTGCAGCGTTTTTCCGTTGATTTCAAACTCAGCTTCTTTCCAGCCGTCCAGACCGCGCACATTTTTAAATGCGTCCGGATCCGGATTCGTTCCGGTCAGTTTAAAATAAGCGGTACGAAGCGCTGCCTCCATAACACCTCCGGTGATGCCGAAGATCTGGCCGGCACCGGATGCAATTCCCAGCGGTTCGTCGAATGGTGTTTCCTTCAGTATCTGAGGAATAATATGATCCGCACGGAACATACGATTCATCTCGCGGGTGGTCAGAACAATATCCACATCCGGATCACCGCAGGCATCATTCTGGTTCGGCTCCGCACACTCAGCCTTCTTGGCCAGGCACGGCATGATGGAAACAACACAGATGTCATGCGGATCAATCCCCTTCAGCTGGGCAAAATAGCTCTTGATCGTAGCGCCGAACATCTGATGCGGGGACTTGGTGGTTGACAGCTGCCCCACCATATCCGGGAACTGTGATTTCATAAAGCGAACCCAGCCGGGACAGCAGGATGTAAACATCGGGAACGTATGCTCATCCGGATGTGTGATCTGCTCCAGGAACTCACTGGCTTCCTCCATGATGGTCATGTCCGCGCCGAAGTTGGTATCAAATACATAGTCGAAGCCAAGACGCTTCAGTGCAGCTGCCATCCTGCCTTCGGTCGCCTGTCCGGCAGACATGCCGAACGCTTCGCCCCAGGCTGTGCGCACAGCCGGAGCCACCTGAGCAATGACAACCTTCTTCGGGTCCGCCATGGCCGCATAAACCTTCTGGGTATCGTCTCTCTCCCGCAGAGCAGCCGTCGGGCAGTTGATAATACACTGTCCGCAGAAGGCACAGTCCGCGTCCATGATCTCCCGGTTCATCGAAACGTTGACATTAGTGTGTCCGCCGGTGCCCTCCACATCCCAGATATCCAGCGACTGAATCTTGTCGCAGACATTCACGCAGCGCATACACTTGATGCACTTGGCCGCATCCTTGATCAGCGGTGCCTCCATGTTCCAGAAAAACCTCGGCAGATCCTTCTGGAACGGATTGTCATCCAGAATGTTCAGATCGTTGGCCAGCGTCTGCAGTGAGCAGTTGCCGGAGCGCACACAGCTCATGCATTCACCGCTGTGCTGAGACATCAACAGTTCCACGTTCACCCGGCGCGTTTCACGCACGCGGGGACTGTTTGTGAAGATCGTCATGCCTTCGGCCACGGCGTTATCGCAAGCCGGAACCAGACGCTCCGTTCCCCTGACTTCCACCACGCACACGCGGCAGGCTGCAATTTCGTTAACTCCTTTTAAATAGCAAAGATGCGGGATCGGGATACCAATGCTGGCAGCCGCATCCATAATTGTCGTACCCTCCTTGCAGGATACAGGAATATTATCTATGGTGAGGTTTACCATCTGTCCGTCCTCCCTCCTTTAAATACACCGTAGCCGAAGTGATCGCAGCGCAGGCAGCGTCCGGATTCCTGGCAGGCTTCCTCATCGGTCATGCCGTTTTCAATTTCACAGAAATCATCCTTGCGGTCAGCCGCATCCCTCATGTTCAGGTTCACCCGGCCGTACTGCGGGCGGTCTTTCAGAACCGGCTGCGGGATATCCACCTCTACCGTAATCTCATGTTCGAATCCAAGATAATCATCGATATTCGCTGCCGCAACCTTCCCGGCACCGATGGCACGAATGACCGTAGCCGGTCCGGATACACAGTCGCCGCCGGCAAAAATACCCTCGGTATCCGTAACGCTTCCGCTGTTCAGGGCCATGATGGTACCGCGCTTCACCGGAATGCCGGCTTCCTCAAACGGCTTGCTTTCAATGTCCTGCCCGATGGCTACAACCACAATATCGCACGGAATCAGCTTCTCGGGAGCATCTGCCTTCATCGGCTTCGGGCGGCCGGATTTATCATACGGTCCCGTTATCTGCGGCTGAACCCACAGTCCCTTTACGTTGTAGTTTTCATCGGTCTCAATGCGGACCGGTGCCTGCATGGTTGCGATCTCGCATCCCTCGGCAATGGCGCCCTCCACCTCTTCCTGCAGAGCTGTCATATCGATCTGACGTCTGCGGTATACGCAGGTAACATGATCGGCACCGAGGCGGCGTGCACTTCTCGTGCAGTCCATGGCTACGTTGCCGCCGCCGACAATAACTACGTTCCTGCCGCTGAAATCAGGCAGCGTACCATTTCCGATGCTGCGCAGCATCTCCACGGCAGAAATGACTCCGCGCGCATCCTCGCCCGGCAGATTAAGCTTCTTGTCGGTATGAGCTCCGATCGCGATATACACCGCATTGTATTCTTTCCGTATATCTGCCAGCGACACATCCTTTCCGACGCTGATGCCGGTCTTATATTCGATCCCTCCGACCGACAGAATGGAATGGATATCTTCATCCAGACGTTCTCTTGGCAGACGATAGCTCGGAATGCCATAGCGGAGCATGCCTCCCAGTTCTTTACGCTGCTCATAGACCATAACAGAATGTCCCATCAGGGCAAGATAGTAGGCAGCGGAAAGTCCGCCCGGGCCGCCCCCGATGATGGCTACCTTCTTTCCGGTTTCCTCCGCACGGGCCGGCACCGGAACTTCACCGGCGTGATCGCACGCATAGCGTTTCAGCCCGCGGATATTGATCGGTCCGTCAATCATGTTGCGGCGACACCTGGCTTCACACGGATGCTCGCACACCAGACCGCAGGATATCGGGAACGGATTATCCTTGCGGATCAGTCTTACGGCATCTGCACAGCGCCCCGCATGAATCAGGGCAATGTATCCCGGGATATCCACGCCCGCCGGACACAGAGCCACGCACGGAACCGGCTGATTCAGAGAACCGAGGCAGCGGTGATGCTTTACATGCTCCTCATAGTCGTCGCGGAAACCAATCACTCCCTGCAGAACCATATTGGCTGCCTCGAAACCGATGGCACAGTCCGCCGAATTTTTTATAACCCGGGCTGTCCTTTCAATCTCATCAATCGTCTCTTCCGTTGCCGTTCCCTCGAGTACGCTGTCCAGCATCTTTGAAAGCTGGCTTAATCCTACGCGGCACGGAACACATTTGCCGCATGTCTGTGCATGGCACAGCTTTAGGAATGAATCGGCAAGATCAACCGGACACAGTCCGGGCGGACTGGCGATGATACGCCGTTCAACGTCCTTGTACAGTGACTCAACCACGGCCTGTGACTGAGACTTTGTACGAATAGAAATTCTGCTCAATGTAACCCTCCTGTAAAACACAATGTCTGTTATTGAATTGCATTATTGCTATTATAACCCAATTTCCATATTTTTGTCTCTAATATTATGCGAAATAATGATAAATTATGTATAAAAGCAAATTCATTTTGTATTGAAGGCAGTTTTTATGCATGCTACACTACTGTATACATGTATTTTTCTACAGATTTTCTTCTCCGGCTGCCCGGATTATCGGGTCCGCCGTTCCATCTTCAGGAAGGCTGGTATTTCTCATGTCTTTTACTTTGACACTGATCAGTAAACTTTGTTCCATGCTTCTGATGGCGATCGCCGGATATATGGTTGTAAAGGCGAAAGTATTTGACCCGGCGGGGATCCGGCCTCTTTCCAATATGGTGGCTTATGTCCTGACACCATGCCTGATCATCAGCGCCTTTACCATCGATATGACACCGGAGCGCATCCATAATTTCTGGTTCTGCGTTCTTTTTTCCTGCGCTGTCTATGCGGTCTGGATTCTGGCGGCCCGGCTGCTTCGAAAGCCGCTTCATCTGGATGCTGTTGATGAGACCACTCTGATTTATTCTAATGTCGGCAATCTGATCCTGCCGCTGATCAGCATGACCCTGGGGAAGGATATGGTTTTCTATGCCACCGCTATCCAGATTCCGTTTAACCTGCTGGTCTGGACGCACGGCGAAAGCCTGATCAGCGGTCAGCGTAAATTTCAGCTGAAAAAAATTCTGACAACCTCCAATGTTCTGGCGACTCTGATTGGAATTTTTATAATGGCGACTGGTTTCCGCTTCCCGGATTTTATTTTCACCGCACTGTCCGGTCTGGGGTCCACGGTAGGCCCTTTATCGATGATGGTTGTCGGTATGACGATTGCCCTCGCCAGCCTCAAAGATGTATTTACGTTAATGAAAGCCTATAAAATTTCACTCCTCCGGCTGATCGTATTCCCGCTGATGGTCCTCGCACTTCTCTGCGCTACCGGGCTGCTCCGGCGCAGGCCGGAATTGATTCCTGTATTCCAGGTTGCCTTCATGGCCATGGCGGCACCGCCCGCAGCTACCGTCTCCCAGCTGGCCATTGTATACAACAATAAGCCGCTGGAAGCCGGTATCTATAATATTATGGGCGTTTTGCTCTGTATCATTACGATCCCGCTGATGAACAGCCTGTATCAGACGATCTTCCCGGTGTAGGCTGCGTGAGCTATATCCGGCAAAATATTCCGGATGTTCTTTTCCTGCTGAAGTATTCCGCAAAATTTTCCGCACAAAAAATCCCCGCCGGAGATGATAGCTCACCTCCGGCAGGGATTTTTTCTGCAAACATATAAAACAGCCTTTTTCTGATATTTACCGGGAAGTCCGCTCATCCTGCACGAAACGGATAAACTCATCGGTCTGTTCCTGGGATTCCAGGCGCACCGTGTACATGAATCTTCCCATCTGCGGCCAGTTCAGTTCCGGCATTTCCTCCTGCATCTTCATGCAGGAACCGTATTTCGCCATGATCTCCTCATGGGTGTGGACATAGGGATGCCCATCCTTTCGGCCGGCATACACACAGAAACCATCCGTTCCGTGGGGCTGAA